>Ga0209490_10004518_pt1 | contig 12810 bp, 9 predicted proteins | sample MAT06_FD_187209 | JGI IMG/M metagenome (GOLD analysis project Ga0209490, IMG submission 187209) | Freshwater microbial communities from Lake Fryxell liftoff mats and glacier meltwater in Antarctica - MAT-06 (SPAdes) (version 2) | ecosystem: Environmental > Aquatic > Freshwater > Ice > Liftoff...
CCAACGCCGCCGGCAAATCACCTGCCACAATCACTTTCAGCACGCGTTCTGAAAAAGCGTTGAGCAAGTGTTCGGTCGTATCCAGCGCCACGATGCTGCCGGACTTCATCATTGCGATGCGTGAGCAAAGTTGCTGGGCTTCCTCAAGGTAGTGCGTGGTGAGCAGGATGGTGTGGCCGTCGTGGTTAAGTCGTCGAATAAACGCCCAGAGCGTCTGCCTGAGCTCGACATCAACGCCGGCCGTGGGCTCATCAAGCACGATCACCGGTGGGCGGTGAATCAGCGCCTGCGCTACCAGCACCCGCCGCTTCATGCCGCCCGACAACTGCCGCATGTTGTTGTCCGCTTTGTCTGTCAGCGACAGATTCGCCAGTAACTCGTCAATCCAAGCGTCAAGCGCTGCGCCGCGTGCGATTCCAAAATATCCGGCTTGAAAGCGCAGCGTTTCGCGTACCGAAAAAAACGGGTCAAAGACAATTTCCTGCGGGACGATTCCGAGTGCTTTGCGGGCTTGCTTGTAGCCTTTTTCAACATCGTGCCCCATCACACAGAGCGTACCGCTATCAACCCTGGTCAAGCCGGCCAGCGCCGAAATCAAGGTAGTCTTGCCCGCGCCGTTCGGGCCCAACAGGGCGAAAAACTCGCCTCGGTCAACCGACAGCGACACGCCCGCCAACGCCTCCAGTGAGCCAAAGCGTTTGCGCACTTCACGGATTTCAATGGCGATCATGCAATGGCGTCGGCAAAAACAGCAGCGCCCTCAAACGAGGGCGCGGGTGGAGGCGATCTGCGCTGCTATGCGGCGCTTCGCTGGGTGGGGCACTGGATCAGCTCGGCCACACCATAAAGCTCCGCGAGCTCCACAAGATTGGGAGGCAGGTGTACATATCTGAGCGACTTGCCCCGTTTTGCGGCCTCGCGACGCCAATGCAACAACAAGGCGACGCCCGACGAGTCAATCTCATCCACCTTCTGAAAATCAATGGTCAGACATTCGGGCAAACTGGTCTGGTTGGCATAAGCTTCGGTTTCAGCCAGACGGGCGGCCATCGAGGCAAGATTCAACGGGCCGTCCAGCACCAACACTTCCCCCACCACGGTGGACGAAAAACTGGGTGGCCCCACCTGTTTAACGCTGGTCGACATGTCGCTATTTCTTGGCCGCGTTTTTGGCGTTGCGGTCCGATAGCGACTTCACAAGGCCGTCGACACCGCCGTTCTTGATCTCCGTGGCAAACGAAGACCGATAGTTGGTGACGAGCGAAACGCCGTCAATCAACACATCAAACACCTTCCATCCATCTTTGGTCTTTTCCATCGAGTAATCGATTGGAATGCCCGGCGCGCCCTGCTGGGCGATGGTGGTTTTGACGATCACCTCGGTTTCGCCGGCGCCGATCTTGAGCGGACGTACCTCAATCTGCTGATTACGAAACTGCGAGAGGGAAGAGGAATATGTACGTACCAGCAGCTTACGGAACTCATTGATCAGCGACGCCTTCTGCGCCTCTGTCGCATCGCGCCAACCGCGCCCGACCGCCAGCTGCGTCATACGTTGAAAGTTGAAGTACGGAAGGATTTTTTCGTCCGCAAGTTTCTCAACTTTTACCGGATCGCCGGCAGCAAGGTCTTTGTCCGCCTTGAGCATCGCCAATACTTCGCTGGTGCTCTTGCGAACGAGTTGGTCTGGGGCCGTTTCCTGGGCATACGCCGCGTTGACAAAGGCGAAGATCGCCGCGGACAAAACTAGTTTTCTGAACATGTTGATTCCGTCGTAATTTTTGTTGAAACGCTATAACGCGCGCCGAGAAAGTTCGTTTACACCGCAAGCGGGCTAACTTGCCCGGCCTTCGCCGGGTGATTATTTCTTTTCAGGGCCGTCTGCCGCCTTGCTGAAGAGAAATTGGCCGATCAGCCGCTCCAGTACCACCGCCGACTGCGTAATGGTAATACGGTCGCCTTGTGCGAGTTTCTTGTCGTCGCCACCCGCATCGAGGCCGATATAGACCTCGCCAAGCAGGCCCGAGGTCAATATCGACGCACCGGTATCCTTCGGAAACTCAAAGCGCTTATCGAGTGTCAGTGTTGCTACCGCCTGAAACTTGTCCGGGTCGAGCCGAATGTCGCTGACGCGTCCCACCAGCACACCGGCGCTTTTCACCGGTGCCTTCATCTTCAGGCCGCCAATATTTTCGAAGCGTGCCTCGACGCTGTAGGTGGCACCGTTACGCTCGCTGCCGAGGTTGCCAACCTTCAGTGCCAGAAACAGCAACGCGCCGATTCCGATCAGCATGAAGATTCCAACCCAAATATCAATAGTTTTTCGATCCATTGTTTCCTCTCTACTTCAACACATTCGACATACAGCAGGCATGGCTCTGCGGGCTAGAGACCGCGAATCATGAATGCCGTCAAGATCAAATCGATCACCAACACCGTCAACGCCGATTTCACTACGGTCCTCGTCGTTGCCCTCGAAACGCCTTCCGCCGTCGGGTCGGCATCGAATCCCTCAAAGGTCGCGATGATGGATATCGCGATACCGAAGGCGATCGACTTGATGACGCCGTTCAAAATGTCGTAGCGAAAGTCCACTGCCGCCTGCATGTTGGCCCAAAACACGCCCGGATCAATGCCGACCACCGCCACCGCAACAATGTATCCGCCGAATATGCCCATGGCGGAGAACAATGCGGCCAGCAGCGGCATGGAAAACACACCCGCCCAAAACCGTGGCGCTACCACTCGCGCGATCGGGTCTATGGCCATCATGTCCATGGCCTTTAGTTGCTCGGTCGCCTTCATCAATCCAATCTCGGCTGTCACCGCCGAACCGGCCCGGCTGGCAAACAGCAACGCCGCCACAACCGGCCCAAGTTCACGCACCAGTGACAGCGCGACCAACACGCCCATGGTCTCTTCAGCGCCATATTTTTGCAGCGTTTCGAAGCCCTGCAGCCCGAGCACCATGCCGACAAACAGTCCGGACACCATGATGATGACCAGCGACATCACGCCGGAAAAATAGATCTCGCGGATGATCAGGCTGAACCTGCGAAAGCTGGTTCCCGAATGCAACAGCACCAGCCAGAAAAAGCGCGCCATCGCACCGGCCCGCCAGATCGCTTCAACCCCCTGCGCACCGAGCTTGCGAACGCCGCCAATCATGGTGGCACTCCAACGACCTTGTGTGCCTGCAGGTCGAGGTCATCTTCGTACTTCGACGCGGGATAGTGAAACGGCACCGGGCCATCCAACTCGGCGTGAACAAACTGTCTGATGAATGGCTCGGTGGAGGCGCGAATCTCATCCGGCGTACCCTGACCGACAATACTTCCGTTAGCGATGAAATACAGGTAATCGACGATTTGCAACGATTCGACAATGTCGTGGGTAACCACAATCGAGGTCGCACCCAGTGCGTCGTTCAAGCGGCGGATGGTTTGCCCGACAGCCGCGAGCGAAATTGGATCGAGTCCGGCAAACGGCTCGTCATACATCACCAATTCCGGATCAAGTGCCACTGCACGCGCGAGCGCCACGCGTCGAGCCATACCGCCGGAAAGTTCTGACGGGAACAGTTTTGAGGCGCCGCGTAAACCCACCGCATCAAGTTTCATCAACACCAAATCGCGAATCATGTCTTCGGGCAATTCGGTATGCTCGCGCAACTGGAAGGCAATGTTGTCAAAAACGCTCATATCGGTGAATAACGCGCCGAACTGGAACAGCATGCCCATTTTGCGCCGCAACGCGTATAGCGCTTCCGGGTCAATGTCAGCAACCACCTGATTATCAACCCGCACCGTTCCTGATGACGGCTTGAGTTGCCCACCGATCAGACGTAGCAGCGTTGTTTTGCCGCAGCCAGACCCGCCCATGATGGCGACCACCCGGCCCTTTGGCACCGACAACGAAATTCCCTTCAGAATTTGCCGCTTACCAAAGGCGAAATCAACATTGCTAATTTCAACAAAGTTGCCTTGGGTGGCGATTGATTTGTGCGAAGAAGATGTAGAACGCATGACCTGTTTTATTCGGCAGATGGGCCGCTCACCGACCACATTGTGTGGAGGGTTTCATATGAATCGACGATTACAACCGTTGCACCGCGTAATGCAACGCGGTATCAGACGAATTAGCTGAAAATTGTTGCAAAATCCATAAATCGCGACACCAATCATTGCGCCAATGCGCGTTTGCATCAACGCGAACGCGGCTACCGGGTCGCGACTAGCTCGACATCGCGCAACGCTAAGACCACATCGAACAGAAGATGTTCAAGTCGCCTATTTTATCATCGGAATAACCATGTTACCTGTCTAAGGAACGTCTGATTAGGTTCAGTTCTAAGTCAGACTAGGCGCCGCAGTTGCCAAACTCGCAAGAAAATCGACGCCGCATATGTCTGATATGCAAGCAGAATTTGTTGCGTGAGCAACAACCTCATTTGGCAAAAATCGAAGCGACGAAATGGACTTAATCAGAGGTTCCCTAATAGCCGGATTGCGCGCAAGTTTGTCATGCCAATACGCCGCTCTACCTCGCGGGACAAAGTTGCGCAATTTTCGTCACGGTTGGAGTCGGTTATGCTGTCACCTCCCTTGCAATGCTCGAAATCAGAAACTACCGTCAAACCATGTTGCGAGCCACCGCTAAAAATCTGCGAGCATCCAGCGCCAACTCAAAACCAGCATTGCTGGTGGTCGACGACGACCCATTGATCGCGGAAGCGATCTCATTTTCGCTCGCAGCCGATTTTTCGGTAAGGTTTTGCGAGTCCAGAGCAGCGGCGATGACCCTGTTGCGAAATGGTGATTTTTTTCCCCAGCTCGCTCTGATTGATCTCGGGCTGCCACCGCTACCGAACCAACCGACAGAAGGCTTCAAGCTGGTTGGAGACCTGCTCGCCTGGTCGCCCGACATCCGTATTCTGGTTCTAACCGGGCAGAATGAAGAATCCAACGCGCGCAGGGCGCGGGCCCTCGGCGCCGCTGACCTGGTGCCAAAACCTTGCGAGCCTTCGCGGCTCAAGCAGCTTCTGCTCGAACAATTGCGCGGTGCCGCGGCAGATTGGGAAGATGGCGACCCACTCGCTGCCGGTCTGATTGGCGAAAGCCCGCCGATGCGCAAACTCAAGAGCCAGATCGACCTGTATGCGTCCTCGTCCTATCCCGCGCTCGTCGAAGGCCCCTCGGGCAGCGGTAAGGAGCGGGTCGCTGAGGCGCTCCACTATCTTAGCCCGCGCGGAAAGCTGCCGTTCTTGGCGCTCAACTGTGCGGCTATTTCGGCGAACTTGATGGAAGCAACACTGTTTGGCCATGCGAAGGGCGCTTTCACCGGCGCGTCGGTCGCCAAGACCGGCTATTTCGAGGATGCCGACGAAGGGACGTTGTTTCTCGATGAAATCGGCGAACTTTCGCTGGAGTTGCAGCCCAAGCTGCTGCGGGTACTCGAAAATGGTGAATTCCAGCGCGTCGGCGAAACGCAAGCGCGCAAGTCGAAGGCACGCATTATCGCGGCGACCAATCGCGACCTGCGCACTGAGGTCAAAGCCGGGCGATTTCGCGCCGATCTTTATCATCGGCTTTCGGTTTTTTCTGTCGCCGTGCCCGCCCTGCGGGAACTGGGCGACGACAAGCTGCGTTTGCTTGAGTTCTTCTCGAGGCAATACGCCGCATCGCATGATGCGCAAGGTTTTACCTTGGACGAAAGCGCGCGCGCGGCTTGGCTGGCGTATGACTTTCCGGGCAACGTCCGTGAGCTCAAGAATGTCGTCATCCGGCTCATGGCGAAACACTCGGGCTATGTGGTGAACGCTATGGAATTGGCGCAGGAGTTCGAATTGCCTAGCGTCAACGATGCCATTGAAGTTGGCGCACCGGCGCTCGACCCGAAGGCTGAAATCACCGCGAGCGCGCTGTTCAGACTGGACGGCAAACTCGCCGAAGTTGAGTTGAAGTACATCGACGCGGCCATCGACATTGCCGGCGGCAACATGAGTCAGGCGGCAAAGATTCTCGGCATTTCACGATCAACGCTGTACAGTCGACTTGAAGTACTGCGGCCGCTCGGCATGACAAAAGATATCACCGTTGAGACACCTGAATCGTGACTGAGAGGCGAAACGCGCGGTGATAAACTCCACTTGCGTTAGATGCCCCGTTGGGCAATCACGCGGCCAATCAAGAACAACCGGCGAGACAAGCTGACACCGCTATGACGATGTATCTCGAACATTTCGGCTTGACCGAAGCCCCCTTCAAAATCACACCCCACACCGAGTTTTTCTTCTCCGGCGCCAGCCGTGGCGAGACGCTTGAAGCCCTGCTTTATTCAATCACCAGCGGCGAGGGGATCGTCAAGGTAACGGGCGAGGTTGGCGCTGGCAAGACGATGCTCTGCCGGGTATTGATGGAGCGCCTGCCGCCGTCGGTCGAAACCATTTACCTCGCCGTACCGTCGCTCTCGCGCGATGAAATGCTCGCCACCATCGCCGGCGATCTCGATCTTGAGACGGCCGGCATGTCGACCACCAAGCTGATCCGCGCGCTGCAGGAGAAGCTGATCGAAATTCACGCCGAGGGGCGGCAAGTCGTGGCGCTGATCGATGAAGCGCATGCCATGCCGCTCGAGACGCTGGAAGAAATTCGGCTGTTGTCGAATCTTGAGACCAGTCACTTCAAACTGATGCAAATCGTGCTGTTTGGTCAACCGGAGCTTGACCAGCATCTGTCGTTGCAAAACATGCGCCAGTTGCGCGAACGCATTACGCATAGCTTCAGGTTGCTGCCCCTGCCGCCGCGCGATATCAAGGACTACGTTGACTTCCGGCTGCGCGCGGCTGGCTACAAGGGCCCCGAGTTATTCACCGCCGACGCCCTCAAATTGATCGCCGAAGCCTCCGAGGGACTGACCCGACGGATCAACATTTACTGCGACAAAACTTTGCTCGCCGCGTTTGCCGCTGGCACGCACACGGTCACGCCGGATCTGGTGCGAGCCGCCATTTCGGACACACAGATCGTCGCCCAGAATAGCGGCAAACGTCGCGGCGCGGTGGTGTTGGCGAGCGTCGCGGCAATGATAGCCGGCCTCGTCATCGGCTTTGTCGCAGGTCGAGCAACCAAAGCCGATTTTCTCCAGCCGGTCGCTGGCGCGACCAATGTGATCGCGCCGATCAACTCTCAGGCAGCGCCTGGCGCAGATACCATCATTGCCGCCAAAGGCGACGGCAATGAAACGAAGGCCGCAGCGGACAAATCGACGCCCACGCTTGGCGCTGCCGGCGCGCAATCTTCGCCCGCGCCCAGCGTCCAACCCGTCGCCTTGCCGACCAAGGCCGGGGAGTTGGCTGCCAAACCCGCCGCCGCGCCAGTTGCCATCACGCCGCCGATGCCTGCGGCACCAACCTCAAGCGAGACTGCGCGCCCGTCAACTCCAACATCAGTCCCTGCCGCCGCACTAAGAGATTGGCTCGGCGCCCGGCTGGCGGCCGACATGGCACGCATTGACAAACAGCCCGGTACGCGCTTTTCGGTCCAGCTACTGACCGCCGATGAGCGCGAACGCGCTGGGATTGAGGCCTATCTGCGCGCAGCGAGCCGAGAACTCAACCCCGACCGCATCATGGTGTACCTGTCAGGCACTGCGGAGAACCCGAAAGTCAGCGTGCTTTACGGCAATTACACCGATCGGGCCGAGGCGAGTGCCGAACTTTCCGCGTTGCCGCCAAAACTGATGCAATTCCGGCCCTACGCACGCTCGTTTCAGGCGGTTCGCGACGACCGTCGCAAGGTGCCGTAATAGTACCGATCGCACTCCGCGCCGAATCTGCAAGTTTGGTTTCAGATTACCGCACAAGCCATTGCTTTTATTGGCAAATCCGCATATAAAGTCAATGGTATCGAACAAAAAAGTACCTTGCGAATCTGACTGGCGGAAAAAAGGCTCGAGTTTGCCCGTCTGCGGGCGTTGTTGCCGGTATTCTGAACAGCCTTGACGACCCCCTAAATGATCTCTCCATTGCGCCCGAATTCTCGATTCACTTCTTCGATGCGAACCAGCGCCAGTTGTTCCACGCGCGTCGGAATTGCGCGCGTTGCATGCCCAATCGACGGTAGTCGGCGGTTCATGGCGGCGACATCGGGTCGACTCGTGGCGGCGCTATTATTCTCAGGCATTACCCTTGCCATGAGCGGCTGTGGCACCAGCCCCGTGGCCAAGATTGACAGCCATCTGCGGAAGAGTGCCGAGGGCCCTATTGATTCAACGCGTGCATCGCTTCCCGCTCCAGTACGCCAAGTACCGATCCCGCCTCCGCCCAAGCCGGTCGTCGATGAAAAGCGCTATTCGGTGACGGTGATTGACGTTCCCGCTCGGGAGATCTTGCTGGCGATGAGCCGCGACACCGGCATCAACATCGACATCTTCCCAGGCATCGAGGGCCGCGTCACGCTGAACGCCATCGATCAGACCATCCGCCAGATTTTGACGCGCATGTCCCGACAAATCGACATGCGATGGGAGGCCGACGGGCCAAATCTTTCGGTCATGCCTGATACGCCGTTTCTGAAGCTGTACCGGGTTGACTACGTCAACATCAACCGTGACATGGACGGAAAATTTGGTGTGCAGACGCAAGTCGTTGGTCCCTCCGGCATCGGTGGTGGCGGTGCTGCCGGTGGCTCCGGTGGACAGAATTCGTCACAACTCACAATCACCAATACGTCGAAGAACCGATTCTGGGAAAACCTGGAAAAGAACATCAAGGATTTGCTGCGCGAAACAGACAAACAGTTGCCGGAAGGCAGCTCGGAAACGGTGGTACGTGCGCAGACCCAAGGCTCGAATACCGCAACCAGCCGCACACAGCCCGCCGCAGCCCGAACGTCTGGTCGCGCCCAGACAACCACACTCAGCCCGGGCGAAGTGCAGGCGCAAAACGAGCAAAGCACACAGACGCTGACTTTCCGTGAGGCCGCCTCTGTCATTGTGAACGCCGAGACCGGCACCATTTCGGTCAGGGCCACCTCCCGGCAGCACGAAAAGATCGGGCAATTTATCGAGCTGGTTGCAGGTGCCGCCAAGCGGCAGGTGCTGATTGAAGCAACCATCGTCGAGATTGAACTCAACGACGGCTATCAATCAGGCGTTGACTGGTCGGCAGTCGGGCTGCAAGGTCTTGGCTATACATTCCGGCAGCAATTCACACAAACCAACGTGACGGCCAACGGAACAACCAATTTGGCCAACAATTTTTTCTCGGTAGGCTTCTCAAATCCCAACGCCGCAGTGGGAGGCAGCATCAAGAGCGCGTTGACGCTCCTAAGTTCGTTCGGTACGGCAAAGGTCCTTTCAAGTCCACGTACGACGACGTTGAACAACCAGACCTCTGTGATGAAGGTGGTCGAGAACGCGGTCTATTTCACGATTAAAACCACCGCAGGACAGACCAGCACAAGCGGCAACACCGCGCCATCGTATGAGTCAACACCGAACATCGTTCCAGAAGGTCTGGTGTTGAGTGTGACGCCGCAAATCGGTGAGAACGACGTCGTCACGCTCAATATCCGCCCCAGCATCACTAAGATTGTCGGACAGATTCAGGATCCGAACCCGGGCCTCATCATCGTCAATAGCAGCCCGGTGCTGGGCACCACGTCAACCCAGATCCCCAGCCGCATTCCAGTGATCCAGACGCGTGAGTTTGAAACCGTACTGCGCGTCGCCTCAGGCCAGACCGCCGTCTTGGGTGGTCTCATGCAAGATAGTTTCAAGGCCACGCGCGACGGGCTGCCAATACTCTCCAGAATTCCCATCTTCGGTGACGCCGTCAGTTACCGCAACGACGCCGGTAAAAAATCGGAGCTGGTGGTCTTTATCCGTCCAGTCGTCATCAAGGACGCCAGCGTCGAAACAGACATGAGCGAATACAAGCGCTACCTGCCGGACGGACGCTTTTTCAAGGAAGCCGAGCCGACAGTCAATCTGGATAATTCGGGTATTCCAGGGCTTTCCAAACCGAAGGAATAGTCTTAAATGAGCCTGCTCCTCGATGCGCTGAAACGTGCGGAAGATGCCAAGCGCGCGAAAGCCGAGGCAGCAACCGGATCGTCACCGCCAATCGCCGATGGCAGCAACCCGCCAGCAGCGGGGTCTGCGCCAACTCATGCGGCACCAGTAGCTGCATCAGCCACGCCGCCGCCAGTGCTTGATAGCACGGGCGCGCCAGCTGAAATTGCCAGCGAATCGACCGTGCCGCAAGCTTCGTCTCAGCGACTGGCGCTCGAAGTTGTGGAGTCGCGCGGTGTCGATCCTGTTTCGCTTTCTGCACGTAATCCCGCCGCTGTCCCCGCGCCCTCCCCATCTGACGATTCACACGGCGGGGCACCTCCCATGACCATGGAAGCGCTGTTGGCAAGTGAACTTGGCATCCCCGTTTCCAAACAAGCGCGTCAGGCACCAGCCCAGACGTCCGCTGCCACGGCGGCATTTCGCGCCGCACGAACCTCAAGCGTGCCAACCGAGCCGATCTTGCCGGCACCCGCCATGCCCGCGCTGGAACTGTATGCGATCGAGAGCGGCCCGCGCGCCGCGACGGCAGGGCCGGATGCCATCCCCACCCTACCGGCAAATCCAGCGCTGGACTCGTCAAATCGCGAAGCGATCAAGAACGCCTTTGCCGTCAAACAATCGGCCAAGCCAGGCTTGGGTTCAAAGGCGAAGTGGGCGCTACCGCTGATCGGCGTGCTGCTCTCCGGGCTGGGCGCAGGTGGCTGGTATGTGTGGAATGAGATGAACCGCATCTCACGGCCCGGAATGGCACGCTCGCCTGCACCGAGCCCAGCCAACGTCGCCGTTTCAACACCCGCTCCCGCAGCACTACCCCAGACACCCCCCCAAGCCGCGCCTGCGCAACCGGGCACCGCCAACGAGCAAGCGTCGACCAACACTGCCGCCAATCCCGTCACGGCCGGCCCCGTCCCGGAAGTTGACGCGCCGCTGCCACCGCTGCTGCCGCCACCGGCAACCCAGCTGCGAGAGGCGCGTGCGCCGACCATCGCGAAGATCGAACCCATGACACCACGCGAGGCCATTGCGCGTCGCATCGAAGCCCTGCCGCCTGCCGGTGCAGACGGCACCACCAGAGTCAAACTGGCACTCGCGAAGCCATCGAGCGCTCCGCAAATCAGTCCTGCACTAAGCGCCGGCTACGCGGCGCTTGCCTCTGGCGACTATGCTTTGGCCAAACGTAAATACGCAGAGGCGATTTCCGTCAACACCAACAGCGCGGATGCTCACTTGGGCTTTGCCACCGCCGCGGCGCGCGGCGGTGAATCTGCCGACTTCGCGCTCGCTATCCGGCACTACCAACGCGTGCTCGAAATTGACCCCCGAAATTCAACGGCGAATGCGGCGTTGATTGTCTTGGGTGGCGGCCCCGGCGCAGCCAGCAGCGGTGCGCCGCGATCTGCTGCCGAACAAGAGACGGCGCTGCGTACGCTGATCCGCCAGGACCCGAATGCGGCAAATGCGCATTTTCTGCTTGGCAACCTTTTCGCGGAGACTCGACGCTGGCGCGAAGCGCAGCAGGCCTATTTTGAAGCCGCGCGCCTGCAGCCGCAAAACGCCGACTACAGTTACAACCTCGCGGTAAGCCTCGATCACCTCGGGCAGGGTGCGGCAGCGGCAGATTTCTACAAACGGGCGCTCGCGGCAACCAGCAAAGGTCAATTTGATACGGCTGCCGTGGATCGCCGGATTACGGCGCTTTCCAACAGGCGGACCACCACTAACAACGGGGACACCGGCAATCGCTAACGCGGCACCTCCAGCGGTCACGCCACTAAATCCGTGATTGCTACAATCGGCCAATGACGCTTCGCCTTTCCACCAGGAACCCAGCTTTGCTTTCTTCACCACCCAATTTGTCGAAATCAATCCGATGAGTGCGCCAATCTCCCAGTTACCGCTCGGACAATCGCTGCTCGCGCGCGGCGTCATTTCGCAAGATCAGCTCAACATCGCCCTTACCGAGCAGCGCAAGACAAAGGCGCCACTGGGCAAGATGCTGGTTACGCTCGGGTTTGTCACCGAAGCAACCATTCGCGACACGTTGTCGGAGAGCCTCGGGCAGGTGGCCGTCGATCTGTCAAACACCATCATCGACCACGAAGCGCTGTCGATGGTGCCAAAAGATATCGCCAAGCGATACCAAGTATTGCCAGTCGACTTTGACCGCACATCACGCAAACTCATGCTGGCGGTCGCCGACCCGACCAATGTGGTGGCCATCGACCAGATTCGCGCGCTGATCCGCGAGGACGTACGCATTGAGCAGGTGCTGGCGCGCGAATCCGATATCGCCATCGCCATCGAACAGCACTACGGATTCGAGTTGTCGATTGACGGCATCCTGAATGAAATCGAAACCGGCGAAATCGACTATCAAAGCCTCGCGACCGACTTTGATGAATACAGCCAGCCGGTGGTTCGTCTGGTGGACGCGCTGCTGGCAGACGCGGTCAAGCGCAACGCGTCCGATATCCACTTCGAGCCGGAGCAGGGATTTCTGCGCATCCGTTACCGCATTGACGGCGTACTTCGACAAATCCGCTCGCTGCATAAGAATTACTGGAGCGCGATGGTGGTGCGCCTCAAGGTCATCTCGGGCATGAACATTGCCGAAACACGCGCACCGCAGGACGGGCGTATTTCGCTGACCCTGTCGGGACGCTCGGTTGATTTTCGCGTTGCCGCGCAGCCCACCACCCACGGCGAGAACCTTGTTCTGCGTATTCTCGACCG
>Ga0209490_10004519_pt1 | contig 12809 bp, 11 predicted proteins | sample MAT06_FD_187209 | JGI IMG/M metagenome (GOLD analysis project Ga0209490, IMG submission 187209) | Freshwater microbial communities from Lake Fryxell liftoff mats and glacier meltwater in Antarctica - MAT-06 (SPAdes) (version 2) | ecosystem: Environmental > Aquatic > Freshwater > Ice > Liftoff...
AGGGCGAACCAGGACAGGGCGAACCAGGACAGGGCGAACCAGGACAGGGCGAACCAGGACAGGGCGAACCAGGACAGGGCGAACCAGGACAGGCATCGGCGAACCATACCGGCGAACCCGTACAGGCATCGATTGGCGCCCTTGCCGTCACCACGGATACCGAGAATCATGGCTCTCGCGTTCACCATCTCCCGTCCACCATCGCACGATCGGTGGCAACCCCTCGGTCGTCGAATCATCCGCTGGCGATTGCCGCACGCGACCACGCGCGCGGCGATTGCCCCGTGCGCTGGGCGAACACGCGCGAAAGCGCCGAGGGATTGGCGTATCCGAGTTCGTTGGCGAGCAGTTTGATCGGCCGCCCGCGGCTGAGCGCATCCTTGGCCAGTGCCACGCGCCAGTCCGCAAGATAGTCGGCCGGCGTTTGCCCGACCAGTTGCCGGAAGGCATTCGCAAAGCGCGTGCGCGACATGCCGGCAACCGCCGCCATGCGCTCGAGGGACCAAATTTTGCCAGGTGCCTCATGCATGGCGGTGAGCGCGCGCGCGAGCCGCGGATCCGACAGCCCCGAGATCAGTCCCGGATGCATGCCGGCCTGCTCCGGATGGTCGAGCAGCCAGCGCATGAGCTGTATCAACACCACTTCGAACAGGCGGTCGGCGAGCAGGCGCCGTCCGCAGCGCACATGGTCGGTCTCGGCAAACAGCAGCGCCAGCGATTCCGCCAGGCCCGGCACCTGCGCCAACGGCAGCACCACCAGCGCCGGCAGCGCGCGCGCCAGCGGATGCGAGGCGCCGCCCTCGAAATCGAGCTCCGCGCAGGTGAAGTCCGCGCCCTCGCGCGGCGGATTGTGGAACGTGTGCTCGAGCGGGCGCGGATAGAACACAAGCGTCGGCTCGCGCAGGCGTACGCGCGCCGGCGCGCCGCTGCGCGCCTTGTGCGTCACGTCGATGTTGCCTTGACGCAGCACATGCAGATACGCGCGCCCCGCGCGCGCCTCGAAGCGCGTCAGGCCGCACAGTGCGCCGGTGTGGAACATGTGTGCGCGGATCCGGAATCGATCCAGCAGTGCGGACAGGCGGTCGGTGTCGAGCGGAGCAGCCATTGGTACGAATTGGTATCTATACGGTACGAACCGTATCTAATCATATCCCGATCAGGCACAGACTGCCACCCACTGCAGGACGTCCCGCAGTGCACGCGGCCCCGGCCACGCGAACCTTCCGCAATCCCTCGACAGGAGCCACACCATGTCCCGAATCAACCTCGACACCAGCAAACTGCCCGAAGCCAGCCGCCCGACCCTGGCGCAGATCGACAAGGCCTTCGGCGCCGCCCCCAACATGTTCAAGGTCGTCGCCAATTCACCAGCAGCGCTGCGCAGCATGTGGGGCTCGTTCGGCGCACTCGGTGGCGGCACGCTGGGTGCCAAGCTCGGCGAACTGATCGCCGTGGCCGTGGCCAATCGCAACGGCTGCGCGTACTGCCTTGCCGCGCACGCCGCACTCGGCCACAACGCAGGCGCCACAGCGCAAGACCTCGAACTGGCCCAACGCGCGCAAGCCAACGACGCGCGAACCGCGAGTGCTCTGCAGTTTGCGGTGAAGCTGGTCGACGCGCGCGGGAACGTGACCGAAGCCGACCTCGTCGCCGTGCGCGCAGCCGGCTTCGATGACGGCCAAGTGGTGGAGATCATCGCCCACGCGGCGCTGAACATCTTCACCAACTACACCAACAACGCGCTGCACACGCCGATCGACTTCCCCCACCGCGCACTGGCGGCATAATCGGCTTGATGGCGGCGCAGGGCAGGGACGCCCCGCGTCGCGCTTGCTCTGCCAGTCAGGTCGGTACTGACGCCGGCTGCAACGCTGTGCCGGGCAACGTCTGCTTTGTGGTCGTTCCGATGCTTCGTCTGCACAACCGCGCTGCAATGTTCCCGTGGACCATCGTCGGTCTGGTCGCGAACGGCTTCGTCGTGGCGGCGTGTTTGTGGCTGCACGAACCACCGCCGCAAGCCGGCATCGAATGGGTGCCGCCGGGCTTGCTGTTCGCGGCCGTGATGCTCGTCGATGGGCTGCGTCGCGTCCTGAGCCGGCCGCTGTTGACGGTAACCGTCCTCGATGGACCTGTTCTCGAAGTGACCGAGCGCTGGCCGCTGCGTCGGCGCGTCCACCGCTTGGTCGCGGCGCGCGTCCGCGCGGTCGCATTGCACGAGACCACCGACGGCGATGGCGATCCCTATTGGCACGCGCGGATCACGCTCGACGATGAGCGTCACTTCGACGCCATCCAAGGGCACGGACGCTACGAGCTCGAGCATGCCGTACGCAAGTTGCGCCGCGTGCTGGGCCTCGATGCCGCTAGGCTGCGCGGCGGCTGATCGATCGGCCTGTTCCGCTCAGCCCGATGCACTGGATACCTGTCCGGGTTCGTTGTCCTGGTTCGTTGTCGCTATTGAAAAAGTAGCAGGTGTTGGCGCAGTGACTCAAGACACACGTGCCGAAGCGTCGTACTGCGCCGCAAACTCCGCAGTCGGAGGGATGGGCTTGATGATGTCGATCAGCACGCCGTTCGGGTCGCTGGTGATGAAATGGCGCTGGCCGAAAGCTTCATCGCGCAACGACAGCAATATCGGCAAGCCGGCAGCCTTGAGACGGTCGTGAACGGCGTCCGGATCTTCCACTTCGAAGTTCAGCAACAGGCCAGAGACCTGACCGCGCCCGTCTTCGGGGATGGTGTCGTGCTGGCCGTCCAGGATAGCGAGGTTGACCGACGGGTCGCCTTCCAGTTGCAGGTGTACATACCAGTCGCTGCTGAAAAGCGGGGCAAAGCCGAAGTGCTCTTGATAGAAGGAGGCGCTGGCGGCCACATCGGAGGTCATGATGACGGGGTAGTAGCTGGTGACTTTCATAAACAACCCCACTGAATTAACATACAGGTTGTATGTAACGTGAATATTAACCTACAGTCTGTATGTATGCAAGAGTCCAGGCCATCCCGTACGAACCGCGAACGCACCGAAGCCACCCGCCAAGCTCTGCTCGACGCGGCGCGCGGGCTCTTTGTCAGCAAGGGTTATGGCGCGACCTCCACGCCAGACATTTGTGCTTCGACTGTGACTACGCGCGGCGCGCTTTACCACCACTTTGCCGACAAGCGCGACCTCTTCCGCCAGGTGCTGCTGCGCGAGTTCGAAGCCGTTACCGCCGACATCGTTAAGGCAACGTCCGACGAGCTATCGCCGCGCGACGCTCTGGTCGCTGGCAGCGAGGTGTACCTCAAGGCCATGGCTGTTGCGGGCCGCACGCGCCTGATGCTGATAGAGGGCCCCGCCGTGCTGGGCATGCCCGAGATCATCGCCATGGACGAGGCAAACGCCGCCCGAACCTTGCGCGAAGGCCTGCTCGCCGCTGTCCCAAGTGCGGCCTTTGTGTCCATTAATGCGCTGGCCAGCCTGCTGTCGGCAGTGTTTGACCGCGCCGCGCTGGATATTGACTCAGGTTCCGACCCGACGGAAGTCCGCGCCGCGATGTGCTGGTTGCTGGACAAGATGCTGGAAAATCATTGACGGGAGGAATGGGCGGTACGGAAGAAATGGGGCTTTGAAGAATCGGGTTCAGGCTTCCGTTGACCACCAGCCGTTTTGCAGCGTGAATTGAGGATTTTCCTGATCGAACCTCTTCAAAAATCTGGTTTTAAGTATTTTTCCATCGCCAGCAGCGCGGGGTCGAGTATAGGCAATTCAAACGCCCTCTTCGAACAGTCTGCTGAGTAGGCGGTGGTGGCGCAAGCGCCGGTTTGGCCGCGGATCGGACGTTCGCGAGTGGATTTTCGGCATCGCGCGGCCGACGCAGACCGGGACACCCACAGACCGGGACACACAGACCGGGACATGCACCGAAACATGCCAAAAATATGCTTATCCCGATCGACTACCCCACGCCACGGACGCAGCGTCGCTGCAATTCACGGCGCCAATCGGGACGGCGCCAATCGGGACAGGCAGGCAGGTCGGGCGCCAATCGGGCGCCAATTGGGACCGGGCGCCAATTGGGACAGGCATCGGGCGCCAATTGGGACAGGCATCATTGGCAGGTCGGGGGCGACGGCACCGTTCAGTGCCAGTCCTGGTCTGCCGCGCTTCACGTTGAGTATCCTCGCCGCGATCGTGATGGCAGGTCGGGGCGACCTGCCCTGCGAGGCCTACGCGTAGCGTGGGTCGTCCCGACCCGCGGCTCTGCGCATCGCGTTGAGTATCATCGCCGCGATCGTGATGGCAGGTCGGGGCGACCTGCCCTGCGAGGCCTGCGCGTAGCGTGGGTCGTCCCGACCCGCGGCTCTGCGCATCACGTTGAATATCGTCGCCGCGATCAAGTACCGGGACAGGCATCAGCCTGGGTATCGGTGGGTGACGGCAAAGGCCAGTCGATGCGTGTGCTCGTTTGGCATGTCCTCGTTCCGGCGCGCGTGTTTGGCGCGCCGTTCTTCGTTCGACGCTCCGATGCCGCTCGTTCCCACCCGACTTTCGCCGGTCACCCAATGGGGCCATACTCAGCTTGGCGGTTTCTCTGTCCGCCGGCCCGAGGGGGCTCCATGCGCCGATCGCTGCTTTGCGTCGTTGCGTTCCTTTCCAGTTGGATTCTGGCTATGCCAGCCAGCGCGGGCACACCCCGTGTCCCGCTGCCTGGCCACGTGCCCGCTGTCCTCTCGCGGGCCATCCCCGCAGCCCCGGCTGGTGGTTACGGTGTCGCGTCCAAGGCAGCCGAGCCAATGGTTCTCACACTCGTGCTACGGCGGCGAGACCGGGCCGGTTTCGAACGCGCGCTGGCCGACACCTACGACCCGCGCTCGCCGACATTCCGCCGGTTCCTGACACCGGCCACCGTCAGCGACCGCTTCGGGCCCGAAGCAGACGACTACACGGCGGTGCGCGACTATTTCGTCGCCGAAGGATTCGTGACTCTGGAGGAGTCGCCGAACCGTCTGACCGTGCGCGTGCTCGGCACCCGCGCGCAGGCGGAGAAGACGCTTGCGGTGCAGCTGCGCGATTTCACCCTCGATGGCCGCGCGTTCACGTCCAACACGATCGAGCCGAGTCTGCCCGCCGACATTGCCGCGCGTGTCGAAGCGGTGGTGGGGCTCAATGGGCTCGCCGCGCCACAGCGGCTCAACGCGACGTTCCGCTCGCTGGACCGCTGCATGCGCAACGCCGATGGCATCTACTCGCCCGACCTGCAGCTTGCCTGCACGCTGACCTACGCGCTGGATGCAGCGCTGTACGACATCGCCTGCGCCTTCGTCGTGGTGGCGATTCAGCTCGACCTGGGGCTCACCACTGGCATCGGCGGGATCGTGGTCGGCGGCGCGGTCAACAGAATCACCGGCTGCCATTTCGTGTATCCCGGCGGGCCGCTTCCCACCGCGCCCGCGACCGCCGGCCCGGTTGCGCCGCCGCCGCCCGGTAGCGGGCAGAAGGTCGGCATCGTCGCCTTCGACAGTTATCGCACCAGCGACATCCAGAACTGGTTTGCGCTGGTGGGCTTCGCACCCTCGCAGATCGCGCGGCTCAGTCGCGTGGACATCAGCGGTGGCGCGGCACTCGGACCGGACCAGGACGAGGTCGTGCTGGACGTCGCGCAGGTGATGTTCCTCGCACCCGGCGCGGACGTTACCGTCTACAGCATGCCGCCCGGGCTCGGCAGCTTCCAGTCGATGTTCAACCGCATGCTCACCGACGGCATGGATGTGGTGAGCAACAGTTGGGCGTATTGCGAAAGCCAGACATCGCTTGCCGATGTGAGCAGTTTAGACAGCGTTCTCGCGTCGATGGCGCTGTCGGGCATCACCGTGCTCAACGCCAGCGGTGACAGCGGCAGCACCTGCCTCGATGGCAGCCCGAACACGGTCACCGTACCGGCCAGCAGTCCGCGCGCAACGGCGGTCGGTGGCTCCAGCTATACGTGGGGTCCGGCACCGCTGTACGGCGCTACCGAGCGGTGGTGGGACGGCAGCAGTTCCACGCCGTCCGCTGGCCAGGGTGGCTTCGGGACCAGCCGCTTCTTTGCGCGTCCGGTCTGGCAGGACGGTTTCTCCGGCGCGTCCGGTCGTTCCATACCCGACGTGGTGGCGGCCGCGGATCCGGTGACCAACGGCAAGGCAATCTGTGTGGCCGATGCTGGCGGCTGCCCGACCGGTGCTTTCTACGGTGGCACCAGCGTCGCCGCACCGCTGTGGGCGGCGGTCGTTGCCGACCTCAATGCGGGACTCGGAACGAACCTCGGTTTTCTCAATCCACAGCTCTACGCGTTGAACGGCACTCCCGCGCTTCACGGCGCCGGTGAACTCGCCAGCGACTTCGCGCATGTCGGTCTGGGATCGCCCAACGTAGCGCAGCTCTATGTTCGCCTCAGCGGCCAGCCGGTCGGTGCCGTCGACAGCGCGCGCACCGACGTCGCTGCACTGCCCGCGGAGATCGCCGCGGACGGCGTCAGCAGCGGCAGTGTGGTCGTGCAGCTGCGCGATGCCCGTGGACTTCCGGTGGCCGGCAGGACCGTGAGTCTTGCCGCGAGCGCCGGCGTGCCGGTGCAGATCGTGCCGCCGATCACGCAGGTCAGCAGCAGCAACGGAACGATGCGTTTCGCCGTGCGTGGCACGTCCGTTGGCGTCGCGACCCTGCAGCCGACCGACGTCGGCAGCGGGCAGCTACTCGACGTTGCCACCCTGCGGTTCGTTCCGCCTCCGGCGACCAGCGGTTCGATCGCCGCATTCCCGACCAGCGTGCAGGCCAACGGCACCAACACCACCACGATCACCATCAACCTGCGCGATGCGCGTGGACTGCCGGCGGTCGGCAAGCGCATCCGGCTTTCGGCCGGCGGCGCACAGGCGCTGGTCACCGGCCCGTCGCCGCCGATCACCGACGCGCAGGGACAGATCCTGTTCATCGCGCGCAATCAGATTGCGCAGTCGGTGGTGTTCAGCGCGATCGACGAAACCGACGGCGAGCTGCAGGTGCCCGGCTCGGCTACCGTGGCGTTCGTCAACTCGACCAACGGGTCGTGTGCCGGGGTGCCGATCGCAGCCGCAGGCTGGTCGGTTGCTGCCTTCGCTACCGGCTTCTTCGGCGAAAACTTCTTCTATGGCGGCGTGAACTGGGGCGGCTGCCCCGGCGCGTCGAACCCGACTTTCGATACCGCCGGCAATGTCTTCATCGCCAGCTTCCGCACCGGCGATCTGTTCCGCTTCGGATTCGCCGGCGGGGTGGCGACCTCGCCATTGTCCAACGGCGGCATCACGCTCGGGCAGCCGGTGCTGGCCGCGGACGGCCGCTTGTATGCCGCGCTTGGGGCGGCGAGCAACGGTGCCAGCAGTGGTGCGATCATCGAGATCGACCCCGGCAGCGGTGCCACGTTGCGAACTGTCGCCTCCGGTCTTAGTTGTCCGAGCGGGCTCGCAGTCGATCCACTCGGTGGCGACCTGTTCTTCGTCAATCAGTGCACCGGTGGCGGCCTCGACAATGCCTCTTTGTACCGGCTGACCGATCCCGCCGGAACCGATCCGCTCCGCCCGACCGCGGTCGTGGTGTATGCCACCCTGCCCGAGTCGCCCAACGGCGTGGTCAGCTTTTCGCCGGACGGCACGCTGTATGCGGCCGTAGGCTACTCCGGCAGCAACCCGCGCGTGGTGCGGGTCAGCGCGACCACCGGTACGCAGCCACCGACGCTTGCGCCAATCGCCGGATTGAGCGCGATCTATTGGGTCAACGTTGCCGAAGTGAACCCCGATGGCAGCGCACGTTCGCTGCTGGTATTGAGCAACAGCAATCCCGTCCGCGTGCAGCTCGCCGACCTCTCGACGACGCCACCGACGCTTGCGCCGGTGACCGACAATCCGCTCAGCACTGGAACGATCGGGCCCGATGGGTGTCTCTACACCTCGGGTTCCAGCGCGATCTACCGGATTACTCCGCAGATCGGCCCGTGCCGGTTCCGCGCGACCAATCCGTCTCCGGCGCTGCTGTTGTCGCCCTCCGAGTTTGTTCCGCAGCCAACCCAAGGCGGCAGCGTCACCTTTGCAGCGCAGCTGAGCAATGCCGTGCCGCCGGCGGGCATGGCGGTGGCATTCCAGTCGCTGGGCGCCAACGAGGCGCTGGGGATCGTGCCGCTGGACGCCAGCGGACGCGCGAGCTTCGTGCATACCGGGCTGGCAGCGGGCCTTGACGATGTGCGCGCGCGGATCGTGCTCAACGGCGCCGAACTGCTGTCGAACCCGGCCCGCGTATTGTGGGGCGCCGGCATCCGGCGCACCGCGGTCGATCTCGCGCTTTCGCTTACGCGCGGCGGCAGTGGCCGCACCGCGCTGCTGCGCGCAGCGCTGCTCGACCTCTCGGCCACGCCGCCGGCAGCACTGGCGGGTGCCACGCTCGCATTCTCGCTGGGCAGCACATCCTGTCAGGGCACGACCGATGCGCAGGGAATCGCGAACTGCAGCGTCGTGTTGCCGGCCGCGGGAACCTACACTCTCGCAGTCAGCTACGCCGGGGCTTCAGGACTTTCGCCCAGCTCCGCAAGCCGCCTGTTCCTGATCAGCGACGGCGGACTCTACGACGACATGTTCAAGGACGGATTCGAGTAGCGGCGATTTGCTGCAACACCGGCGGGGGGCAAGCCTCGATGTCCGCGCGGCAAGTGCGACGATATGAATTGCGCTTGCGCATCGCGGAGAGGCAGGCATTGGCCGCGGGCTTCAGTTGTTCATGAACGTCGGTGGCGGAAACAGCGCGATCTTCGCCTGTTCGCGTGCAGCACGCGCGGCGCTCCAGTCCGTGTGCAGGAACGCGTGCACCGCAGCTACTTCATCGCCGGTGAAGTACGTGAGCTGCTCGGGTGCGACGATGCCCATGATGCTGCCTTGCGCGTACATGTCCCGCCCGGCACGCGTCACGCCGGTCTTCAGCAGCGTCCTGAACTCGGGCAGGGAGTACGCCCGGACGACGAGCAGCGAAGGCGCGTTGAGGATCTCCTTCGGTGTCTGGTGATGGCAGTTGACGCAACCCGCCAGGTAGGCGAGTCGCTCGCCGGACAATGCGGGTGTTGCGACCACTGGCGATGTGCTCGCCACACGCTCCGCCGTGCACGCAGACAGCAACACGGCGAGACAAAACGTCGTTAACGCAATGACTGCTCTGCGCATGTCGAACTCCGGTCGGAAAGTTGAAGGAACGTCAAGCCGTCATGCCGGTGGCGAACTCAATGATCGTTCGTTTAGGAGTGTTGGCATCGCCGCAGCGAACCGCGTTGCGTGTCGGTGCGCATCCCCCCCAAGTAATGCGGAAAATCGGGATCGAAGAGGCCAGCCCGCGAGGCCGCCAGTACCCGTGCTGGCAATGTGGCGCCCACTGTGGCTGATTCGCACTGCTGCCGGCTGGCCGATGACCCCCTGCGTACTCGTTTCGCGTTTCGCACCAGAACAGGACGCAGACCGACGACGCAGACCGGGACACCCGCAGACCGGGATACGCAGACCGGGACATGCACCGAAACGTGCCAAAAATATGCTAATCCTGATCGGTTACCCCACGCCACGGATGCAGCGGCGCTGCAATTCAAGGCGCCAATCGGGACAGGCAGGCAGGTCGGGCGCCAATCGGGCGCCAATTGGGACAGCCAATTGGGACAGGCATCATTGGCAGGTCGGGGGCGACGGCACCGTTCAGTGCCAGTCCTGGTCTGCCGTGCTTCACGTTGAGTATCGTCGCCGCGATCGTGATGGCAGGTCGGGGCGATCTGCTCTACGAGGCCTGCGCGTAGCGTGGGTCGTCCCGACCCGCGGCGCTGCGCATCACGTTGACTAGCGTCGTCGCGATCGCATCGATGATCGTCGCTGCAAGCGTGATGGCAGGTCGGGGCGACCTGCTCTACGATCGAGGCGGCCGGGACACGATTGGTGACGGGGAAATCCATCGCTCTGGGCATCGTTCCGGGTAGGGCTCGGCGACAGCGGAGGCTGGTTGATGCCTGTCCGCTTCTGCCTCCGCTTCTGCCTGTCCGCTGACGTCTGTCCTGATTCGCCATCCTTTTGTGTACTCACAGGGGGTGCGTGCCGCGCGCAGGTTCCGGTTTTGCTGAACATTCAGTCTGGGAGATCTTCATGATCACATCATGGTCTGTTGCTTGCAGGTCGATCCGGCCCGGTACCGCCGGTCGGCGCATGTCGCGCGCCGCGTCAGCCGCCGCGCTCTTCGGTCTGCTCGCTGGCGGCATCGGTTCGCCGGTGCTCGCGCAGGGTTCACTTGGCACCGCTTTCACTTATCAGGGCCAGTTGAAAGAGTCCGGCCAGCCGGCCAGCGGCCTGTTCGACCTGCAGGTCTGTTTGTTCGACTCGCCCTCGAACGCAGTGGCTGTCGCGTGCGCCCCCGACTTCGGCGACGTGCCGGTCGAGGCCGGTGTGTTCACCGTCGCACTCGACTTCGGCGCGTCCGCTTTCGTAGGTCAGCAGCGATTCGTGGAACTGCGTGTGCGACCGGGCGCCAGCGTCGGTAGTTACACCACCCTCGCTCCGCGCCAACCCGTGCGTCCCTCGCCCGAAGCGCTGCGCGCTGCTGCCGCCAGCGCCGCACCCTGGAGTGGTTTGACCGGCGTGCCGGCCGGCTTCGCCGATGGTATCGACAACAACAGCGGCGGCACGGTGACCAGCGTGACCGCCGGAGCGGGTCTCAGCGGCGGCACGATCGCCGGCAGCGGCACGATCGGGATTGCCGACGGGGGCGTGGGTTCAGCGCAGATCGCCGACGGCGGCGTCGCCGCGGTCGATGTGGCGCCCGACAGCCTCGGCGCCGCACAGATTGCCAGCAACGGCGTCGCTGCGGCTGAACTGGCCGACAACGCGGTGGACACCGCAGCGGTGCTCAACCTCGCGGTCACCCAAGCCAAGATCGCCACGGGTGCGGTGGGCTCGGGCCAATTGGCAGCTGGTGCGGTGGGGCTGGCGCAGATCAACGGCGCGCAGGTTCAGGCGCGAATCACCGGCACCTGCGCGATCGGCGAGTACTTCCGCGGCATCAACCCCGACGGCAGCGTGGCCTGCGAGCCGGTGCCGGGGGTTCCAAGGATTACCACCGTGGACGACCCGGCCAACCAAGTGGGCGAATTCACGTCCATCGCCATTGGCGCCGACGGCCTGCCGGTGATCAGCTACCAAGACCAAACGGCCTTGGCGCTCAAGGTCGCCAAGTGTAGCAACTCCGCCTGCACCGGGGTCGCCACGATCACCACCGTGGACGACCCGGCCAATGCCGTAGGCTTTTTCACGTCCATTGCCATTGGCCTGGATGGCCGGCCGGTGATCAGCTACTACGACAACACGGCCTTCTCGCTCAAGGTCGCGAAGTGCGCCAACGCCGCCTGCACGGGGGCCGCCACCATCACCACCGTGGATGACCCGGTAAACCAGGTGGGCTTCGACACGTCCATCGCCATCGGCGCCGATGGGCTGCCGGTGATCAGCTACGGCGACTTCACGGCTGGCACGCTCAAGGTCGCCAAGTGCGCCAACGCCGCCTGCGCCGGGGCTGCCACGATCACCACCGTCGACGACCCGGCCAACTTCGTGGGTCCTGACACATCCATCGCCATCGGCGCCGACAGCTTGCCGGTGATCAGCTACCGCGACGCCAACGCCAAGGCGCTCAAGGTAGCGAAGTGCGCCAACCCCGCCTGTACCGGGGTCGCCACCATCACCACCGTGGATGACCCGGTCAACGAAGTGGGCGGTTCCACGTCCATCGCCATCGGCGCCGACGGCTTGCCGGTGATCAGCTACCGCGACTTCACGGTCGGCGCGCTCAAGGTCGCGAAGTGCGCCAATGCGGCCTGCACCGGGGCCGCCACAATCACCACCGTGGACGACCCGGTCAACACTGTGGCTCGTTTCATGTCTATGGCCATCGGCGCCGACAGCCTGCCGGTGATCAGCTACGTCGACTTCACGGTCGGCGCGCTGAAGATCGCCAAGTGCGCCAACACCGCCTGCACCGGAGCCGCCACGATCACGACCGTGGACGACCTTGCCAATTTCGTCGGCTTTTCCACCTCCATCGCCATCGGCGCTGACGGCCTGCCGCTGATCAGCTACCAAGATTCCGCGGCCGGCACGCTCAAGGTCGCCAAGTGCGGCACCCGGACCTGCCAGTGAGACCGGCCCTGCAGCCGCCCGGCCCGTGCCTGCGCCTCGCGCGCGGTGGGTGCGCACCTGCGCGCGTCGGCAACTGGCGGCAGTTGGCGGGTCTCGCGTGCGCAATGCTGCTGGCACCGCTGGCCGCCCTCGGCGCCGCCGCACCCGAATCGAGCGCGGGATTGCCATCGACTGCTGAAGCTCCCAAAGGCACCGGTTTCGCCATCGCCCGCCACGTCATCGCCGGCGGCGGCGGAACCTCCAGCGGCAGCACCTTCACCATCCGCGGCACCATCGGCCAGGCCGATGCCGATCCACTGCAGCCCGCCACCGGCGGCGTGTTCGCCATCAGTGGCGGCTTCTGGCCCGGCATCGCCCCGGCGGCACCGCCCGCCGATGCGATCTTCGCCAACGGCTTCGAGCCTGTCTCGCCCTGAGCAGTGAGTAGGGGAAATTCGGGCAATCCGGCGCGCAGGGTCCGTGGATAAACGGGACGAACACGGTGATTGGGACACGGTGATTGGGACAGGCATGGTAGTTGGGAGGGAGTGATCGGGACAGGCATCGGGGTGATTGGGACAGGCATCGTTCCGCGCCATTGCCCGTTCCGCGCCATTGCCTGCGACGTGACGCGC
>Ga0209490_10004522_pt1 | contig 12801 bp, 8 predicted proteins | sample MAT06_FD_187209 | JGI IMG/M metagenome (GOLD analysis project Ga0209490, IMG submission 187209) | Freshwater microbial communities from Lake Fryxell liftoff mats and glacier meltwater in Antarctica - MAT-06 (SPAdes) (version 2) | ecosystem: Environmental > Aquatic > Freshwater > Ice > Liftoff...
TTAAGCATGATGATTCCAACAAAGAAACTTTTGTACATGCGAATGGTTTGATCGATCAGATCGAAGCAAACGATAAAGTAGTTTTTGATGTACAAGAAGGACGCAAAGGATTGAACGCAGTTAACGTTAAACGTTTAGGTTAAATTCAACTTTTATACCTTACCTAAGGCCATCAGCTTCAAGTTGATGGCCTTATTTTTTATTAATTTATATTTGAAGATAAATAATATATATGTCGACCTTATTAATACAACTTGCCGAAACAAAGGCATTTATTCAAAGCATGGCCAAATCTGAAGCAGCTGTAGGAATTATTTTAGGCAGTGGGTTGGGAAATTTAGCAAATGTAATTAAAACTGAAATTGCTATTCCTTATGCTGATATCCCTCATTTCCCTATCAGCACAGTTGAAGGTCATACTGGAAAATTAATTTTAGGCGAACTTAATGGATTTAAAGTTTGGGTAATGTCGGGTAGATTTCATTTTTATGAAGGCTATTCTGCTCAGCAAGTGGCTTACCCAGTTAGGGTAATGCATATGTTAGGAGTAAAAACTTTGTTGCTTTCTAATGCTGCAGGAGGAGTTAATACCTCTTTTAAAGTGGGCGACCTTATGGTTATTAATGATCATATCAGCATGTTTGTAACCAATCCTTTATTAGGAAAAAATGAATCAACACTTGGTACTCGTTTCCCAGATATGAGCGAACCTTACTGTAAATTATTAATTGAAAAAGCAAAATCAATTGCTATTGATAATAATATTGCATTAAAAGAAGGAGTTTATACTGGAGTTACTGGTCCAACTTTTGAAACTAGGGCAGAATATAAAATGATTCATGCTTTAGGAGGTGATGCAGTAGGAATGAGCACGGTGCAAGAAACTATTGTTGCAGTACATTGCGGGATGAAGGTTTTTGCTGTTAGTGTAATTACTGATTTAGGAATTAGAGATGAAGATAATATTATTACTCATGAAGAAGTATTACAAGCAGCCAAAGATGCGGAGCCTAAATTAACTTTGTTAATTAGTGAGCTTGTTAAAGTTGTATCATAAAAGTATTGGATGATGAAAGGCAGTAATTGTATTAAATATATAAGTTGCTTTTTTTGGCTTGCAAGTTTTTGTTTTGCAGCTAAAGCGCAGTCCGTTCAAGATTTGAGCAATTTTCAAAATAGATCAGGTGGTGGTGGGCAAGCTTCTAGAGGTTCATCAAAAAAAGACTCACTACAAAAACGTGATAGATTTGCAGATTCCATAACTATTTTTTATCGCTATTTCGATTCTACCAGAAATAGAACTATCGATTCTTCACTCAATGATTTTACTACAAGGTTTCCTCAACCGTATTGGTACCATCATTTAGGTAATTATGGTACTGCAGCTCAGTCGTTACTTTTTAATCCACTGATGAAAGCTGGCTTCGATGCTGGGTTTCATCAATATGATATGTATAAGTTTACATTAGAAAATACTCGATTTTATCAAACAACAAGACCTTATACTGAATTGGCATATATGTTGGGGAGTAAGTCTGAACAATTAATAGATTTAAAGCATACTCAAAATAGAAAAACAAATTTAAATTTTGCACTTGAGTATCGCTTTAGTAATTCTCCAGGGTTCTTAAAAAACCAAAATGCAAGTCACAATAATTTTCGAGTTACTACTCACTATCAAACCAATAATCGTAAGTACGAATTTTTTATGGTGTTGTTGAGTAATAAAGCGGCATCTTCTGAAAATGGGGGATTGGTTAATATTAATTTATTAGACAGTTTAGCTTTAAATAATCCTTATGAGCTTGAAACTAGAATGGGTAAGGCTGGGGCTTCTAACAGTAATCCTTTTAATACGGCGGTAGCTACTGGAAATATTTACAAGGAGACCGATTTTTTATATCGACATCATTATGATTTTGGTAAGAAAGATTCTATAGTAACAGATTCAATTACTTATAAAATATTTTATCCTCGGTTTAGAATTGAACATAACTTAAGATTTACACAACAGAGCTATAATTTTTTCGATAACAATGTAGATTCTGCTAGATATAAATCTTATTTTAATTTTAATGCCATAACAGGAGTTAGTCTTTCATACAAAGACAGTTGGAGTAGTTTTCAAAATGAGTTTAGTTTAATTACTTTCCCAGATAAAAATAACCAGAGTCAGTTTTTTAAAGCCAGTGTTGCATTACAGAACTTGAAAGGAAATTTTGATACAGTTAGTTCCACTAGTTTATACAATTTTTATACTTCTGCTGAGTATAGAAATAGAACTCGAAATCAAATATGGGACATAGAAGCTACCGGAAAGCTATATATCAACGGATTCAATGCTGGCGATTACAGTGTTTTTATTAATATGAAACGATTATTAAGTAAAAAATATGGGTATTTTGATATTGGTTTCCAAAATACCAATCGATCTCCATCTTTTATCTTAAATCAATTGAGCTCATTTCCAATAACTAATAGAATAAACTACGCTAAAGAAAATATCATTCGGTTATTTGCATCCTATGAAAATCCTAAAAAGCAATTTAAATTATCAGCAGAATATTTTGCTGTAAATAATTTTATGTATTTTGATAGTTTTTACACTGCAAAGCAAGAAGCTACCTTATTTAATGTACTTCATATAGCTGCAGAAAAAAAAATCAAATTAGCCAAACATTGGAATTGGTATGCCGAAATACATATTCAGCAAACAACAGGAAATCCTCCAGTTAATATTCCTTTTTTCTTTACTAGAAATAGGATTGCTTTTGAGGGTAATTTTTATACTAACCTTTATATTTCTACAGGGTTAGAAGTGCGATATAATTCAGGGTATAAAGCAGATAATTATAGTCCGCAAATTGGGCAATACTTTTATCAAACTGCAAATACCATCAACAACAGACCAGACATAAATGCCTTTATGCATTTTAGAATTAAAAGCTTTAAAGGCTTCCTAAGAGTAGAAAATTTGAACACAATTTCATTAGAAAACGGCAATTTTGGCTTTACCAAGCGGAATTTATTAGCAAATGATTATGTTGCGCAAAGTTTAATATTGCGATTTGGGGTATGGTGGAATTTTATCAATTAATTCGTTAACTTTATTGCTTGAAGCGAACTTTAGCTATATTGGCTTTTTCTGTTTATTTGTTTGGAGCAACAGATGCTTATCAGTTGTTGAAAATTCCATTGTTCATAAAACACTTTGTAACCCATCAAAAGGAAGATGCTACTTTGAGTTTAGTAGGATTTATTAAAATCCACTATTTAGATCCTTTAGTAATAGATGAAGATTTTGATCAGGACATGCAGTTGCCTTTTAAAACGCATGAAACCGATGGATGTATGATTAGTGCCATTAGTATTCCTTTGCAAAAAATTGCTTTAGAAGTTCCACATACGTTTGTTTCACCCATTGTTTATTCTATGCTTGAAGAAAGTCCTTATTTTTTTCTGCCAATGGTGAAAATATTTCAACCCCCCCGAGCCAATACACTCGCTTAATTTTAGTAATTTTTCGCATGTAAAACTTACATGCAATTTTTGTTCACATTATTCAATTTGAATTGGATTAATTGTAACGTATTATAATGTATTAAAGCAAAACTATGCTGAATAAAATCATCGATTTTTCTATTCGAAATAAACTCATTATTGGGTTGTTTACATTGGCATTAATTTTAGGAGGAATTTTTTCGGCAATGAAACTCCCTATTGATGCTGTACCTGATATTACTAATAACCAAGTATTAGTAATTACAAGTTCTCCAGGATTAGGAGCTCCTGATGTAGAAAGGTTTATTACGGTTCCAATAGAACAAGCTACTCGTAATGTTCCTGGAATTAAAGAGCAAAGAAGTTTTTCTCGTTTCGGGTTGAGTTTAGTTACCATAGTTTTTGATGATAAAATAGATGTTTATTGGGCAAGGCAACAAGTTTCTGAACGCCTAGTAACTGTGCAATCTCAAATTCCTCAAGGCATGGGAGTGCCAGAGCTTGGTCCAGTAACAACTGGACTAGGAGAAATTTTTCAGTATGTAATAAAAACCAAAAAAGGGTATGATGGAAAATATAATTTGACCGAGTTAAGGTCTATTCAAGATTGGATCGTTAGAAAGCAATTATTAGGAACTCCAGGAGTTGCTGATGTAAGCAGTTTTGGTGGGTCGGTTAAACAATACGAAGTAGCAGTTAAAACAGATCAACTAAACAGTTTTGGGTTAACAATTACAGATGTTTTTAAAGCTTTGGAAAGCAACAATCAAAATGCAGGTGGATCTTACATCGAAAAAGGGCCTAATGTGCTTTTTATAAGAACAGAAGGGTTGGTTAAAAACAAAGAAGATATTGAGAACATTGTTGTTAAAAGAGTAAATGAATCTATTCCGGTTTTAATTAGAAATATTGGTGAAGTGCAAGAAGGCTCAGCAGTTAGATACGGAGCAACTGTATATGGCGCAGATGGAGAGGTTCCTGGAGCTGTGGTAATGATGCTAAAAGGGGGAAATAGTAAAGAAGTAATTAAAAATATTAAGGAAAAAATTAAAATAATTGAAACTTCTTTGCCAGAGGGTGTAATTATAGAACCATTTTTAGATAGAACCAAAATGGTGAACAATGCAATAGGAACGGTAAAAACAAATCTAATTGAGGGAGCATTAATTGTAGTATTTGTATTGGTAATTTTCTTAGGTAATTTAAGGGCTGGATTTATTGTAGCATCTGTTATTCCATTATCATTGCTTTTTGCAATTATTTTAATGAACCTAACTGGAACTAGCGGAAATTTAATGAGTTTGGGTGCATTGGATTTTGGACTATTAGTTGATGGAGGCGTAATTATTGTTGAAGCCATTTTATATAAACTACATCAATCTAATAATGGTACCTTGATAAGTCAACATGAAATGGATGAAAAAGTAGGATCTAGTTCTAAAAAGATGATGAACGCTGCCGCTTTTGGACAAGTAATTATTTTAGTAGTTTATTTGCCTGTATTATCCCTGCAAGGAATTGAGGGTAAAATGTTTAGACCAATGGCTGAAACAGTTTCTTTTGCTATACTTGGTGCATTTGTATTGTCACTTACTTATATTCCAATGATGAGTTCTTTATTTTTAAGTAAAAAAATAAATACTACTCCAAATTTTTCCGATAAGATGATGAGCTTATTTATAAAATGCTATAAACCAGTATTACAAAAAGTATTAACTATTCCAAAAACAGTAGTAGGTTTAAGTTTTATACTTTTCTTAATTTCTGCTTTTATGTTGAGTAAAATGGGTGGAGAATTTATTCCAAAATTGGAAGAAGGCGATTTTGCAGTTGATACGCGTTTGCTTACAGGATCTTCTTTATCAAATACAATTGCTGCTACACAAAAAACTGCTAAAGTGCTGCTCGATTCATTTCCGGAAGTAAAAAAGGTAGTTTCTAAAATTGGTTCAGGAGAAATTCCAACTGATCCAATGCCTTTAGAAGCAGCAGATATGATGGTAATTTTGAAAGATAAAAAAGAATGGACTTCTGCAAAAACTTTTGATGAGCTTGCAGAAAAAATGAGTGTTGCTCTACAGCAAGTGCCAGGTGTAACAACTGGATTTCAATTTCCAGTACAAATGCGTTTTAATGAATTGATGACTGGTGCAAGACAAGATGTTGTTTGCAAAATATTTGGTGATGATTTAGATAGTTTGTCAGCCATTGCTGAGAGAATGGGAACAATCATTAATAAAGTAGATGGAGCAAAGGATTTATACGTAGAAACCATCACAGGAATAGCCCAAATGGTAATTAATTACAACAGAAGTGCTATTGCCAAATATGGTATTTCTGTAAATGATATTAACCAAACCGTTCAAGCCGCTTATGCTGGTAGTAAAGCAGGTGTGGTGTTTGAGGGAGATAAAAGGTACGACTTGGTTGTTCGATTACAAAAAGATCAAAAATCTGATATTAATCAAATGGGTAATTTAATGGTAGGTGTTACTGGTGGAATGCAAGTGCCATTAAATGAATTGGCTAGCATAGAATTAAAAGAAGGGCCTTATCAAATTCAAAGAGAAGAAGCAAGAAGAAGAATTTTAGTAGGCTTTAATGTTCGTGGTAGAGATGTGCAGACTATTGTAGAAGAATTAAAGCAAAAAGTGAACCAACAAGTAAAATTGCCAATAGGGTATACTATTACTTACGGAGGACAATATGAGAATTTACAAAATGCAACTAATCGTTTGGCTATTGCTTTACCAATTGCATTATTATTAATTTTTGTATTACTATATTTTGCGTTTAATAGAATTAAGTATGGCTTACTCATTTTTTCCGCAATTCCTTTGTCTGCTACAGGTGGAATTTTTAGTTTGTGGTTAAGAGATATGCCTTTTAGTATTTCTGCAGGTGTTGGGTTTATTGCATTATTTGGAGTAGCCGTATTAAATGGTATTGTACTAATAACAGAAATTGTTCAGATAAAAGCAACTGACCAAAGTAGTGTAAAAGATATTATTATAAAAGCAACTGAAGCAAGATTAAGACCAATATTAATGACAGCAGCTGTTGCTTCTTTAGGCTTTCTGCCAATGGCGCTCAGTAATGGTGCAGGTGCCGAAGTACAACGACCATTAGCAACTGTTGTAATTGGTGGATTGCTTACTGCTACTTTACTTACTTTATTAGTGTTGCCTTGTTTATATCTGATATTCGATAGGGGAATTAAAAAAAATGCTATGAAAGTAATTTCGATATTCGGATCATTACTGCTTAGTAATCTTAGCAATGCTCAAAATCCAACTCAATATAATTCAATGCATTTGAACCAAGTTGTTCAAAAGGCTATTGAAAATGCACCTAGTCTTAAAGTAAATCAATTACAGGAAAAGTATTACAGCCTGTTGCCATCAACTGCAAAAGAAATTCCAAAGACACAGTTTTTAACTGAATTTGGCAATTACAACACTGCGGCATTTGATGCAAGGTTCAGTATACTTCAACCATTAAATGCTGGAGCAGTTAACGAAAAGCAAAAATTGTTATTCGAAACATTTTTAGCGACTTCTAAAGCAAATACTCAAGTACAATTAATGGATGTTAAAAGAATTGCTAGAAGTTTATATGTACAATTACAATACTTTCAGGCCAATCAATTATTACTCAAGCAAATTGATAGCATTTATGCTGGGTATCAAAAAATTGCTTCCTTGCGCTTTGAAAAAGGAGAAAGCAACTTATTAGAAAAAGTAACTCTTGATAATTTAGTGATGCAAAATAAATTAATGATTGAAATGCAGGATGCTGAAACTAGAACAGTTCAAATGCAATTGGGACTATTCATTCAATCTGACGCAATTATTACCGCTGCAGATCCTTTAGAATCATCCTTGCAATTATTTGATACTGCGCAATGGAAAAACAATCCTTACATTAACTTGTATGCTCAGCAACAAAAGCAAGCAGTTGCCGAAACCGAGCTGGCAAAAGCTAGACTTAAACCTGATTGGTTAGTTGGCTATAATAATCAATCTTTAAGTGGTTGGCAAATGCAAAATGATAGAACCGAAAAGTTAAATAATTTGGGAAATCGTTTTTCTTCGGTTACACTTGGTATGTCTGTGCCAGTATTTAATCAAGCCCAAAAGCAAAAAGTTAATGCTGCAAAAGTTAATGAAGAAGTTATAGCTGCAAATACAAAAGCCTCAACAGTTTTGCTACAATCCAAACTAGATAAGGCTTGGCAGGAATACGATAAATATACCAAAGCATTATCTTATTATGTAAAAACGGCTAATAAACAAGCTGATATTATTATTAGTACTGCCAACTTAAGTTATAAAAACGGACAGATTAATTATATAGAATGGGGTACACTTTTAAATCAGGCCATCAATATTAAAACACAGTATTTAGAAGTTTTACGCCAATTAAATTTTGCATCCACCGAACTAAATTATTTATTAAACAATTAATTAATTATGAATAAAATAATATATACATTTTTGACAATTTTTTTGATAAGTTGTTCAAGTAAAAAAACGGAAGTAAAAGCAGAAGAAACGATCATAGAATCGTTGATGCTAGTTTTAACCGATGCTCAATTAAAGCAAGCTGAATTAGAAATAAGTACAGCAATCATTAAAACCTTACACGAAACAATTAAAGTAAATGGCTTGGTGGATGTTCCTCCGCAAAATATGGTTTCTGTTAGTTTTCCGTTAGGAGGATACTTAAAGAAAACGCATTTGTTGCCAGGTATGAGCATTAAAAAAGGCGAAATGATTGCCATAATGGAAGACCAAAGTTATGTTCAGCTTCAACAAGATTATTTGATAGATAAAGTAAAAATGGAATTTTTAACTACCGATTTGCAGCGTCAGAAAGAATTGAGTGATGCTGAAGCAACTAGCAAAAAGAATTACCAACAAGTATTAAGTGATTATAAAACAAATCAAGTAATGATGAAGGGCTTAGAAGAAAAATTACGTATTATCGGCATTGATCCAACTCAATTAACGGTTGCTAATATTTCTAGATCAGTTTCCTTGCGATCCCCTATTGATGGATTTGTTACAAAAATCAATGTGAATATTGGTAAGTATGTAAACCCATCTGATGTGTTGTTTGAATTGGTCAATCCCGACGATATACATGCCGCATTAACTGTATTTGAAAAAGATTTGCATAGTATAACAAAAGGAATGAAAGGTACAGTGTCATTGGCCAATAATCCCGGCAAAAAGTATGACGTAGAAGTGTTATTATCTACCAAAAATATTAATGAATCTAGAACTGGTTTAGTTCATTGTCATTTCGAAAACCCAAGTCACGATTTACTACCAGGCATGTTTTTAAATGGGAGCTTTGATTTACCTGCTTCTCCTACTAATATATTGCCAGAAGAATCTGTAGTGCGTTTTGAAGGGAAAAATTATCTTTTTATTGCAAAAGATGCGCATCATTTTGAAATGGTTGAAGTAGAAACCGGTACTAAACAAGAAGGAATGATTTCTATAAAAGTATCATCAGGAATCGACCTTATAAAAGATAAGTTTGTTACAAAAAATGGGTATCGATTATTAGGGATGCTTAAAAACAAGGCCGAAGAATAACTATTGGGTAGTGTAGCTATCAACCTTTCCTTCAGACTCAAAGAACCCAGCTATTTTCCTGATTACTTGCTCCACAATTGCATCAGGACAGCTAGCTCCGCTTGTAATTAGAATTCTAAGTGGAGTTGTATCAGGTAAATAATGGTTAATTGTAGACATCTCTTTTGTTTGCCAATTGCAATGCAGAATAGAAGTCTTATCAATTAATTTGTCTGGAGAGTCTATAAAATATGTGGATATTTTTGCTTCACAAAGTTCAACCAAGTGAGAACTATTGCTGCTATTATACCCTCCAACTACTATGGCAATATCTGCTTCGGTTTTTAACATTCCAACAACGGCAGATTGATTGTCGTTGGTTGCATAACATAAAGTGTCTCTTGTATCAGCAAATCGTTCACTGATATTGGTTTCGTTTAATTTAAAGTGATGCTGAATGATATTTTTAAGGTAATCGGAAATAGCTTGTGTATCTGTTGCTAATTGAGTTGTTTGGTTTATTACACCAATTTTGTGAAGGTCTTTGCTAACATCGAAACCTTCAGAAAAACGACCCTTAAATTCATCGTAAAAATGAGAAGTCGTTTTTTCTCCTGTAATGTATTTGGCTAACTCAATTGTTTCGGCCATATCATTTACAATAACCGAGGGTGTATTAGCCGATGCATGCGAAAAAGTTGCCCTAGTTTCTTCATGTTTTGGTTTACCATGAATTACTATACTGTATCCTTTTTCTGCTATCTGTTCACCTCTGTTCCAAACTTTTTCTACAAATGGACAAGTTGTATTATATTTTTCAATTGCAATACCCTTATTAAATAATATTTTTTCAATTTCAATAGTAGTTCCAAAAGCTGGAATAATTACTATATCATCTTTTGTAATAGTATCAAACGGAATAATCTGTTTTCCATAAGTGTCTTGTAAAAAATGAACACCTCTGGCAATTAAGTCGGCATTTACTTGAGGATTATGAATCATTTCACTTAATAGATATATTTTTTTTCCAGGATTTTGATCTATCGTATTAAAAGCTATTTCAATAGCATTCTCAACACCATAACAAAAACCAAAATGACGGGCAAGAAAAATTTGAACAGCGCCAAGATCTAGTAATGTTGGGGAGAAGTCTTTCTTTAATTTATCAGCCGATTTTCGTAATTCTTTCACTTTACTAATGAGATCACTTCGATATATATTGGGAATGGTAAATTGTTTCATTGTTTATATAAACAGCAAATGTACGAATTTGTTGTTAGTTGATAATTCGCCATCAATTACTATCAAAGTTAAAATTGCTAAAATTTTATGATGGTTTTTAATTTGCCCCATAATTCATTGTCGAAACCAGAAACTGCAAACTGAACTGAGCCAGCAGATTCTCCTATTCTTATAATCACTAATTTTTGAGAGGGCACAACATATATTTTCTGATCGTTTTTGCCTAAAGCAGCAAACATATCGGTCGGGGCATTAGGAATGAGTGAAGCAGGGAAAACTGTTTGTAAAGTAGGGACTATACTGCTTGCTTTTCCATTGAGCCAGGTTAAATAACCATAACTTAAATTCAAATTCTGGGAAGTATTCATTTGATTATTTAAATAATTTGTATCGCTTAATATGGCAGTTTGATCCCATTTTCCTTTATTTAACAATAGCAAACCAAAGCGAGCCATGCTTCTTGCATTACTGTAAAGAACGTTATTAGAATTGGGAGTTTTAATCCAAAGTCCATTCATGCCAATTTTATCCCTAACTTTTTGTTGGTAAAAACTATTAAAACTGCTACCACTAGCTGTTTCAATTACTTTATCTAATAAGGTATAAGCTGCATTATGATATGCCACCTAGTTCCTAAATATTGCGAACTTCTATTGTTAATATTCAATAAACCTTCTTGTTGTGCAATGCCTACTAAAAATGCTGTCATTGTTTTTCCGGCTGAAGCCCAATACCATAAGCTGTCTCTGGTAAAAGTTCTAAAATATTTTTCAGCTACTATTTTCCCATTTTTTAGAATGATAAATGCTTTGGTATTTTTTTACATCCTAATATCATTAAACTTAAAATAACAACAGCAATAAGTTATACTTCATCTCTTTTGTTTTTCGTTAGACGATAAAAAGAATTAAAGGTTTAATAATCAATTTTAAGTAATTCAAAAAAAGCTTTCTCTTCAATTTCTTTTACTTCACCAGGCTGTAAATCGGCTAATTGTAAGTTTTCTATACTAATACGAACGAGTCGCTTTACTTTATGATGAATTGCTGAAACCATTTTGCGTACTTGATGAAATTTACCTTCTGTTAGGCTGATGCTAATCCATGTAAAAGGTATTTTATCAGTCATAATATAAGGAGAACTAAAATTAATGGGAGGATCAATAACTATTGATACTTCACAAGGAGTTGTTAGATATTTTTTACCCCCTTGGATGGTAAATTCCACGCCATTTCTTAATAAGGTCAAACTTTCTTCACTTACTAATTTATTTACTAAAACCAAATATGTTCGCTTATGAGGTTCTGTGCCTTGAAATAATAATCGAGTAACTTTTTTATTAGTAGTAAGTATTAACAAGCCCTCCGAAAAATTATCTAGCCTTCCAACTGCATGTGTTCCTTCGGGGAATATAAAATCAATATCTCCCAATAATTTTACATCATGTGTACTAACAAATTGCGATACCATATTATAAGGCTTATTCAAAATAAAATAACGATATTGGGGCAGTTGCATTTTGATAATTATTCATTTCCAACTAAAGGGAATAATAAATTTACAGTTGTTCCTTCATTAACAATACTTTCTACCTCAATATCTCCATTTTGCAAATGCATAAAGTCTTTGCAAAGCGCTAGTCCTAATCCAATACCTTTTTCATTATCTGTTCCAAACGTAGAATGGTTAATATCATCTTTAAATAATTTTGCTAAATTATCTTTACTTATACCTACGCCAGTATCTTTTATAATGATAAAAGCATTTCTTTTATTGCGCATAGTAGATATGGAAATTGATCCCCCTTCAGTAGTAAATTTAATTGCATTGGCTATTACATTTCGAATAATGAAGGCGGTCATATTTTTATCGGCCCATACTAATTGATTGTGTAAGTTAGTTGTAATGATTATTTTTTTGTTCTCAGCAGTTTGATTAAGAATATCGATGGTTGAATTGATGCTTTTAGATAAATCAATAGGTTCTAAAGATGTTTGAATTTCCCCTGTTTGTGATCTCGACCAAAGTAATAGCCCGTCGAGCATTTCAACTACTTTTTTGACATGTAAATTTAAATTAGTAGATACAAAATTAATTTCTGTTTCGGTAAAGCTGTTGAAATTGTCTTTATAATAATCTAAAAAGCTAATAATGCTTGAGAGTGGAGCCCTCATATCATGCGATATGATTGAAAGGAATTTGTCTTTTTGCGAATTTACTTTTTTTAAGATTTCCTGATTAACTATTAATTCATTGTTTTTTTGCTGAAGTATATTTCTTTTATCTTGTATGATCTGAATGCTTTTTTTAATTTTTCGTATTGCTAAATTGAAGTTCTTGGTTAGCTCTCCAATTTCATCTCTTCTTAATGGGTTAATGAGCTTTGGATTAATATTTTCTTTGAACTGAATGGCAACTACATCTTTTACAGCGGCATTTAAGTTTACAATTGGGTTGGTAATTTGTACAGCTA
>Ga0209490_10004523_pt1 | contig 12800 bp, 6 predicted proteins | sample MAT06_FD_187209 | JGI IMG/M metagenome (GOLD analysis project Ga0209490, IMG submission 187209) | Freshwater microbial communities from Lake Fryxell liftoff mats and glacier meltwater in Antarctica - MAT-06 (SPAdes) (version 2) | ecosystem: Environmental > Aquatic > Freshwater > Ice > Liftoff...
TCTCCGCAACCATCCCGGCATGGTGACGTTTGTGCTGACCAGCTTGGCGGGGCCGAAGTTACCCGGTTTGGTTTTTTTCGACAGTGATGGAACCGGGCGGCCTGAGCGCAAGCCGCGATTGATTTTTGGGGAGGAATGATCCGATGACCGTTCTCAGAGATGCAAGTGCTTACTCCTCGGTCGCTGTCGGTTATTAATCTCTTCTCAATGCGAGACTAAGAAACCCTTTCCTCCTTTTCGGAAAGCTCGGTTAGCGGTCCGCTACCCAGATCCTTGCGCTTCGGGGACTTAGCGGCGGGAAGATAGCCGCGTCGCCATCCAACACAAGCTTCTCTCCATCGAGCCACTCGGTCCAGTCGGAGAAACCGCCCGAGTGTGAGTGAGGAATGATGATGGTACGGGATTCTTCCGAGAGATTGAACACGCCAACCATGGGCGGGCCATCCAGTGTTTTCAGCACGCAGACGTCGGGATACTCATAATAATCCAGCCAGCGGACAGTCCACGTATGCGGAGGAAAGGCGTGCTGCAGCAACTCCTGACGCTCTACAGAAAGCTCATCCCACACTTCGGACACAATATTCATTCCCCCGGTAAACCAGACGGCACGCACCCAGAACTCAGCCTCGGTGCGGCTCAGGCCAAAATCGGATTCCGCCACCCCGAGGTGCGGGGCATTCATTCCCACTTTGTGTTTGGAGATCGCCTCGACTTCAAACGAGACGGCCCTGTCGCGAACGATCAGGCAATCCGGATCGTTCTGCCACCAGACGCGGTGCATCCATTGGCGAAACAACGTCGGATAGGCCGCCGCGCGGATACTGCAATTCCCCTGCGGCCAATGCTCCAAATTGATGGGCGTATCCCAACGTCCGCCCACATCGAATCCGATGCGCATGGCGTCGCATAACCCGATGGCGGGCCCGAGCGGGCTGCCGCAATTCAAAATAAATTTCTCGTCGCCCGCGCATTCGCGAATGACTCTCATGCCCTGCCGGAAAGCTTCTGCGGATGTTTTGCCCGAGTCATACCGCTCACCCGGAAGGACGCCGTGAATCAGAAAATCGATCTTTATGTAGTCGAAGCCCCACTCGTTAAACACCCGCTGGAACGTGATGCGCAACCAGTCCAGCACTTCGGGGTGGGTCAGATCCAGTCCGAAGACATGGCCTGGACCCGCCGGATCAAGCAAACCAGTTTCCGCATTTTTCACCATGACCATCCAATCCGGATGGTCAGCCGCCAATTGGCTGCCTCTGTCCACGCTGAAGGGGGCCAGCCAGAGCCCGGCCTGAAATCCCAATCCGTGCAGCTCGTCGGCCACTACGCGCATCCCTTGGGGAAATTTCTTCCCCGGGAACCAATCTCCCCAAACACGGCAATGATCATTGGAGGGACGGTTCCAGCCGTCGTCAATTTGAATGACTTTGAGTTTCCCGTGTAAAGGTGACGAGGCAAGGCTGCTTGCATTAGCGAGAATGTCCCCAGCCGTCTCCTTGCCATAGTAATGATACCAACTGCACCAGCCGGTCATAGTTTCAACCGAATGTCGTGCCGTCATGGCGGAAGCCACCTGCCGTGCATAGTCATCAAGCAAACCGCTGAGACTCTCCCCGCTGCCGATCAACAGGGGCGAAATCGTCAACTCTCCGCCGGGCGATAGGGCGACGTCCTCGCGCAGGCAAATCGGAGAGATGCGGAATTTTCCCGGGGAGGCCGCTACCCGGAATTGATAAAAGGCGTCATCCAGCTTCTCGAATCCCGCCAGCATCGCAACGGTGCCGGCGGAATTCGTCAGTCCCACGCAAGAGTCTGAATCGAAGGGTCCTTCCAAGGCGAAGATGCCGATTTTTCCGGTCATCGTATTGCTCTGGGCGAAAATCCTCTCCCACGGATGTTGGCCAAGCTTCCCCGAAAACACACGCACTTGGCGAAGGGGCAGTGGGCGCGATGTTCCGTTCTTCACGGTGGTGGAAACCCGGAGCCAACCTTCCACCTCGGAAAATTCATGGGCCACCAGCAGACCCTCACCGAAGTCCCAGCGCAGAGTGTTCCCTTCGATCTTTGCCACGGGGGATGTGCAAAGGAAGCCATTGGCCAGCTCGATTTCCGCGCTGGCACTCTCCCAAAGAATGGCTCCACGGTGGACGAATCGAATTCCGCTTGGTGCCAGCGAGATTTTCCAAGTGGGCAAGGAAATGTCTGGTTCGAGCCAACTGGGCGTGATCATGGCGTTAACGAATCACCCGCTCGCAGTTCACCTCTTTGATGGCTTCCGTCAGAAACGGGGAGGCTTCCACGGTGTTGTCTGTAACCTTCGCGTCCGACACATTCTCGAGATAGATTCCGTATTGGCCCGCAGTGCCGAGCGTATTCTGGAGGGTCGTTTCAATCCGGTTGCCTGAAATCTCGACACCGTTGGCCGACTGCACCGAGATGGCGCGCTGCTGCCATTGGCTGATCGAGTTGTCGCGGATGGTAATTCCCTGATGCCCGCGCCACTCCGAGGGGATGTCCTTCCACGTCTTACCTTGGTCTTCCGACGACACGCGCCGGATCAGAACATTGATCGAGCCTTTGTCCCTGGCGCTCAAGCTGAAATTGCAGTCCTTGATGATGTTATTCTGAATAAGGATATTTTTACTGTGGAGTCCATTCCGCCAAAAGAAGGGCTCGTTGTGGAGCGTGATCGCGGAATCCGAGTTTTGGATAAACTCATTGTTCTCTACGGCGCCGTCTTCCGCGCGAATGATCACCCCGAAGCGCCGGACTTGTTTCATCACATTGCGCCGGACCATGAACTGATGGTGTTGGGCGGAGCGGTCAAAGACCTGGAAATGTTTCCATCCATCCTTGACCCTTGCCTCGTGTCTTTTCTCGTCATTCTCGTGATTTCCGTCCGATGTTTCGGTGAATTCCGTCACCACATTTCTTGAAAAGCCCGGAGAAAATTCCACCAGCTTGTGGGCCGGAAAGCGGTCGCTCGCTGGCACAACGGTCACGGCCTTGACGGTTAGATTTTCAGCAACCGGGCTTCCGGCCTGCGGATCGAATACCACAAAGGATGAGCCGGGACGAAGGGTGAAGAAGCCCAGGTCCAGCCGGAGCGTCGTCTCGGATGGTTTCTCCAAAATCACAATTCCTTTGCTATAGATGGCCACCGCGTCATCGCCGATCCCCTCGAATGTGCATCCCTCGATCCACGGACCGATTTCGCTCGACCTGACATGCACCCCGTCCGCATTTCCGCCGAACCAACGTCCGGGGCGAATGAGTTCACGGCACCCCAGCACTTTCGCGTCGCTGCAGTAGAGCAGGACATAATGGCTGGCCGGTGACGCAAAGGTAGTGTTGTCGAGGAACACGAGTTCGTTGGAGTTCTCGGCGCTGATCAACTCGCTGACATCCTTGCGTGCGAACTGCACATACTTGTCGCCCGGAGCGAACGCACCCAGTGCGTCCTTGTTACCTAGGGGAACCGTAATCAAATCACCGTCCCGCGTGAGCGCGGAGCCGGCACCCACCACCAGCGCAGAAGAGGTTTTCATCCGTCCGGGCGTTTGGGAGTCCAAGGTCACTCCAAACAACCAGGTCTTGAGAATGTGCGGTGCGTCAAACTCCGCCATGCCGGCGTCGGCTTTCAGCGTAAAGGTTCCGCCGGCCAGATCCACCGTCTGTACAGTTCCCACGGTGAATGGAAGAGGATCATAATCGATGACAAAGTTGCGCATGGTCACCCGGTCGCAGCGGTCCAAATGGATAAAACCAGCCGTCGGATTGGTAATGACGAACGTGGCGCCATTGCCATCGAGTTCAAGGTTGGACACCTTTGAGAGTTGAAAAATGCGCCGCTCGGGCGCGACGCGATACTCCGCTCCTGCGGCGAAGATCACTTTCGCCGGGGCCTGCGCTGCCGCCTCGCCGACAATCCTCCGCATGGTTTCCAAATCGGCGTCGGCTGGCACCGGGAAGATTTTTTGATGTGGCAGCACGGTAAAGGTCGAGGCCTCGGAAAAGGCTCCCGTTTGGTTTCCCCTTACCGCGGCAACAGTCCAGAAATACGTTCCAGGCGCTAACCCTTTCGGCGTGACATAACGCGCGATCGGGGTGCGATCCTCCAGCAGGTCAACTGTGAAGGCATTGTCCTTTGCAACCCGCACCCGGTAATCCTTCACGCCTGCCACGGGAGTCCATCGCAAGGACGGAGCCGGACTGAAGGTCTCCGCTCCTGAGGTCGGGAGAATGAGGACGGCAACGTCTTCGGCCTGTGGTTTGCCATTGCACGCGGGAACGGCCAGGCAAAGAACAGTCGTTAAAATTAAAAGTACGCAGCACCGGGCCAGTTGAAGGAGGGATCTCATGATGTGGAAAACGTGACCAAAGGAAGCCTGATGTTTGCTATTATTGCAATCTTAAAGTGAGCTTAATCCGAGATTCAGCTTTTCAATACTTGGCGTCCAAGGTTGTGGGCGGGAAGTCATCGGTGCGGAACGGGGAAGCGGGAAAGCCGGCCCCGTTGTAGAGATTGCACGTTGGGTTGTCCGCCCAGGCATAGCGCACGGCAACAGGAGCGGGAACCTGTTCCGACCATACGACGACGGTATCCCCTTCAATCCTGGCCTGGGCCCACGCCCATTGTTTGTCTTCTCCACAGACTGCAAATCCCTCCAGTTCGCTGCCCGGGCTATTGCGAACCAGCGGAGCGATTTTTTGTATCTTAGTCGCAACATCGAAGGTTTCCGAGAGAGGTTTCGCGACGAGTCCTCCATCGGAATGTTTAAACTGGAGGATGGCCTTACCGCTTTCGAACTCTACGGACTCATACACCGGACCCGAGAAGGGAATGGCCTTGCCATAGTCTCTGGCCAAAGCGATGGAAGCCAAGCGCTCCCCGGCGTCCTTCTTGTTCCGGGGATGGACGTCTTGGGACTCACCGATGTCAATGAGGACTGCCTGCCCGGTGTTGGACAAAGCAAGGGTCGAGGTCTGGGCCTCGCGCAGTTCTGCCCATGCACTTTCCCCGGGTTTCGGTTGCTTTTCTTTGTAGTTGGCCAATTGACAGAAGTAGAATGGGAAGTCTCCCTGCCCCCACTGTTTGCGCCAATCCGTGATGAGGAGAGGGAACGCCGTGCGGTATTGCCAGGCGCGACCGACGTTGGACTCGCCCTGATACCAAATGACTCCGCTGATCGCATAGGGAATGAGGGGGGCCACCATCCCGTTGTAAAGATAGGATGCCACATCGATAGGACGTTTGGGGTTAACTGGTGGCTGCGGGGCGGCGGCGGTTTTTTCCGGAGCGATTGCGGAATATTCATGCTCCGCTTTGGCCAGCCACTCGCCGGAAACATTGACTATGCCAACCATCAGCGCATCATTGAGCTTCGCCGGACCGACGGGCTGGTGGAGCCGGATGGCGAGAACGTTTTTGCCGGCTTTCAGCTTGGCCGGAGGAATGTCAAACGGTCCGTAGCTGCGGGCAGATCCAGTGCCTGGATAATCTTGATAAGTCGTTTGTTTGATCAGTTCGCCATTCCAGTAGATGCTGTCGAATCCGTCCAAGGGAATACGCAGGTTGTTGTTGACCTTGGCCTGGACCGGGGGGAGATCGATCTCCTTGCGGATCCACACGACACCCGCGTCAGGGAGTTCCAGTGCCTTGACCAGCCCCGGAAGCCTGATGGGAATCCATTCCTCGGTGGAAACCTCCACCCCGGCATAAGCGGAGACGTCGCCCACGGCTTTGTCTTCCCGTCCGGTTTCTTTGACCCACGCATCCATAGCATCCACAAACGCCTGCTTTTTGGCTGGATAGTCCCTTTGTTCAGCCGACAGGCGATCACGGGTGGGTCTGAGATCAGGCACGCTATCAATAGCCTCTGCGCTCATCCATGCTTCCAGGGGAGTTCCGCCCGCCGAAGCGTGGATCAGGCCGACGGGTCTCTGCAACTCGTGCTGGAGTCGCTTGGCAAAGTAATAGCCTGTTCCGCTAAAGCCGCCCGAGGTGGCAGGCGAAGCGGTCACCCAGCGGCCCTTCACTTCCTCGGTCCTCTCGGCGGTGGGGTTTCTAGCGACCAGGAACTGGCGCAGCATCAGATTCTCCGACGTTGCAATTTCTTCTGCGGCTCCAGTCGTGCTTTTGAGGACCCACTCCATATTCGACTGACCCGATGCAACCCAAACCTCCCCAACCACGACATCGGCGACAGTCACTTTGCTTTTTCCTTCGACCGTCAGTTCGAAAGGTCCCGGCGCGGAATCGCTCAAATCCAACGCCGCCGTCCATTTTCCGTTTGGACCGGTGATGGCTCGCACGCTCTGGCCGTCGAGAGTCACGGTCACTTCCTCGCCGGGCTCCGCGCGGCCCCAGATGGGAACCTCGGCGGATTTTTTCAACACCATGTGGTCGGAGAATATCGCGGGGAGCCGAATCTGGGCGTGGGCACCGGTGGTCAGCAGCGCGAAGCAGAACGAGGCCAGTATAGAAAAAGGAAGAACTCCCAAGACGGGAAGATGAAGAGCGGAGCGAGAGGCGTGGGTGGAATGCATGGTGTTGTCTGGGTATTGGATTGGCATGACTACGGTGCCTCGAGGAGATTTATGCGTATTAAGGTGAGACAAAAACTCCAGTGCTGTTCTGCACGTTGATGGAGGGGGGCGTCACCGGCCGGGGATCGGAAATCGTGTTTGAGAGGATCGCCGCATTCTCGACATTGTTCAGGTGTATTGCATGGTGTGGCCGGGGGTTAGTGAAGTTGAAGCCCGGATCGGCAGTGATCGTGTTATTGAGGATTTCAATGTCCTTTGCATTCCGAACTTGGATTCCATCTTCCTGCCAATTTGAGATCACGTTGCCGACAATGGAAATGCGTTGGTGGGCTCTCCATGATCCGAATTGGTGACCCAATTTGTAGAGGGCAATATTTATCTGTCCCAGCGACTGAGCACTGTTGTCGAAACCTGAATTGCGGATCGTATTATTGGCAATAAGAATATCCGAGCTGAACAACCCGTTACGCCAGGTGTCCGGTTCGTTGCGAATGTTGATTGCGACGGAAGATACACTTTCATACGTGTTGTTTTCAATCACCCCGTGGCAGGCACGAATGACGGATCCAAACCGCCGGATATTGCTGAACGTGTTTCCTCGGATAGCAAAACCATTGTTGATCCGGGTCTGTCCGAAAACTTGATCGTTTTTTAAAGGATTAGAGTCGCTCGTTTGGATTGCTCCGGTGAATGCGGGCGTGAATGCCACATCATATAAAACAGGATTTCCCACCGGGGTAATCGCAGTGACTTTGAGATTCTGCGCCACCGCACTGCCGGTGCGCGGATCAAAGACGGTGAAGGTATGTCCCACGGCAAGATTGAAAAAATCACTGTTCAGGCGAAGGGTGTTGTTGTTGATCTTTTGCGTAATAAACATTCCTTTGGAATACAGGGCCACGGCATCGTCCCCGATCCCTTGAAATTCACAACCTTCCATCCACGGTCCTGTGGAATTGGACCTGACGTGCAGTCCATCTGCATTACCACCAAACCACCTTCCGCTTTTGATCAAGGAACGGCACTTGAGAATCTTGAAGTTGCTGCCGTCTGTGTTGACATAGTGAGCACCTGAGATTGAATAGTTCGTAATCCTCAAGCAGGTCAGATCTTCCGTATTCAGTGCGCTATACACCAAAGACACCCCCCCGTTTTCGCGGGCGAATTGGATATACTTTGTCCCCACGGTAAACTGACCAATCTGACCGGGGTTGGCGAGTTTAAGCGTATAGAGATTACCATTCTGCGTGACATTGCCCGGCACGGTGGGGATCACGAGATCCGTACTATTCTTCATTTTTCCGGGCACAGCCGGGTCGAGTAATACGCCCCAAGTCCAGTGAGTAAGCATGATAGGCGAGTTGAATGGTTGCATGCCGTTGTCCAGACTGACCGTAAAATTTCCTCCTGCGGTTGTTGAGACAATAGTTCCAACGCTGAACGGGGCGGTGGCGTGATCGATCGTGAGATCGCGCAGCAGGATGCGTTTGCACGAAATCAAGCGTGCCAGCCCCGCCATCGGATTCGTGAAGAGGATTTTTGCTCCATTTCCGTTAATGATAAGATCATTCTTCGAGGTGAGGTTGATCATGTAACTTCCCGCGGCCGTATCCAAGGTGTAGGTTGCATCTGCAGCAAAATTTATCACAGCCGGCGTGGCGGCGTTGCTGATGATAGATTGGATTTGTGCCGCGCTCGCTGATGCGGGGATTGTGTATATGTTGGATGGCGTTTGGATTGTCAGTTTTCGCCCCGGAGTATAGGCACTGGCCAGCCCATCCAATCCATTTAAGCCTCGAGATCTCACGCGCCAGTAATAAATGCCGGGTGACAGATCTTGGTCTGCCACGTAGCGACTGATGGCGATCCGGTCCGCATCGATCACATTGGTGAAATCGACGTCAGTGGCAATCTCGGTCTCATACACGTCTGCACTCGAGGACCCATTCCAGTCGAAAGAAGGCGTTGGCAGTATCGAAACGGCATTTACAACGGGGAGATTGAGGTTCGGCGTGGCCGGACCTGGCTCCGGGTTGATCTCCACGTGGTCAACGAGGCTGGCTGCCGCCAACGCGAATGCGTTCAGGTTTAGAGAGGCAAAGTCCAGAGCTAGCGGATCCCGGAGCGGTAGATTCACCCCTTGCGGACTGGCTGGCAGGACATCAGAGTTCGAAGCACTCACGTAGACATCAAATCCAGGGGTTGGAAGAGTGCGCGCCACCAATTTTACCCGATACCACGCGTTGACCGCTGACAACGTGACACCCGGGACAATCGTCCAGACGTTATTGGCAAAGTAGCTCAGTTTGCCCAAAGTGCTCCCGAAAGAGAGGTATGGCCCCCATCGGTTATCCTGATCCATCAGGGTGAAGGTCAGGGTTCGACTAAGGCTTGCCGGCGAGAATTTGAATTCTGCTGTCACGGTGTCGGCTATCGAAAAAGGCAAACTAACTCCGTTGCTACTTTGAAAAAGTTTGAGGCTGCGGCTGCTGTTGTCGGCCCCGGATCCCAGGATTTCGGGAACGGTGGTTCCAGCATTCACCCAGCCAGTCGGAACGGATAATCCAATCGCGTTGGATTCGAAGCCGTCCGCAGCAGGAGCTTGTAGGGCAGAATTATCGAAGTAAGCCGTTGACGCAAAACTGTGCGTGCTGACTCTCGCGTATGCAAACCCGCTGGTGGCCGGATCACGCAGCGGGAGGTTACGCCCCTGGGGGATGGACGGCAAGTTTGGACTCCCGGGGGGACTCAGGTAAAAGTCGAAGGTGGGAGACGGCGTAAGTCGTGTAACAATCCGCACTCTATACCACTGATTCGCTGCGTAGCTAATGGACGGAATGGCTGTCCACACGTTGTTGGCGTAGTAGCTTACCTGACCGCTTGACACGCCGAAGGTAATCCAAACTCCGAAACGAGAGAGGCTATCAATGGTTCCGACCGTAAGGCTCCGGTTGCCGCCCGTGGGATAAACCCAAAAGTCCCATTGGAGAGAACCCGTGGCGGGTAGCGGAAGTTGCATCCCCTGAGTGTTTCCTGTGAATGCAACGCTCTTGGAATCGCCGGGCGCCGCTTTGGCTGTGCTCACCGCAGGAGCGTTTAACTCGGCAGGCATCCATCCCGCAGGTAATGTGCCTGCGTTGTCATTGGCGAAGGTGCTGATGTTCGGCAGAGTCACCGCCTCGCTCGGAGATGCGAATACAAAAGCGGTGAATGCGATGGTTAGGTTAACTGCTGTCTTGGGGAGATTCATGGTTTTATGGGCTGGGGTTAATGTTCATAGGAAACGAATCTGGGCTCCCAAAATAGCACGGCTGCCATGGGCTGGTCGCAAGTGTTCGATGGAATTGAGCTTCAAAGAAGGGACTTCGTTTGGGCGTGGGGATTCATAGCGAAGAGGTCAAGAAAACCGCCGTGCTTCAGAATCGGACTGCAACTTGATTAGGATAACTCCATGCGCAGGAATTTCGGCTTGGAAGACAGAATCCACTGACAGATGTCGGTCTGCCGCCAGATGTCGCGGACAGTCTGCCGGGCGGCCAGCCCCAGATCGGAGAGTTGCAGCGTGGCGACTTGGGCGGACCCGGCGCGATTGAAAAGCCCAGCGGCCATACTCCCGTCGGCGAGTTCCTTGGCCACGATTTCGATGCCGTCGGGGTTTGCGGTTTCGAGCCGCTTCCCCATATCGCCCTTCGGGTCCTGGTTCACTGCAATGACCTCGCGGTTTTTCAGCAAGTTCAACGTGAATGCGTCGCGGGTCTGCGCGAAATCGCAACCCAGCAGGAGCGGGGCGGCGAGCAGAGACCAAAGGCTGATGTGGGCATATTGTTCATTCGGGGTTAAGCGTGACGGGTTGGGCTTTCCCCACCCCACCGCTCCGATGACGAGCATGTCGGGATCGTTCCAATGACCCGGTCGCACATAGGGCCGCCATTTGTTCATGTTGAATCCGATGCTTGCGACCATGGCCCAATCGTCCTTGATATCGGCGGCGAGTAGGTTGCCCGTGTTGGCGTCCTCAGGGATGGTGCGCCACAGATAAAAACACTGACTGATCTCCGCCCATTTTTCCGGCGGCTCCTTGTGGATCGAGTTCGTCACGTTGTAGAGAACATCCCGCCCGCTTTGACGCAGCGCCTTTTGCATGCGGCGGCCCGAGGCGAGGTCCATCGGGTTCCAATCGTATTTCAAGTAGTCGAACCCCCACCGCGCCCATTGCTGCGCGTCCGGCACCTCGAACTGTTGATCGCCGACATACCATCCGCGTTCATCGTCACGGACACTGCCGACGCCCTGGCCGGCCGATTCGCCCAAACGCCCGGCGAAGGTTTTCACCCACGGCGAAGAATAAACCCCGATCCGAAGTCCCATCGCATGAACTTCGTCACAGAGCGACTGCATGTCGGGGAACTTTGCCAGATCGGGTTGGAGCACGCCGTCGGGCCCGCGCTCGCCCTGCCATCCATCGTCAATATTGATGTAACTCCAACCGTAGTCGGCCAGCCCCAGCTCAATGAAAGCTCTCGCCGCCACGCGGATTTTCTCCGCGTTTACGCTACCCGCCCAGGCGTTCCATGAATTCCAACCCAGCGGTGGGGTGAGGGAAATGTCTTCGCCCACACAAATCTTCAGATTGAACGCAACTTCACCGACCTGATTCGCAACGGTAATTCGGATCGTGCGTGTGCCGCCTTCCGCCAGGCACCCGGTAAGCAAACCGCTTTCGGCATCCAGAAAGATCCCCTCCGGTAGTGCTACGGCCGAAAAATGCAGCGGTCTTTTTCCAGAAACGGGCAGGCGCAAAAAAACCGGGTGACCAGGCCGCACCCCGAAAATGGCCGGGCCATTGTAGAGCGGGTTGTCTCCGGCTTCGGGGGTCAGAAGATAGGGGATCGGCGTATTCGATCCGTCGTGGTTGGGGAGTTTGTAGATCATGGCCCTCTTTTATCGTTGGCGGATTTCCACTCGCGAGCCGTCCTGCCATCCGAATAAGGTTTGGGATTCCAATCCACAGTCAGTCCACGAACAATCAAACGATGGCAATCGCTGATGCTCATGGACCCGCGCTTCGGAGAATGGATGGCAATCGTTGCAATTGTGGCGATGGTCGATCATTACAGTGTCAGAGCGGCTATAAATCTATGCCGCCTGCAGGATCTACTGGTAGCCTGTCCAAAAAATGTCCTGTCTTGCGGGCGGGATGTTGGTGCTACTAAGGGTGTCTGCGTGTCCGTCTGCGAAGATGATAAGGATTTTGCCGCCTGCCCTTGCGCTGAATTTGGAGGAATCCAAGTTCAACGGCGCGCTCCCCCACCCCACTAAGCTTGTGTTCTTGGATGTGGCAAGCATCAGAGTCTTTGAAGGCTGCATGAGTCTTGCGTATTTGATTCGTGGCGCAATCGAGTTTGTAGGATCGACACCGTCCTTGAGAAAATTATTGAAGCCATAAGAGCGCACGGGAGATCCCTCGCCGGATTTTTCAACGAATGGACAATAAAAAGCCGTGCCACGCAAATTGGTCGCCGTACTGGATGGAATAAAAAATCCAGGGGGGGGGGGCTTCTGATACACTATTCTATAAACCTCCTCCCACCAAGGTGGGATCCCTTCTGCCGAATTCCCTGAGGTCGATGGGAGAAGTCCATCATTCTCAGTGACATAAAGGCTCACCCCTTGGGACAGGGTTCGTAGATTTGTGGCGGACGCCACGACCCGTGAGGATTGCAGGACATTGCGCACGACCGGGACAAGCAGTGCCGCGAGTACCGCAAGAATCGAGATCACCACGAGCAATTCCAGCAGCGAAAATGCACTAAGGATTCTAACCTGTGTCCGAGAACGAAGAAGTCCATAGGCCTTATAAACAACACCAGCTTGTTTAGTCTCTCTTTCTGCATTTGGATCCGCAGGGTCTCTGTTAAGCAGCGTCACCTTGGGATTACCGTCCTCATCCGCGCGCACCGCCGCGCAAAAAGTCAACAGTAACGAAAAAAGAACTTTAAGGGTAGACGAGTGCTGCATGGGGGGACGGCTTGCTTATACAGCAAAACTAGAATGCGCGGTCTGCGAAGTCAAACAAAATGTGCTGCGCGCTCTACTTTTTAGACTCAGGCGAAGCTTGAATCGTTTAGCCGGGTCTGGCAGGTTTGGCGAAATGTTGCCGCGCCAACCGAATCAAAGTGTCATCGATGGGTTTCGCTGTCTGCAGTTTGTTGTCGCGCAGGAGCAACCGGTGGGGGTCACGTTTCTGTCGG
>Ga0209490_10004525_pt1 | contig 12797 bp, 11 predicted proteins | sample MAT06_FD_187209 | JGI IMG/M metagenome (GOLD analysis project Ga0209490, IMG submission 187209) | Freshwater microbial communities from Lake Fryxell liftoff mats and glacier meltwater in Antarctica - MAT-06 (SPAdes) (version 2) | ecosystem: Environmental > Aquatic > Freshwater > Ice > Liftoff...
CAGATGCTATTCAAAATGCAATGGTACCTTTTGTAAGTTCCTTATACAGTAAATACCCTAATACTACATTACTTACTTGTGGCGAGGTTGTAGGTTTACCCGATGGCCAAATGGGCAATAGTGAGGTTGGTCATTTAAATTTAGGTGCCGGTAGAATAGTTTATCAAGAATTGCAAAGAATTAATGTGGCTGTTAAAACTGGCGAATTTGCTCAAAATAAACATTTATTAAGCGCAATCAGGTTTGCAAAAGAAAATCATAAAAAATTGCATCTAATTGGATTAGTAAGTGATGGTGGTGTGCATTCTCATACCAGCCACCTGAATGCAATTTGCACAGTTTGTAAATCGGAAGGGTTAACCAATGTTTTTTTACATGCTTTTACCGATGGTAGAGATACTGACCCTAAAAGTGGATTATCATTTGTAACCTCGGTCGAAAATCATATGAAGGAAACTACTGGAGTTATAGCTTCTGTATCGGGCAGGTATTATGCAATGGACAGAGATATGCGTTGGGAAAGAGTAAAATTGGCATACGATTGTCTGGTAAATGCAAAAGGTAATACTGCTTTTTCTGCAACTGAAGTAATCCAAAATTCTTATTCAGCAGGCAAAACAGATGAATTTATTTTACCTACTGTGATCCTACAAACAAATGGTGAGCCAGTAGCTACAATTGAAAATGGAGATGTTGTAATTTGCTTCAACTTTAGAACAGATCGTTGTAGAGAAATAACTGAAATACTTACTCAGACCGATTTTCCTGAATTTGGAATGAAACACCTCGATTTGCATTATACTACAATGACGATGTATAATCATAAATTCAAGAATATATCGGTGATTTTTGAAAATGATAATTTGAACAATACACTTGGTGAAGTATTGGCAAACAATGGTAAAAAACAAATTAGGATTGCCGAAACAGAAAAATACCCGCATGTATCTTTCTTTTTTAGTGGGGGAAGAGAAGAACCTTATGAAGGTGAAAGCAGAATAATGGTTCCTTCGCCTAAAGTAGCTACTTACGATTTACAGCCAGAAATGAGTGCAAGAGAAATAACTGCTAAACTGCTTCCTGAAATTATTAAAGAATCTGCCGATTTTATTTGTTTAAATTTTGCCAACACAGATATGGTGGGGCATACTGGTATTTTTTCTGCAGCTATTAAAGCTGCAGAAACGGTTGATGATTGTGTAAGGCAAATTGTGACAGAAGCTCTAGCCCATGGGTACACTATCTTTTTAACTGCCGATCATGGCAATGCAGATTTTATGATTAATGAAGATGGATCTCCAAATACCGCGCATACACTAAACCCTGTTCCGTTATTTATTATTGACCAAAATTGGCATGGAGAAATTAAAAACGGTAAATTGGGCGATATTGCGCCAACTATTCTTCACATGATGGGGCTGGCTATTCCACCAGAAATGAATGGAAATATATTAACCAATAAATAATTAAAGCTGCATGAAAGTTGTAAAAAAAATCGGGTTTTTATTACTCATCATTTTTTTAGTATTACAAGCATTTAGACCAGTGAAAAATAACAGTGGAAATAAAGAAAATGATATTTCAACTGTTTACCCAGTTCCTGAAAATGTACAAAAAATATTTACTGAGTCTTGCTATAATTGCCATAGTAACAATACAGATTATCCTTGGTATGCAAATATTCAACCAGTTGCTTGGTGGTTAGATGATCATATTAAAGAGGGAAAAAAAGAATTAAATTTCAACGAATTTGCAAAATATAGAATTGCCAAACAATATAGAAAATTAGAAGAATGTATTGATGAGGTAAAGGAGGGAGAAATGCCATTAGAGTCATATACTATTATACACCGAAATACAAAATTATCACCAGAAGAAAAAGAAACTATTTTTAACTGGGCAACTGAATTACGTGATACCATTAAAGCACGATATCCTGCTGATTCATTGGTTATTAAAAAGAAAAAATAGAATTGATCACTACTAAAAAAATAGGCGCTATATTTCTTTTAGGAATTCAAATAATTCCGCTGGTATTGTTTTTTTCTGTTCAATTGAATCGGCTATTTATTCAATTCGAAATGAAGGAAAAATTAGAAGCGCAATGTTTACAAAGAATTGTGCTAGATGAGCATTCAATTAATTGGGTGGAGCAAGGAGCTGAACTTGTTTTAAACGGACAATTATTTGATGTTCATACAATTAATCAATTGGGCAATGGCAAAGTGGAGATATTTGGTTTAACAGATACAAAAGAAGATCAATTAAATACGCAAGTTGAGTTGCTAACTAAGCATAAAAATGGATTACAAACCATGTTGGCCAAACTAATAGTAGTACAATCTATCGGAATTGTGAATCAGCCAACTGAAGCGCTTTTTTTAATCAAAAAACTTCCCTTAAAATATGCAGTACTTCACTGCAAATGCATAAAATCTTCCTTAGATATAATTACACCTCCACCCCAGCAGGTTTAATGGTTTAAATTTTATTTATTTCATCCATTATTGATATGCTGTTTGCAAAGCAGTATATGTTTCAATTATTATACTTATGAGAAAATATTTATTGCTGGTAATTATATTGGCAAACATGAATGCAATTATTGCCCAAGAAAAGAAAGACACTGTAAAAAACGAAATAACTTCTTTAAATGATGTGGTGGTTTATGCCAATAAATTTGCCGAGAAATACAAGCGAATTGCACAAACTGTTGATGTTATTAAAACTAAAGAGCAGTTAAATTATCAAACCAATACTGCCGATGTATTAATTAATTCGGGTAAGTTATTTGTGCAAAAAAGTCAGCAAGGCGGCGGAAGTCCTGTTATTAGAGGGTTTGAGGCTAGTAGAATTCTTTTAATGGTAGACGGTGTTCGTTTAAACAATGCCATTTATAGAGCTGGTCATTTGCAAAATATTATTACAATAGACAATATGGTTTTGGATAGGGTAGAGGTATTATATGGTCCGTCTTCAACTTTATATGGTAGTGATGCACTTGGTGGAGTTGTAAGTATGTTTACTAAAAACCCATTACTTTCTTCTTCCAATAAAACAGAACTTAGTGGAACTGCAACAGTTAGATATACAAGTGCTGTAAATGAAAACCGTGGTAATTTTATTTTGAATATTGGAGGCAAGAAATTTGCTTCTCTTACATCTGTTACTCATGGTTCGTTTGGTGATTTAATTCAAGGGAAAAATCGATTGGATGCGTATCCTAATTTCGGAAAAAAAGATTTTATAGTTCAACGAATTGGTGGCATTGATGTGGCTGCGGTCAATCCTAATCCTAATCAACAAGTTCAATCGGGTTATAAGCAAATTGATGTTATGCAAAAGTTTTTATTTCAACCTTCCAATAAAATACAGCATTTAGTAAACCTTCAATTTTCTAATACCAATGATATTCCTCGGTATGATCGATTATCAGAAAAATCTGCCACCAACTTACCAGTTTTTGCAGAGTGGTATTATGGACCTCAAATTAGAAATTTAGCTTCTTATCAATTTTCTGCAAAAGAGCAAGATGGTTTTTTTAAAGATATAAAAGTAATTGCTAGTTATCAGGATATTGAAGAAAGCAGAATTCAAAGAAGATTTCAAAGTGCTAACAAAGATTTTAGGTGGGAGCGTGTAAATGTTTTTGGGTTATCGTTTGATGCAAAACATTATAGTGGTAAAAATGAAATTCAGATTGGTGCGGAGAGCTACACTAATTTTGTACGTTCAACTGCAGAGCGAGTAAATATTACTACTGGTGCTAAATCAAAAATTACAACAAGGTATGCAGATGGTCCAACTACTTTATCTAATAATGCTATCTATGCTCAACATACTTATAAGTTTAATGAATCATGGACGCTGAATGACGGACTTCGTTTTAATTTAGTAAAAATGGATGCAAGATTTGTAGATACTGCTCTTACTAGGTTTCCGTTTACAAGGGCTCAACAAAACAATGCAGCAGTTACTGGTAATATTGGATTGGTATATGCTAGTCCTAATGATTTAAGGATTGCTTTTTTATTGAATAGTGGATTTCATTCGCCCAATGTAGATGATCTTTCAAAAGTATTTGATAGTAGAACAGGAATTGTAGTTGTGCCTAATACCGATATTGAACCTGAGTACACGTATAATGCAGAAATTAATTTAAATCAATACGGCAAGAAGTTTAATTATGGAGCTTCTGTTTTTTATACTTTGTTTAGCAATGCAATGGTATTAGATAAGTTTAAATTTAACGGGCAGGATAGTATATTTTACGGCGGAGTAAAAAGCCAAGTATTTGCTATGCAAAATAAAGCCAAAGCAACTATTTTTGGCTTTAGTGTAAATGCATCTTACAATTTGGCAAAGGGAACTAGTTTAGATGGAGTAGTAACTTACACCAAAGGAACTTTTACCAATCAAAATAATGTTTCAGTTCCACTAGATCATATTCCACCAGTTTATGGCCGTATTGCATTAAAGCATGTTGCTAATAAATGGAATGCAGAATTGTATGGTTTATTTAATGGTTGGAAGCGATTGGCCAATTATAATCCGAATGGGGAAGATAATTTGCAATATGCAACTGTAGATGGAACACCTTCTTGGGCTACAATAAATGTAAGAACTGGAGTAAATTTCAGCAACCATCTTTCTTTACAAGCTTTATTAGAGAATATTGCCGATAAAAATTACCGCTATTTTGCGAGTGGTATTTCTGCTGCAGGCCGAAATATTTCGCTTAGTTTAAGAGCAACATTTTAATCAATTTTACAACTAATTGTTCTAGCGCTCATTGGAATTAACCCAGTGGGCGCTTTTTTGTTTACTTTGCAGGATGGAAATCAAAAAAGCGGAGTACCTGATTTCAAATGCGGATTTTGATGCTTGCCCAAAGGCAGATAGACCAGAATATGCATTTATTGGAAGAAGCAATGTTGGAAAGTCGTCGTTGATTAATATGATTTGCTTAAAAAGTAAATTAGCAAAAACATCATCTGCACCCGGTAAAACTCAATTAATTAATCATTTTGAAATTGAGAGTAGTATTAAAAATAGCCATGGTTCAAAAAAGTGGTACTTGGTAGATTTGCCAGGCTATGGTTTTGCCAAAGTTGCTCAATCTAGTAGAAGAAGATGGGAACAAATGATAGAGAATTATTTAAGAAAAAGGGAGAATCTTACCAATGTTTTTGTGTTGATAGATAGTAGGCACAAACCTCAAAAATTAGACCTTGAGTTTATTGGACAGTTAGATCTTTGGGAAGTTCCATTTACCTTGGTGTTTACCAAAACTGATAAGGAAAAACCAAAAGTAGTTGAAGCTAATATCAAAGCATTTTTTGATACGCTTAAAGAAACTTGGCAGTTTTTACCTCAACATTTTGTTACTAGTGCCGAAAAAAAACAGGGGAGAGAAGAAATTTTAGCTTTTATAGAAACGAAGAACCAATCAGTTTTGTAAAACAGTATTCATAGCTGCGGCTTTTAAAATACATTCTTCATACTCTTCTTCTGGATTGCTGTAACCTGTAATTCCACTACCTACCCAATAGCTAAGGTATTTATTAGAACTATTATAAAGGAGGCTTCTGATTACTACGTTAAAATCAAAATCTTGTTGCGGATTTATATAGCCTACTGCTCCAGAATAAATACCTCTTGAAGCAGTTTCGTATTGTTGTATTAATTCCATTACTCTTTTTTTAGGCGCGCCAGTCATGCTACCCATAGGAAAGCTTGCTTTTATAATTTCCGAAAACAGCGTATCATCTTTTAATATTCCTTTTATGGTAGAAATCATTTGATGCACTTGCGGAAATGTATATATGCCAAACAGTTCTTCAACTTCAACAGTGCCTTCTTTACAAATTTTACTCAAATCATTTCTTACTAAATCTACCACCATTACATTTTCGCTTCTTTCTTTGCTGCTATTGTATAGTTGGTCTTTTAAAGCTTTATCTAATAACGGATCTTTTGTATTTCTTTTTGCAGTTCCTTTTATTGGTTGAGAAATTATTTGATTGCCGTTTCGTTGTAAATATCTTTCCGGACTAGCACATAGCAAATGCGCATCTAGTTGTTTGTAATAACAGGCAAATGGATTGGGAGATAAAGTAGTTAAAGCGGTATAAAGTTGTATAGGGTTTATAATGGTGTTTTCGGCAAAAAATTCCTGACAAAAATTAATCTCATAGCAATCGCCGCGCTGTATATGTTTTAGCAATTGTTTAATTGTTAGTACATACTGCTCTTTACTAATTGAGGGATTAGTTTTTACATTGAACTTTTCTTCATTTTCAATTTCGTGGGTATTCGTGATTTCTTTAAAAATAGAATCGTTTGATTGTAAGAAGGTTTCTATAAAAAGACTATCGCCATTTAATCGCAACACTGTTTCGGGTTGAAAAAAATTAATTTGATCAAAGCCTATTTGGTTGTTGAATGATTTATTAGTGGATTGAGTTGTGGGATTGTACTCATAATTAATATGCCCAAATAGCCAGTCAGTATGGGTTTGATAAAAAGTATTGATAGCGTTTAGGGCATTATCACCAGAGATAGTAAAAATGCTTTTTGCAGCAGCAAGACATTCAATATTTTGATTGGGAGAATTGTATTGGTGATTATCTAAAAAACAACAGATACTAAATTGGTTTACCCAGTTGAGTATCTGTTGCTTTATATTGGGGAAGCCTGTAATGGAGTAACAGGATATATTTCTATTCAAAGTGTGTGACCAAATTTAGAAATCATCATCTTCATCATCATCAAAGCTGCTGCCTTTATCATTGAACGTGTCGAACTCTTTAAAATCATCATCTACTTTAAAGTCGTCTTCTTCTTTCTTTTTTCCTGGGTCAGCTTTTTTGCCTTTACTTTTTGGAATATCAAATTCATCAAAGTCAGGATCCCAACTGTCTTCTTCTTCTGCAGTCTTTTCCCATTCGTCATCTACTTCAACATCATCTTCTTCATCGTCATCTTTCGATTTTTTTGAAGAAGATTTTGAACTAGTTTTTTTAGTTGAAGTAGTTTCCTCTTCATCATCTAAATCATCTTCATCATCCTCAAGTTGTTTTTTACTTTTAGGAGATGGTTTTGCTTCAGCATTTTTTGCTGGGCTTTTCGGGGTTGAGGATTTTTGATCCTTATCAGACTTCGCTGCCATATTTCTAATAAGATTAGTTGCGTAAAATTTACTCGCAAAATTTTATTAACCAAATTTATTTTTCTACGTCAAAATGAGTGCCAAAAATTACAGCGTAACTATCTGTTCTCTACCTGGTCCATTTGATACAAATTTAATAGGAACTCCTGAATAATTATTAATAAATTCAATATAATTATTCATTTCTTTTGGAAGCTCTGCTGCTGTTTTCATTTTTGATGTATCTATGTTCCATCCTTTGAATGATTCTAATACAGGATCTACTTTAACTCTTGATAGTTGAAAAGGAACTTCTTTGGTTTCTTTTCCGTTGATATTATACGCTGTACAAACTTCCAAATTTTGGAATGAGTCCAACACATCAGCTTTTGTCATAATAATTTGTGTAACACCATTGATCATACAAGTATATTTCAAAGCAACTAGATCAATCCAACCGCAACGGCGTGGACGACCAGTAGTAGCTCCAAATTCGCTACCAATTCTTCTGAGCTCTTCACCAGTTGCATTTTCTAATTCGGTAGGGAATGGGCCGCCGCCTACTCTAGTACAATAAGCTTTGGTAACACCCATAACTTCATTTATCTTTTTTGGAGAAACGCCAAGCCCCGTGCATACTCCAGCAGAAATTGTGTTAGAAGAAGTTACAAAAGGGAAGGTTCCAAAATCAATATCCAACATAGAGCCTTGTGCGCCTTCAGCTAATACTTTTTTACCATCAGTAATAGAGTTGTTGATGAAGTATTCGCAATTAATAACGTTCAACGTTTTTAAGAACTCCAACGCTTCAAAAAATTCTTCTTCCCATGCAGAAATATCTTCAATAAAATGAAAATTATCTAACAATTTTTGGTGTTTTAGACGGAGCTTAATGTATTGACTGGTAAAATTTTTGTCTAATAAATCGCCAACACGTAAAGCATTTCTGCCAGTTTTATCCATGTAAGCTGGGCCTATACCTTTAAGGGTAGAACCAATTTTACTTTCGCCTTTAGATAATTCAGAAGCTTTATCGAGAGCACGGTGTGTTGGAATAATGATATTGGTTCTTTCAGAAATAAATAAGTTTTTCTTTACATCTATACCAAATGCTGCAACTGCGTCGCATTCTCTTTTTAAAGTTACAGGATCAAGTACAACTCCGCCGCCGATGATATTAATTTTATCTTGATGAAAAATGCCAGAAGGTATTTGGTGAAGCACCATTTTTTTACCTTCTACATAAAGGGTATGACCAGCATTTGGTCCACCTTGAAAACGCGCTACAATATCATAATTGGGTGCAAAATAATCTACTATTTTGCCTTTGCCTTCATCACCCCATTGTAAACCTAATAAAACGTCTACCATAATTTTATGTTCTAAGGGGCAAAAATAGGGGTTATGAATAATAAATCAACTCTCCATTTCAAAACGATCAACTGTTTGTATTCCGTTTAAGGATTTGAGTCGATCTACCAATGCTTCTAGTTCTTCTTTATCGTGTACAAAAACCTTAATTGTGCCTTCGAATAGGCCTTCTCGAGAGTCGATACTTAAGCCTGCTATATTAATTTTTAGGTCGCCACTTATTACATTGGTTATTTTATTTATAACTCCCACATCATCCATTCCTATAATTTTTAACCCAGTTAAAAAGGCAATTTCTTTATTTTTAGCCCATTTAGTTTTTACAACACGGTGGCCGTAGTTGGCCAATAGCTGGGTTGCATTAGGGCAGGTGGTTCTGTGAATAATTAGTCCTTTTCCTGTGCTTACAAAACCAAAAACGTCATCGCCCGGAATTGGGTGACAACATTTTGCTAAAGAGTACATTATTTTATCGCTACTTTCTCCGAAAATTATTAGTTCAGAATCTTTTTTAGGAAGTGTTTTTGTTGTTATATCTAGCGAGTGCTCAATTATTTGAGGTTTGGGTTTTGGAATTTCAATTTTATCTCCTAGTACATTAAAATTGCTTAGTTCTTTTAGGTCAATAGATTTTGTTGCAATTTTATAATGCAAATCGAGTGAAGAAGTAAGTTTATAAAATTGAACGAGTTCTTCAATATTGTAGTGACTATATGCTGCGCCTTTTGCTTCTAGTTTTCTTTGTAAAGTATATTTTCCATCTTCTGCAATTTTTCTTTTTTCTTCGCGTAGCGAATCTTTTATTTTATTTTTTGCTTTGGCAGTAACAACAAAGTTTAGCCAGTCTTCAGAAGGTTTTTGTTTGTTACTAGTTATTATTTCTATTTGGTCTCCGCTTCTTAGTTTATGCCCAAGAGTAACTAATTTATGGTTCACTTTTGCGCCTATACATTTTGTACCAATAGCGGAGTGAATGGCAAATGCAAAATCTAATGCAGTAGAACCGGTGGGTAACATTTTTACTTCACCTTTTGGTGTGTAAACATAAATTTCTTCGGCTAAAAAAGATGTTTTAAAATCTTGTAAAAAATCTACGCCATCAATATCGGAGGAACTAAGCACTTCACGTATTTGTCCAAACCATTTATCAAAACGGTCTTCATTGTTGCTTTCTTCTTTGTATTTATAGTGAGCTGCTAAACCTTTTTCGGCAATTTCGTTCATGCGTTTAGTACGAATTTGCACTTCAACCCATTTGCCTTGTGGCCCCATAACGGTGGTGTGCAAAGCCTCGTAGCCATTGCTTTTCGGATTACTTAGCCAATCGCGTAATCTTTCTGGAGAAGGGTTGTATTCATCGGTGATCATTGAATAAACTTTCCAGCAATCTTCTTTTTCTTTTTCGGGAGGAGAGTCTAGAATAACCCTGATGGCAAATAGATCGTATACTTCTTCAAAAGAAACGGCTTTCTTTTTTATTTTATTCCAGATGGAGTGAATACTTTTTGGGCGACCATAAATTTCGTAAGTAAAATTGCCAGCTTCTAATTTTTCTTTAATTGGGCGAATAAATTCGTTGATGTAACGGGTTCTTTCTCTTTTTGTTTCCGATAATTTTTTTGCAATTTCTCTATAGGCATCGGGCTCCATGTATTTCATGGAAAGATCTTCTAGTTCAGTTTTAATACTGTAGAGACCCATACGATGAGCGAGAGGTGCATAAACCCAAACAGTTTCGGAAGCAATTTTCAATTGTTTTTCGCGCTTCATATGATCGAGTGTGCGCATGTTGTGCAATCGATCGGCAAGTTTTATAAGAATTACGCGGGGGTCGTCTGTTAGAGTAAGCAGAATTTTTTTAAAGTTCTCGGCTTGCTGACTAATATTGGTATCAATTACACTAGAAATTTTGGTAAGTCCGTCTATAATTTTTGCAATTTCAATTCCAAATTCTAGTTCAACATCTTCCAAAGAAATATCGGTATCTTCTACCGTATCGTGTAGGAGAGAGCAGATGGTACTACGAACGCCGAGGCCAATTTCTTCAACACAGATCATTGCAACGGCGAGGGGGTGAATGATGTAGGGTTCACCACTTTTGCGGCGCATGGTTTTATGAGCGTTGGCTGCCATTTCAAATGCATGGCGCACTAGTTCTTTGTCGCCACGTTTAAGTTTAGGGCGCAAACTTTTTAGCAGGGCGCGATAGTGCCTGATAATTTCTTTTTTTTCCTGTTCTTCGTTGAGGTTGTATTTTACTAAAGCAGGGTCAATAATAGGTTCTTTCGCTTGGTCCATAAAATACGAATATACGAAAAGAAGGGGGTTGAAAATCGTTAAAATAGGTTTAGAAATGGTATTTATACGCTATGTATAATTATTTGTATGGATGAGATTAGCGGTTGAAGAGAAAAATTCAACTTAATTGAACATGCATGCCTAAAATTGCTATTTACAAATTCTTGACGTTTTTTATTTTCTCATATGATGCTCTTAAGGAGCCCCCACATTTACATATAGTAAAAGAAAAGGGCAATAGGCAAAAATCTGCTAAAATTTGGCTTGAGTCGCTTAGAATTGTAGACAAAGGAAGCCTAACTATTAGTGATTTGAACCAAGCTTTACGAATAATAAAAAATAATCAACAAATATTAATTGATACCTTTAATAAAGTAAAAGAAGGCAAGAAAGTAACAACAATTAAATTTAAATAGTATGACAACTTTATTAAAAAATAAAGTTCTTTCAATAGAAAAAATTTTATTTGATACTCCTGGAAAAATAACTTTGAAGCTTGAAGACGGGCGTTTAATTATTACACCATTAAAGTATTTTAAGGAAATAAAGAAAATGAGTATTGATAAAAGAAAAAAATATACAATTGTTGACGATAGAACAATACTATTTGCACATTCAAACTCGGTTTATCATCTTGAAGACTTTATGGGATTGGAAAATAAATGGAGTCAGCGTTAATTACTAATAGTTAAATGCGTTTTAAAAACAGTATTTATACGCTATCGATTCCTCTTTAATAGGATGAAATTAGCGGTTGATGGAAAAAATTCAACTGAAGCCTTTTTATGGCAACTCTACCATCATCTTACTAGTAAAATCTTCGCATTTCCGCAGTACTTCACAAAATGAATTTCGCTCATGGTATGCTGTGCGCCCATTTCTATACCAGCAGCTATAATAATGCTTTGGTTATTAGAAAGCGGTTCAAAGCCTTGAAGTTGTAGATTAATGGTTTGGGCTGCCTGTATTTGCTTACTAGGCTGCCAAGGGGTATAAGCTTGATTGGTAAAATTATTAGATTGACTAGGCGGGTTAAAGCCCATAGCACCATATTCTAAATCGTTTACAACCCCTATAGAAAATACGAGACGGTATACAGGCTGAGGCCAAGGCAGGTTAAGGTTTACGCCGGGTATGAGTGCAGGAAGCTCTATAGTTACCGAACCATCCTCTTTATTAAGCTGCGGATGAAATGAATGCCTGATAATAGCATCAAAGCTGGTGTTTTTGTTGAGGGAGAACCCATCTAGCAAATATCGGTACTGCGATAAATACACCGCTCTTTCTCCCCGTTTATGGGCAACATCTTGCAGTTGTATTTTTTTAACTATTGAAGTGATGGCACTTGTAAAATTATAGTCGGCCAAATGGCAAATGGGATATATGGCAGCACGAATGCTTTTGCTCATTTTGGCGCAGCCACCAAATTCACTATTATTTTCTCGTGTTAGGGCGAATTTGGGCGATCTTTTTATTTTATCCTTCTTAGCTCCGCCTTTGGTGCGAATAATTATTTTATCGCTCCCCAGCATTTTATAAGCAGAAATGTTGCCCATACTGCCAATAAAACCCATATTCCCGTTCATTGAGGCCATAAACTGTAAATTTTGGTGGTAATAATTGAATATTTGCTCTAGGTTCGAATGTAGGATAAAACAATGATAAGACAGAGATAAAATGTAGATAAGCCATAGATAACCCATACTTTTAAAGTACGGCTTATATACGGGTTATATACGGCTTATATACGGGTTATCTACGGGTTATCTAAGGTACAAGCCTAAATATGACTACCTTTTGTTAGTGAAACCCAATCAATTGGCTACAAATCGATTTATGAAGGCAAAAGTTTCTAAACCCCCTAATTGTTGGATAGTTTATTGGTAAAAGTTTGACATTTTTCGTATCGTAATCAAATATAATCGTATCAAATCGTATCGTTTTGTATTTGAAGTTTCAAATCATAATCGTATCTTTG
>Ga0209490_10004527_pt1 | contig 12793 bp, 10 predicted proteins | sample MAT06_FD_187209 | JGI IMG/M metagenome (GOLD analysis project Ga0209490, IMG submission 187209) | Freshwater microbial communities from Lake Fryxell liftoff mats and glacier meltwater in Antarctica - MAT-06 (SPAdes) (version 2) | ecosystem: Environmental > Aquatic > Freshwater > Ice > Liftoff...
CAACGCGGCCAACGCTTGCGGCGAAGGCTCGGCCAGCAAGGCTTCTAGCTCGGCTTCCGATGATAAAGTGTTTGTCATGTGAATCCTCAAGGGTTTTCCTGCAGAGATAGCTCTATCTCTATAGACAATTCAGGCTATATTCACTTCGTCTACCCGTTACATAGTTTAGGAAACGAAATAATAGGTGGTAGGATGACTATGGAAATAGCCAATCACTAGTTGGTCAATCACTGAACAATAGCTGATAACGGAGTTGTCTGGCGATTTCCGCACAATTGATTTGGGTAAAATATAGCATTGAAGAAGTAAAGGTGCAAACGTCAATACTGCTAATTCTATCTGCAATTGGCAATCAACCAGCGATATAATCAGCGCTCGATGTCGGATATGGGTCGCCAAAAATAGTTTTGGTGCCGATTGTACATTGGGGAAGGCCATCCGCTGTAGCATTTTTGCTAGTTGACGAGGTAGAAACGCTATGATAGACTACTTTTTATAAAATTAGTTTGGTAGCCGAACGAATAAACTTTGCCGACATGTCCTTTCCCTTGGCCAATTTAGATAGTGGTAGACAACCCAATCGTTACAACCAGCGGCTGGTGCTCGATCTTATCCGCCAACGCACGGATCTATCACGGAGCGATCTGGTACGGTTGACCGGTTTGAGCAAAGCGACTGTCTCATCCATCGTTGCTGAATTGATGGAAACTGGGCTTGTCCAAGAAACCGGCAACCAAAATACGAGTGTTGGGCGACCACGAATCTCGCTTTCATTGGTTCCCGACGCCAGCTTTGCGTTGGGTGCCGAGGTAACGACGGAAGAGTGCCGAGTTGTCCTGACCAATTTGCACGCCGAGCCCGTGAAACGGGTGGCGCGCCCCATCGGGACAAGTGATCTCTCGGTGAACGCGTTGCTCGATATTCTGGAGGAATGTGTGACAACAGTGACCGCAGGGGTTGATCCAGCGCGTATTTTGGCGCTGGGTGTCTGTGTCCCTGGCATTGTGGATTCGGCAGCGGGTGTGGTAACGCTCTCGGTCATTCTGCCCTGGAAAAATGTAGCGCTGGCCCAAGAACTGCGCGCTCGTTTTTCCTTTCCGATTGCAGTATTCTCACGCGGCAATGCCGCCACTTGGGGTGAGCGTTGGTATGGCGCGGGCCGTGATATCGATAATCTGCTCTATGTACGTGTCGGTACGGGTATTGTGAGCGGGTTGGTCCTGCATGGACAGCCCTATCTGGGGCGCAATTATGGTGCCGGTGAATTAGGTCACATGACCGTGCAGCCGGACGGCGTGCTCTGTCGCTGTGGTAATCGTGGTTGTTTGGCGACTGTGGCCACGGCGGATGCCTTGCTCAATCGGGTGCGTCAACTGCTGCGTAACGAACCCGAAAATCGTTTGTGGGCAACCATGCATCACAATTTTGATCAACTAACCCTGGCCGATGTCGTGACGGCTGCTCACGCCGCGAATCCGGTGGCGCAACAAGCCTTGACCGAAGTGGGGCGCTGGCTTGGTGTGGCGCTGGCCGCCGTAATTAATTTGCTGAATTTGGAAATGATTGTGATTGGCGGGCCCATGGCCTTGGCGGGCGAACATCTGCTAATCCCCTTGCAAAACGAACTCGCGCAACGGGCTTTGCCCACCCATTTGGCAAACTTGCCTGTCGTCACCTCGCTGCTGAAAGAAGATGCACCTTCGGTGGGCGCGGCCAGTTTGGTCTTACACGAATTTCTATCCCCCCTGCAACAAGCAACGAAACCGGCTCTGTTGCCGCACAAAAATGGTTTCGTTCCGTAACGATTGACCAAGTTCTCACAAGCCGGCCCGGCACGCAGGCCGTTGGCTGGTCCAATATCCGGAGTTTGCTATGAAAATCGGTCTTGTCGATCTGGACACCTCTCACCCGCAGAACTGGATTCCGATTCTGCGCGATCTCGGCCATGAAATTGTTGGTGTGTGGGACGGTGGTGCTGTGCACCCAGCCAGTTACGTACAAAAATTTGCGACAGATTATGCCATTCCCCAGGTCTACACCGAACTCGCTGATCTGGTGGAAACCGCCGACTGTGCGATCATCCATGGTTGCGATTGGGATACCCATATTGCCAAAGCCCAACCCTTTGTCGCGGCGGGTAAAGCCGTTTTGCTCGACAAGCCGCTGGCGGGCAACTTGCGCGATCTCCAGCAGATCCGCCAGTGGGTGGCGGGCGGTGCGCGCATTAGTGGTGGCTCGTCATTGCGCTTTGCCGTCGAGACACAAGCGTGGCTGGCCCAACCCGTGGCCGAACGGGGCACGCCGCATACGGTGATCTGTGGCTGTGCCGTCGACGAATTTAATTATGGCATTCATGCCTATGCCATGTTGAGTAGCATTTTGGGTGGCGGCATTCGTAGTGTGCGTCATCTGGGCGAAGGTGTGCAACGGCGCATTGCGGTGCAGTGGGCCGATGGGCGCAGCGGTATCCTGATCATCGGGGCCACGGCCCAGTGGATGCCCTTTTATACAACAATTGTCACCGAGCGCAGTGTCGCCCATTACCAAGCGGATGCCGGCAAACTCTATCGTGCTTTGCTCGAAGCAACCTTGCCCTATCTAGCGGGCGAGGCCGCGGCTCCGCTGACGGTGGATGAGTGGCTAGAACCCGAGTTATGTGCGCTGGCGGCGCGTCAATCTTGGCTGGAGGGTGACCAGGAAGTTATGCTGGCCGAGCTACCACTGGACGATGCTGGCTACGATGGCAAAACCTTTGCCGAGGGCTATCGCAAGGCCAAATATCCAAATGGCTAACCGAGTTTTTACTTTCTCTTAAACAATAGAGGTGTTTCTTTATAAGCAGGCTGTTCTGAAACCAGCATTCCGGGATAGCACCGAGAAAGGTTTCATGGTAGAGAATAGCTCTGGTGCTATCCCGGAATGTGCCTAAACCTATTTAGCAACAACTCTAATGATTATAACAAGCAACGAACCGAGTCAGCGACGACTTAGCGAGGACAAAGAACATGGAATTGCGCGCAGCATTGATTGGTTGTGGGGGATTGGGCAAGGTACATACCCAGATGGTGCAACAGGTGGGTGGCATGAAGATGGCCGCCTTTTGTGATGTCGATGGTGCCCGTGCCGAGCAATTTCGCCAAGAGTTTCAGGGCGACTATGCCACCAGTGACCCCGAGAAAATCTTTTCGGATCCAGGCATCAACGTCGTCTACATTTGTACCCACCACGACACCCATGCCGAGTATTGTATCCGCGCCGCCCGTGCGGGCAAGCACATTATGGTGGAAAAACCACTGGCTTTGACCACCGAAGCTTGTGTCGAAATTGGGCAGGTTGTCGAGGCGACAGGTGTCAACTTGATGACGGCCTTCAAGATGCGCTATTACGCGCTGATCCAGAAGGTCAAAGAATTGATTCCGAATCCGCTGGTCGTGACCATGCAGATGATGGACAACCGCTGGCCCGACGAGATGTGGGCGAATGACCCGATCAAAGGTGGCGGCAATGTGCTCAGCCAGGGTGTGCACTCGTGTGACATTATGCGCTATGTGGCCGGCAGTGACCCGGTTTCGGTCTATGCGGTGGGCAGCAACTTCTATCAGAAGAGTGGTGTCATCGACAACATGGCCGCGGTCTATCGCTTTGCCAATGGCACCATCGGCAACCTTGTGCAGGGCGATGCTCACTGCCCATCCCATGTGAGCAAGTTTTATCTGCAAGTCTTTGCCGAAAACAAATCGGCTACGCTGTCCAGTCGTCTGACGACCTTGACCTACCAGGAAAAGGGGAAAGATCCCGTGATCTATCAGGATAGCGAAACTGGTTTTCTGGAAGAAAATCGTGACTTTATCGGCGCTTTGCAGGCGGGGCACCCCATGCCCATCGATCATCGCGATGGCTTGCTGGCAACCTTGATGATTTTGCAAGGCTTCAAGTCGATTGAAACCGAGCAACCCCAACCGATTCTGTCGTTATTACAGTAAAGTTGCAATCAATTCTTATGGCAAAATCATCGGATGTCCGGGTAGACGCGCTGGATCTGACCTTTCACAACGAGCGCTTGGCCGTGCCGCTGCATCTTAGCCGTGGCGCGATCAGCGAAGTGACCTATGCCAAAGTGGTGATCGAGGTGCAGACGCGGGCTGGCCAGACGCAACGCGGAACAGGGGCAATTTTTCTTTCGGATCTGTGGGCCTTTCCCGATCCCGCCTATGATCACGCGCAGAAGGATCTGGCAATGCGCACGCTCTGCCAGGCCATCGGTGATGCGCTGCGCGCGGGCGATGAGCTTGGCGATCCGTTGGAGAAGGGCCATGCCTTGGAAGCGGTGTTGCCAGGGTTGGTGGCGCAGGTCGAAGCGACGTTGCCTTTTCTCAAGCGGGGTGCCATTCCCTATTTGGCCGCGCTCAATTGTTTATCACCCTTCGACGCTGCTGTACACGATGCCTGGGGACGGGCGTTGGGTGGGTCGGCCTATGCCTTCTATGGTGCAGCGTGGCTTAACGCGGATCTCGGCGTATATTTGGGCACGGATTTTGCTGGCCGCTATCCTGACACATTTCTCGGTCAGCGACGCACGCGCTTGCGCCCCCAGCATGTCGTCGGCGTGAGCGATGCCCTAACCCCAGAAACGGCCCAAGCTGCAGGCAGTACGTTGCCCACAAACTTGACCGACTGGATCCGGCGCGATGGATTGACCTGTTTCAAGCTCAAGGCGCGCGGCCAAGATCCAGCCGTCGATGCCCAGCGTTTGGGTGACGTATATCGCACGGCTGTACAGGCTGGTGCACCGCCAACCGCTATTCGGCTTTCCCTGGATCCAAATGAAGCCTGTGCCCATCCCGACTTTCTGCTGGAGATGATCGAGCGCTTGGCACATGATCATCCGGCTGCGTTGGCCGCGCTGGATTATATTGAACAGCCGACGGCGCGCGATTTGAGCAGCTATTCCTTTACGTTACACAAAGTTGCCCAGCACAAGCCCGTGATCATCGATGAAAGTCTCGACCGGCTAGAAAACTTGGCACAATTGCAGAGGTTAGGCTGGTCGGGGTTGGCGCTGAAAACTTGTAAAGGCCAGAGCCACAGTCTGCTGGCCTATTGTTGGGGCAAGCAGCACAATCTCTTCATGACCCTGCAAGATTTAACCAACCCAGGGTTGGCGTTGGTGCATAGCGCCAACTTGTGTGCGCAACTGGATCTGGCTGTAGACTACTTTGAAGGCAACAGCCGCCAATATGCACCGGCCGCTTGCCCGCAGGAACAAGCCGCCTATCCGGCCTATTTTCAATTGCAAGACGGCTGTTTACAATTGCCCGCGCAACCACCGTTCGGTTTGTATTAAGAATTTTTATCTCTTTCGGATCGCTAGAGCGATTCATGACTGACGCTGAGGCTCACTGATGGTCGAAACTGAACGCGCATTGCCCGGTACAGCCTATCTGTCGCCTGCCAAGCATACCGCTTTTTACGATTATTACCAGAAGCAATATGCGCAGACGTTGGCCTGTTTGCAACGGATGGGGGCGCAGGCGGCGCACACGCGTGACCATTTGCGGCGCACCGATGCTGCCTATCGCCGCGCAAAACGCCAACAGCTTGCCCAATGCAGTGGTGCGGATCAGGTGTTGGCGGAGACAACGCATATCGAGAAAACGCCAGTGGCTTCTGGCGGTAGTGCCTATCGCGTTGGCAGCGCGCAGGGTCTACTCTACACTGGTTTGATCTGGGAACCGCCGACTACGGACTGGCGTGGCAGTGTGATCTTGGCCGGTCAGGATGATTCCATGACAGCACAACTGGTTGCTGCCTATCTGGCCCAAGGTGTACGTGTGATTTTGCCCTGTTTGGCGCGTCCCCAACATAGTTTCCAGGATCACCCGGTACGCCAATCATACACATTTACTGATGACGAATTGCTGCATCTCTTTTTCTTTCTTTGCGGTGGTAGTCTGGCTGGGTTAGAAGCCCTTGAATTGTTGACGATTACCCAGGCGCTGGTTTGGCAGGCAGGCTTGGACGCGCCCGTTGCCTTGCATCTGGCAGGGCGGCATCTACTGACGGGTGTCATCGCTGCGGCGTTAGCGCCTGAACTAGCTGGCCCCTATCAATTGCTCGTCTTGCCAGAAACGATTGACCGGCTCGATCATCAAGAAACCGATGCGCGTATCAACACGATCTGGAATTTTCATACCGAGTTTGACGCGTTAACCCTGCTGGATCTGGCCGAAGGCACCGATTTGCTCTTTGTCGAGCCCACACCCACGCCCTCGGCCTGCTTTAGTCGCGCGCAGGCTTGGTTTGGTCTGCAAACCGATCACAGGCAACGGCGGGTAGACCGGCTGGTGACACCCACGGCGGAGACTGTCGTTACAACGGCAGCCAAGCTGCTTGCCCCGGCGTTGGACGCTGGGGAGAATGCGGCAAACGTCATCCATATCGATACTGCCATCGCCGATGAACTCTATCAGCAATCGCTGGCGCGCAAAATAGCCTATCTGGAAGCCCTGCATGATGCCGCGCGCAGCCAACGACAACAGCGCTATGCTTTGACAAACTTGACGCCCAACACCTATCGCCAGCAGGTAGCGCAAAGCCTGGCACGGGTGGCCGGTCCGCCGCTGCCCATGGCTCCAGATTTCCATGCCCAAACGCGCTTTATCGAACATCACGCCGCCTATGATCTGTACGAAGTGGTGTTGGAGAGTGTGCCGGGGGTGGAGGTAGCCGGTTATCTGCTCGTGCCGCCGACTACACAACAGGGCCAACCTGCCCCGGCAATCATCTGCCAACATGGATTGGGCGGGCGGCCAGAAGCGTTGGTCGGCATCAATGACCGGCTGGAAGGCAACCAATGGGTTTATGATCGCTTTGCCCAGCGCTTGGCCGAGCGCGGCTATGTGACCTTTGTGCCCTTTATGAACTGGGGATGGCCGCTGGTTGCCAGCCGTGATCAGTTGGTCAAACATGCCTATGCGTTGGGCTTTGCCCCCAATCGTTTTGAGGTGGCGCAATTGCACGCGGTGGTCAATTTCTTGCAAAGCCGGCCCGAAGTGTTGGCCGAGCGAATTGCCTTCTACGGTCTTTCCTATGGCGGACATGCCAGTCTTTGGCTCTGTGCCCACGAGCCACGGGTGGCGGCAGTGGTGACAGCGGGGCACTTCAATGAATGGCAGACCAAGCTGCTCAACCCAGAACTTTCGCCACCGCTGGTAAAGCCAACGGCCTATGTCACAGTCGATGAGGGCTATGATATGTTCAACTATAATGTGCTGAATGAACTGGGCCATGCCGAGTTGGCGACACGCTTTGCCCCGCGCCCGCAGATGATCGAAAACGGTTTGCAAGATAGTGTCACCCCGACGGCATGGGTGGATCGAGAATTTGCGCGTACCCAAGCTGTGTTTGACTGGCTTGCTGCTTCCGACCAGATTGTGCTCGAACACTTCAACGGACCGCATCGTGTCTGGGCCGAAGGTTCATTTGCTTTTCTGGAACGCCACTTGCGCGCCTAACTGCTGGCTACTTACCAGGTGATAGATTTACAACCTATCACTGTCTCTATCGAAGTATACGAATTTCAGTCAACCCTATCAAGCGTTATTGTTCGAAAGGAAAACTATGTTGATCCGTAATAAGATGTTGAGGCTATTGAGTTTGGTTAGCATCATTTTTGTGCTGATTGGCTGCGCCGTACCCGCGGCACCGAGCACGACTCCCGCCGAGGGGGGCGAGACCGCAGCAGCAGCCGAGGGCGGCGAGATCGTCATGTGGCGCTTTCCGCTGATGGACGACCAGGATGCCGAGACTGCTGTCTGGGATAGCGTGATCGCCAGCTTCCAGGAGAGCCACCCCGGCGCGACCGTTACCATCGAAACGCAGCCCTGGGATGATCGTCGCCAGAAGTTGCTGTCGGCCATTGGCAGTGGGCGCGGGCCCGATGTTTTCTACATCAACCCAGACATGATCGAGCTGTTTGCCAACAGCGAAGCGATTGTGCCCATTTCGGATTTTGTGACCGACGAAGAGTTGGCTATCTACAATCCGGGCACCTTGATTCCGTCGGAAGGCAAGCTCTATGCCCTGCCTATTCTGCAAAATTCGATTGTTTACATCTATAACACTGATCTGGTGAGCAGCATCGGCTTGGACCCAGCGGCCCTACCCACAACAATTGCCGAATTTGAAGAATGGGCCACCATTGCCAAAGAAAACGATCTGTTCATCAGCTCCTGGTCGGGCAATACGGCCACGTCGGGCTTGACTGCGTTGATCTGGCAATTTGGTGGTGAACTGTACGACGATACGGGCAACGTGATCATCGACAGCCCAGAAACTGTGGAAGCGATGGCCTTCCTCAAGAAAATGTATGATGAAGGCTGGATCCCGCCCGATTCGATCACGGCTGGTGACGATACCAACACCGAGTTGTTCCGATCGCAAAAGGTGCTGGCCATGCTCACCGACGGCAATCGCTTCTATGGTTCACAAGAGACCTATATCGATAACTTTGTCTGGGCTTTTGGTCCAGTGTTAGAGGGCAAACGTCAGGTGACGAGTGGCACCGTCGGTTCCTATGCGGTCAGTGCCAATGCCGAAGATCCGTCTTTGGCGGTTGAATGGCTCAAGCATGTGACCAACGAAGAGAATTCGGTTGCCATCAACAAAGCGGTCGGGTATCTGCCGCCGCTGACCAATGCGCCGACCTATTATGAAGGCGAAGAAGGCTTCCAGACCTTGCTGGAACGGGCTGCGCTGGCCCAGGTAGATCCAATCTACCCCTCCTCCAGCCAAGCCTATCTGATCCTGGCGGAAGAAGCCCAGGCGATCATGACCGGATCCAAGACACCAGAAGAAGGTGTGGCGTCTATGCAAGAACGCATGGATCAGGCCAAGGCCGAAGTCGCCCAATAAAACGCGTGTAACCTGCGGCCAGGGTGACAAGTTGTGCAATCAGCCTGCCACCCTGGCTGCACGTCGTCCATCGTCATTGACTTAGAAAGGTGATTGCATGAATTCTCCAGCACAGATTGGGCGTACACAAGCGCTGCCCGCCTCTTCTAAACAGGCTAAGCGTTCCTGGCTGAACCGGGTGGGGCAGGAATGGAAGCGTAACCGCTTTGCGTATATCGTTATGCTGCCGGTGCTGGTCCATTTTTTGCTCTTTGAATTCGGGCCGTTTGTGTTCAGTTTCGTGCTAACCTTTATGAACTGGAAGTTGATTGGTACGCCCCAGTTTGTCGGGTTGGCCAATTGGCGCAACTCGTTTAACGACCCATTGGTTTGGCAGGCGCTGCGCAACACTGTACTCTTTGCTGCCTATTATGTGGTGCCCACAATTGTGCTCGGCTTTGTGATGGCCCTGATCATCAACACGGGCGTGCGCGGCACCAAAGTCTTTAAGACCTTGGTCTTGATGCCCTTTGTCACCTCTGGTGTGATTATTGCGGGTATCTGGCAATATATTTTTAAGGGGTCCGAGAGTGGCCTGTTCAATGTGTTGCTGAGCTGGTTTGGCATTGGCCCCCAAATTTATTTTTCCAGCCCACAATTGGCCATGTTGGTCTTGGCGGCTTTGAGCATTTTTCGCGTCTCTGGCTATTTGATGATCTATTATTTGGCCGGTTTACAGTCGATTCCCTCCTATCTCTATGAAGCGGCGGATATTGACGGCGCGACCGCCTGGCAAAAAACATGGAACATCACGATCCCGCTGCTCCAGCCGATCCATTTCTTTGTGGCGATTATTACCACGATTAGCGCGTTTCAGGTCTTTGAGCAGATGTTCGTGATCACCAAAGGTGGGCCAGCCTTTGCGACAACGACGATTGTCTATTACCTCTACCAAATGGGCTTTAACATGCTGCGGCTGGGCTATGCCACCGTGCTCGCCTTTATTCTCTTTGTGGTGATCTTTGTGCTTTCCCTCATTCAACGTCGCTATTTGGGCAAGGAAGTGAGCTATTACTAATGCAAACCCCTACGACAAGTGTGCCAGTCGTGGATACGGCCGCGCGCACTCACTTTGATGAACAAGGCTACCTAATTCTGCGCAATTTTCTCTCACCCGCGGTTCTGGAGCAAGCGCACACGGCCATCAATGAATTGGTGGATCAGCACGCGGATCAGTTGATCGCTGCGGGCAAACGCACTGATCGGCTGGCCGATGCGCCCTTTGAGACGCGCTTGCTCGATCTTTATACCCAACATATGGAAGATGCACCGGTGCTCTTTCGGGCGCAATTGCATCTGGCCGGTCTCTATCCACTCTTTTTTAACGCCGGCTTGCTCGATGTGGTTGCCACCGTGTTGGGTGAAGAGATCCGGCTCTATCCCAACTACTCTGTGCGCCCCAAATATCCCGACATGGCCGCCACAGAAGTACTTTGGCATCAGGATGGCGGCTATACCGAGGGCGATGTGGCCGACCTGCGTATGCTCAACGTGTGGACGCCTTTTGTGCCGGCGCGTGTGACAAATGGCTGTATGCAATTCATTCCGGGCACCCACAAATTGGGACCCGTGCCCCATGAACGCCGCCAATATTATCTAGAGATCGCCCCGGCTATCGTTGCTGAACACCGTGACCGCGCCATCAACGTTGAGCTTGATCCTGGCGATATTGTGCTCTTTCACAACTTGCTCTTTCACCGGGGCTTGCCCAACCACAGCCCACAAATTCGCTGGAGTGCCGATTGGCGTTATCAAGATGCTACCCAGCCCACCTTGCGCAAAGAAAACGGCCATCTGGCGCGCAGTCGCCAACAGCCGGCCGCGGCTGTGCAAAGCGCCCATGAATGGACGCGTCTGTCATTTACGTAATGCATCTGCCAAGCCAGGTTGCTGTTCGATGAGTACGATAGAAGGAAAATTCTATGAATGATGATGCACCGGCGATGCCGCAACGTCTACCCGCGATCACCAGAGTCTTGCTGGTGGTGATCATGCTGCTGTTCGGGGCAGCCTATATGACGCCCTTTACGCTGATGGCATTGGGCTCTTTACGCGAATCGATTGCCTTTATTCCCGACCTACGTTACATGGTATCGGAGATTTCGCTGGCCAACTTTGAATACATCATCAGTCGCAACCAGTTTCCGCGCTGGTTTTTGAATTCGGTGATCTTCTCGGTTATTCCCGTGATCACCCAGTCGATCTTTTGTACGCTGATCGGCTATGTGTTGGCGCGCCGCGATTTCTTTGGCAAAAATGTTTTCTTCATGGTCATGCTGGCAATGGTGATGATCCCAACCCAGTTAATGGTGATTCCCCAATATATTTTGTTTGATAAACTCAATTGGATCGACCAATATTGGGCCATTCTGATTCCCGACTTGTGGGCCGTGATCGGCGTCTTTTTTGCGCGCCAATATATGCAGACCATCCCGCGCGAGATCGATGAGGCCGCGAGCATGGATGGGGCGAGTGATTGGCAAATCTTCTTTCGCCTGATCATGCCGTTGGCGGCCCCTGCGATTGCGACCATCGCCACCTTTCGCTTTATTTGGAACTGGAACGATCTCTTCCGCCCGCTGATCTTTATGCTCTCCGAGCGCATGTTTCCGTTGCCAGTAGGCTTGGCGGCGCTCTACTCGCTTCAGGGCAACTTTGGCATCCAAATGGCCGCGGCAACCTTGGCCTTTATCCCTACGTTTCTGATCTTCCTCTTTTTCCAGCGCTATTTCACCCAAGGCGTGCAGATGGGCGGTCTGAAATGAGCGCGGCACCCCCACCAATCATCGATATTCATGTGCATCACACCTGGGCCACATTGGCAGAGCCGCCCTGGGCGTTGATCGAGGAAACGTTGCTGCTGGCCGAACAGCGCGGCATTCAAAAGATTGGGTTGCTCGGCACCTACAGCTATCATGGCTATGATCCGACCCCCCAAGGGATTCAGGAATCTAACACCCACGCTGCGCTGATCGTCAAGCGGTATCCGAAACATGTCTATTCATTCTGCTACTTGAACCCGGCCCACGATCCAGCCTTTATTCGGGATGAGTTGGATCGCTGTGTCACCGAATTGGGCATGAATGGCATCAAGCAGTGGATTGCGGTCAATGCGCGCGACAAGCGGGTAGACGCGGTCATGGAAGGGGCCATGCGCCATCACATTCCGGTCCTCTTTCACGCATGGTATAAAGCGACGGGCTATGTCTACAATGAATCGACCCCTGCCGATATTCGCGATCTGGGGCTGCGCTTTCCCGAAGTGCCACTGATCATGGCGCACCTGAATGGCTGTGGCATCCGTGGCGTGATCGACATCCAGGATTTGCCGAATGTCTATATCGATACCTCTGGTTCGCAACCAGATGCCGGCTTTATGGAATTTGCCGTAGCGCAGTTGGGCGCAGAGCGGATTCTCTTTGGCTCGGATGCGCCGATCCGCGATTATAGCGTGCAACTAGCCAAAGTGACGGGTGCCAAGATCCCCGATGCCGCACGCCACCAAATTCTAGGCCAAAACGCAGCTCGGCTGCTCAACTTTTAACGCTCATCTGCCGCTCGTGTGTAAACCCAAGATCTGACGAAGCAGACAAAATTATGGGTTTGCCCACGTTGAACCGATGCGCGAATTTTGACGGGAGACACGCATGATCGACGCTGACGTGCTAGCAGGTCACTATCCATTTCGTCCCCTTCCCCATGCCAGCCAAGACCCATACCAGATCAAGGATTATCTGCAAACGCGCGGCATTCGCCGCGCTTGTTTGGCTTCGCTGCACGCCGCTTTCTACACCGATCCGCAGCAGGGCAACGCCGAAATTCTGCCCAGCATAGTGGGCGA
>Ga0209490_10004534_pt1 | contig 12781 bp, 10 predicted proteins | sample MAT06_FD_187209 | JGI IMG/M metagenome (GOLD analysis project Ga0209490, IMG submission 187209) | Freshwater microbial communities from Lake Fryxell liftoff mats and glacier meltwater in Antarctica - MAT-06 (SPAdes) (version 2) | ecosystem: Environmental > Aquatic > Freshwater > Ice > Liftoff...
AATGTCAGCAATTGCCAATTATACTATTTTTGATGGTTTTAATAGGGAATCTAATTATTCGAATTCGAAATTAAATGTTGATGTAACTAAAACTTCATTAGAACAAACAAGATTACAAACTGGAATCACTATTCGACGTCAATTTTTGACAGTTTTAAGGAATAAGCAAGTAGTAGAAATACGCAAAGAAAATCTTATATTAGGGGATGCACAATTAGAGCAGTTGAAAGCTTCCGTTCAAATTGGAACTGCTCAAAAAGGAGTAGTTTTTACTCAAGAAGCTGAAATTGGAAATAGAGAATTAGATTTAGTAACTGCTGAAAATAATTATAATATTTCAAAAGCTCAACTACTTTCCACAATGGGGTTAGATCCAAATTTACAAGCAGAATTTATTGATTCTAAAATCAAAAATGAAATGCCTAAAAGTGATATTGAGCAGTTTAGATCAACTATTGGGAGCAAGGATAAAGCGTTACAAACTTCTCTTCGAAATAGATTAGATATTAAAGTTGCAGACTTTAATTCAGAAGTCTCAAAAATTGATTTAACAAGTTCCAAAAGCGGTTATTTACCTACTGTTTCTGCTAGTGGTGGCTGGTCTTGGTCGAATTCAGAATTAAATAGCTTTGGTCTACTTGGTCGTTCATTTGTGGGTATCAATTTGAATATTCCTATTTTTGATCAGTTTCAAACAAATGTGCGTGTTCAAAATGCTAAACTTACTATTAAACAACGTGATATTGAAAAAGAACAAACCGTTCAAACTGTTCGCACAGAAGTTCAAACAACAATGTTAAATCTTGATGCAGCTGAAAAACAAATAGAAATTTCTGATAAAACTCTACTATCTTCAGATATGAATTATAAAATTGTTTCAGAACGATTTACAATTGGTTTAGCAAATATCATCGATATGTTAACTGCAAATAATCAGTTAGTAACATCAAAAATCAATAATACAAATTCTGTGTATAATTACATAGATGCTCAATTTCAAGTCCTGAATGCTTTAGGAATCTTACCTTTACAACAATAGATTATATTATGCCAAAGAAAAAAAGTAAAACTAAATTACTAATCATATTATCATTACTTTTCGTAGTAGGTGCGTTCGGAGTCTATACTTTATTCTTCAATAAATCTGATGAAACTCCTATCGTAAGTATTGAAAAAGTTTCGAAACGAACTATTATTCAAACTATAACGGGTGTCGGTAAAATTCAACCAGAAAAACAAGTGAAAATTTCTTCCGAAGCTTCTGGCGAGATAATCTTTTTAGGTGTTCGTGAAGGGGATACTGTTAGGGCGAACCAATTAGTAGCAAGAATCCAACCAGATATTATTAATTCTCAGGTGTTACAAGCACAAGCTACAGTTCAAGCTTCTCAGATGAATATCGCAACAATTCAAGCTGAAATCACAAGATCCGAAGCTGATTTGAAAAGAATTACAGAACTATACAAAAAGCAATATGCTTCTAAACAAGAATTAGATGCAGCTACTTCAAGTTACGAACAAGCTATAAACCGCAAAAGAGCATCGGAAGCAGATTTACAAAGAACCCTTTCATCGCTATCTCAAATAAGAGCTTCAGCATCAAGAACATCTATTTTTACTCCAATGAGTGGGGTTATTACTTCTCTTACAGTTGAACAAGGAGAAAAAGTTCTTGGTACTGCTCAAATGCAAGGTACAGCTATGTTAACTGTTTCAGATTTATCTGTTATGAATTCATGGATAGAAATTTCTGAAAATGATATTGCTTTAGTGCATAAAGGTGATACTGCTCTTGTTTCGATAGATGCTTTTCCCGATAAATCTTTTAAAGGGATAGTATATGAAATAGGAAATTCTGCACTTACATCATCTGCTGGTACACAAGAAGAAACTACAAATTTTCAAGTAAAAGTCCGATTGATAGAAACTGATTTCAAACTTCGTCCTGGAATGAGTTGTTCAGTTGATATTATTACTGAAATCAGAAGTGATGTGTTAACTGTTCCACTAAAAGCAATTACTGTTAGAATTGGTTTGCCTCCAGGATCAAAAGAAGTTGGTGGACAATCAAATTCTAACACAAACCAGAAACAAGGTTCAGATGAACCAACGAAACAAGCTGCTAATAGAAAACCACCAACAATAGTATTTCTTTATGATAATGGTACAGTCAAACAAAAAAGAATCAAAACTGGAATCAGTGATAAAGGATATATTGAAATATTAGATGGATTATCAAATGGACAAACCATAGTATCAGGAAGTTACCAGATGGTTTCTAAAGTTTTACAGGATGGAATGAACGTGAAAGTTGAAGATCAAAGTTTAAGCGGAAAACGTTCTGGAAGAAAATCACAATAAAAGAAGAATGCAACCTATAATTCAAATTGAACATATAACTAAAGTATATGAAATGGGCACGGAGGAAGTCCACGCTTTACGTGATGTTTCCTTAACAATAAATCCTAATGAGTATGTGGCTATTATGGGTCCTTCAGGCTCGGGAAAATCTACATTAATGAATATGCTAGGATGCCTTGATACTCCTACTTCAGGTATTTATAACTTCAAGGGTTTAGACGTAAACGATATGGACGACAATGATCTAGCCGAAATACGAAATAAAGAAATTGGTTTCGTTTTTCAAACGTTCAACCTCTTACCAAGAGCTAGTTCTCTTCGTAATGTAGAGTTACCGCTAATATATGCTGGAGAAAGCACTAGCAAACGTAAAGAACGAGCAATTCAAGTTCTTACAAATGTTGGTCTTCATGATAGAATGCATCATAAACCAAATGAGCTTTCTGGAGGACAACGGCAAAGAGTTGCAATTGCTCGTGCATTAATTACAAACCCGGCTATTATTCTTGCAGATGAACCTACAGGAAATTTAGATTCCAAAACTGGTATTGAAATTATGAAACTTTTAGATGATCTACACCAAAAAGGTAATACCATTATACTTGTAACACACGAAGAAGACATTGCTCGCCATGCTCATAGAATTGTAAGACTAAAAGATGGTTTAGTCGAAGTTGATGAAGTTAATCCAAACCCAACTGTATATTAATTGTTATGAAAATATCTGAAATTGTAGAATCCGTACGTTTTTCCTTACAATCCTTGCGTGCTAATAAAACTCGTTCTTCCTTAACAAGCTTAGGTGTTGTAATAGGAATAGGTTTTGTTGTTTTAATGGGATGGTCTTTAAATGGGTTAGAACAAGCGTGGGAAAAAACAATTTCTATTGTTGGTGCTGATATGATGTACGTTGATAAATGGGATTGGGCTGGAAATAAAAAATGGAATACCATACGATCGAGAAAGGATATTTCTTTTGAACAAGTGAAACTTTTTTCAGAAACAAATACTTATGCAGAGCTAACAATTCCTTTACTTCGTTCTTGGGGGAAAAGAATTGGTTACAATGCGAATTCTATTGGTGGCATTGCCGTGATGGGTACAGAAAGTTCTTATGGTCAAACCTCTGCAGGAAATATTGAACAAGGAAGGTTTTTTACCGAATTTGAAGAAGAACGAACAGCCAATGTTATAGTTCTTGGTTCTGGTGTTGCCAGTTCACTTTTCCCAAATGCAGATGCCCTTGGAAAATCTGTAAAAGTAGGAAAATTTTCCTTTCAAGTAATTGGAATTCTCGAAAAGAGGGGGTTTCTTTTTATGGATTTTATTGACAATCAAGTTTTTGTTCCTTTAAAAACTTTTGTTAATTACTTTGGGTCTTCAAGAAGAAGTTACTCAATTGCTGTTAAAGCATTTTCAGTTGCTGGAATGGATCAATTACGGGAAGAATCGAGAGGATATATGCGAAATGTTAGAGGGCTAACTGCTAACGAAGATGACGATTTTTCTATAAATGAATCGAAGGCTTTTGATGATAACATAAAAGATATACGTTTGTATATTTGGTCAATTGGCTTAGGTTTAACATTCCTATCTTTTATAGTTGGTATAATTGGAATAATGAATATAATGTTCGTTTCTGTTGCAGAAAGAACCAAAGAAATTGGAATAATGAATATAATGTTCGTTTCTGTTGCAGAAAGAACCAAAGAAATTGGAATACGAAGAGCATTAGGAGCGAAAAAATCTTCAATTATTACTCAGTTTTTAGTTGAAGCATCGTTATTATGTTTTATTGGTGCAATAGTTGCATTAATTGGTTGTTCGATAATTATCTTTATTGGTAAGGTTTTAATAGTAAAATTTTACCCTGATTTATCGTTTATTTCTGGTTATTTACCTCCTTCATTGTTATTAATTGCTTCTTCTGTTTCTTTGTTTGTTGGTGTTTTAGCTGGTTTAGTTCCTGCAATTAGAGCAGCAAATTTAGATCCAGTAGAATCACTCCGTTTTGAGTAAATATTATGCGTCAAATTTTTGAAGGAATCTTAATAGCCTTTGATTCTGTCCGTTCTAACAAATTACGATCTTCATTAACAATACTTTCTATAGCTATTGGTATATTTGCTATTAGTGGATCTACTTCTGCTATAGATTCTTTAAATGCTTCTGTTTCAACGCAATTACAAGAAATTGGAGAATATACTTTTTCCGTAACTAAGAATCCTTCAGTTAGTTTTTCTGTTGGATTTAGGAGAAATACACGAAGAAAATCTTTAACCTACAAAACTGCTAAAGATCTTCAAAATCAACTAACATCTACTGAGTTAATTTCCATAGATAATTCTTCTAATTCAGCCATCAAATCAAATACAGGAATAACTTCCGACCCAGATGTAAATATTAAAGGAGTAAATGAATATTACTTTTCTGTTAATAATTTTCAAATTGAAGATGGACGTGCTATTTCAGTTGAAGATGTTTTCAATAAACGTTCTGTAGCAGTCGTTGGCAACGATGTAGTTGTGAAACTGTTTAATGGGCTCTCACCTTTAAATCAAACAATAACCATTAAAAATACTAACTATACAATTGTTGGGGTATTGAAATCAAAGGGAGCAGTTATGGGTCAAAGTCAAGACAATATCGTTATAATTCCTTTAACTTCCTATATTGATAGAGTTGAAAGTTCGCCTTGGTCTTCAGTTGATATTACTGTGAAAGCATTTTCAAAAAAAGAACTTCAAGATATTATGGATGAAACTACAGGCATTCTTCGTTCACTTCGAAATGTTCAGCCTGGTGCAGAAAATGATTTTGAAATAAATACAAACGATGGAATCTCTTCACAATTTTCAACTTTCACTAATTTTATTTCTGTATTTGGTAATGTTTCAGGCATTATAGCATTAATCGTTGCAGGAGTAGGGATAATGAATATAATGTTAGTCTCAGTAAAAGAACGAACTAAAGAAATAGGAATCAGAAAAGCTGTTGGTGCAAAAAGGTCAACAATTTTGTTTCAATTTGTTGTAGAAGCTATTACAATGTGTCAAATTGGAGGAGTTCTTGGAGTTGGAATTAGTTACATAGGTTTATTAATTCTTGGTGAACTAACAAATATTACTATTGTTTTCCCAATAAACTCACTTATAGTTTCACTCAGTATTTGTACATTAATTGGTATAATTTTTGGTTTGTATCCAGCATGGCAAGCTTCGAAATTAGATCCAATTGAAGCACTTCGTTACGAATAGAGAAACTAATCTGTTGCGAATTGGATTTTATATAGTTTGTTATATACTCCATTTTCTTTTGCAATCAATTCTAAATGAGTTCCTAGTTCAACAATTCTTCCATCATCAAAGACGTAGATAGTATCACAAGTCAGAATTGTTGAAAGTCTATGAGCAACAATTACAGCTGAACGGTTTTCTAATAAAACGTTTATAGCATCTTGTACTAATTTTTCAGATTCAGAATCTAAAGCAGATGTAGCTTCATCAAAGAGTAAAATTTCAGGATTAGTAGCAAGGGCTCTTGCAATAGAAATTCGTTGTTTCTGACCACCAGAAAGCATTATCCCTCTGTCTCCTATAACAGTATCATATCCATAAGGTAATAATGAGATAAAATTATGTGCATTCGCTAATTTGGCGGCTTCTATAATTTCTTCATCAGAAATTGAATAAGATCCAAATCTAATATTTGCCTTTATTGAATCGTTAAACAATTGTGCTTCTTGCGAAACAACACCAAAAAGTGAACGATATTTTTCAATTTTAAATTCTGTGATATTAGTTCCATCTAATGTTATTGTACCATTTGTGGGATCATAAAACCGAATTAACAAATCTAACATTGTAGATTTTCCAGAACCACTCGAACCAACAAAAGCTATTTTTTTAGATTTTGGAATTTCGATTGAAATTTCTTTCAAAACTGGCGTATCTTCTCTATATGAAAATGATACATTTTCTACTTTTAAAGAGGTTTTAAAAGTTTGAACATCTATAGTTCCACTCTGCACACTTTCGACCGTATCTAATACTGTAAAGACTCGTTCAGCTGCAACTATTCCCCTTTGTATTTGTATTGGGATATTTGTCATTCCAGAAATTGGCGACATTATAGCAAACAACGCAAACAGAAACTGCATTACATCTGCACCATTCATAGTACCTTCAAATACTTGTTTCCCACCAACGAATAGTACTACCGCTAAAGAACAAATTGCAACTATATCATTTATACTAGGGGCTAATGATTGTATTCGTTGGATTTTCACAGCATCTTTAACCATATCTGCAGTATGACTTATGAATTTTGAAACCATACTATTTTCCGCAGAAAATGCTTTTATAGTTCTAATTCCAAAAATTGTTTCTTGAGCAACAGAAGTATAATTCGCATGAGCTTGTTGCAAACGATTTGCATACTTACGTATGTACTTTGTAGAAAGTCGAATTACAATAAGTCCTACAAAACTCGTACTAAAAGCAATTAATGTTAACCATGGAGATAAAGAAAGCAGTAAACCAAGTAATAAGACAATCTCAATTGGATTTCTAAAAAGAGTTGACATAAATGGATCTATCGAAGAATGCATTGTTCCAATATCATTATTTATCAGTGATAATAATTCTCCAGAACGATGTTTAGAGTAATAATCCATAGATAAGGTAGAAACCCTTTTAAACAATGTATCACGCATGTGTTTTACGATATTTTCGTTGAGTTTTGTGCCACTAATATTCCCAAAATATTTTGAAGAATTTCTTAGTACTGCTATAGTTATTACAAAACCACATAGTCGTAATAATGATTCAGTTTGATTACCAGTTACGACAAGTGTTCGAATATTAGAATAAAATGAGTCTTTAATTGAGCCAAGAAAAGAAACATTCTGTAATCCTAAGGTATCAGTAGATGTTGCAAAGAGAATTTGAAGAACAGGATGGATAACAGCAATAAAAACTGTAGATAATGTTGCAAACAATATATTGAAAAATATAGCAACAAAAAAAAGCCCTAAGAAAGGGCGTACAAATGTTAGGACACGAAAAAATGTCTTCATTCAAAAATTTTGCTGTAATGAATACTAATGTGTTATATGAACTTATTTCGCCAATAAAATCTCGATTTTATCCGATGCACCTTCTAAAAACAATTCAGGACCTTCAAAACCAGATTCGGTAAACTGTAAAACACCATTTTTATCTAAATAATACTTTGCTGGTATACCAGTAGCACCGAATTTTTTCACTAACTCATCTGTTTCGTCTAAAAAAACTGGAAAGTTGTAACTACTGTTTTCTTTAAAAAAATCAACAACTGTTTTTTTACGATTTTGATTTCTTTCCCAAACATTCACAGCCATTATAGCTACATTAGAGTTGTTTTTATACTTTTCATATAAAGCTTGTAACGTACTAAACGAAGAACGACAAGGTCCACACCATGTTGCCCAAAAATCTAATAATACTACTTTCCCTTTTAAATCTTTTAAAGAAACTGTTTTACCATCTAAAGTTTTCACAGAACCTATTGGAGCTATTGCATTCAACTGTTGAGTAGAAATAAATGAACGCCTAACTTTTGCTGATTCTGCTTTTAGATTATCAAATTCAGTTTTGTAGCCTATTTCATTCTTATTAATTACTAGGTATAACAACTTATGAAAATCTTTTATCCTTGGATTAATTTTAGCAGCTAAAATTGCTTTTTTAGAAACTTCATAAGCAGTAGCAGAATCTTTCAATTCTAAATTCACAAGAATAAGCATTACAAATAAATCATTATTTGAAGTTTCCTTTAAGTAATTCATTGCTTTTGTTAATGAAGTTTTGGATTCATTAAATTTCATATTTTTAAAAAGAATTGAACCATTTGTTGCATACAAAATTCCTAATAATTTGTCTTGTGAAGACAACCACTCATATTCAGACTGATAGTCAGGTTTTTTCATATTCAAACCTTTTTCAGCATTTGAAATTGCAGTATTCGACCATTCTATACCTAAACTTGAGGTTGAATCTTTCACAGAAAGCCATTCTGCTATTTGTGATTGAACTTTTGGATGTATAACAGACAAGGCGTTCACATAATCTAGTGCATCATCAAATTGGCCACTATTGAGTAGTGTTTGAATTAATGCATCTAAAACTGATTCCGTATTCGTTTCATTTGGGAATTGAGATACAAATTTTTTAGCTTCTTTGATGAATTGCTCTTTATCTTGAATACTCGTTAATGTTGATAATGCAATTTCTTGAGCAAATTCTGAAGTTGGATTTTTAGAAACAAATTCAGTTTCTAAACTTTTTGCTTCTGGGATTCTATCTAACATTCTTAATGATCGAACTGCTACTCTAACACTGTTTTCATTATTTTTATCAAATCCTTCAGATAAGATTTTTGTTAATAATTGTTTGAATTTTTCTTGAGTAATTTGTTTGTTTGTTAATTGCATTGAATAGAATGCAACTGTGGCTTGGAAATTAGATGGATGAAGTTCTATTTCTTTTCCCAAAATCTCTTGAGTTTTTGCAAAATCTGTCGATCGTCTACATTCTTCAGGCAAATTTCCCAAATACGACATTCCTTGTCGCATATATGCTGATTGTAGAGGTTTTTTGTCCGCAGTATATACTAAAAAGTCCCAATAATTACCGTTGTTGTTATCATCTTTATTTCGGTTCGTAACTTTTAGAATTCCAAAAACAGCATCATTGGGTATTGTAAATGTTGCGGTATACATATTAGCTTTTTCAGAAAAATCTAACGGTATTTCCATAACTGGTAATAATGACCCAATATGAGGCATAGTATAAACAAGTGCATAAAGAGTATCTTTAGCAAGAAATGCACCGTTGGGTCTATAGCTAATCAGAACGGATTCTTCTTTAGAAGGAAATTCAGGAGATATGCTAAGCGTTCCAGAAAAAGAAATGGAAAATGTTAGAAAGAAGAATAAGAATATAAAGCTTAATTTTTTCATAGTATTACGAATGTTGAGACATAGATAATTCAAATAAATGGCGGCAATCTTTTTGAGTAATCACCGAAGAAATTGCAAGTTCTTTTGCTATTCGAATGTGTTCGAGTTCAACTATATTAGTAAAAAATAGTATTTGTTTAGAAGGAAAAAAATCTAAAATTTCTGTTACGGTTTTAAATATATTGTTAGAGTCTTCGGAAATATCAATTAATAGCAAGGTAAAATTGAAAGACATTTCTGATTTTAACTTATGTATCAAAGAAACTATATCTTTAAAATATTCTATCTGAACACCTTCTTTTTTATAGAAAGAAAAAGACGAAATAGTCATAATATCAGTTGTAACAATATAAAAAACAGATTTGTTAATCATAAGCTATTCTTTGAATATCTTCAATAAAACTTTCCAATATTTTTGCTTCCCAATCTTGATTATGTTTTTTATGAGCGTGAACTAAATTTCTTGCAGTTCTTACGATAATGGAAACATTGGTTGCTTTTTCAAGCATGTATGTTTCGAATTGAAACCCTGAATTGACGATAAATTTTTTACATTCCGCTTCCGATAAAAACACTCCATTATTGAAAACATCTATATATATTCCAAGATGAGGATTATACACAACAAAATGAAGAGGCATACCAACTCCGTAAATATCAATTCCTACTCGTTGAGCAATAATTAAGTACAAAACACATAGAGATATTGGAATTCCTTGTTTTGACTGTAACATAGAGGCTAAATACGTGTTTTCAGGAGAATAGAAATCGTTTGTAGCCGCTCTATAATGAAGTTGTTCAAAGAAAACTTGATTCAACATCATTAAAGTAGTAAGACTATTTTGTACTTGTAGGTCAACAAGCAAAGTAGAAACTTCTTTTGAAATTACATCAATTTGCGAAAAAACTTCTTCATGAGTAATTCTCGGATAACGGAATTGAGACAAGAGAAACAACGATTCTTCTAAAATAAATTCTTCATCTTCTGAAATTGAATTCATTATTAAAGAAGTTAATCGTTGCAAAGGTAATAATCGTAATGAATGAATTATAGAATTACATTTATTATGAACTATTTCAGAACTTGTTTGTAATAGTTGATCTTCTAACATTCCAATTACTTCTATTCCAAACGACAAGAAACGTTTTTCTACTTGATCGGTAACGGTTTCATCGGAATCTTCTAACAAAGAAACTAACTGTTCAACTATTTGATGGTCAAAACTGTGTGACATTTTTATAGAGTATGTGTTGAAGTTAACTCAGAAATAATAAAATTATAAGCTTCATCTACTGTAGATACAATTTTGAAAAGGTCTAAATCATTTGGGCTAATCATACCAACAGAAGCTAAGTATTCTAAGTTGACAACATTATTCCAAAATTTTGAACCGAATAGAACTATTGGTCGCTTTTTTATCATTTTTTCAGTTTGAATCAATGTTAAAACTTCGAACATTTCATCAAAGGTCCCAAATCCACCCGGAAAAACTACAATTGCTTCTAACAAATTAGCAAACCAGAATTTTCTCATAAAGAAATAATGAAATTCAAAATTAAATTTTGGAGTTATATATGGGTTAGGATTCTGCTCAAAAGGTAATGAAATATTCAATCCAATTGACCTCCCACCAGCTTCTGAGGCACCTCTATTAGCTGCTTCCATTATGCCAGGTCCACCACCAGAACAAATCATAAAATACTCATTGTCAGGTAACGTTTTTATCCAAGTAGTTATTTTAGCAGCCAAGGCTCTTGCATCTTCATAATACTGAGCCATCTCTTTTTCTACTGGTGTTAAATTAGGAGTATCTATAGGTTTTATTCGAGCCGAACCGAAAAAAACTATTACTTTATCGACTTTTTCACTTTTCAAGACTATTTCTGGAAATGTGTATTCAGATAAAATTCGGATAGTTCTTGCTTCAGGGCTATCTAAAAATTCTATGTTATGATATGCTTTTGGTTCTTTTTCTAATCTGTTCATTATTAAAAAATTTGTTTATAAACTTTGTCCGCCGTCTATGACTAACGTTTGACCTGTGATAAATGGTGTACAGTTTGAAAAAAAATGTACAGCATCGAGAATATCTTCGACAGTTCCATATCGATTCATAGGAATTTGTTGAAGATTTCCCATTTGTCGTATGGAATCTTCAGATTCATCTCCAACAATAATTGCTCCCGGACAAATACAATTACATTGAATATATGGCGCTAATTCTTTGGCAAGTACTTCTGTTAAACGAACAACTGCATTTTTACTTATAGAATAGTCACTTCTATGTTGAAGGATTTTTTTTGAACCGATTGAACCAAATGTAATTACCCTGCCCTTTTTTTCTAACTTCACATATTCAGAAATGAGGGTTAAATGAGACATAACATTTAATTGGAAAGTATTCGAAAATCTTTCTGCAGAAATATTTTCGAATAGTTTTCTTTCAGGAAATACTCCAACTGTAGAAACCAAAAGATCTATTGATCCAAAAGTATTCTTTGCATTTTCAATCAAAGTAGAAATTTGATTTTCAATTTTAAAATCAGCTTGAAAAGCAACTACAGTAGTACCAAAATTTTGAAGTTCTTGAACAAGTAATTCAGCTTCGTTTTTTGAAGAATTATAGTGAATCCCAACATTCCACCCTTTCAATGCAAAAGATGTCGCGATAGAAGCCCCAATTCTTTTGGAAGACCCTGTAACTAATACACTATTCATTTTCAAATGGTATTTGTTTCAAAGTTGCTTCAATTTTTGAATTTTCATTTTCTACTGTAACACTTAAATTATTTTGAGCAAATTCTCCTCGAATATAACATAGCCCATCATAACAATTTTCGTTAACTTTTAATATTGATGTTACTTTACCAACTTCTTTAGAATCTACAAAAATGGAATCTAATTCATTTATTTGTACTGTCGAAGTTATGCCAAAAATTCTTTGTTTCACTTTATTATATGAATCTAATCGAGCAATAACTTCTTGACCTATATAACAACCTTTTTTGAAATTAATGATATGGAGTAAGCCTGCCTCTAAGGGATTATAGTTTTCATTTAACTCATTGGGAGATTTTCCTAAACCTGCATGTATCCGCAACAATTCTCTATCAAATTCACTAATAAAAGTAATGGAGTTTTCAATTATTTTCTTCATTGATAGATTGTCTTCAGAATCAAGTTGAGCAGTTGGAATAAGAAGTAATAACGAAATTTCACTTATCGAAGGAATTCGAAAAACTAAACTGCCACTTTCATGATGTTTCGAGAAGTTTTGGAAAGAAAAATCATAGTTTTCTAATGAAAACAACTCATTTGCAAAGTCAGTGCTTCTTGGGCCATGAAGTTCAAATGCAGTATAGGTGTTAATCTGTTTAACAGAAACATCATCCATAATTACATATTTTTTTATCCAACGA
>Ga0209490_10004536_pt1 | contig 12776 bp, 14 predicted proteins | sample MAT06_FD_187209 | JGI IMG/M metagenome (GOLD analysis project Ga0209490, IMG submission 187209) | Freshwater microbial communities from Lake Fryxell liftoff mats and glacier meltwater in Antarctica - MAT-06 (SPAdes) (version 2) | ecosystem: Environmental > Aquatic > Freshwater > Ice > Liftoff...
AGCCCAGCGTCAAGGACAACCTGCTCCTTCCCTACTCCCAATTGTAATCATCCCTAATCTTGAATTACCCTCGGCTTGACCCCCTAGACGGATACAAATGAAGACCTGGAACGAGGCTTTGTGCAACTGGCGATCGAGCTGATTGCCCTTGATCAGTGGATCGAGTCAGAGCAACCCATCCTGCAAGGGGCGATTTCAACTGGAAATATCTGGCAGTTTGGGCAGTTCGATCGCCACTCTCGTGCAGTCACCCAAGACCTTGATCTTTATCGTGTTCCGGCTGATCTGGACGATCTGTTACGGATTTTAGTCAAAATTCTTGAACCCTAACTCCTATGCTTGAAGCCGTCATCCAAGACTTGACCCGCCAACAACGTCCTTATTATTTGCCTCAAGGCAATGCCATCAAAGGTGTTGGTGGTCAATACTGGCTCGTCTTTCGGCATCGAGACGCAGACAAAGGCGGCAATTTCCTTAAAAACATCGTTTCTCTATTGGGATTCAAAGACAAAGCCGTCCCCCACAAGGTTTTTCGGATTGACCCCAGCACCGCCAAAATCTACTGAGCGTAGTTAAAATCTCGATTAGAAGACCGTGACGGATCAAACCCTTCATTGCGGACTCGGCGACGCAAATCACCCGGATCAGCAGAAGCTTTCACCGCTTCATCGGGACTGATTTTACCCAGCAGTACCAGATCGCACAATACTTGGTTCATGATCTGCATCCCATCATTAGCACCCGTTTCCATCAACTGAAACGCTTCAGATTCATTGCCCTTCACCAGAAAGTCTTGCATGGCGGCGGTGTTGACCAAAATCTCGTGTGCGGCAGTTCGCCGTCCATCTGTGGTGGGAATTAGCATTTGAGCAATGATCGAAACCAGCGATTCGGTAATTTGAATCCGCATCGCGGTCTGCTCGTCTGGGTTGTAGATATTTAACAGCCGATTCAAGCTATTGATCGCGCTTCGAGTGTGCAAAGTTCCTAACACTAGATGACCCGTTTGAGCCGCTTTCAGGGCAGTATCCACAGTGACACGATCGCGCATTTCCCCAATCAAAATCACATCTGGGTCTTCCCGCAGCACCGCCCGTAAGCCATTTTGAAACTCCAGCGTATGCAATCCCACTTCTCGCTGACTAATCAGACACTTTTGAGACGCATGGACATATTCAATCGGGTCTTCAATGGTGACGATGTGGCGGGTCGTCGTTTCATTCATGTGCCGGATCATTGCCGCCAGTGTCGTCGATTTTCCTGAACCGGTTGGTCCCGTCACCAAGATCAACCCTTGAGATTGAGTCGATAAATGTTTGAGGACTTCTGGCAAGCCTAATCCATCAATTGAAGGCACATCTAAAGAAATTAACCGCAAGACGATCGCGCCACCCGTTAACGAATCAAAGCAGTTGACCCGGCAACGCACCAACCCTGGATAGAAAATTGCTGTATCTAGCTCCTTCGTTTGAGCGAAAAGCTCACGCTGATGCGGATTCAATACTTCTGATAGATACTGCTCAAACAGTTGAGGCGTGACTTTTACCTGATCTCGCAGCAGCACCATTTGCCCCTGAATGCGAAATCGTGGAGGTTCTCCCACCCGAATATGAATATCCGATGCCTGACGCGCATGGGCATCTCGAACCATCTGCTCAATCGAATGGGTCGCTGTCGCTTTGACGGTAGCAGAAGCAGGCGGTGGCGGAGGTACAGGAGATGAACTCTCGTTAAATCGAGGGGTCATGGAACTAGTCATGGATATCTCCCTGGTAAGTCAGTCGTCGGGTAAGGTGATGAAGCTGTGGTAGATAGTTTGGACAGGTGAACACAGTAACCTGACCAAAATGCTTTGTAGCACTTAAAACAACTGCAAAGCTACTGATGTTTAAATTTTTGATAATTTCTATTGTATCGATTATCTCAACAGTGGCTCAATCTTTGAAGTATGCCAATAGAAGGATTATTCATCTACGTAGTAAGCTGAATCGGCAACACTCCAAATAGCTGATATGTAGTAGCCTGGGAGAAATACAAGCGCCTCGTGAAAAAATAACCTAGATGCATCCCCAAAGTTATTGTGAAGCGTAGCATTATCCGGTCAGCCCTGCGATCGCCCAAAAAGATTTTAGGGTGGCTAGAAACTCACTGGGTCACGCCTGCCTATGGGGGTGGGCTGCTGGCTGGGCTATCCATCTTTTTCTTTGTCGCGGCAACGAACACGCTATCCGGTTGGCTCTATGTCATGAGCGGTGTGGGGCTGGCACTGTTGGCGATCGCTGCCATTTTGCCCGAACGGACTCTGCGTCAAGTGACTGTCCGTCGAGCGCCCATTCATCCCGTTAGTGCGGGGGATCAGATCACCGTGGAGTTGATTGTAGAAAACCAGAGCAAGCAGCCCAAAATGCTGTTGCAAGTGGAAGATTTGCTGCCTGAAGCACTCGGTAAGCCCGTCATTCACTCGATCGAAGAAATTGCGTCTAATCGCTCCCATCACTGGATCTACTCTCAATCGGTTAAGCAACGCGGTATTTATCGCTGGCAAACGGTTCATCTTCGCACCGCCGCGCCCCTAGGATTGTTTTGGTGTCGCCGTCCTCGCACTGCCAACGCGATCGCGATCGTCTACCCCACCGTGTTACCGCTGACTCACTGCCCACTAATTGACGAAATGGGACGGGATCAAAGTTTGCTGCTGAACAGCGATCGCCGTGCCCAAACTGCCTCCGAGGGACTGACCCGTTCCCTGCGCCCCTACCGCTGGGGCGATCCGATTCGCATGGTGCATTGGCGCACCAGTGCCCGCTATGGTGAACTGCGCGTTCGAGAACTGGAGACTTTCACAGGCGGACAGGAGCTTGTGATTTGCCTGGATAGTGCGTTTGCTTGGCTCCCGGATGCTGATCCTGCTGGCGATCACTTTGAACAAGCGGTGATTGCGGCGGCTTCTTTATACTTTTATGCCTGTCGTCAAAGTCTACAGGTGCAGCTATGGACGGCAGGCACGGGTTTGGTTCGAGGCAATCAAGCGGTGTTAGAAACCCTCGCAGAAACGCGATCGAGCGAATCACTACAAGCAAATAGCTTACCCACCAGTCCTTTCCTATGGCTGACCCAAAACCCTGACAGCCTCAATACTTTACCTTCCGGTAGCCGCTGGATTTTATGGCAGGCGATCGCTAATCTCAATCCAGCATCCCAAAATCTGACTGTGCAACGCAATCCTGGCATTCTGGCGCAACCTGACCAAGCCCTTCAAATGCAACTGCAATTACCCGCCACCCGATAAATTAAAAGAAAAAATGGAAGAGATTCCCGATGAATTTTGGACTGGAGTAGACCAGTTTAACCAGCAGCAATACTACGCTTGCCATGACACATTAGAAGCGCTGTGGATTGAAGCCGATCAAGCAGACAAGGGCTTTTATCAGGGAATTTTGCAAGTTGCAGTCGCGCTTTACCATTTGAGCAATGAAAATTGGCGAGGAGCAGTCATTTTGATGGGGGAAGGCATCAATCGCCTGTATGCCTATCAGCCCTCCTATGCCGAGATAGATGTAGAAAGTTTTGTCGTGCATACTTCTCATTTGCACAAGTGGCTACAGCAGTTAGGAGCCGACCAGGTGGCGATCGCTCTTCAGCAGCTTAACTATGGCTCTGATTCCATGGCTGCAAACTCAGACTGGATACTGCCCACATTACAAAAAATTGATGCCAAAAAGTAACATTTTTCCTGCTAAGTAGTGCTGCTATCAGCGAAAAAACTCATAGCGATAGAAGTGCTTTAAAGTATGGTTAAGTAAAAGTTTGCAGAAACTTTTCGAGACAATCAAAAGTCCCTATGTTATGACAGGGTTGTAATCAATTCACCGTTTTTGGATACTCCTTTTTTGCACCATGCGTCATTCCCAACTTTTCAGGGTTCCCTTGCGTCGTCTTGCGCTCTTTGCGATCGCGCCTATCACCATCGCCGCAACACTGCTGCTTGAGGGTCTGATTGGGTTTACGCCAGTTGGCACTCAAACAGTAAACGCTCAAACGGCGGAACCATCACGACCGCTGACCTTGCGATCGGATATTCAAGAAGCGAATTCCAAAACGGGAGTGATTACCGCCCGTGGCAACGTCCAAATTTACTATCCATCACGACAAATTCAGGCAACTGCTGCCCAAGCTCAATACTTCAGCCGTGAACGCCGTATTATTCTCACGGGTGACGTTTATGTGTTGCAAAAGGGCAACAGCCTGCGCGGTGAAACCATTACTTACCTAATCGATGAAGGGCGCTTTGTTGCCCTTCCTCAAGCTCCCAGACAAGTAGAAGCCATTTACCTAGTGCAAGATAGCCCTGCCCAATCTCCGGCTCCAGTTGCCACGCCAACCCCTGTACCCACTGCTGATCCGTTCGGTCAATCTGAATTTACTCCCTCAACAGCTCCCCGTGGGACAACTCCAGCGGCACCCCCAACCCGCTAATGGTTGCCTGTAGAGCCTCTGATAAGATGGATATTGCGAATTGTGGTGACTATAGCCAGGAGTGGGCTGTTGAAAATTGTTCTTGAGAATATTCATAAATCTTATGGGCAGCGCACAGTTGTCAGCCGGGTAAGTCTTTCGGTCGCTCAAGGTGAGATTGTTGGACTGTTAGGTCCTAACGGGGCTGGCAAAACTACTACGTTTTACATTGCCACAGGGCTAGAAAAACCGGATCAAGGACGCGTTTGGCTGAACGATACCGACATTACCGGCGTATCTTTTCATCGACGGGCACGCATGGGAATTGGGTATCTCGCTCAAGAAGCCAGCATTTTTCGACATTTGACCGTCAGAGAAAATATTCTCCTGGTGATGGAGCAAACTCGTGTGCCGCGATCGGAATGGGAGGGGCGGCTGCATCAACTACTCAAAGAATTTCGGCTTGAGAAAGTTGTGAATACTTTAGGATTGCGGGTTTCTGGGGGAGAGCGCCGCCGAACTGAGATTGCTAGGGCACTAGCCACCGGACGGGAGGGTCCTCAATTTTTGCTGTTGGATGAGCCGTTCGCAGGCGTAGATCCGATCGCCGTCAACGAAATTCAACAAATTGTCTCTAAGCTACGCGATCGCCAACTTGGTATTCTGATCACTGATCACAACGTCCGAGAAACGCTGGCAATTACGGATCGGTCTTACATCATGCGAGATGGACAAATTTTTGCCTCTGGCAGTTCCGAGGAGCTTTACGATAACCCGGCAGTTCGCCAATATTATCTGGGCGATCGCTTTCAGCCCTAAACGCTAAACTTTCTTCTGCCAATTCTGTATACTTTCCAGCGCAAGACTCATGACTACCGACCTTTCCACTTCTAAAAAGCCCCCTTTTCGTCTCTCCGGCTTTTCAATTCCGGGGCTTTCGTTGATGGATCGGTACATCACCACCGAATTAATTGTGCCCTTTGTGTTTGGAGTCGTTGCCTTCACCTCAATTGGCATTTCAACTGGCGTACTGCTAGATTTGCTGCGGCGAGTCAGCGACTCTGGCTTGCCTATGAGCATCGCCATGCAATTCTTTTTGCTGCGATTGCCTTACTTCGTCGGGCTTGCCTTTCCCATGTCCATGGTTTTGGCTTGTCTGTTGGTCTACGGGCGGCTTTCCAGCGACAGCGAACTGATCGCCCTCCGCAGTTGTGGAGTCAGCATTTATCGATTAGTGGCTCCGGCTGTAGTAATTGGGCTGATTATGAGCGGAGTTACTTTTGCCTTTAATGAAGCCGTGGTGCCTGCTGCCAACCTGAAAGCTACCCAAATACTGGATCAAGCACTCAACAAAAACAAGCCATCTTTTAAAGAAAGAAACATTCTTTATCGCGAGTCGAAAACGATTCGGCTTCCCAGCGGTGAAAAGGACGAACTGCTTTCGCGCCTGTTCTATGCCAGAGAATTTGATGGACAGCAAATGAAGGGGCTGACCATTTTGGATTTTTCCCAAACGGGCTTAAACCAGATTGTGGCATCAGACTCCGCCATGTGGAACGCTGAGGAAAAAACCTGGGATTTCTTCAACGGTACGATTTATGTCGTTGCGCCCAATGGCTCCTATCGCAGCATTGTCCGGTTCGATCGCCAACAAATTCAGCTTCCCCGCACTCCACTGGATATTGCAAAAACTGCCCGCGATTCTGAAGAAATGACCATTTCTGAAATCCGGCAGTATATCGATTTGATTGGACAAACGGGCAACCAAAAAGAAATCCGCAAAATGCGTCTTCGGGCGGAACAGAAATCGTCCTTACCGTTTGCCTGTCTGGCGTTTGGGTTGGTAGCTGCAACGTTGGGCATTCGACCCCAGCGCTCCGGTCGCGCTGCTGGCTTTGGGCTAACGCTGATCATTGTCGTCTCTTACTATGCGCTGATGGTTGCAGGACAAATTCTCTATCAAGCTGGCATTGTGAATGCCTTTATTGGCGGCTGGCTACCCACCCTCGTAGCACTAGCCGCAGGGGTGATTTTGGTCGTTAAGCTCAACCGATAATCTTTCGGTTAAGCTGTTTCTTCGCCAAAGACTTGATTAAAGGCTTTTTCTACTTTGTAGCCAGAGTCGATCGACTCTAGGGGGTCTTTTCGCAGGCGATGACGTAGGCAAAGAGTGACCACGCGGCGAATATCATCAATAGTCACTTCGGTACGTCCTTCTAAAGCCGCGATCGCCTTTGCTGCCCGATTGGTAACAATATCACCCCGCAACCCGTCCACATCCAAATCGGAACAAACCTGAGAGATTTTGACTCGATAATCGTGGTCGATCGCAATCTGTTTTAGTCGAGTTTGAGCATCCACCAACTTTTGGCGTAACGCATCTTGCTCTGACTGAGATTGATCTAAGAATTCTTGCGGATTTTGGTCGAAATCGGTGCGCTGTTCCACAATTTGAACGCGAAGGGCAGGTTCCTTAACCGTGCGAATTTCGGCGTGCATCCCAAAGCGATCGAGCAATTGGGGACGCAGTTCGCCTTCTTCAGGGTTTCCTGATCCCACAAGCACAAATCGCGCTGGATGCCGAATGGAAATGCCTTCCCGTTCCACGGTGTTCCAGCCCGATGCAGCAGAATCCAGCAGCACGTCTACCAAATGATCATCCAGCAGGTTCACTTCATCTACATAGAGAATGCCGCGATTGGCTTTTGCCAGCAACCCCGGTTCAAAGGCTTTCACCCCTTCAGACAGCGCTTTTTCAATATCAATCGTGCCGCACACCCGATCTTCCGTTGCGCCCAGAGGAAGATCCACCATTTGCACATTTTTTAGGGCGATCGCAATCTCCATGCCCTGCTCAATTTTCTGCCGCACCTCGTCGCCCATCATTTCGGGATCGCTGGGATGACTGTTGAACGGATCATCGGCAACGACTTCAATTTCGGGCAGGAGATCGGCAAGCGCACGAATAGTTGTGGATTTGCCTGTGCCGCGATCGCCCATAATCATCACGCCGCCAATCTTGGGATCAATCACATTTAGCATCAATGCCAGTTTCATTTCTTCCTGCCCGACGATCGCGGTGAAAGGAAACACCGGGCGACGACGAGGAGCCACAGGGATTTGAACAGACTGACCGTTTTCGGTTAAGGCTGGATTGACTGAAACTGAATTTGCAATGGGACTCACGGGCTTACCTAAAAAACAAAAGCCTTTCTCAAAGGCTCTTTATCATTGTGCCATAAGGTATAGACCCATGCTCAATCAAGGTTTTGATTTTAACTAAGCCATTCTTCAACGCAAATTATTGGGTTGATTTGTGCCACCGTTTTGTCTGGTTCAACCCATTCAACAAATGGGTTCAATCAGCGCGACAAAAAAGTCACCAGAAAATCCGTAATTCCTTGAATTTATTTGTAGGTATAGCCAGTAGCCAGATAGGGAACTGTCACCAAATGTAATACCGAGACTCAGCTAGAAGTGGTTTGATAAATTCATAAAGGTTTTTCGCTCCACACCGCATCCAAATCGCTAGTTTTCCCTTTGCTTGCTCTCGTTAGATGTCGCCCTACGCCCTCTGACAAGATGAGTCGTTAGGAGGAAACATACCGATTCGATGATCCGTATGGTTGAGTAAGAAAGTAATTGTAAGGCGATCGCATAATCCCTTCAAAACTGCCTGATGACTCTACAGAATCCGCTACACGAACCAAATATTTTCCCTGGGTGAATGGAGGAAGTTATGCAAAAGTCCCTGAAAACGTCTATTTCTAAAAGGTTTGCCTTAGCTAGCCGCGTTGGCATTGCGCTTCTAGGAACCTCGATTACTCTAAGTGCTGCATTGGAAGCTCAAGCCGCCTACAGTAAGCCAGTTGCCCAAATTCATGCTGTACCAACCGCTACATTGCCTGACGGCGTTTACTTATATGGTCAAGTCCCCAAGGCTGATGAACTAGGCAAAGGGTATTTTGTATTTGAAAATAAAGCCGGGAAGGTTGTAGGTGCCCTCTACATGCCTAGTTCTTCCTTTGATTGTGCCGCTGGGGAGTTCAAAGCAGATCAGCTTGCGTTAATGGTAACGGATAGCTACGATCGCACCGCTAACCCGTTTGAAATTGCCCTCGATCGTACTTCAACAGTAGCCAGTAACGGCAATCCGTCTTTGAATTTAGGACTGCAAGGCTTTCATAAACTGAATGCTGTAAGCAAAAACGATCTCCGTCTCTTGAATGTCTGCAAGCTGGATGCACAACGAGCGCAAAAGTAGATTTGTCAGGGCTTAGGCACTGCTTTCAACCACTGGATGAAAGTAAAACGCTAGACCCAGAATTACATAAGCAGCTAGCAGTAAAACTCCTTCTAACCAGTTTGATTTGCCATCCGAACTAATCGAGTTGGTGATTAGGACGGCTACTGCTACCGCCACTAATTCAAATGGGTTGAAGTCTAAATCCATCGGCTGCCCCACCACCAGCCAACGAGTACCAACACAGGTGCAACAAAGAGCGCAATTTGTAGGCTAGACCCAACTGCCACAGAAACCGCCAGATCCATTTTATTTTTCATGGCAACCGTCACTGCTGTTGCATGTTCGGCTGCATTCCCCACAATTGGCAGCAAGATCACCCCAGTGAATAATGCTGTTAAACCTAACTTGGATGTAGCTTCTTCTAAAGTGGCTACTAGCAGCTCCGACTCTACTGCTACCAATACGGTTGCCCCTGGCAAAACTCCTGTCCACAGCTTTAGATTGGGCTTTTCTGTTGGATTTTCAGGGACAAGATTGGATTCTGCCATAATTTTTATGTCCTCTTCTGCCACGCCCACATCGTAGAGATAGGCGTGGGTTTTCATAGAGAACAGCAGCGTTAGTGCATAGACCCCAATTAGCACGATCGCCACGGTAACTGAAAGACTTTGCATCGTGGCGAAAGAGATTCCAGGGGAGGTGTAATTCATCGCAGTAGGAAGCAGCATGGCAATCACCGCTAAATTCATCGATGAAGCGCTGACTCGTGCAACGATAGGCTGAAACTCTTGCTCTTTATAGCGCAATCCACCTAAAAACATAGACAACCCCATGACTAGCAGCAGATTGCCAATAATGGAACCTGTCACACTTGCCTTGACAACCTCAATTAAGCCTGCGTTTAGGGCTACCAAGGCAATAATCAATTCAGTGGCGTTACCAAAAGTGGCATTCAGCAATCCACCCAAGGTTGGTCCAACCACAACGGCAATTTCTTCTGTAGCAGTGCCCATCCAAGTAGCGATCTGCAAAATGGCGATCGCGGCAGTGACAAAAACTACCACCGATCCCCAATTCAGTAGCTCTGCGGCAATGGAAATTGGAACAAAGGCTAATAGCCCGTAGAATATAACGTTTTTGACAGATATTGTAGATTTAAGCGCTCAAACTGTGAGTCAGCTTAGGTGATAGATGAGCGATGTGAGCGAATTATAAAGAGATATTTTGCAAACTTCACCAATCGAATCATCCCTATCCACTGTAAGCCCGAAAGCTCATACCGCTGTAGAAGTGCGATCTCACCCGATGCCCAACTTTTCTTAACGTATAAACCTACTAATCCGTTGAGAAATCCAGTTTTTAGCGAATTGTCACGGTTCATTGCGACTGCTGTAGCCAATTACCGCAATTTTGTGTCGATAAACCAACTCAGCGCCAAACCATCCTGAAATGCCTAGCAGAGTTGCCACAACAGTCGAGAGAATCAATCCAATCGGTAAGATCGCGCCTTCTACATTATTCCAACGCAGTATCCAGTTGACGAGGGTCAAAGACATTGCCGTTACATTAGCAGTCATGTGAATCCAGCCAGCACTGTGCTTTTTAACGCGATCGATTTTGAGGAAATCCATCATGCCAGTAAATGCTGCCAACAACCCAGCAACAAAACCAGCCCCAATTAACCACAAAGATGCTCGTGCCCAGAACGGATCTTGAGTAAACCAATAACCAATATCCGTGGCAAACGCCCCTGTCAAAAACGCGATTGGAAAAGTAACAATTAATGGATGAAGCGGATGACCCGCGATCGCTACTGTACTAGGAATGCCACTATCTCGATACTCACGCTCATCACTTTCAATAAAGGGTGGGATGTTAGGCATTTGTGTCATGATTCTCTCTCCATGGGAGTTATTAATAAAAGCAGGAAACAGAAAAACTTAGTTAGCACTCATCAAATCTTGCTAATTAAATGAATAGTCAACCTTTGTATCACAAGTTTTCATCAAGTATTAGCTGCTTGAGTTGATCAATACAAAAATCAAGCATTTATGCTTTGAAGTTGTCTTCATACTCACGCATCAACAAATCAGAAATCAATCTATCTGAAGAGAGATAAACGTTGTGGAAGTCAACGCAGAGATAGATTAAAACTCAATCTGTCTAAAGAAATAGAAATTTAAGAAATAATATCTCTATGTTGCTTAGATGTTGAATCAGACAAGCACAGGTAGTTTTAAAGATATCCAAAGTCACTAGACCAGCCTGATACCAAATAGATGCAAGACTATTTATCCCTCTTTAAGCTCCAAGCTATAACTTTTGCTAGAGGGATTATTATTTTTCTGCCATTAAGCTTGGATTCATGTTCAAAAACTCAGGTGATTGAGACGAAGCTAAGTTGATTTAGTTTGACAATAAGGCTTCCAAAAAATTACCGTTTATTTTGTTCGTTAAGTCTACGTAAACAATGTCAAGAACATTTATAGGAATAACACCATGATGACTTTATTTTCTCGCACAACTGATTATGTTCGTTCTTTACTCAAAGGACTTCATTTACAACAATACTTTGCTTTCGTTTTAGTTGGTTTCGTACTGCTTACCACCAATGCCAACGCTGCTCCTCATAATGACGCTTTGGGTGCAAAAATTCGCGATCGCATTGAACAAACCGATCAGGCAGATAGACCTAAAACAACGGGTGAGTGGAACCGAGAAGCCGAGGAAACTGAAGGCAAACCTGGCAAGAGACTGGGAAGAATTGCGAAAGAGTCAGGAGAAGCCTTTAAACAGTTTGGTTCTGGTTATGTCAAAGGCGCTCAAGAAACCGCAGGTGATATTGAAAAGGGCGCAGCCCGAATCGTTCGCGAGTAGGCAATTGATGTAGATAAGAGATCCATGCTTTTTGGCTGAGTAGCTCTTGATTTAGCAAGATTTACGCAAATCAATCGAAATTTGCCCCCCAACCCCCAATTTTGGGGGAGCTAGAGATCAAAGTCCCCCAAAATCGGGGGATTTAGGGGGCGAGTGCGTAAGTCCTATTTAGTTCAAGACATATTTGGCAGAATGCGTAGCTTCTTGTGTCTGTAAGGACAGATGGCGGTATGTCCTCGCAGATAGCCCTAAGAATGAGATCTAAAGAATTCTGTGAAGATTCATCATCTTAATTGTGGTTACATGTGCCCTGTGGGTGGGGCGTTATTTGATGGCTTCAGTCGTGGTGCAACGGCTGATCTATTTTGCCATTATCTACTCAATTGAAACAGAATAAGGCTCGGTCTTAGTGGATACAGGCTTCGGTGTGCGCGATGTTCGATCGCCCTACACAAGGTCGAGTCTGTTCTTCATGAGCTAGTAAGCGATCGCGATAAAGATGTTCGGCTTTTTTGTAGCCACGACGCGACTGAGTTTAAAGTGTTTGCCGACCACTTCACCACTCCATAAAAATCAAGTAATCATCATCAGAGGTATTGGACATGACCAGACCAATCAAGGTTGAGAAAACAATGACAATCAACAAGCCAGCCGCAGAACTTTATCGCTTCTGGCACAACTTTGAGAACTTACCTCATTTTATGAAGCACCTTAAATCAGTAAAAGTGCAAGATGCTAAGCGATCGCATTGGGTTGCCAATGCGCCCCTAGATGGCAGCATTGAATGGGATGCAGACATTACCGAAGATCGCGAGAATGAACTGATTGCTTGGAAGTCCGTTGTTGGTGCAGATGTTGAGAATTCTGGCTTTATTCAGTTTCAGGCAGCACCCGATAATCGTGGAACTGAGGTAAAAGTTGTTACCGAATACAAACCGCCTGCGGGAGAGATTGGAGCCGCGATCGCAAAGCTATTTGGCGAAGCGCCAGAGCAGCAGATTGGAGACGATTTGCGTCGCTTCAAGATGTTGATGGAAACGGGCGAGATCGCTACCACCGAGGGGCAATCGCGAGGTGAGAAGTAAGCTCAGGAATCGATTTTGGTAACCACTTATCTTAATGTAAATGTAGGAGACTCTACCTAATGAAAGCAGTTTGCTGGCATGGCGCGAATGATGTACGCGTTGAAACCGTACCC
>Ga0209490_10004540_pt1 | contig 12773 bp, 13 predicted proteins | sample MAT06_FD_187209 | JGI IMG/M metagenome (GOLD analysis project Ga0209490, IMG submission 187209) | Freshwater microbial communities from Lake Fryxell liftoff mats and glacier meltwater in Antarctica - MAT-06 (SPAdes) (version 2) | ecosystem: Environmental > Aquatic > Freshwater > Ice > Liftoff...
TGGCGGCTGATGGCACGACGAGCAGCTTCGATCTGACGCGCCGTGATGCGGCCACGCTCAGTGGCCTTGAGGCCGAAGTCGCCGAACGACACAGCTGCGCCACGTGTGGCGATGCCGGTGTTGCGGCCCTTGTGTTCCTTGCGGAACTTGCGACGTGCGGGTTGCAGCATCGTTATTCTCCTTTGGTCTCGCCAGCCGCCGGCGTGGCCGGCGTGGCACGGCGAACGCGCTTGACGGCCGGGCCCTTGGGGCCGCTCGGGCCGTCAGCAGCCGGTGTGGCCGGCGCTGCTGCTGCAGTGGTCAATTCGCCGCGAGGTGCGATTGGGCGATCGGCACCGGGACGACCACGGCCTGCGCCCGGCCGGTCACCGGGTCGAGCCGGTCGGCGGTCACGGCGGTCACCGTCGTTTTCGGTCTTGGGCAGCTGCGGAGCCTCGCCATTGGCAAGACGATCACCACGGTAGACCCACACCTTCACGCCGATGATGCCGTAGGTCGTCTTGGCTTCGCTGAAGCCATAGTCGATGTCGGCTTTCAGGGTGTGAAGCGGCACGCGGCCTTCTCGGTACCACTCGCAGCGCGCGATTTCGATGCCGTTCAGGCGACCAGAGCTCATGATCTTGATGCCCAGGGCGCCCAGGCGCATCGCGTTCTGCATCGCGCGCTTCATGGCGCGGCGGAACATGATTCGCTTTTCGAGTTGCTGCGTGATGCTGTCGGCAATCAACTGCGCGTCGACTTCCGGCTTGCGGATTTCTTCGATGTTCACAGCCACCGGCACGCCCAGGCGGCGGCCCAGTTCGGCCTTCAGGTTCTCGATGTCCTCGCCCTTCTTGCCGATCACCACGCCCGGACGTGCCGAGAAAATGGTGATGCGCGCATTCTTGGCGGGGCGCTCGATGAGGATGCGCGAAACGGCGGCGCTCTTCAGCTTGGTCTTCAGGTATTCACGCACCTTCAGGTCTTCAGCCAACATCGTGGCGAAATTACCCTTGGTGGCGAACCAGCGGCTGTGCCAAGCGCGTGTGACGGCGAGGCGGAAGCCGGTCGGATGGATTTTTTGTCCCATGTTCTTGTCCGTTCCTCAGTTGCCGACTGTCACGTAGATGTGGCAGGTGCCCTTGCTGATGCGCGCGCCACGGCCCTTGGCTCGAGCCGAGAAACGCTTCAGCACCGTGCCCTGTTCGACATAGATCGACTTGATCTTCAACTCGTCGATGTCGGCCCCGTCGTTGTGCTCGGCATTGGCCACTGCGGAGTCGACCACCTTCTTGATGATCCCCGCCGCCTTCTTCTGCGTGAAGGCCAGGATGTTCAGCGCCTGATCGACCTTCTTGCCACGGATCATGTCCGCCACCAGACGGCCCTTGTCCGAGGAGAGGCGAACACCACGTGCAATTGCTTTGGTTTCCATCGCTGCGACTCCTTAGCGCTTGGCCTTCTTGTCCGCGGGGTGACCCTTGAACAAGCGGGTGAGGGCGAATTCGCCGAGCTTGTGGCCGACCATCTGGTCGGTCACATACACCGGCACGTGCTGCTTGCCGTTGTGCACGGCCACCGTCAAGCCGATGAACTCGGGCAGGATGGTGCTGCGGCGCGACCAGGTTTTGATCGGCTTTTTGTCCTTGATGGCAGCGGCCTTTTCGACCTTGGCCATCAGGTGGTGGTCCACGAAGGGACCTTTTTTGAGCGAACGGGTCATGGTCTACGACCTCACTTCTTGCGACGCGAGACGATCATCGTCTGCGTGCGCTTGTTGCTGCGAGTGCGGTAGCCCTTGGTCAGGGTGTTCCACGGCGACACCTGCGGCTGGCCTTCACCCGTCTTGCCCTCGCCGCCACCGTGCGGGTGGTCGACCGGGTTCATGGCGGTGCCGCGCACGGTCGGACGGATGCCCTTCCAGCGGATCGCGCCAGCCTTGCCGTACTGGCGCAAGCTGTGCTCTTCGTTCGAGACCTCGCCAATGGTGGCGCGGCAGTCGATGTGGATCTTGCGAACCTCACCCGAGCGCAAGCGCAACTGGGCGTAGACGCCTTCGCGGGCCATCAACGTGACGCTGGTACCGGCCGAGCGTGCAATCTGCGCCCCCTTGCCCGGCATCATTTCCACGCAATGGACGATGGAGCCGACGGGAATGTTGCGGATGGGCAGCGTGTTGCCGGCCTTGATCGGCGCCTCGGCGCCGCTCAACAGGGTGGCACCGGTATCGACACCACGCGGGGCGATGATGTACCGCCGTTCGCCGTCGGCATAGCACAGCAGCGCGATGTGGGCAGTGCGGTTGGGGTCGTACTCGATACGCTCGACCTTCGCCGGAATGCCGTCCTTGTTGCGCACGAAATCGACCACACGGTAGTGATGCTTGTGACCACCGCCTCTATGGCGGATCGTGATGTGGCCGTTGTTGTTGCGGCCGGCGTTCTGCTTTTGCGGCTCCAGCAGCGAGGCTTCTGGTGCACCTTTGTGCAAATGCTTGTGCACCACTTTCACCACGGCACGACGGCCTGGCGATGTGGGCTTGACTTTGATGACAGCCATGATTACGCGGCCTCCCCGGAGAAGTTGAGCTCCTGGCCCGGCTTCAAGGACACAAATGCCTTCTTGACGTGATCACGGCGGCCGATCGCACGGCCGAAGCGCTTGACCTTGCCCTTTTGAATGGCCGTGGAAACATCAGCCACCTCGACCTTGAACATCAGCTCGACAGCGGCCTTGATCTCAGGCTTCGTCGCGTCGCGCAACACCTTGAACAACACCTGGTTGTTCTTCTCGCCGATGCGGGTGGCCTTTTCCGAAATGATCGGAGCCACCAGCACTTGGCTCAAACGGCCTTCGTCGAACTTGCGCTCGGACGGGCTTGGGTTGGTGCGGCTCATGCGAACATCTCCTTGAGCTGTTCGATCGCGCCTTTGGTCACCAGCACCTTCTTGTAGAAGACGAGGGACAGCGGATCGGCGTAACGGGGCTCGACCACCAGCACATTGGGCAGGTTCCGCGAGGCCAGGGCGATGTTGTCGTCGATCTGATCGACGATCACCAGCACCGAATTCTTGGTGTCCGTGCCCAGGCCCATGGCCTTGAACTTGGCGGCCAGCAGCTTGGTCTTCGGGGCGTCGATGCTGATGCCGTCCACCACCGCCAGACGGCCATCACGGGCCAGCTGCGACAGGATGGACGCCATACCCGCGCGGTACATCTTCTTGTTAACCTTCTGCGAGAAGTTCTCGTCAGGGCGGTTCGGGAAGATGCGACCACCACCACGCCACAGCGGCGAGCTGGTCATGCCGGCGCGAGCGCGGCCGGTGCCCTTCTGCCGAAACGGCTTCTTGGTCGAGTGCTTGACCTCACCGCGGTCGAGCTGGGCGCGGGTGCCCTGGCGGGCGTTGGCCTGGAAGGCCACGACCACCTGGTGCACCAGGGCTTCGTTGTAGTCACGGGCAAAGACCGTGTCAGGAGCTTCCACTTTCGAGGTGGCCTGGCCTTGTTCGTTCAGGAGCTCGAGTTGCATCACTTGGCCCCTTTCTTCACAGGCTCGGCAACGACAGCCTTGATGGCGCGCGCCTTGACGGCGGGGCGCACGACGACGTGGCCGTTCTTGTGGCCCGGCACCGCGCCGCGCACGAGCAGCAGCGAACGGGCCTCGTCCACGCGGACGATGTCGAGGTTCTGCACGCTGACCGTTTCGTCACCCATGTGGCCGGTCATTTTCTTGCCCGGGAACACGCGACCCGGATCCTGCGCCATCGAGATCGAGCCCGGCACGTTGTGCGAACGGCTGTTGCCGTGCGACGCGCGCTGCGAGCTGAAGTTGTGGCGCTTGATGGCACCCTGGAAGCCTTTGCCCAGCGAGGTGCCCTGCACGTCGACCTTCTGGCCGGCAGCAAAAACGCTCACCGGCACGACAGCGCCAGTCTTGTATTGACCCAAGACTTCCGCAGTGACGCGGAATTCCTTGAGGACTTCACCCGCCTCGACACCGGCCTTGGCCAGGTGCCCGGCTTCGGGCTTGGTGACACGGCTGGCCTTGCGGGCACCGAACGCGACTTGAAGCGCGTTGTACCCGTCTGTCTCAGCGGTCTTGACTTGTGTGACGCGGTTGTTCGACACGTCGAGCACCGTCACGGGGATGGTGTCACCATCATCCGTGAAGATGCGCGTCATGCCCACCTTGCGCCCCAGCAAGCCGAGCTGTTCGCTCATGCTCATGGTTTTCTCCAGCGCCCGACGATGCGAGCGCCTTGTTCACGATCCCGAGAACGATTGCCCGGGGTGGCTGCCCTGTGCAATCTCGAAGAGATCGCCCGGGGCGGATAGATCCTCTGGCTCAGGTATGACCCGAGCCGAGGAAAGCCCGCGAGTATAGCAGTGGCGGCGTTTGCCGCAACCACCATCCCGCAGTTTGGTCTTACTGCAGCTTGATTTCGACGTCCACGCCAGCCGGCAGGTCGAGCTTCATCAGCGCGTCCACGGTCTTGTCGGTGGGGTCGACGATGTCCATCAGGCGTTGGTGCGTGCGGATCTCGAACTGGTCACGGCTCGTCTTGTTGACGTGCGGCGAACGCAGGATGTCGAAACGTTGCATGCGCGTCGGCAGGGGCACGGGGCCCTTGACGATGGCGCCGGTGCGCTTGGCGGTTTCAACGATCTCCGCAGCCGACTGATCGATCAGCTTGTAGTCGAAAGCCTTGAGGCGAATGCGAATCTTTTGTTTGGCAGACATGGCTGATCCTTATTCGATGATCTTGGCCACGACGCCGGCACCGACGGTGCGGCCGCCTTCGCGGATGGCGAAGCGCAGGCCTTCTTCCATCGCAATCGGGTTGATCAGCTTCACCGTGATGCTGACGTTGTCACCGGGCATCACCATTTCCTTGTCCTTGGGCAACTCGACCGCGCCCGTCACGTCCGTCGTACGGAAGTAAAACTGCGGCCGGTAGTTATTGAAGAACGGCGTGTGACGCCCGCCTTCTTCCTTGCTCAGCACGTAGATCTCAGCCGTGAAGTGCGTGTGCGGCTTGACGCTATTGGGCTTGCAAAGAACCTGGCCGCGCTGCACGTCCTCACGCTTGGTGCCGCGCAGCAGAATGCCCACGTTGTCGCCAGCCATGCCCTGGTCCAGCAGCTTTCGAAACATCTCCACGCCCGTGCAGATGGTCTTCTGCGTGGCAGCGATGCCGACGATTTCGATTTCTTCGCCGACCTTGATGATCCCGCGCTCGATACGACCCGTGACCACGGTGCCGCGGCCCGAGATGGAGAACACGTCCTCCACCGGCATCAGGAACGCGCCGTCAATGGCACGCTCGGGCTGCGGAATGTAGCTGTCCAGCGCATCGGCCAGCTTCATGATCGCCAGCTCGCCCAGCTCGCCCTTGTCGCCTTCCAGCGCCAGCTTGGCGCTGCCGTGGATGATGGGGGTCGCATCGCCCGGGAAGTCGTATTTGTCCAGCAGCTCGCGGACTTCCATCTCCACCAGCTCGAGCAACTCGGCGTCGTCCACCATGTCGCACTTGTTCAGGAACACGATGATGTACGGCACGCCCACCTGACGCGCCAGCAGGATGTGCTCGCGGGTCTGGGGCATCGGGCCGTCAGCGGCCGAGCACACCAGAATCGCGCCGTCCATCTGCGCAGCACCCGTGATCATGTTCTTCACGTAGTCGGCGTGCCCGGGGCAGTCGACGTGCGCGTAGTGCCGGTTGGCGGTCTCGTACTCGACGTGCGCCGTGTTGATCGTGATGCCGCGCGCCTTCTCTTCGGGTGCCGCGTCGATCTGGTCATAGGCCTTGGCCTCGCCACCAAACTTGGCCGCCAGAATCGTCGTGATCGCCGCCGTCAGCGTCGTCTTGCCGTGGTCCACGTGACCAATGGTGCCGACGTTCACGTGGGGCTTGGTGCGTTCGAATTTACCTTTTGCCATTTTTCAATCTCCGGAAAAGAGCAGTGCCAGTGTTTTGGTTTTAGGTTTCCGAAGGCCCGGTGGTTCGCCTGCCACTGGCAGCAGGCGCCGGCTCCTCGAAGACCAGCTTGATCTTTGTGTGCTGCGGTTACTTGCCGCGCGCGGTGATGATGGCGTCGGCCACGTTCTTCGGAGCTTCGGCGTAGTGCTTGAACTCCATCGTGTACGTCGCACGGCCCTGGCTCATCGAGCGCAGCGTGGTGCTGTAGCCGAACATTTCCGACAGCGGCACTTCGGCCTTGATGACCTTGCCGCCACCGGGCATGTCGTCCATGCCCTGGACCAGGCCGCGGCGACTGGACAAGTCGCCCATCACGCCGCCGGCGTAGTCTTCTGGTGTTTCCACTTCCACCGCCATCATCGGCTCCAGGATCACGGGGCTGGCCTTGCGGCAGCCGTCCTTGAAACCGATCGACGCGGCCATCTTGAACGCGTTTTCGTTCGAGTCGACCTCGTGGTACGAGCCGAAGGTCAGCGACACCTTCACGTCCACCACCGGGTAGCCTGCCAGCACGCCGCTGGGCAGGGTTTCCTCGATGCCCTTCCTGACGGCGGGAATGAACTCGCGCGGCACGACGCCGCCCTTGATGGCGTCAACGAACTCGAAACCCTTGCCCGGCTCTTGCGGCTCGATCTTCAACACCACGTGGCCGTACTGGCCCTTGCCGCCCGACTGGCGCACGAACTTGCCTTCGACGTCGCTCACCACCTTGCGGATGGTCTCGCGATAGGCCACCTGCGGCTTGCCGACGTTGGCTTCGACGCCGAATTCGCGCTTCATGCGGTCGACAATGATTTCCAGGTGCAGTTCGCCCATGCCGGAAATGATGGTCTGCCCCGATTCCTCATCGGTACGCATGCGGAACGATGGATCTTCAGCAGCCAGGCGGCCCAGGGCGATGCCCATTCTTTCCTGGTCGGCCTTGGTCTTGGGCTCGACGGCCTGGCTGATCACCGGCTCTGGGAAGATCATCCTTTCCAGCGTGATGATGCTGTCCGGGTCGCACAGCGTTTCGCCGGTGGTGACGTCTTTCAAACCCACGCAAGCAGCAATGTCGCCGGCCAGAATTTCCTTGATCTCTTCGCGCTGGTTGGCGTGCATCTGCAAGATGCGGCCGATGCGTTCTTTCTTGCCGCGGGTCGGGTTAAAGACCGAGTCACCGCTCTTCAGCACGCCCGAGTACACACGCACGAAAGTCAGCTGGCCGACATACGGGTCGGTCATCAGCTTGAAGGCGAGTGCCGAAAACTTGGCTTCGTCGGTACGGGCGCGCGACACCGGCTTGTCGTTGTCGTCGGTGCCCGGCACCGGTGGGATGTCCGCAGGCGAAGGCATGAAGTCGATGACACCGTCGAGCATGCGCTGCACACCCTTGTTCTTGAAGGCGCTGCCACAGAACATCGGCTGTATTTCCGCGGCAATCGTGCGCATGCGAATGCCAGCCATGATCTCGGCCTCGGTCAACTCGCCCGATTCCAGGTACTTGTTCATCAGCTCTTCGCTGGCTTCGGCCGCCGCTTCGACCATGTTCTCGCGCCACTTCTTGGCCTCAGCGAGCAGGTCCTCAGGAATCTCCATGAACTCGAACTTCATGCCCTGCGAGGCCTCGTCCCAGATGATCGCCTTCATCTTGATGAGGTCGATCACGCCAGTGAAGGTCTCTTCCGCACCGATAGGCACCACGATGGGCACCGGGTTCGCCTTCAGGCGCGCCTTCATCTGGTCATAGACCTTGAAATAGTTCGCGCCCGTGCGGTCCATCTTGTTGACGAAGGCCAGGCGCGGGACCTTGTACTTGTTGGCCTGGCGCCAAACGGTTTCCGACTGCGGCTGCACGCCACCGACAGCGCAGTACACCATGCAGGCGCCGTCGAGCACGCGCATTGAACGCTCCACCTCGATGGTGAAGTCGACGTGCCCCGGAGTGTCGATGATATTCAGGCGGTGCTCGGGGTAGGAAAGGTCCATGCCCTTCCAGAAGCAGGTAGTCGCCGCCGAGGTGATCGTGATGCCACGCTCCTGCTCTTGCTCCATCCAGTCCATCGTGGCCGCACCATCGTGCACTTCACCAATCTTGTGATTCACACCCGTGTAGAAAAGGATGCGCTCGGTAGTGGTGGTCTTGCCAGCGTCAATGTGGGCGCTGATACCGATGTTGCGGTAGCGCTCGATGGGGGTCTTGCGGGCCATGGTGAATCTCCAAATGCAGGGGCCGCCTGCGGGTCAGTGAAAACCCGAGAAGGCGGCCAGAAGACGAGTGTCTGTCGCTTTAGAAGCGGAAGTGCGAAAACGCCTTGTTCGCTTCGGCCATGCGGTGTACCTCGTCGCGCTTCTTCATCGCACCGCCGCGGCCTTCGCTGGCTTCCAGCAGTTCATTGGCCAGGCGTGCGGCCATGCTCTTCTCGCCGCGCTTGCGTGCGCTTTCCTTCAACCAGCGCATGGCCAGGGCCTGACGGCGCACGGGGCGAACTTCCACGGGAACCTGGTAGTTCGCACCGCCAACGCGGCGGGACTTCACTTCGACCATCGGCTTGATGTTGTTCATGGCGAGCATGAAGATTTCAAGCGGGTCTTTCTGAGCCTTGCTTTCGACCTGCTCCAGCGCGCCGTAAATGATGCGCTCGGCGACAGCCTTCTTGCCCGATTCCATGATGACGTTCATGAACTTGGACAGATCGATGGAACCGTATTTCGGGTCGGGCAGGATCTCGCGTTTGGGTACTTCGCGGCGACGTGGCATGAGAGTCTTCCTTCGTTGGTTTCAGTTGGCGCGCGCCTGTCGGCGCTCGCCGCGAAAAGCCATCAAGGCCTTTCACTTACTCGGCGGCTCTTTGTAGAGCCGACCGCAATGATTCGGCCAGAACAGGCCCTCGCGGGCCCGCTGGCCTTCAGGTCTTCTTGGGACGCTTGGCGCCGTACTTGGAGCGCGACTGCTTGCGATCCTTGACGCCCTGCAGGTCGAGCGACCCGCGCACGATGTGGTAGCGCACGCCCGGCAGGTCCTTGACACGGCCACCGCGCACGAGCACGACGCTGTGCTCCTGAAGATTGTGTCCTTCACCGCCGATGTAGCTGATGATCTCGAAACCGTTGGTCAGGCGCACCTTGGCGACCTTCCGCAGGGCCGAGTTCGGCTTCTTGGGCGTGGTGGTGTAGACGCGTGTGCAAACGCCCCGGCGCTGCGGGCTGTTTTGCATCGCAGGCGACTTCGATTTCGTGACTTCGACCTCACGGCCGTGGCGCACGAGCTGGTTGATGGTTGGCATGTGTAGCTTGTTCCCGTTTGAAGCTGACGCGTGTATCTCTCGGCACCCCTTCGGTGGAGCGCGGGCTTCAGATGCGCGCGCCGCCCGGTGTGGGGTGGCACAAATTCGCAAGTGGGGCCCGGCGCGCAGGCCCGGCGCGCAAGCCCCAGATTAATTTGTCTGAAGCTATTCCTCAGGGACGAACCCCAAAGCGTAAGCGCGGCAACGTCTGCCGAAAAGCCTTCTAGTATATTGCGCTCCGCCCTCAGCGGCAAGTCAGGGGTTCTTTTGTTTGATCTGCCGCCTTCGCCCGCACCCGCCGTTGTGCTGGATACCAACACCGTGCTCGACTGGCTGGTCTTCAAAGACGCCGGCATGGCGCCTGTGGTCGCCGCGCTTCAGGGCGGCACGCTGCGGTGGTTGGCCTGTGAGGCGATGCGCGACGAGCTGGCGCGCACGCTGGCGTACCGTACGCTGGCAAAGTGGTTGCCTGACAGTGAGCACGTGCTCGCTACTTTCGACCGTCACGTCTGCATCCTGGCGGCGCCCCCGCCCTCGCCACAGCACCTGCGTTGTAGTGACCCCGACGACCAGGTCTTCCTGGACCTGGCGCTCGCGCACCGCGCGCAGTGGCTACTGACCCACGATCGTGCGCTGCTGCGCTTGGCCCGGCGCGCGCGCCCGCTTGGGCTGCTGATCGTGACACCGAAAAGCTGGCCCGGAACTGCATCGCCATCCTGACGCCCATGAAAAAGGGCGGCTCGAAAGCCGCCCTCTTTTGCCAGCGCCGGGTAAGCCGGCGGGCACTGCGCCTTAGTCGGCGACTTCGCCTGAAGCTGCGGCGGTGGCCGCGTCGACATTGGCCATCTGCACCGCCGCCAATTCCTCGGCTTCCTGCAGCGCGATGGCGCGGCGCTCGCTCTCGTCCATGGCCTCCTTGGCCTTGCGGGCTTCGTGGAATGCCATGCCGGTGCCCGCGGGGATCAAGCGTCCGACGATGACGTTTTCCTTCAAGCCACGCAACTCGTCGCGCTTGCCCATGATGGCAGCCTCGGTCAGCACGCGGGTCGTTTCCTGGAAGGAAGCCGCCGAGATGAAGCTGTCGGTCGACAAGCTGGCCTTGGTGATGCCCAGCAACACGTCGGCGTGCGTCGCAGGCACCTTGCCTTCACCACGCAATCGCTCGTTGGTGTTCAGCAGTTCGCTGCGCTCCACCTGCTCGCCGTTGATGTAGGAAGAATCTCCCGAGTTCGTGATCTGCACGCGGCGCAGCATCTGGCGAACGATCACCTCGATGTGCTTGTCGTTGATCTTCACGCCCTGCAGACGGTAGACGTCCTGAACCTCGTCGACGATGTAGCGCGCCAGTTCCTCGATGCCCAGCAGACGCAGGATGTCCTGCGGGTCGGCGCTGCCGTCGACCACCAGTTCGCCGCGGTTGACCACCTGGCCTTCGTGCACCAGGATGTTCTTCTCTTTGGCCACCAGCTCTTCGTGCACCGTGCCTTCGGGTGCGGTGATCTGCAGGCGGTTCTTGCCCTTGGTCTCCTTGCCGAAGCTGATGGTGCCGGTGATCTCGGCGAGGATGCCGACGTCCTTCGGTGAACGCGCCTCGAACAGCTCGGCCACACGCGGCAAGCCGCCGGTGATGTCGCGCGTCTTCTGGCCTTCCATCGGGATGCGTGCCAGCACTTCGCCGGGCCCAAGGTCCTGGCCATCGCGAATCTGAACCAGCGCGCCGATCGGGAAGCCGATCGTCACTGCGTGGTCCGTCCCAGGAATCTTCACCTCGACGCCGTTGGCGTCCAGCAGCTTGACCTGCGGGCGCACCACCTTGGCCGCACCCCTGCGCTTCGGGTCGATGACCACCAGCGTCGACAAGCCAGTGACCTCGTCCAGCTGCTTGGCCACTGTCAGGCCCTCTTCGACGTTCTCGAAGCGCGCCTTGCCAGCGAATTCCGTGATGATCGGCCGCGTGAGAGGGTCCCAGTTGGCCAGCACGGTTCCGGCCTTCACGTGCTGGTCGGGCTTGATGTCCAAGGTGGCGCCATAAGGCAGCTTGTGACGCTCGCGCTCGCGCCCGTGCGGGTCGCTGATGATGATTTCGCCTGAACGAGAGATCACGACCAAGGCGCCCTTGGCGTTGGTCACGTAACGCATCGTGGCGTTGAAGCCGATGGTGCCTTCGCTCTTGGCGTCGACGCTGGAAGCGACCGCCGCACGCGATGCCGCACCACCGATGTGGAAGGTGCGCATCGTCAACTGCGTGCCGGGTTCACCGATCGACTGCGCAGCAATCACGCCGATGGCCTCGCCCACGTTGACCAGGCCGCCACGGCCCAGATCGCGACCGTAGCACTTGGCGCAGATGCCGAAGCGCGTGTCGCAGGTCAGTGCCGTGCGCACCTTCACCTCGTCCACGCCGGCGGCTTCCAGAACGTCCAGCAGGTCTTCGTCCAGCATCGTGCCAGCCGGCAGCATCAGTTCCTGCGACTCCGGGTTCAGCACTTCGGTGGCCGTCACGCGGCCGAGGATGCGGTCACGCAGGCTGTCGATGACTTCACCCCCTTCGACCAGCGCACGGCGGTTCATGCCGTTTTGCGTGCCGCAGTCGACTTCCGTCACCACCAGGTCTTGCGTCACGTCCACCAGGCGCCGCGTCAAGTAGCCCGAGTTCGCGGTCTTCAACGCCGTGTCCGCCAGGCCCTTGCGGGCGCCGTGGGTGGAGATGAAGTACTGCAGCACGTTCAACCCCTCACGGAAGTTGGCCGTGATGGGCGTCTCGATGATGCTGCCGTCAGGCTTGGCCATCAGGCCGCGCATCCCCGCCAGCTGGCGGATCTGCGCAGCAGAGCCGCGCGCGCCCGAGTCGGCCATCATGTAGATGGAGTTGAAGGACTCCTGCGCCACTTCGTTGCCATGGCGGTCCTTGACCTTCTCCTTGGACAGCTGGCTCATCATGACCTTGCCGACTTCGTCGCCGGTCTTGCCCCAGATGTCCACGACCTTGTTGTAGCGCTCGCCGGCTGTTACCAGGCCGCTCACGTACTGCTGCTCGATCTCCTTGACTTCCTTTTCGGCGCGCTCGATCAGGCCGGGCTTTTCCTTCGGCACCAGCATGTCGTCGATGGCGATCGAGATGCCGGCACGCGTGGCCAGGCGGAAACCCGCCTGCAGCAGCTTGTCGGCGAAGACCACGGTCTCCTTCAGGCCGCACTTGCGGAAGCTGACGTTGATGAGACGCGAAATCTCCTTCTTCTTCAGCGCCTTGTTGATGTTGCTGAACGGCAGGCCCCTGGGCAGGATTTCTGACAGCAGCGCACGGCCGACGGTCGTGTCCACCAACTGCGTGTTGGCGACGAACGCACCGGTCTCGGCGTTCTTGACCCACTCCGTCAGGCGCACGGCGATCTTGGCCGTGACCTCGACGACGCCGCTGTCCAGCGCGCGCTGCAGCTCGAGCAGGTCCATGAAGACCATGCCTTCGCCCTTGCCGTTGATGCGCTCGCGTGTGGCGTAGTACAGGCCCAGCACCACGTCTTGCGAAGGCACGATCGACGGTTCGCCG
>Ga0209490_10004542_pt1 | contig 12769 bp, 4 predicted proteins | sample MAT06_FD_187209 | JGI IMG/M metagenome (GOLD analysis project Ga0209490, IMG submission 187209) | Freshwater microbial communities from Lake Fryxell liftoff mats and glacier meltwater in Antarctica - MAT-06 (SPAdes) (version 2) | ecosystem: Environmental > Aquatic > Freshwater > Ice > Liftoff...
AATTTAGAAGCTGAGGGGATTGAAGGGGCGATCGCTCAACATATTTGCCGCGACCCTCTAAACTACCTGCAAGGACTGTATGCAAATCCACGCGATCGGCAACGCGCTGAAGAATATTTAGAAAGCATTGGTAGCCCTGACGGTGACTTAGATTCCATTGCTCAACAACTGCGGAAGAGTAACCCTGCGGTTATTCCTACGCTCAAAAACCTTGTTAAGCACCTGGTCAATGTCATTCCTGATTGGAACGCCAATATAGACGTTGAGGGAATTCTCAATGATTTGATCACAACCCATTGTTCAGGCGAAAATTCTCGATTCCAGGGCATTCTCATTCTGTTTGATGAACTTAACGCCTACCTGCAAAACTATTCAAAAGACCCGAGTGGCTCAGGTGAATTAGCTTTACAAAACATCACCAGCATTTGCGAGAAACACAAAAGCAAAATTGCCCTATTAAGCTTTACCCAAATTGATCCATATCTTGGCGTTGGCATTTCTGCTGGGGCGCGTGAAGATCATCAAAAACTAACCTCCCGCCTTGCTCCTAAAGGCAGCACCTACCAAAAAGTTGCCTCTAGCTTGGAATTAGTGCTCAATAACTTATTGATCCAAGAAAAAGATATACCAGCGTGGGAATCGTTTACGACAACCTGGAACAACACCCTCCTTGCCGAAACACACAATGCCTATGAAAAACGGATCACCAGCTACAAACAGAAAGGTTGGACTCGCGACAAGTTTCACAAAGTTTTGACAATGGGCTGCTTCCCGCTCCACCCTCTGACCGTCTACCTACTCTGCAATCTCGCATTCACCGCCGATCGAACGGCTCTACAGTTTATCAAGAAGGAAGTTAAAGAATTTATTCAAAATCAACCGTTGACGTGTGGACAAGCCGACAGCAAACTCAACTTCATTTACCCGATCGCCTTAATTGACACTTTTCTCGAAAACTTTGCCGAAGACTCAAGCTACAGCAAGTATCAAGAAGCCGTGATCGCAGTCGCCGGATCAGATGATCCGCACGAGTTACCTGTCCTAAAAGCGCTATTTCTCTACCATGCCAGCGGTGGCAAGCTAACCAAAGGCGAACGCGAATCGCACGAAGAAGTTTTGGCAACTCTCACCGGGTTATCGATGCTGGAAGTCAAAGCAGCCCTCGAAAAATTAATCAAGCGTGATGTCATTTACTACAAACCAGAAGTGAAGCTATATCGCTTCTGGGCAGGAATTGCACCCTCCGGTATTGAGAAAGAGATTGAAGACAAAATTAGAGAAAGAAAGCTCATTGCATCAGTCGATGAGGTTGTTGCTGCCTGCAATCGCGATATTGATAAATTACTGGGCAGTAAAGTCCTAGCCGCCAAGCATTTTGTTGATACTAATAAACTGGTTTTAGATGATTGGCAGTTTGAGTATAAGGTTTACACGATCGATGCCTTTACCAGAGTCTTAACCCATGATTCAACCTTGAGGCTCACTGAGCGCGGCATCTTGGCGTATGTTGTAGCGGAACATCAGGCAGATTTGCAAGATTTCCGGCGACAGGTCGATGGGCTTCTGGCAAAGTCTCCCGTTCGCGATCGCATCGCGGTCGCCATCCCCTCCGACGAAACAGGCGAACTCGCTACCGTCTTGCTGAAAATTCAAACCCTAAAAAACGAAGACGTATCTAAACGCCGAATTTTGGGACAAGCCTATGAAGATATATTAAAGCGTTGGCAAGACCAGGCAAATACCCAGTCTGAAAACCTCTTAAAAGATTGCACCTATCATTGTTTTGGAGTAGAGAAAATTCCTCCGGCTGAACGAGAAAAGCCCCAACGAGTGATCAGCGTTCTATTAGAAAATCTATATCCGTTTGTCCCACCTATCGACGGCATCGACAAGCTCCGTTCAGACCACGGTACAGGTCGTAAAGTTGTGGGGTTTGTCTCCCGACAATTGTTAGCAGAAAACCTCACCACTCCCCTACCCGACAACACCTATAGCTTTGTAGATACCTTGTTTGTTAGTCGCTGGAAGCTGCTGAAGAAAACTTCTCGCAAATATACTGCTCAAGAACCCGAAAACGAGCGTCTCAAAGCGGCATGGGATTTGATTTCTAATATGGCTGACTTGGGTGAACAATCAGAGAAAACTATTGAGCTGCAAAAGATCTGGAAAGCGCTCTCCGAACCACCTTATGGCTACAGCGAGTATACTTTCACGATGCTTTTAGTAGGATGGTTATCCTACCACCGCAAAGAGGTTTATCTAAAAGGAAGTGCAATTATTCCACCTGCTGGCAAAAAAGGCGCATTGCCTTCAGTAGAAACCAAGTCGTTGAAAGACTGGTCAGAGACAAATATCCTAGAGAAGCCGGATGAGTTTGTCAAAAAATGGATTGTTATCGGCAATGCCAAACTAATCCGCCGCAAGAAAGTTTCACCTCCGCTCTTGCCTCAATCATCAATTAATTATAGTCAAGCAGAGGAATATCTCTTGGCAGTTCAAGCTTATTTAGAAGCGGGTGAACCCGACCCAACAGAAATCGGCACAATTACCAAAATCCGAGATCAGGTCTATGCAGGCGTTACCCAGATTCAGGAGTGGTTCCATCCTGTAGAAGTGGCGGAAGGTTTATCTGATGCTGCCCCCCTCGATTCGTTAGTAGAGGTATACCCCAAGCTACTGTTAGCGCCTCCTGCGATCGTTTTTAGGGACGACATGATCTCTGTCCAACCGACTTCGCAGCAGCGCGATCGCCAAGCCCAAGTACTACAAGCTGTAGGCGAGAAAATTGAACAACTGGTGGACGTTCAAAGTGAGCGATCGGAAGTTTTGTCTACCAAGGAAGCCTGCGGCGCTTACAAAGGCGAAATTCAGAGACTTTTAGCTCAAATGAGTCAAGTAACCAGCTTACCTCCCCACCTAAAAGAATCCTTGCAGTATTCCCTCCAAGCTGCCGATCGCCGATTACTAGAACTCAAAGAAGCGGCAAAAGTACAAGACTGTCTGTCTCGTATTCAAAATCGCTACAACGATTTAAGAAACTCTCCCACACAGCAAGATTATCGTTCAACCCGTGAGGCGATCGAAGCTTTAGCCCAAGCGACTCCAGCCGTTCAGCAAGACGAAGCCTACGAGCAAATCTTGCTTGACCTGAATCGAGATCAAACCGCACTGACTCAGCAAGTAGAAATTTGGGAAGAGCGATCGACAGGCTTAGTTTCTCCTGAACAGATCCACGAGCTGAAGGGAGAAATCAACGGTCGGCAATATCGGTTTACTGAAGCATCAAGCAAGCAAAAAATCACCGCCCTACTGGAATATCTCAATCGAGAACTAAGCCGAGGTCGCAACGAAGATGAGGCAGTCAAAGCAATTAAAGCCACTCTTTCCACCGCAAACCGCAAGCTTGAGCGCATTCGGGATGTTGCTGCAAACAAAATATCTGAAGCCTTCCAGAGCTACCAAGAACTCATAGAAACTAGCTTGCCAGCAGATTACACCATTGCCCTAGAGGAGTATCAACAAGAACTCGAAGGCTTCAAAGCTAAAGGACGAGCTGCACTAATTGCAGAAGGTTTTGCTAAAATTTACAATCTTGAACTGAGGCGACTGGAAGATTACACGCGACTGAAAAACCGTCTCCAGCAACTTCTAGAATTTATTGTTGCTCACGAAAGTTTTGATGATGTGAAAGCTGATCTTGAGCGGGCACTCCAGATTCTAGAGGTTCGCCATACAGAGCTACAAACAATACAGCAAGAACAACAGAGGAAGTCGGACGACGAGAAAATTATTCGATTCATCCGCAATAAATATAAACTGCCCAAAACAAATACGATTCAGTTTTTAGAAGAGGGCGTAAAAGAGATTCAAACCTATCAATCTAGACTTTATGAAGCAGAACCCCTTGCCTCAGAACTTGAGCAAATTGCACACACGCTTCAAGACAGAATTGCTACCCACAGCAGAAGCTTGCAAGAGTTGCGCGATCGCCTCAATTCCATCGTCCTTCTCAAGGATTTAGAGCAAGTTCAAAACGAACACGCCCGCCTAGAATTCGTCTTCAAGGATTCATCAGAGTATGCTGCTTATCAATCGCTTCAGCAGCAGTTTCAGCCGCTAAGGGACGATTTTGAGAAACTGCAAACCTTAGAAACTCACAGCCAGCAGAGTGCATCGATCGCCAGTTGTCACGAGGCATTAGCGATCGTTCACAGTGAAAAAAACACCTTGCACTACCGCGATCGATTCCAGCAAAAGCTCGCCGATATAGAAGCCACCTTACAACACAAGATCCAAACGTATACTCAGGAGCTAGACGATTTTGAACATCGCTCAAAACATTTGGCGATCGCCAAAGAAGCTCAGAAATTGGAGGAGGAGTTGCTCAGACAAGCAGCTCGCTATGCTCAGGCTGGGGCAAGCGATCGCTACGAAACCATCCGTACCAACATTCGACGTTTGATTGAGCTGCTTCAAATCTCTGAGACAGAGAGCACTAAAACCCTTGAGGCTTGTCAATCACAGTTAGAAAAACTGGTTCAGTGGCAAGAAAATATCGATGTTCTAGATCCCTTTCTCCAAGAGCACTTTGGCTTAATCTTGGCAGCGGCAAAGCAAACTGAAGCGCGTCTAGTGCAACGTCAGCAGGGCGATGCAGAGAAATGGCTAAAGGCACTAGAGACTCAGGCGACAGAACTTCAAAACTCAACTGATGATACAGATAAAAACAAACTTGCGAATAAACTGCTGACCAAGCTGCAACGTGATCAATCTCAATATATTGAGAAGTTGAGCACCGTCCAGCAAGATTTCTTGAAAGATATTGAGCGCCAGTGTGAAACAGAAATTGCCAAAGATCGAGAGAATCAGATCAAAAGTTTATTTCAGCAGCTTCCGCGCGCTCAACGAGTTAGTTTACACCGTCAGTTAGAAGTATATTTATCAGAGCCAACGGAGGAATTTAATGGCTAAAGTCACGCCCTTCGGACAACCTGCTAATGATGGCGAGCGCGATGCTATCTACTATTTACGTCGTTTGCCCGATACCTTTGAAATTTTCCATAACCTGGAAATTAAACAAAATAAGGAAACCTTTGAGGTCGATTTGGTTATCCTTGCGCCTCAATGCGTTTTTGTCGTTGACGTTAAAGGAACTCATGGTCAAATTGAGGTGATCGGTTCACGTTGGTATCCAGAAAATCGGCAGGCTTACGGTTCTCCGGTCGCCAAACTGAGAAACATTGCTAAAGTCTTGAATACGATGTTCAAAGACTCCAATCGTCTAAACCCTGACCTGGGTAAAGTGCATGTCCAGGCTGTGACACTAATGATTGCCGAAGATGTAATAATTATTGATCGCGATGGCAGAGATAGCGACCATATTACCTACTGCGACGAACGATGCATCACCTACTTTCAAAGCTGTGACAGGATTCCAGATTATCGCCTCACCGATATTCGTGCTTTCTTCCCAGATATTAAGCGATCGCTTCAGGGCAAAGCCCGTCCTAAAAGCTCTCCACCCCGCTATCGAGACTGGCAGGTTGAGGAAGAACTCGGTCGCACTGATCGCTACACCGAATACCGCGCCAAGCACCTACTGATGGGAGAAAGCGGTTGTACAGCTCGCCTACGAGTCTACCGCGCTGACCCATATCAATCTAAAGCCGATCGCGAAACTGAAAAGAAATTAATCAGTAACGCCTTCAAGTCGATTTACCAAGTTCCTAAGCATCCCAACATTCTGAGCGTACAGGAATTTTTTGAGGCTGAAGATGGGGATTGCTTTATCCTCGTAACCGAAGATATTCCTGGGCAAACACTGCGGCAACACATCAAAAAACAACCTGTATTGCTCAATCAAAAATTTGGATACATTGAGCAAGTTTTGATTGCTCTTGACCATGCTCATAAACATAGTGTGATTCATCGCAACTTGACTCCTGATAACATCTTTGTCGGAATTGATGGGCAGATTCGTCTAATTGGATTTGACTATGCTCGTGTGATCGATCGCGCTGGCACGATCGCCCATGATATTCCAGTAGATGACTTGGAAAATGACGCAGTCTATCAAGCAACAGAATGCTACCGTAATCCTGCAATGGCAAGCGCGAAATCCGATCTATTTTCAGCAGGATTAGTATTCTACGAACTTCTAACAGGTCAATCCGCCTTTGAAAACGCAGAGCAAATCTGCGATCGTGCCGCTATTTTTCCTATCCAGCCTTCTAGCCTTCAGCCTGATCTTTCCAATGGCATTGACTCCTGGCTGCAAAAACTCTGCGCCTTTAAACCCGACGATCGCTTTTCTAGTGCAGATGCCGCTCTGCAAGAGTGGATCACCTTAGCCACCCTACAAACGGTAGATTTAGCAAACTTACCCGTCAACACACCGATCGACGATCGCTACAGAGTCATCGAGCGCCTGGGGCATGGTAGCTTCGCAGTCGCCTACAAAGTTTTTGATTCTCTGGATGATACTGTTTTAGTGCTAAAGCTAGTCACTCGCGATCGTCGTTCAGTTTACGAACGGTTGCGGCAAGAGTACAAAACTCTGCGCCAACTTCCAGCACATCCTCACATTGTCAAAGTCATCTTTGCAGGTCATCTCAAGGATGATACGCCCTTTATTGTTTTTGAATATGTAGAGGGAAAAGATGTTGAACATTGTTTAGCATCAAATTCTCTTACTTTGGAAGTAGCGGTGCAAATTGCCCAACAGACCGCGATCGGCTTGGCTCATTTGCACCAGTTCGGGGTTTATCATCAGGATATTAAGCCTTCTAATTTGCTTCTAACTGACCAAGGTATTCGGATTATTGACTTCAATATTGCGGTTTCTGATCACGATGAAGTGACTGTTAGTGCTGGAACCCGAAGATATTTACCCCCAGATTTCAACACAAGGCTTAATCCAACGACAGCCGAGAAGATTGATCGGGATCTTTACGCTCTAGGAATCACCTTCTACGAATGCGTGACAGGCTGGTATCCATTTGAAGAAGCAAGCCCGCCTTTAGGCAAACTTCCTAGAAACCCCAATGAAGTTCAGGATGTGGAGGAGTTGAGCGATGAATTAGTGCAGGTGCTTCTGAAGGCGATCGCACCCAAAAGCAGCGATCGCTTCACAACCGCAGTAGAGTTGCTAGAGGCGATCGCGGCTCTTAGCAGTCTGCGGAAGCCTGAAGCAGTTGAGGAAGTTGAGCCAGTAATACTAATCGCCCCTGTATCACCAGTAGCTCAACCCGCAGAAGTTATTGCTCTAGAACAGCTTGAGGATTCAAAGTCCCAACTTGCTCCTCTGACGGAAACGAGTAGTTATACTTCGGTGGGTTCTGTATGGAAGCCGATCGCAGCAGAAAGTACCGTTCAAACAACTCTGTTCGATCGCCTGCCTCCAGATCCTCCAGCTCAGTCTTCGCCTGATCAAGACAAATCGCCTGGTCAATCAGTTGTCCTCGATCCGACTGGGCTATATTCACCTCCTGCTGGATACATTGAAATTAGAACCGAAGTGGAGTGGATAAAGCGCTTCTTTAAGTCAGATGGGCTTTACTGGGTGACAGGCAGAGGCTTACAGGCTAATCGTCTCTGTGATTGGACGCGTGAATGGCTGCGGGTTTGGAATAAATTAGATGTCATCTTAGAAGAGAAACAAAATCCTCGTACTCGACTGCAATCTTTATTTGGCTCCGTTCCAATTCCAACAGAATGGACCGAACCACAAATTCTTCAACTGGCTACGGCGATCGATATTTATCCTCCAGACAATCCCATTGCCCACTTATTGGCAGACTTAGTGGAAGGCGATCGCATGGGTACTGACTCATCACGATCAGTGTGGCTTGAGTCACCTTCAATTCACCACCTAGCTCAATGGCTCTCTGTTCAAGTTCCAGATGACTATATTCCCCTGGAGCGAGTTTGGCAAAACCAGATGATAGAAAATGCTCCAGAGCTAGCAAATTATTATCAAACAAAAGACAAACTACAACTTCTCCGGCAATGGACAGGAATCATTAAGCCCTCAACTAAGGTTAAAGCACTGGGTCGCTACCCATTGCCCATTCCTCACGTTCTCGCTAACGAATTCCAATCTTTTTGGGAGTGCCAACTTCTTCGTAACGAAGGCAAAGCGATGGACGAATTATCTCCCAATCAGCAGTCTGGCATGGAGAAAATTGCCTCTGTTGCCTACACAATTTTGAAGACTCGTCCTAATTGGATCACCAGAGAAAGAAAACGGAAACTCTCTTCTTACCTAAACTATCAAGAGCTTCGCGATCTAGACAGCCTGCAACCGCCGATCCAGCCTGAACTTCTCGATCTGGAGGCAAGTTCTAAAGATGCAATGCAATGGGTTACTGACCAATACTTACCCTTCCGCCGTTGGGATGCTGCCATCCATTCCTCTTCTGCTCGTCCTAGGGTGAGCGATCGCCTAGCCGATTCTTTTGTAAATTGGATACTCAAACACTATCCAGAACTTAGATTTGCCAACTCCGTTCTAAATTACAGCGTGGCATCTCTCGTCCAAGACCTTTGTCAGAAAAACCCTGTTCTCTGGGTCGTCGTCGATGGATTGGGATGGCTCGATCATCAGGAACTTCTGGCACATCTGACTCAGAACAGCCGCTTCTCAGTTGAAACTGCCCTCGAACCTCGAATCAGCATCCTACCCACAAAAACCGAGTATGCGAAGTGGAGCCTTTATACTCAACTTTCCCCTAGCCATTCTGCTTGGGTGCCCGACGCAGGTAAAGGCTTTCCGATGATGGGCATTGGAAAACGCTATACCGACCGAAAACGAGATGCACTCCACCGAGATATGAAGCAGAACGCTCATCAACTCTATTGTTGGGATACAGATAAGCTTGACCACCTGTACCACACTGAACAAGGCTGGGAAAATCTCTATCAAGTCCAGCGTCCCCATGTTTTAGAGGGAATTGCTAGAGAAATTGAATACTGTGTGCAGCAGCATCCTAACCCTGAGCATCTCAAGATTGTCATTGCCAGCGACCATGGTCAAATGATCGGAGAAGCAGAACATTTATCTAATTGCCCGGAAGGACTGGAGCTAAAAGGTCGAATGGCGATCGGTAAAACCGACGATCCCCGCTTTGTCGTTTTGGAGGCAGAGCGATACGGATTGCCTCACGACCTTAGCATCGTGCGCGGTGCAGCTTGCCTGAATGCCTTCAGCTACACCGAGAAAAAAGAAATCATTGGTTCTCATGGCGGGCTTTTTCCAGAGGAAGTAGTCGTCGGAGTATCGGTACTTTGTCCATTCACAGCCCGTCTTTCAGTACAAGTTACTTGTCAGGGTGAAGGACACTCTGGACAAAGCGGAGAAATAACTCTGGCGATCGACAATTCAAATACGGTGCCTTTAACTCAGCTTTGCTTGTACATTAATGAACTGAACGATCTCAAGACTGGTTATCCTCTTGATATTAAGGTTCCAGCAGGACAAAAAGTTTTAGTTCAGGTTTCTATCGCTAATTATCCAGAACTTCCTCCCAATCACGAGGGCAATCAATTAGCCATAACAGGAGAACTTAAGTTTCAGTTTGCTGACGTTGAAGCGGGTACTGCCAGCTTAGACCCTCAATCTCTATTAATCGTGAAGCAATTATTCAGCAGCGGGTTAGATATTGATGACTTCCTATAATAATGCTTTAGTTCAAGAAGTCTTTGGTAGTCTGAGTATCGATAAAACTCGGTTGCCATCTAGCGGCTTGACGGATGTTGGAGTGCCCAGCTTTGTCGCTGAATGGCTGTTAGATAAAATTGTGCCTGGTTCAGGCTCGCTGAATTCTATCGAACTAGAAAAAGTTAATGCATTCGTTAAAAAAGCCTTTCCTCGAAAGGACGATCGCAACGAAATTCTTTATGACTTAACTCAGGGCGAAGTTCGCAAATTGATGGCGCTGGTGCAAGTACGAGTCAAGCTAGATCAGGGATCAGGGGAAATTCCTGATCCCTATGCTCGCATTCCAGTTCTCAATCTCTCAGACTGTACCATTCCACTCAGCTTGATTGAGCGCAATAAAATGCTGTTACGGCAGGGAGTCTGGGGCAAAATCAGTCTGGCGATGCAGCCTGATGGAAAAATTGAAATCATAGACTTCGACCCTTTTCAATGCTCAAGCGTTGACCTGCAAGCGTATGCTGAGTGTCGGTCAAAATTTACGACTGAACAATGGCGCGACTTACTTTTTTGCTCGATTGGATTTAATCCTGATCATCCTAGCTACACTGATGAGGCAAAAACTTGGATATTGGCTCGATTACTCCCGTTAGTGGAGTCTAATTTTCACATCATGGAGTTGGCTCCTAAGGGCACAGGCAAGAGTTTTGTGTTTGAGAATATCAGCAGTAAAGTTGCCTTAATCAGTGGTGGGAAAGTTACCCCAGCCCAGCTTTTCATTAATGGAAAAACGAAAGAAGTTGGGCTGCTAGGTCGGCATGATGTTGTTGTCTTGGATGAAGTGCAGAGCCTAAGTTTCGATAATCCTGATGAGGTCATTGGTCCGCTCAAAACCTATTTGGCGAGTGGTCGTTACAACCGAGCGGGGTTTCAAGATATTGCGAGCGATTGTTCTCTGGTGATGTTGGCAAATATAGATCTAGATGAATCTCTGCGTCCTCGTAATGAGGATCACTTAGTTGCCGATCTGCCCAAATTCTTTTCTGAAACTGCTTTTCTAGATCGCTTTGCTGGAATTATTCCAGGCTGGAAAATCCCTAAGTTTCAGCGAGAGATGGCTGCTTCGCAAGTGGGGTTAAAAATGGATTTCTTTGGTGAAGCCTTGCTCTCTCTACGCCAAGATCATCAGTTCTTTTCCTACGTGCAGCACCATACAAAATTTGATAAAAGCGTCACAGTTCGAGATCAAAACGCCATTCTTAAATCAGCCGCAGGGTTTCTCAAAATTCTCTATCCACATTTGGAGCTAACCCTGACCGATTTTCAGCGAGATTGTCTAGAGCCAGCGCGCATCCTACGCCAGTCGATTCGTGCCTCGCAGTATTATCTAGATGACGAATTTAATCAGTTTGGTCGAGAAATTTATATACAAGTCAAGTGACTTCATTACCCCGTTCTATCTATCTTGATTACCACGCTACTACTCCTGTCGATCGCCGAGTTGCCGATCGCGTTTACCAGTACATGACCGAGGAGTTTGGAAACGCCAGCAGCACCGATCATGAGTATGGCGATCGCGCTGAAGCTGCCGTCAAAAAAGCTGCTAAGCAGGTTGCTGATTTGGTCGGAGCCTTACCCAGAGAGGTTATCTGGACATCTGGGGCAACTGAAAGCATCAACTTAGTGATTCAAGGAAGTCTTTCGCCCAGTCCAGAAAAACCACACCGCATCGCCCTGCTACGGCTCGAACACAAAGCTGTTCTCGATACTTGTCAGGCGATAGAAAAACGAGGTTGGGCAGAACTGATTTACCTTAAAGTAGATTCCAAAGGTAGACTCGACCTCGATCATCTAGAGCAAGTCTGTGCTGATGGTCTGTCTCTTCTCTGCGTTATGGCTGCAAATAACGAGATTGGTAACATCTACCCCATACAAGCGATCGCTCAAATTGCTCAACGCTACGATATTCCCTTGCTCTGTGACGGCTCTCAAGCAGTTGGCAAGATTCCAATTCAGTTCCAGGAGTGGGGCATTACCTACCTAGCGGTCTCTGCTCACAAACTCTATGGACCCAAGGGGGTTGGAGCCTTAGTCGTTCGTAAAGGCTATCATCTCGAACCTTTGCTGTTTGGAGGTGGGCATCAGAAGGGAATGCGATCGGGCACTCTCAATGTTCCGGGAATTGTGGGAATGGGTGAAGCTTGTCGGTTGCGATCGCTGGAGATGGAAGAGGATGAGCGGGCGATCGCTACTAAACGAGACAATCTTCAAGCTCTCCTATTAGAAAAAATTCCTGGTTTAGTAGTGAACGGCGACACTGCCCATCGGTTAGCTGGTAATCTGTATATCTCAGTTCCTGGGATTCCTAACAGTGCTGTTGTTGCAAGAGTTCGGCACCGCCTTGCAATCTCAACAGGTTCAGCTTGTTCATCTGGTATTGAGGCACCTTCTCATGTTCTCCAGGTACTTCATCTGCCAGATGATGTTGTTGATGGAGCACTCCGAATTGGACTAGGAAAGTTCACGACTGATGAAGAGATAAATAAGGCTGCTGAAATTCTCTCTGAGGCTATTACTCTAATTCAACAGGCGCTCTGTATTTCCTAACGTTCGACCCAGATCTGAGGGAAAATCTGTTGGGCATCACCACTGGCAAACAACTTTACCGTACCACTGGGCACCGCGTAATGTTTAAAGAAAATAATTGAGATTTATGGCAACATATTTAGTAACAGGCGCAAATCGCGGTATCGTTTACGAGTTCTGTCGACAACTTCAGGCACACGGAGAAACCGTGATCGCAGTTTGTAGGACTGCGGATGATGCATTGGAAGCGTTGGGTGTGCAGGTTGAGGAGAGCATTGACATTACCTCTGATGACCTGGTTGACTGACACAAATTCGTTTTTAGAACCTGAAAAGCATATCCAGACTGAGTTCCAGATTAAGAAACAAGAAAGGGCGTAAGCTGTTGTTAACTTACAAAACGTAACTACTCAGTCTTCGGGATAGGAGACATGGGAACGCCCATGAATATCTGAACGAGGGCATCCCAGATATTAACCCCTTGTTTTCTCAAGGTCGATAAATAACTCCGAATGCGGCAGAACATAGA
>Ga0209490_10004547_pt1 | contig 12766 bp, 6 predicted proteins | sample MAT06_FD_187209 | JGI IMG/M metagenome (GOLD analysis project Ga0209490, IMG submission 187209) | Freshwater microbial communities from Lake Fryxell liftoff mats and glacier meltwater in Antarctica - MAT-06 (SPAdes) (version 2) | ecosystem: Environmental > Aquatic > Freshwater > Ice > Liftoff...
TCATCACCTTTAGGTCGATGCCGTTAGCGGTGATCTCGCCTCTCTCCTTGTCGATACTGCCTTGATCTTGTAAAGATAATGAGAAATCCGCGGCGGGTGAGTTCAACCCATCCTTGGTCCGAAATTCGAGTTTTTTGCTGCCAATACTGAAGCCGTTCTCCAGTTGTTGGTAGGTAAGCCGGCCGGCCAGCTTGGCGATTGCCAACGGCGCCACGTCGTCGCCGAGCTGCGCCTTGGCATTAACGATGGCGACGTCGGCTGTGATCGACTTGACGGGATTTGCCCAACGGGCTGCACCGGTCGTGCCATTGGGGGTGGCAGTGGGGGTGGCAGTGGGGGTGGCAGTGGCGGATGCAGCATGACTGTCGATATCTAGCCACGCGCGAACTGTCCCCGCGCCGTCCTGCCAGTTATCCGGGACATCCAAGTGCCGGCGTAACTCTCCCAGATTGAAGTCCCGCACCGAGGTGTAGACATTGCCGTCGATTTGCCAGCGTGGCGCAACGGCGCCTCCCGCTGTGGCGGACGCCTCACTTTTTTCAATCCGCAACCGACCGCGCAACTCGACCTGCCGCGCAAGCGCGATGGGTGGCGTGGCCACGAGCCCAATGCTGTGGCGCCCAAGACTTCGGTCGATGCTGATACCAACATCGGTGAAGGTCAGTGTGGGTGCCGGCGTCATGTCGTCGCGCCAGGTCAGGCTTGCATGGTGGATGTGTATACCCGACTGTGACAGCAGCCATTCCATCAAGCGCCCGTCGTCGGGCTCGTCGGTTTTCTGGCTTAACGGCCGCCCGGCGAAATAGACGACCCCATCGGCACCGCGAACCAGCGCCAGTTGCGGCTGAAACACCACCAGCTCGGTAAAGCGCAGCTGGCCGACCGCCAGAAACGGTATCGACAGCGACGCGCGCACGATCGGCAGCCTAAGTGCCACGTCACCCGCCGTTCGGGTGGGTGACTTTACGCCCTTTGGCTCCCGCAACTCGACGCCGGTCATCTCGACAAATGGCGAAAAGCCCGCCCATCCGCCACGAATCGATTCCGCAGAAACGTCCATCCCGGTCGCGCTCGAGAGCCGCGTCTGCAATTCCGCCTCGTACGACTGCACATTCGGCATCACGCCGTACTTCAACCCCGCCAGCGTCGCTGACGTTAGCAGCGCGGCGACCACCACAAGCCAGAACGCCGTGCGTGCGCACAGTTGTCCGAACAGTTTGGCTTTGGAAAGAATGATGTCCTCGACGCGAGAAAGTTACGTGCTATTTTAACGGCCGAGTGCGCAATCGGCGCACAACCACCACATTCTGATGATGTAACCCAGCCGTGCCACCCCCGAAGACCCCCGACGAACTCATGGACAGTCACAGCTTCGACACCGCTCTTGGGCGTTTGTTTCGGGCTTCGCGCTATGCCGAACGGGTATTAACGCGAAATCCGGAGCAGCTTGGCTGGTTGCGCGAACACGCTCAGCAATCCGCCGTGGCGACGGTGGCGGCCATGGGTGGCCTGCACGGGGCGGATACCGAGGCGCTGGATCAGATGTTGCGTCTGCGCCGTCAGCAGGCCATGCTCGTCATCCTGTTTCGCGACATTAACGGTATGGCAGACCTCGATGAAGTAGTGACCGCCATCTCGGCGTTCGCCGACCTCACGATTCTGGCGGCGCGCGCGCACCACACGGCCGCGCTGGAACACGAGTTTGCTCTCACACCACCGGCCCGCAGCGACCGCAGCTCTGGCCTCCTCAGCGACCTTCACAGTGACCTCAACAGTGACTTGATCGTGGTCGGCATGGGGAAACTGGGCGCGAGCGAGTTGAACGTATCGTCCGACATCGACCTTGTCTTCGTGCACAACCACGACGGTGACGCGGGTGCTGACAAAAGCTGGCATGAATTTCACAGCCAGTTGGGACGACGCATCATTCGCTCACTCGACCAACTCAACGAGCACGGTCAGGTGTTTCGGGTGGATATGCGACTGCGCCCCTTCGGCGACAGCGGACCGTTGGTCACCTCTTTGGCGTCGCTCGAAAGCTATTTCGTCCAGCACGCGCGCCCGTGGGAGCGCTATGCCTGGTTGAAGGCGCGCGCCGTCACCGGTAAGGCGGAGAACGTTGCGGCGCTGGATCGTCTGGTGCAACCGTTCGTGTATAGGCGCTACCACGACTATGCCGCGATAGAGGAAATGCGCGCCTTGCATGCGCAAATTCGTGCTGACGCAAACAAACGCGGCAAGCAAAATGACATCAAGGTCGGTGAAGGCGGCATCCGCGAAGTCGAATTCGTTGCGCAAATTCATCAGCTTATCCGTGGCGGGAGGGGCGGATCCGCCACGCAGGCGATCAGCCATGCCGGGTTGCGGACGCGAAGTACGCGCGATGCGCTGCGGGAATTGGCCGCGCGCGGCATTCTTTCCGGTGATCGCGTGAACAAACTGCAACTGGCGTATGCGTTTCTCCGCAATCTCGAGCATCGCCTTCAGTACCTGGACGATCTGCAAACCCAATCGTTGCCCGGCAACGATGCCGACCAAGCGCGCATTGCAGAGGCGATGGGGTTCGACGACTGGGCGGCATTCATGCGCATGCTGGATGCCTATCGATCCGTCGTCATGGCCGAGTTCGGCGCGGTGTTTGGGGCGGGCATGGGCACGGCATACGGGACGGAATTTGGCTCAACGACGAGCGGGCACGCTCCGGCTCCCATAGCTCGCCAGGCAAGCGCTGTCGATAGCCAAACCCCTTTATTGACGGGCATTTCCACGGTAAATGCTGTGGAAATGCCCGTCAATACTAGACTTTACCTTCCTGAACACCGATTAGAGATTACCGAACGGGTGACACGCTGGCTAGCGTCGACTCGCATGCAAAATCTCCCCCCAAAACTGCGGACACGACTAGAGACGTTGATAGACCGCGCCATGCTGGTCTGCGCGGCCCAAGATCCGTCATCCACCACGCTGTTCCGCGTTTTCTCGCTGCTCGAGGCGATCGACAAGCGCGAAACGTATCTCGCGTTCTTGGTGGAATACCCCGAGGCGCTCAGCCGCGTTGCGCGCATCGTCCACGACAGCGCCTGGGCCGCCCAGCAGCTGCAGCGTCATCCAATCCTGCTAGATGACCTGATGACCAATCCCGCAGCCGCCGCCGAGGCAGGGCTAATCGACTGGGCCGCTGAGCGGCGCGAACTCGAGCAGCGCTGCGACACCTGCCACGGCGATGTTGAGCGCCAATATGAACTGTTGAGGCACGCCAAACAGCGCATCACCCTCAAGCTCAATATCGCCGACATTGAGGGGCGCGTGAGCGTCATGGCATTGTCCGACGAGTTATCCATGCTGGCCGACTTGTTGGTCAACGCCGCATTGGTTCTGGCCTGTCGCGCGCTCAATGGTGACGGAGTCGCCGGCGACTGGCACCCGCCGCCGGGATTTGCGGTCATCGGCTACGGCAAGTGGGGAAGCAAGGAATTGGGTTACGCGTCTGACCTTGACATCGTCTTTCTCCACGACCCCGAGCGGGTGCCACGTCCAGATCTCATCGGCAGACTGGCCCAGCGTCTCAATAGCTGGCTCAACGCCATGACGGCTGGCGGAGTTCTGTACGAGACCGACCTTAGACTTCGACCGGACGGGGCGTCGGGTCTCTTGGTATCAAGTCTGGCGGGATTTCGCGACTACCAGTTGACCCGCGCGTGGATCTGGGAGCATCAGGCGCTGACGCGCGCGCGCTGGTGTGCCGGTGATCTTGATCTCGCCGCGCCGTTTGACGCGATCCGGCGCGAAGTAATCGTCAAGCCACGTGATCTAGGGGAACTGCAACGCGAAATCGTAGCAATGCGCAACAAGATGCGTGCCGAGAAGAAGGATAGAGCCGATTCGCTTGACCTCAAGAACACGGCCGGCGGCATCATCGATATCGAGTTCATCGTACAGTACTTGATCCTCGCCCACAGCCACGAGCATCCGGAGTTTTTGAACAATCTTGGCAACTTCGCCCTGCTCACGCGCGCCGCTGCACTGGGCATCATCGACGAGGAACAAGCCGCCATGGTCGCCAAAGCGTACCTCGCGTTCCGGCACCGACTGCACATCGCGCAAAACAATAACGAACGCAAGGCGTGGATCGCGCCGGACGAACTAGGTGCCGAAAGAGCGGCGGTGGTGGCGCTGTGGAAGGCGATGTTCGACCGACTGGCCGGCCCGCCCGGCCACTAGCGCCGCATTCGCTTCCCGCCGCCGGACCCGGGCAGTTTGTTGAAATTCACGATATTCGTTTGGCCGTGGGTTTCGGCGAACCACTTCCCCCTTTGTAAAAGGGGAGAGCGAAGCGAGGGGGCAGAGGGGGATTCTTAGCGTTTGCGTGTCGACGAACGACCGCAAATCCCCCTGATCCCCCTTTTTCAAAGGGGGAAAGAGTACGCTGTGAGCTCACACTGATTTGGCAATACGAATTTCAACAAACTGCCAGGCCTTAGGCCTTGGCGGCGCTAGACAACATTTCCTGAGCGTGTTTACGTGTTGTTGCGGTGATCGTCATGCCGCCCAACATTCGGGCGATTTCCTCAACACGCGAGCGATCGTTCAGCAGCGCAATGTTGGTGGTCACCACGCCATCGTTGGCGCCCTTGGCGACCTGAAACTGGTGCTCCGCACAAGCGGCAACTTGCGGTAGATGGGTCACCGCGAGCACCTGGTGCCTTCCTTCGCTCTTGGTACCCAGCCCGCGCAACAAGCGCCCGACCACTTCCGCCACGCGGCCGCCGATACCCGCATCGACCTCGTCGAAAATCATGGTCGGCACGCCGCCGCGCGCCGACGCCATCATCTGGATGGCAAGCGACACGCGCGACAGTTCTCCGCCAGAAGCGATCCGGGCCAGCGGACCGAGCGTCTGCCCTTCGTGTGCAGCGACTTGAAACTCGCAACCTTCGAGACCGTTGGGTCCCGCGTCGCGCGCGCTGAACTCCACCGCAAAACGGCCGCCCGGCATGGCGAGCTCCTGCAGCGATTTGGTAATCTGGCCGGAAAATGATTTTGCCGCCGTCTGGCGGGCGCGCGTCAATTTCTTCGCCACTTCCCGGTAAGCCGCTTCGGCGGTTTGCTCGCGCTCGACCAGATCGTCGAGTGATTGTCCACCGCCAAGCGAGGCAAGCCGGTCGCGTTTTTGTTGCAGATACTCGGAAATTCGCAGCGGATCGATACGAAACTTGCGCGCTGCTTCGAGTACATCGGCGATCTCACGGTCGCGCTCAGCGAGCCTGCCGGGGTCGACTTCAAGCTTGCGCAGATAGTGCCTGAGACCCGATACAGCTTCGCCAAGCTCGACACTGGCGCTCGCCATCAAGGCGTGAATATCCTTGAGTGCGGCATCGGTTTCAGCAGCACTGCCCAACTCGGCGGCGAGGTCGTCGACGATCGAGATGACGGCATTGTCGCGCTCAGCCAATCCGTCAATTGCCGCCTCGGCCGCGCCGATCAGACTTGCCGCATTGGCGAGCCGCCGCTGGTCTGCCAGCGTTTGCTCCCAGCGTGCAGGCGTGAAGTTGAGCTTTTCGAGTTCGCTGATCTGCCACGATAAATCTTCAAATTCGCGGGTGATTGCCGCTTCATTGGCTTCGCGTGCCGCGCGCATGCTGGCAATCTGCGTCCACGAAGCATACAGGCCGGCCACCTGCCCACGCAGACCGCCGTCGCCGGCAAAATCGTCCAGCAGCGCCAACTGCGCCTCGCGCTTCAGTAGTGTCTGGTGTTCATGCTGGCCGTGGATATCGACAAGCCGTTCGCCCAGATCACGCATCTGCGAAAGCGTGACGGATGAGCCGTTGATGAACGCCTTCGAGCGTCCGTTCGCATCGATCACACGACGAAACAGACACATATTCGGGTCGTCGTCCGCCAAATCATTTTCTTGCAACCAACCACGTGCCGACTCGACGTCCGTTAGATCAAACTCCGCCGTAATCTCCGATTTCGGCCGGCCCACCCGAACCGGGCTGCCGTCGGCGCGGGCACCGAGCGCCAGCGACAACGCATCAATCAGGATCGACTTACCTGCACCTGTTTCGCCCGTAAGGGCGCTAAACCCCGCCTGGAAGTCGAGTTCGAGGTGATCAACAATCACAAAGTCGGTGATGGCAAGGGACTGGAGCATGTTGGCTTCGGCGGCGCGTTGTCGGCGGGGTACCTATGAGTTTCGTTCAGCCCAATGCAGCTTGCTGCGCAGCATGGCGTAGTACGAGTGCCCGATCGGGTGCAACAGCGTGAGTGGATTGGCGTGGCCGCGCACCACGACGACATCGTCTGTTTCCGGATCGAAGTAGGACTGCACATCGAAGTTCACACGCGCATTTTGGCCGCGCAGCAGCAATATTCTGACTTCAGAATTGCCTGGTATGGCGACCGGTCGATTGGACAGCGTGTGCGGAGAGATCGGCACCAGCGAAATCGCCGGCAGGCTTGGATGCAAGATCGGCCCACCGCTGGAGAGCGCGTAGGCGGTAGAGCCGGTCGGCGTCGAGACGATCAGCCCGTCCGCCCGCAGGCTGTAGACGAACTCGCCATTGACCTCGACGGCAAATTCGATCATCGAACCCATCGCACCGCGGCAAACCACCACGTCATTGAGCGCGACGGTGGCGAAGACGACCTTGCCGTTCCGCACGATTTCACCGTCTAGCAACTGCCGCGACTCGGTTGTGTAAGCGCCGTCGAGCATGGCGCCGAGCATTGACTCTGTTGCGTCGGCCGGAATATCCGTCAGGAAACCAAGGGTGCCCAAATTGATACCGACCAGCGGCACGTTTGCATCGGCCACGAGGCGGGCGATGCCCAGCATAGTGCCGTCGCCACCCAGCGCAATCGCCAGATCCGCGCCATCAACGACGCGTTCAAGAGGTGCCACAACGTCAGCCGGCACAGCCGACAACGCAGCGGTGCGTGCGTCCATTTGCACACGAATACCGCGTTTTGCCAGGAATGTTTGAAGCACCGCGAGGGGCTCTGCGACGCCGACGCCGTCAGGCTTGCCAATCACCGCGACTGTGTTGAATTTTCTGCTCATGCCTTGATTAAATCACATGGCCCGCCGCCGCCGGAACCAGCGCTTACCAATGCGTGCGAAAATGATCGCCTCAAGAGCAAGCAGCACCCGTTGGTGGCGAAACAAGTCACCCCCGTTCGCCGGCGGTTTTTTCTTAGAAACACGTCATGATCAACGACCGCGCCCAAACCCTGCTCAAGTTTTTCGTTGAGCGATACATCGCCGACGGCCAGCCGATCGGATCGCGCACGCTTTCCAAGTTCTCCGGCATGGAGTTATCAGCGGCCTCGATTCGCAACGTGATGGCGGACCTCGAAGAATTGGGCTACATCGCCAGCCCACACACCTCGGCCGGGCGCGTGCCGACCCCCAAGGGATACCGTTTTTTCGTCGATACCCTTCTGACCATCCAGCCGCTTGAGCAGGTCGAGCAGCAGACGCTACGCGATCAGCTCCGCCCGGACGATCCGCGCCAGGTAGTGACAGCCGCCTCGCAGATGCTCTCTGAACTCACCCACTTTGCAGGCGTGGTCATGACACCACGGCGCTTGGGCGTCGGGCTCAAGCACGTCGAATTCATGCCTTTGTCGGAACGCCGCGTACTATTGATCATCGTAGCCACAGATGGCGATGTGCAAAATCGCATCGTCGTGACGGAAAAGGCCGTGTCTCCCGCCCAACTGGTCGAGGCGGCTAATTACATCAACGCCAATTACGCCGGCTGTGATTTTGATCAACTGCAGGCGCGCGTCAAACTCGAAATGTCGCAACTTCATCGCGATATTTCTACGCTGATGGCGGCGGTCGTGGACGCTCGCAGCAGCGGTTCCGAGACATCCGGCATGGTGGTCTCGGGTGAGCGCAAGCTGCTTGACGTGAACGAGATATCGTCCAATATGTCGAGCCTGAAGAAGTTATTCCACCTGTTCGAAGCGAAATCGCAGTTGTTTGAGTTGCTCGACCTGTCGCAGCGTGCGGATGGCGTCAAGATTTTCATCGGCGGAGAGTCTGATACGATGCCGCTGGATGAATTTTCCTTGGTGTCGGCGCCCTACGAAGTGGACGGTCAGATCGTCGGGACGGTCGGTGTCATCGGCCCCACCAGAATGGCGTACGAACGCGTCATTCCAATCGTCGACATTACTGCCAAGCTTCTTTCAAGCGCACTCAGTCAGCATTAACCCGAACGATTCTGCCGGCGGGCGCTCTCAAGGCATCCGCAGGGCCCACCACGTGGTAACACCAACGTTATTTATCTGACTAAAAAATGGCCTTTTCTCCGGAACCGAAATATACGCATGGCACTCAGGCCAAAACCGGCATTCTGCTGGTCAACCTCGGCACCCCTGATGCGCCCACCACCAGCGCCGTGCGCCGCTACCTGAAAGAGTTTTTGTCTGATCGGCGTATCGTCGAAATACCCAGATTGGTCTGGTGGTTCATCCTCAACGGCATCATTCTCAATGTTCGCCCGCGAAAGTCTGCCGCCAAGTACGCCACCATCTGGACCGCGGAAGGCTCGCCGCTTCGCACCTACACCGAGCGACAAGCGACGATGCTGGGCGCCGCCATTGCCAGGCGGGTGGCTTCGCCCACTGTCGTGCTGCCCGCGATGCGCTATGGCAACCCGTCGATGTCGTCGGCCATCGCTGCACTGAAACAACAACACTGCGACAACATTCTGGTCGTGCCGCTCTACCCCCAGTACGCCGCCAGCACTACCGCCTCTACGTTCGACCAGTTGGCGAGGGCACTGTCGTCAATGCGAAATGTTCCCGGTATCCGTTTCGTGCGGAGCTATCACGACCACCCCGCTTATGTTGACGCCGTCGCACGCAATCTGGAAGCGCATTGGCGGCGGATCGGACGTCCCGACTTTGCGACCGACAAGCTGCTGATGACGTTCCACGGCGTGCCGAAATTCCATTTGGATCGCGGAGATCCGTACCACTGCCATTGCCACAAGACCGCACGTCTGGTCGCCGAGCGGCTGGGCTTGCAACACGCCGACTACGTTGTGACGTTTCAGTCGCGCTTTGGCCGCGCCGAATGGCTGCAACCGTATACCGATAAAACACTCGAAAGCCTCGGCTCCAAGGGCACACGTCGCGTGGATGTGATCTGTCCGGGCTTCGCCGCCGACTGCTTGGAGACGCTGGAGGAAATCGCTGACGAGGGTCGCGAGACCTTCCTGCACGCCGGCGGCAGCACCTTCAATTATCTGCCGGTCGCCAACGATAGCGACGCTTACGTTGATGCCCTTCTCACGATCGCGATGGAGCACTTGGGCGGTTGGATCCAGTCGGACTGGGACGCCGGGCGGGCTTCGGCAGAGAACCTCAATTCAGCCAAACTCGCGTCTGCCATCGGCGCGCTGACTTGATCGACAACGGCCGGCGCCGCATTTTAAGCAGGGGTGGCACCGGCGACCGGCTCTTCAAGCAGGCCGCGAATCGCGCCCTCGATACTTCTCTCCGTCAGGGAGTTTTCTTCGATTAACTTAATGCGGCCCAGTGATTCGAGCCCCACGAACTCCTCCGAGCTTAACGTTATTGCTTGCTTGGTATCGTAGTTCTTGAACACGAACGTTTCCTTCAACGGGCTCACCCACGACAAACGGCAGCGTTGCGAGGAGCCATCCTCGTTTCTCATTTCAATCCATTGGCCGCGGTCGATGGTGGTGTTGCGCTTGCGCAGATTGGCGCGGGGATCAATGGCGGGCAGTGCAGGCGCGTCATCAACATCTCCGCTCAGATCCGCGCCCTTGGCGGGCCGCAACAGCCCGGTGTGAACGGCCACCAGCACTTGAAAATAGGGGTCGCGGGTTTCCGGCGAAACGCCGATCCGATCGAGGCCGGCGTTCAAGCTTCTCAACAGGGTCGGCACCAGCTTCAATAAGCGCCCGCGGTCCTTACTGGCATCGGCCAGACTGATACTCCAGAGCAAGTCATCGAGCGTAGCCAGATCTGCTTTCCACTGCGTGCCATCCTCACCATCAACCAGATAGTCCTTGGCCAGCAACACCTGCCAATGCTGACGCACGAATTCCTTGATGCTTCGAAGCATCATCCGACCCGCCAAGCGGCGATCAACTTCGAAGGCGGCCATGGAGGCACCCATTTCAACTTCTTCTTGTTGCTGAACCTCAACCACCGAATCAAAGATAACGCCCTGCGCACTCTCTTCCTCCGCCGCAATAAACACAGACAACTGATGCCTCGCCCGTTCGACCGCCTTTGGGTCCTCATCGAAGTGCTGGTGAAGGTTGTCAACGATGATCGAAATACGCTCGAACACCGGATCACCTTGCGCGAGTGACTGCTGACGCTTGACGCCAATGTCCGCAAGCTCGTCGACGAACTGGCGCAGCGGGTGATCGGGATTGGTGAAGATTTGCGGGTCCTGCATCAGCGCTTTGAATATCTTCAGTTGCAGTTTGCCGATCAACACCTTGATCGAATCGGGAATATCGGGCGCGGCAAAAATCCGATCAAATACGCCGGCGGCAACGTCTGTAATGACCGCCTGTACCGGTTCCATGGTCGGGGCGAGTATCGGCTGCGCCTGCCTGATAAGATTGGTCATGACTGGCGCCGCCGCCCGAGCGACTGCTGGCAATGGCTCGGTTCGCGCAAACCGTGGGTCGGTACCGATCGCGTCGACCGATGCAGGTTCCGATTCGGGTTGCGGCTCTGGTGCTGAAGCGGTGCCGCCATCTCCTCCTGAAGCAGTGCCGCTATCTCCTCCTGAAGCAGTGCCGCTATCTCCTCCTGAAGCAGTGCCGCTATCTCCTCCTGAAGAAGTGCCGCTATTTCCTACTGAAGCAGTGCCCCGATTTCCTGCCGACGCGGTGCCGCTATCGCCTGCTGCGGCGGTGCCGCTATTTCCTACTGAAGCGGTGCCGCTATTTCCTGTCGACGCGCCCTCTGCGGTCACAGACACAGGAGCCGCTAGGATGGGTGCCGATGTTGACGCGGCAAACCGCTCCAGCGCCTCAAGCAGGGCTGGACTGAGCGTGACTTGAACGCCACTCGAGGGAGCCGACGTCTCCTCGGGCGCTGCGCCGGACAGAATCGCCGCTCGCGCGGCCGTCGCACTCGGCGCACCCGCAGCCGCTGGGCGACTAGTCAACAAATGCGCCATGAACCGATCAGCAGAAACGAAAGCGCCGCCGCCGGAGTCGTCTCCACTACCGCCGCTGTTGCCGCTAGCGCTTCCGTCGCCGGAACCGCCGCCAGTACCACCGCCGTTGCCGCCACTGGCGGAGCCCACGCCGCCGCCCATGCCGCCGCCGCCATCACCACCGCCGTTGTCGTTGCCGGGGCCGGGGCCAGAGCCACTTCCACTTCCACTGCCGCCAACGCCGCCGCCACTTCCGTCGCCGAAACCGCCTCCACTACCACCGCCGTTGCCGCCACCGCCGGACGCCGCACCTGCGGGACCTGCGGGACCTGCGGCGGAGCCGGCGTTTATGCCGGGCACTCTGGCTAACAGCTTCGCAAATAAATCGTACAGGTTTCCACCGCCTCCGCTACTAGCACCGCTACCACTATCGGTGCCGCCCGCACTACCGCCATCGCTGCCGCCACCGCTGCCGCCACCGCCTCCACTACCGCCGCCGCTGCCACTACCGCCGCCGCTGCCACCGCCGCTGCCACCGCCGCCGCCCATGCCACCACCGCTGCCTCCACCTCCACCAGTTGGCGTTAGCGACAGCGGCGTCCGCGTGACTGAGCGGTTGACAATCTTGCCGTAAGCCAGCGGAATTTCGATCATGAAGCCGTGGCTAACCAACACCTCATTGGCTTCCTTCATCGATTCGTTGAGAACGCGCCCAAACATCTGCCAACCCGCTGACAGAATTTCGCAACGTTGCGACCGATTCGCGTCAACAGCCGTCAACCCGGCCAGAAACGCGCGACAAAAAACGCGCGGCCAAACGGGATTGCGTTTTTCGTCGAGCTCGGTCACCTCGAGCAGCGATTCCAGACGCTTGGTGAGCGGGAACAGTTCGTGGTTACATGCGTCATTGAGCCGCTTCGCCACATTGCCGAGCAGGATATCTTCACGGACTTCATCGTCGCCAACCAACTGCATCGACTCAGCAGAGAATGTCATTGTCTTCAATGACTGGTCGTTGTCGCCGCTGATTTTTTCATCGAAGCGCTTCAGGAACTCAGCGTGAATGGCGGGCTCCCAATCGAGCAGGCGCGCTTCCCAAACGTCGCGCGCACCGAAGATAGCCCGCTTCATGTCCGCGTCTTCTGTCTCGTTCGCCACTTCGGTTAATGCGGTCGCCACGTCTGGAGCAGCCTCAGCCAAGCGATGGGAGAACTCCCTGGCCAATGTTTCCCGTACTTCGTTGATCATTTTGGCGTTCTTAGACATGAACTGGGGCGATGGCTCTCAAGTAAGTAAGTTCGGCAAGTCTAGCGGAAGGCCGTGCAGCCGCACAGTCTCCGAGCCGCCGGCGAATGTATCTGGCGATGGCCCGGACAAGCCGGGCCGCCAGGCGAACCTTAATAACGACGGGCAGTTTCAGGCAAAAATGCTCCAACTGCACCGCCAATAAAGGAGCTTGGCAGAAAATCAACGCGCGTTAGCCGACAAAAGCCGTGGTTTATAGCCGGTCGGCGAGCAATCGCCGCGAGTCAAGTGCGCTAGCGCTTCACACCGAAGCAGTGTTCCAGCGCCGGGAACGCGCCGCTTCGTACGTCGGCC
>Ga0209490_10004548_pt1 | contig 12765 bp, 10 predicted proteins | sample MAT06_FD_187209 | JGI IMG/M metagenome (GOLD analysis project Ga0209490, IMG submission 187209) | Freshwater microbial communities from Lake Fryxell liftoff mats and glacier meltwater in Antarctica - MAT-06 (SPAdes) (version 2) | ecosystem: Environmental > Aquatic > Freshwater > Ice > Liftoff...
AACCTGATACCGTTTTGAGTTTTGAGTTTTGAATTGCCAGACAAAGATGCATTGCCGTTTTCAGAAAATAATCTGTCGCATTTCAATTTCAAATTAGTAAGCTAATCGTCATCTACTTTTTCCAAACTGATCCCCTAACAGCAAGGGTTTCAAGCCCGATTTTATGCAACTTGAATGCTGATCAGCTTATGAGTTAGTGCGCTTGAGTTTTGGCAGGTGGGGCTTCTCGCTTTGCAGAAAAGGGCACTCCGCTGGCATCAGAACTGAGACGAAAAGTTCCCTTCAAAATATTTCGATTGATTATTCCTTGAATAGAAATGGTGCCTTTACAGTTGGGAAGATAGCTGACAGATCCACTCAAGCTAAGCTGTTGATTACGCCAGTTGCCAGCCAGAGAGGGGCGACCGTGAGCCATTTGGATATTTTCTTCAGAGACGGTGCTTGGCAACAGAGAACCCGTCAAGAAAACGCCCGATTGCTGAATATTTAGCATGAGAGATTCAGCTTGCACACAGTCTGGCAATGACTCGGTTGAAAGGGGATACCGACCATCCATGCGATCTGGAGCCTTAAGATTCGCCTCACCATAGGCAGTGGCAAGGCTAAACAAAAGCGTGACGCTGCCGATCGCGCACCCATAAAAAATCAGCATCTTTGAACTGAAATGCCCCTTCATGCGCTGACCTCCGGTTTTTGAGGGCTAACGGTGATACTGCTTGCCAATACCGATGCCAAATGCGAAGTAACGCGGCTGTAGCGTCGAGTAATCAACAATGACGAGTGACACTGCACCGCCAATTGGTCGGCATAAAAGCCCAAAGTTTGGCGCTCAAGCCCCCATTCGCGGCTAGCTCCGGCAATGGTTAAATCAGCGTTTCTTGAAGCTTCCACAACAGCGGCGATCGGGTTCTCCGATTCCACTTGGGGAATGTGAATTCGCTGGAGTAGGGCATCAGGCAGTTGATTCATCAAGGTTTTTAGCTCATAAGTGAGGTCACTGATCTGATGATCTTGGGCAACTCGTAAAATGGTGAGAGAGCAATCTGGACTGTTTAGCACCAATCGGAGGGCAATTTCTAAACCCAAATCGTTGTGAACATTGGGTACATAAGGGACGAGGAGGTTTTCCAGTTTGCCATGCTGGCGATCGACGAATACAGCCACGTCTGCCCGTGTGGTGCTGAGAATTTGCCCTACTCTGCCACCCAAGCGGTTTTTGCTAAAAGCTGGACGATGCCATCCCATCAATACCAGATCAATGCGATCGCGCTCTGCGATGTTTGCAGTTTCTTGCGCCACATCTCTAGTTGCCCGCACTACTGGATGCACCAATGAGCGAATGTAGGGTGGCTCTAGGGTGTCAATCAAGTCAAGCATTTGACTGCGGCGATCGGCGATCAGGCGCTCAATTGAGGCAGGGGTGCTTTGGTAGGCATAGTCTTCTTCTAGCTGAATTAGGCTAAGGGGATAGACTGCCGCAGGGGTGGGAGAATCGGCAAGAGGGGGTTGGCTGCTAGCCGAGATCGCCGCTGCCAGTTGAATCAATCCTTGCTGAGTACTAGGATTGGCGATCGGCACCAAAATCCGATAATTGGGCGTAAAAGCTTCAGGCACAGGCTCCGCCATCGTTTCCCGAATTTGCTGCTTTGGATAAATCCATTCCAGCAGCGGCGAGGTCATAAACGTGGTCACCAGCGCCATTATCACCAGCATGGTAAACAATAGCGGCGAGATCACATTCAAGCTCAGCCCGATATTAAGGACGATCAATTCTGTTAGTCCACGGGTGTTCATCATCCAACCCAGTGCCGCTGCATCTCGCTTCTCAATCCCACAAAATCGAGCGGCAACGTTGGTTCCCACATATTTGCCAATCACAGCAACGGCAATCACTAACGCGCATAAACCCCATAGTACTGGGCTATTCAGCAAGCCAATCTGAGTTCGCAAGCCACTATAGGCAAAGAAAATAGGCAGCAAAAGCGTTAAAACAAAATCTCCGGTCTTTTGCACCAGTTCACGGGTCAAACCGGGATGTTTGGGCATGATAGCGCCCAGCAAAAAGGCTCCAAAAATTAGGTGAATGCCAATCAATTCGGTGATCAACGCTGAGGCAATCACGCCCATATAAATGCCTGCCAGAGTGAACTGATCCAGGTGCCCGGTGCGATCGAAGTACCGAGCTAGCCGCTGCAAAAATACTCGCATGACGGTCAGCATCAGGGTGATAAAAAGCGCAGCAGCCAAAATCGTCGGCAAGGCTCCTATCACGCTGTTGGTGCGGGTGACCGCGATCGCCAGTGCTAACAAACACCATGCCGTCACATCATCCACGGCGGCACAGGTCAGCGCCAAGGTTCCCAAAGGGGTTGACTGAAGATTATTTTCAGTAATAATTCGGGCTAATACTGGAAATGCGGTGATCGACATCGCTGCCCCAAAAAACAGCGCAAACGCCGTAAACGACACACCGTTATTGGAAACCAGCGGATACAACAGCAACGCCAGTAGGGTTCCTAGCGAAAACGGCACCAAAATGCTCACATGTGAGATCAACACTGCCACATCAATCTGGCTCTTCAAATATTTCGGATCAAGTTCCAACCCAATCAAAAACATAAAAAAGATTAGCCCGATTTGAGAAAGTACCCCTAAATAGGGGATCACTTCTGGCGGAAACAGAAATGCTGCCGCATCGGGAGCCAGCAATCCAAACAGAGATGGACCCAGCATAATTCCTGCAACAATTTCGCCAATCACCAAGGGTTGCTTAATTCGGCGAAAAGCCAGTCCAACCATGCGAGAAAGCCCAATGATAATCAGGATATTGATCAGAACAAGAACCACAGTATCGAGTTTCATAGGCAGAAGCAGGTGAGGGAGTTTTGAGTTTTGAGTTTTGAGTTTTGAGTTTTGTTCGCGTAGCGTTTCCGTAGGAAATATTTTGAGTTTTGAGTTTTGAGTTCGATTCCTAGCTCCTAGCCTCTTTCAGAGGTCTGCCGCGCCAAGTCCAGCCCCAGCCTGTTTCAGTCTTGATAATAGAACCCAGAATAATGGCTGTGACGAAAACTCCACCCATGCCAGTGAGCCACCAATAGCGGGGAGGAATGGCGGATATTTGGGCGATCGCGCGCCTTATGGGGTAATGCAGCAGAATACTAGCAAGGACAAGGGCGATCGCAATTCCATCTAACGGAGTGAATCCGGCTAGAAATTCTTTGAATAACAGACCGATCGCTGCCAACCAGGGAAACGTACAAATCCAAAACATCAATAGTGCCGTTTGTAGGGTCAACCCCAACTTTCGCTGAGAGCCGAGATACCAGTTTTTCGTCCAGCCTTCCCACAGAGCCGCACCTGTAGGATACATTCGCAAAGTGCCCAAATCATGACCGAGACCGCAGTGTAATTTCAGACTGTGTTGTTTAATCAACCGCGCTAGCTCGACATCCTCTACGACCTGACTGCCGACTGCCTGATGCCCACCGATTTGCTCATAAGCCGTCCGCCGAAACAACATAAAAGGTCCCACAGCAAAAACGGTTTCAGACTGAGGATTGTTGATTTCAGCAAAGTCAAGTCCTGCTGCCAAGATGCCTGCAATCAACGGTTGCGCCAACCATTCCGCCAAACAACCACAAATCAGCGTGGGCCAGCAGGTTAATAAATCGATCTGCGATCGCTGAACAAACTCCAAAGCCGCCGAAATTGCACCCGGTTTCAGCCGTACATCTGCATCTAAAAACAGCAAAAATTCTCCCTTTGCTTGTTGAACTGCCTGCACACATGCCCAGTTTTTGCCCACCCAGGTTTCACCCACTGGACGAGGTTTTCCATCAATCACCTGTAAGCGAGGATCAGCAAGGGTTGCCTGTAAATTTTGGGCGATCGCCAGCGTATTATCCGTCGATTGGTCATCCACGACCCACACCTCTAACCAATCTGCCGACCAATTAGAGCTTTCTAGAACCGCCATAATACAGGCTGCAATATTGTCTGCTTCATTGTAAGCAGGGATAATCACTGAAATCTTGGCAGGCGGACATAGTGAGTTATCTACTGTTTGAACCAAAAGCCGAGGAGCCGAGGCTGCTGCCGAATTCAGCTTACCTAAATACAGCAGTGTCACGCCTAGTGCCAGTAGCAGCGCAACCACCAGCGATAAACTTATCCACAATGAAGCAATCATTCAGTTATTCAGGAAGGGGCACCGCATTCAGCCTACCGCAGCGAATGTGCTGGGTGAGTTGCAAGCAAGGCAAGGCAAGATCGAACGTTATAAAAGGAAGGCGATCGCGGGTTCAAGGTTGCATCAGGAGCGCGATCGTCAAATCTAAAAAAATTATTAACCAAAAACAAAAGAATTGTGACAGAATCTTCTTGTTTGAAACATCGAGACTTTTGCATACAATTATCAGCAATATGTCCGTGTTTCCTAAAGATTCTTAGCACACCTTCAGTAAATTACCCCACTTAATGATGCCTCGGATACTCGTCATTGATGACGACCCTGCAATTTCTGAATTAGTCGCTGTAAACCTGGAAATGGCAGGATATGACGTTAGTCAGGCTCCAGATGGCATCAAAGGGCAAGCAATAGCGTTACAGATTCAGCCTGATTTAATCATGTTGGATTTAATGCTGCCCAAGGTGGATGGTTTTACCGTCTGTCAGCGGTTACGGCGAGATGAGCGCACCGCAGATATTCCTGTGTTGATGCTGACCGCCTTGGGGCAAACCCAAGATAAAGTTGCTGGATTTAATGCGGGTGCCGATGATTACCTGACGAAACCATTCGAGTTAGAGGAAATGCTAGCGCGAGTTCGGGCCTTGCTGCGCCGCACCGATCGCATCCCTCAAGCCGCAAAACACAGCGAGATTTTGAACTATGGACCGCTCACATTGGTGCCTGAGCGGTTTGAGGCAATTTGGTTCGATCTCACCGTCAAGCTAACTCACCTAGAGTTTGAACTGCTGCACTGCTTACTTCAGCGCCACGGGCAAACCGTCTCGCCTAGCGAAATTCTTAAAGAAGTTTGGGGCTACGATCCAAACGATGACATTGAAACGATTCGGGTGCATGTCCGTCATCTACGAACAAAGCTAGAACCCGATCCACGCCATCCGCGCTACATCAAAACTGTCTATGGTGCAGGCTATTGCTTGGAGTTACCCGCAATGGTGCAGGCAGCCGAAAACCAGAACTTTTTAGCCGGTTAGCAAGAATGGGTTAGCAAGAATGGGTTAGCAAGAACGTGGTGAACTGTTGGCTAGTCAACCTTTATTCTATTCACGTTGCAACACAAAGAAGAAAGGTTGCTCCATGCCCTTTAAATCCATAACACCCAACACAGTGTTCTCGTTGATCTTGCGGAAGATATCGTTAATCGGCAAGCCATCATAAATCATGGTCGCGCTCTCCTTGCTCCGATAGGTCGTCATACGAAGACGCGCACAAGGACGGTGAGTCGCAAACAACCCAATGCACAGTTGAAAAATACGCCCCACCACCTTCGACTTTGGGATCGGCAACCGATCAAGCGAACCTGCAATTGGCACTATCCAGAGTGGATTAACGCTGATGGTTTGATCACTCATAGTCCTGAAAACTAACGGATGCACCTGTTCAGGGTTATCAAACCGCTTACCGTGCCAGTGATAAGCCTCAAGTAACCCATCCAGCGGGTGATCAGTGGGGAAGCCTGTGCCTTTCCATGAGCCAAACATGAAGTCGATATCCACAGTATCAAGACCGTCGAAAATTGCTAAAGCCTCCGCAGTGCTTGTGCCGATATCAACAACGTCAGAAAATGTCTTCACGCGATCGATCTCCAATGGATGCAGAATTTCTTGAGACTAACGTTGTGCCTACGCATTGGAAGATCACTGTACGCGATGTGCGACTTTCCCAATCCCCCCTCACCCTAAATCCCTCTCCCAGAGCGGGAGAGGGACTTTGAGCAACCCTTAATCTCCTCCTCCTTCTTGAGGGTATACCGCAGGGCGTGCGAAGCAGGGGCTGGGGGATAAGGGCTGACTTTAGTTGCATCTTGGGTTACGTTAACTGGGGCAATTTAACCAGTTGATGCGGCACCTGAGTTGTTTGTTGAGTGACAATGAGTCCGTCACTTTGGCAGTTCCTTTTCTGAGATGGAAGCGGGTTTTGTGCCTGTGTTGCGAACATTCATTAACTTGCTCATTAGATCAAACCAAAATGGCGCACCCATGGCGATCGCAATTCCAGTTATAAGCCACCCCAGCAGAATTTTAACGAGAGTCAAAAGCCGATTAATCACAACCTCACCAAACAGTCGCAGATTAAATTCATTAGTGACATCTTGACCAGGTTCATTAGTGACAACTCGACCAGGCGGCAAACAGGCACTATAGAAACTGCTCCATTGATTCAAGTCGATTGGGGCAAGATCGGGCGACACAGGCGTTTTGCCGCTCTGATTTTGATCAGGAGTTAAACAATCAAACTGCTGAGTTAAATTGGCAGGAGTCCATTGAATTGGAAAGGCGATTTCTTGTAAAACTGCATTGGTTTCTTGTTTGAGCATCCGTAAATCTTCTTTTGTAACCTCGCGTTGGTCGGGGTTGTTGATGGCAGCACGTTGGGTCACATTGGCAGCGCGTTGGGTAATCACTTGGCGTAAATCGTCATCGCCGGATAGCCGTCCAATGATATGAAATGTATCGGCATTCGAGAGAATGGCAATACTAAAACCAATCATGATCGCAACCCCTTTGGCATTTCGTTTGTAAACGCCGGATGCTCGATTCATCGAGCGATCGAACCAAATCGAAACCTCATTTCTAAATTGATTAATTTGCTTTTCGGTTTCTTGCACTTTTGTTTGGGCACGTCTTGCCAAAATTGCCAGACTTTGTTTAACAGGTGCAGGAACCCGACTCAGCAAATCCTGAATTTGGTCGTAGGACTGATAATTGCGATAAACTTTGCGTTGATCAAGGGTCAGCTTGTTGAGAGCAATGTTGATTCGTAATTGCCGCTCTTCATTAGAAAGCTTGCTTAAAGAGTATTTAACGTAATCCGAGAGAATGATTAAATCAATCGTTTTCCAGGGCTGAATCACGTACTCGTCTTTGCGATACCGATTTTCTGATTGAAGCTGTTGAGCAATAACATATTGATTTTGACGATTGAATAATCGTTCTTTAGCCTGAAGTTGGTCGGCAATATCGGTTGTGACTTTCAACACAATTTGCTGATGAATTTTCCAGCCTCTATAGGCTTGTTGGTAGGATTTTTGCTCGGCTGGAGATAGACTTTTTAGGGCTGTTTCTACATAAACTTGATATTCAGTTTTGAGTAAATCTGCTTCGGTTAATTGACCGACCAGCGGGGCAATTTGTGAAGCAATTTCTGTAGAATTTTTGTTGGCAATAAGTGGCTTAGCAAATTCATTTGGGTCAGCCGCAAATGTTGGTGAAATGATGGATGGTTCTGCAATGGTTGGAGGAATGCGGGTGATAGGCGGAACAGCGTTAGGAGAGAAAGGTGGAATCTCGGTGATATGAATTGGAGCGTTACCACTAGATTCTGAGTCTGAAATAGCTGCTGGGTCATGGGTGGATGATAAAGGCTCAACAACTGTTAATGTGGGATTTGCTATTTCCGCTGCGGAAACTTCTGCGATTTCTGGAGGAGTTGTCTCACGAATCGCCTCATTGGATGGTTCATTTGTTGTGGGTAGATCGTTACTTTTTTTGTCTATCAGTTCACTAATTTTGCTAGTAAGTGTTTTTAGAAAAGGCTCAATTTCGCTGGGTTTTGTACCCGCCTGATAAGCTGCGGCGATATCTTGATAGGCACTTTCAATTTCTTGATAAGTGGTACTGGTGCGGTCAAATATTTCGGCAATTTCTAATAAGCTAGGCTTGAGTTTACCAGCGGCGATCGCACGTTCGTTTTTATCACCAAAAGTGCTTAATCGTAAAGCCTCCAAACGCTTTTTAAAGTAAGTTAGCTGCTGCCGCTCAATTGGAGATAAATCAATTAAACTTACCCCATCGTTTGCAGCATTTGGCATCGTAGATTGAACCAACTCTCCGATCTGGTTCACATAAAGATCAAGGGCTTCACGCAACCGCTCCACGCACGTTTCCAGGTTTGCTTCTCCTGCCTTAAAATCTCTCAAAATATCATCATATTCTTCCACAATCGCTACAAAATCGTGATTAACACTATTGAGAGTTAACATCGCGATCGCGGCTGCACCACTTTGATTCGGAGGTTGAGCTAGATTTTTTGCCTTTTCTGCTAAAACGCGAATGCTTCCCTTTTCCCAATTATCTTTTAATTCAAACTCCTGCTCAGTCGGAAGCGTAATTGTGCGTTGAGCAATTCCAGTTTCTTGAGTTGTTTCCTCAAAATTATAAAGCCCAATAATGCGAGAGATGAATTTTTCAAGCCGAATCTCTGTTAGCTTATCAACAAGCGTTGACATGCCTAACTGCTCAAATAATGCGGTTGAAAATGTTTCTGGAGAAATATAAGAAGGTGCTGTTGATTCTTTGCCAAAAACTCCTTTTCCAGGATAAACAACTCGATAGATAGTATGACCTAAACTACCTAGTAGTCCTCTTGAGCTTTGATTAATGTTTCTAATCAGTGGATCACTATAAATAGATTCAATAAAATCACCAATTTGCTTACGATCTTTAGTTCCATAGCCACCCGTTAATAAATTTTGAATGGATTCTCTCAAATGTTTTGCTCGCCATTGCAAAAGAGTAGACACAAGCTCTTGAATTTCAGATGCAAGCAAACTAGAGATCAAGTAAATAAATACCAACCCGATCGCAATATCCAACACAACGGGTAAATTCATCCCAAAAAGCCTCGACTGTAAACAGCACCCATCGATGAGAAAAAGCTTTTGGACTATAGGCGAGGAATGCCGTCTCACGGATGGTTCTTAAACAAACTTAAACCAAAAAAGCGATCGCCCAACCAGTTGAGGGGCGATCGCTTTAATCAAGAAATTAACTTAGAGCTTGATGACACAGCAAGCTGATCGCTTCAATGATGAGTAGAAGTGGCTAAAGTTTTAATAGAAAGTGCTACCAAACGTGGCTGAGAATTAAGCCCCATCTCTACTAGGTCTAGGTCAGGCACTTCCTGCCAACAATGAGGACAGAACCAATAAATTGCTCCGTGACGAATATGACGAAGAACTTTGGCAGAGCAGCATGGGCAAGTGGTCATAGTTACCTTTTAAATTTTTATTAAAGTAAATATTGTGCTATCTAGCAAAAAATGAGCGGTCTAAAAATCCTTATTTCAAAGATAAAAAAAGAAATTAGAGATAACAACCAGTCAAAAGAACCTTCTCCAGTGCTTTCACTGAAGTTGAAGGATACATCCCTGTATTTTTTAATGCAAAAAAATGATTTAATTCACTCAGGCTCAACCAGTTGCAAGCCTTTGAGCAGCGAACAGCCTACTCTCAAAAGAAATACAACCTTATTTAAAGATTTATTTTGTTAGCTGTTTCGCAATAATTCGCAGCATTACTTTAGACTATTCAATAATTAACAGCCTGTAACCCTTAAAAATTAGTCACTATTGCTGCAATTAAACCTAACGAAATTGGGGACAATCATTGAGCTTAAGACCGGAGTTGAGTATGTCCTCAAACAAGCTAAATAGGCGATGGGTCGAGCAGACTTTCGCATGTCATTTACCAGATTGAGGCACAGGGGAGACTTGTCATGATTACTTGATCTCGCGGTCAGTTGGGTTGCTGATCTGCTTAATGACTTCTATCCTTTGCCCAATCAATTTGACTCAACCCATCCTCTGTTACCTATCCTTAATTTTTTTGCTCTATGCATGTTGCGAAGCTATTCATCAAAATTCAGTCTTCATCTCACCCTATGGTGGAGTGCCAACGCCTTGGCTTGGTAAAAGAGTTAGGCATTGAAGCCGACAAAAATGCTCGTGTTGGCAGTCCTCGACAGGTATTGATGGTGGATATGCCAACTCTTGAAACCTTTGGCTTACAGCCGGGAGTCTTGCAGGAAAATATTTTGTTGGATGGTGAGTTAGAACCCTTGGTGTCGGGTCAGGTTATCCAAATTGGGGAAGCGTTGATCCGTCCAACGTTTTTGTGTGAGCCTTGTAATTACATAGAAACGCTGCAAAAAGGGTTGGCAAAACGTATTGTGGGGCGGCGGGGCTGGCTGGGAATGGTGGTGAAAAGTGGGGCGATCGCAGTAGGCGATCGGGTTTTGCCAACCTCAATCCAGTTTCCGATGCTATCAGATGATACGAGAATTCGGTTTCATGAATTTGTGGCGAGAATTCCCCCTGGCAAAGTGGCAACCACGGCAGATTTGGTACTGGCGCTTGGCGTTGCTAAAGCTTACTATCGGTCGTTTCCTAGTTTAATAAAAAAGACAGCCGCAAGCTTACCGGTTCATCGACTAGTGGCGATCGACGGTAGTTTGCTCACCCAACATATCCCGCAACAGGCAGAATTATTAGCTGAAGAAGGAGTCCGGGTCGTATCGAATCAGATTTTAGACCGCGATCGCTGGCATCCTCAATACTTTCATCCGCTCAATGAAAAAGTTGGATAGTATCCCTTAGCTTGCTTTTTTGGGGTACTTCATCTCCCCCGATTCCCTTAATCCTTTGATTGCCCCTAATGTAGAAGGGCGAAATTAGAGCTAACCTAAATTACTAGGTTTCGACTCTGCGTTTGCCTGAGCGCTCACGCCGAAATCTCAACTCTCTTATAGGTAGGACTTACGCACCTGCCCCCTAAATCCCCCAATACTGGGGGACTTTGATCTCTATCTCCCCCAGTATTGGGGGTTGGGGGGCAAATTTCGGTTGATTTGCGTAAATCCTGATAGGAATATTGAGCAGCGAGCGGAGTTGAAACACGCCTGATAAAGAATTGCATCGCTTATCTACTTGAGACTTAAATAGCTATGACTCTTTCCAAAGCTGAAATAAAACAACTGTTTGAACGCCTAATTTTTGAAGAGACCGCTCCTCACGATTGGGTAGAAGATGTCTGGGGTTTAAGTCCACTATTGGGCGACAGTGCCGCTAAACTACTAGAAGCGTTTGAAGTGGTGATTGAATGTTGTCCTGAAGAACATTTAGAACATCTCGTTCTCACCCGCTTGCCGCTGGATGAATCCATCTAGCTACCCTTTCTCTCTGTGCCATGAGTTTTTATATTTCTCCCCGTTTCATCGATAAGCTGTCGGTTCACATTACCAAGAACTACCTAAAGTTACCCAATGTAAAAGTGCCTTTGATTTTGGGCGTTCACGGTCGCAAAGGGGAAGGAAAATCTTTTCAGTGCGATTTGGTGTTTGAGCGCATGGGCATTGACGTGGTTCACATGTCTGCTGGAGAGTTGGAAAGCCCCGATGCCGGTGACCCTGCCCGACTCGTTCGGCTGCGCTATCGAGAAGCCGCCGAGATGGTGAAAGTGCGGGGCAAAATGGCAGTGTTGATGATTAATGATATTGATGCCGGAGCCGGACGGGTCGATCAATACACGCAATACACCGTGAATACCCAACTGGTGAACGGCACGTTGATGAATATTGCCGACAATCCCACCAATGTTCAGCTTCCGGGCAGCTATGATTCTGAACAGATTCAACGAATTCCAATTATTGTCACAGGCAATGATTTTGCTACGCTCTATGCTCCATTAATACGCGATGGGCGGATGGAAAAGTTTTTTTGGGAGCCAAATCGGGACGATCGCATTGGTATTGTGGGCGGCATTTTCCGAGCAGATCAGCTTGCCAAATCGGATATTGAAACATTGGTGGATACGTTTCCAACCCAATCTATCGACTTTTTTGGTGCCGTGCGATCGCGCCTTTACGATGAACAAATTCGTCAGTTAATTCAGGATGTCGGACTAGACCGCATCTCTCAGCGGATTGTGAATAGTGCAGAGCGTCCACCGGAGTTTCACCCACCCGATTTTAGCCTGCCCCACCTGATTGAAATGGGTAATGAATTGGTGCAAGAGCAAACGCGGGTGCAGGAAATGCGATTAGCGGAAGCCTACAACAAATCCCTTTACTTCAACCGTAAACTAGGTGATACCGTCGATAGCGGCTTGCCTAAGGGCGAAACTATTTACGATCGCGCTTTCTTTCGCGCCTATAATCCCGACGTAAACAATGGCAGCAAGCCCCCACCGACCCAGCCAGCCAATTCCACGAGCTACGCCGGACAAGACTCCAGCACAAATCTCACTCCTGGTATGATGTCTGAAATCAAGCATATTTTGGAGCAGGGCTATCGATTGGCGATCGAAACCGTAGATGAACGACGCTTTCGCACCGGTTCCTGGAGTTGTTATGGCAGCTATGAGGGAGACGGAGCCACTGCGATCGCGGCTCTAGAAGCTTGCCTTGCCGAATCTTCCAACCAGTATGTGCGACTCGTTGGGATTGCATCTAAAGATCGTCGTCGCATCATAGAAACCATCATTTATCGCCCCAAATCAAAAGCCGTTATCCCTGATTAAGAACTCAAGCAAGACGACTGCAAGGAACCCTTTGCCTCAGTCAAATCGTCCTAGAATACCGCGATCGCCGCCAGCACCTACCAGATATATCCGTAAACCTTAGCCTTTTTTATTACTGGGAGTTGACATTAGAGCCATTACCAGAGAACTTAGATCAGCAAACCCAATTGTATCTTCTACCTAGTTTTTGTATCCAATGACCGTTTTCAGCAAGTTAAAGCTA
>Ga0209490_10004551_pt1 | contig 12761 bp, 8 predicted proteins | sample MAT06_FD_187209 | JGI IMG/M metagenome (GOLD analysis project Ga0209490, IMG submission 187209) | Freshwater microbial communities from Lake Fryxell liftoff mats and glacier meltwater in Antarctica - MAT-06 (SPAdes) (version 2) | ecosystem: Environmental > Aquatic > Freshwater > Ice > Liftoff...
TGACCTTCTGCGGGCATGTCCCGAGCAGCGGACGCATCGGGGATGATCACCCGGTCAATGATGTGGATGACACCGTTGGAAGCCTCGATGTCCGCCGTGATGATCCCGGCACCAGCCACTGCGATCCTCCCGTCGACGAGTGAGAAGGAGACCGCATCGCGACCGAGCAGCGTTCGCGCCGATCTTTGGGCGATCATGTCGCCGCGACGGATGCGGCTGGGGATCACGTGGGCACTCAGGACACTGGCCAGCTGTGTAGGGTCCGCCAGGAGCGACCTGATCGCCTGCTCACCCAAGGCGTCGAACGCTTCGTTCGACGGGGCGAACAAGGTCCACGGCCCGCCGTTCTCACCGCCCAGTTGTGTTGCGAGGCCCGCCGCCGCGACCGCCTTGAGAAGGGTGGCGAGTCGTGGCTCCTGACTCACGATCTCGGCGATCGAGCGAGTCTCCGGCATCATGACGCGATCAATCACGTACACGACGCCCTTCTCGAAGGGCACATCCGTCTTCACGAACGATGCGCCCGCGATGGTCAGCCCTTCGCCGTCAATGGCGAGGTTCTGGCCCGAGAGAGAGACAACGCTGCGACGCTGCAGCAGCGAACCTGAATCGATGGCGATCGGCAGGATGTGATGCTTGAGAATCGCGAGCAACGTTGCCCGCCCCTCTTCGCTTGTCAGGAACTTCACTTTTTCGGCGGGAATCGACGCGAAGGCCTGGTTCGTCGGAGCGAAGATCGTCACGCGACCGTCGGCCGGGAGTTGCAGTCCGGAGACTTGGACGAGCGACAGAAACGTCGTGAGCTGGGCGCTATTGGCGACGCTTGGCAGGTCTGAGCCGGTCGCTGGCGGTTCCGCCTCTGGGCCCATCGCGCGGATGAAGTCGACATCGAGCTGAAAGGCCCCCGCCTCCTTGTCTGCGAGGGTCACCCCGATCGATTCCACGCGTCCGGGGGTGAGCTTCGGAGCGTTGGGAACAAGACGGCCAAAGCTGTAGAGACGGAACTGCTCGAAGGGCAACCGCAGCGTAACCCACTCGCCCGCCACGGTGTCAAACTGTGTCTGGAAACTCCCAGCCATCATTCGCACATCGGAGCAGCGCACATCGAACTGGTACGTCCGGCCATCGCCAAGGACTCTCGCTTCGATGCCCAGAGCACCCTTCAACGATCCCTCCGGCACTGTTGACTGCATCTGCGAGAACCCACCGTTGTTCTCCAGCGACAACTCACCGGAGAATCGGAGAATGCCAGCCTCGGGTTGCGTCACCCGTCCCGTGGAGCGCCCACCCATCACTCCATCGAGCACCGTGCGCCATCCGGACACGCCGGCATCGAACTCGATGTTGACGGGCTGAGCCGCGGCGATGGAGCAGAGGGAGAGTGCGGAAGCGACCACGAGAGCGTACGGCATACAAGACTCCTTGGGCCAGCGGTTCGCTCGCGGCAGGCGTACGGATTCGCCGTTTTTGGGCCGAAAGGCCGGTATGATCAACCCACCGTGCAATCACCCGGGTTCTTCTGGGCTGGGTTGTCGAGGTGTGATTCTCAGCGACCCCGTGCGGGCGACGCCATGAATGCCGATGATCAGCGCGGCCCGTTGGACTTGGTCCGTTCGAGCGATCTGGCGAGCGACTTCTTGAGAGTGGCGGCCGCCGCATCGATGGCCGCGTAGTAGTCCGAGCCCTGCTCCTCCACTCGCAGCGTGCCCTGACCGGGCGGAGTCACCACGATCGAGCACCGCTTGTCGATACCGCCCTTGGGGCCGTTGAGATCCACAAGGCGGACCTCGACGGTGCACATCGCGTCCCCGAGTCGTGCCGCGGCGGCCCCGACCTTGTTCATGGTGTACTCGTACTGAGCCTCGCTGGTCTTGATGGCTCCATCGAAAAGTCTGATCTCCACGATAAATCTCCTTTTTGGCCTTCGAGGTGAAGTCCGTACGCCCACGGGCCGCGTGGGTTCGCCGGGTACGGTTGACTCGAATGGACCCGGCCTTCTCGAGGGCGGCGAGGCTGCTACCATGGTCCCACGCTTCCTGTTGGGGAGTAGCCGTCCGCTGATGCGGGTGGGATGGGTCGTCAACACGGATGGGACGGTTCTCGTTCCCTCCCGGCCCATCTGTGGCGTTGGTCCTCGTAGCCTTTGAGCGCGGACCGACGCCCCTGGCGAGACCAACATTCGTTTGCCTCGAAGTTGCGACCTGCGCGCGGGCTCTGGGTTCGGGTGAATGTTGTCGCTGTAGTCGCGACGAACGACCTCGGATCCGAACACGTTCCGTACGTCCGATCATGGTCGCGACCCTTTGCGACCGGAGAATGGATCATGAACCCCGTGGAACAGGATGCGGTTGTGACGGTGTGCCTTCTGGCCGCGTTCGCGGATGGACGGAAGAACGATGCTGAACGCGAGGAGGTTCGGCGGATCGTCGAGAATCTCGGGCCTGATGTCGGGGGCGAGGGCGCGACGGGCGGCTCAGAGCGTGCGCGTGGGTTGTCAGCGCTGTACCAAGATGTTCTGCTGGGGCGGGTGACGGTCGAGAAAGCCGCGGTGCCTTTGAAGAGGCCGGAGCATCGGACGCTGGCGTATGAGATGGCCGTGGCTGTGTGCGACGCGGATGGAAGGGCCGGGGCGGAAGAGAAGGTGTTTCTGGAGAAGCTGCGGATCGCGCTATCGATCGACGAGGAATCGGCGGCGGCGACGCTGCATCAGGCCGACGAGTTTGTAGACTTCGGGGTTGAGCAGGTGACGGCGGCCGGGGCCGTTGGCGCGGCGGGGGTGGGCGGCGCGTTGGCGGCCGGGGTTGGGACTGGTGGTCAGGAGGGAGGCAAGGCTCGGGTGGACGAGGCCCAGATCGAGTCGTCGATCACGCGATACGCGATCCTGAATGGGGCGGTCGAGTTGCTACCTCAGGGGCTCGCGACAGCGGCGATCATTCCCTTGCAGATGAAGATGGTCTACCGCATCGGAACGCAGTATGGGTACACGCTCAGCACCGGGCACATCAAGGACTTTCTGGCGACGGTCGGCGTGGGGATGACGTCGCAGGTTCTCGAGAACTACGCCCGCAAGTTTCTCGGCGGGCTGGGACGACGCGTGCTCGGGCGCGTGGCCGGCGCGGCGGCCGATCAGGCGACCAGCTCCGCGTTCTCCTTCGCGTCGACCTTCGCTCTTGGGCACGCGGCGAAGGCGTACTACGCCGGCGGCAGGTCGCTGGGCGCGATCGACCTCAAGGGGATCTTCACGACGCAGGCCGAGAAGGCCAAGGGGCTCTACGCGCAGCACCGCGGGGCGATCGAGTCGCAGAGCACGGGACTGGACGCGGGCAAGCTGCTGAACATGGTGAGGCAAGGCGTGCCGGGAATGTGAGAGAGACGGCGTCACCAATGCATGGTTGCCGCGTCGCGATTTCAGAGCCTTGTGCCACGAGCGGGAGCATCCGCGGCGTGGCACCGGCTTTCCACCGGGTCGGCGCGTGCAGGCCGAAGGATATGAAGTTTTATGAATGAACTGCTCTTTCTCGCGACCACCGCGACGTCAAACCCGGCCGATCTGAAGGTGTGGGCCTATGTCGCGTTCATCGGACTCGTGATCGTGTTCCTGGCCCTCGACCTTGGCGTCTTCCACCGCGTGGCCCACGAAGTCGGCATGAAGGAAGCGATCACATGGTCGGTGATCTGGCTGACGTGCGGCATCGCGTTCAGCGGCTTTGTGTACTTGGCGTACGAGGGCCACTGGCTCGGACTCGGGCTGGACACCGCCAAGTACAGCACGACGGAGGCGATCAAGGCCGGCGCGCCGCTCATCGTACAGGGCGAAGTGCGGGGATTCGAAGCCGCGAAGCAGTATCTGGTGGGGTACGTCGTCGAGAAGTCTCTGGCGATGGACAACATCTTCGTCATCGCACTGATCTTCACGTTCTTCGCGGTGCCGGGAAAGTACCAGCACCGCGTGCTCTTCTGGGGCATCATCGGCGCCCTGGTCATGCGCGGCGGGATGATCTTCCTGGGCGCTGGGCTTATCATGAAGTACCAGTGGATCCTGATCGTCTTCGGCGGGTTCCTGATCCTGACGGCGTTGAAGATGGCCCTGATCAAGAGTAACGACGATGTCTCGCAGAACATCGCGGTGCGACTCTGCAAGAAGTTCTTCCGCGTGACCGAGTTCTATGACGGGCAGAAGTTCTTCACCAAGCGGACCCTCAAGCCCACGTACTCGAGGGATCCGCTCGGCAAGGAGACGATGGACCCGGCACCAGCCGGATCGCTCAGCGCGGCCTGGGCGATCACGCCCTTGTTCCTGGCGCTCATCATGGTTGAGATCACCGACCTGGTCTTCGCGGTCGACTCGATCCCGGCCATCTTCGCGATCACGCCCGACCCGTTCATCGTGTTCACGAGCAACATCTTCGCGATCCTCGGGCTGAGGGCGCTGTACTTCTGTCTGGCGGCGTTGATCCAGAAGTTCCGATTCCTGAAGCCGGCGTTGATTCTGATCCTGGCTTTCGTCGGCGTGAAGCTGCTGCTGCTGAGCGTGCCGCCATACCTCGATGTGATCGGCATGGCCAAGTCCAACCCAATCAAGATCGACACGACGGTGTCACTCCTGGTCATCGTCGGCACATTATCGATCGCAACGGTCCTGAGCCTGGTGATTCCGACGAGGGCGGCTCCAAAGGGCACTGCGCACACGAAGCTGTGAGGGCACGCGGCGTTTGCGGGCCCGCCTCGCCGGCATGCCGACGAGGCGGGCGAGGACCCCAGCGGATGAACCAGCCTCGCCGCGTCGCCCCTCGTGCAGCTCAAGGGTTCCGGAGTCGTCAACCATGAGGCCGATCACCGAGCGAGAGTCCGGCATCCGCATCCGCAGGGTCGTCGAGTCCGCGGCCTTCAATAACTTCATTGTGGCCGTCATCGTGCTCAACGCCGTGCTCATCGGTCTGAGCACCTACCAGACTGATGCGACGTTGCTCAGCGCCATCGGCGCGATCGAGACGATCTGCATCGGCATCTTTGTCGTGGAGATCATCCTGCGCTTCCTCGCCCGCGACTCGGCGGTGGCCTTCTTCCGCAACGGTTGGAACATCTTTGATCTCGTCATCGTGATCGCGGCGCTCATTCCCGCGTCCAACGGCATCGGAACGGTCCTGCGCATACTCCGCGTTTTCCGAGTGCTTCGGCTGGTCAAGACAATCCCTGAGCTGCGGCTGATCGTCGACGTTCTGCTCCGATCCGTCGCCAGCATGAAGTACGTAGCGCTATTGGCGACAATCCTCTTTTACGTCTATGCGGTCATCGGGGTGAAGCTGTTCGGGGTCGACGGCCACCCGATGCGGCCCTACTTCACCAGCATCCATGAAGCGTGTTTCACGCTCTTCCGCATCCTCACCGGAGACGACTGGACCCAGATGCGCTACGAGCTTGACGAGGCTGGTCATCCCCTGGGGGCATTCACGGCCTTCCAGGTGTCCTGGATCGTGGTCGCGACGTTCCTGCTCGTGAACCTCATCGTCGGTGCCGTCATCAACAACTACCAGAAGGTGCAGGACATCGAGCAGCACCGCCTGCTCGCGCCGGATACCAGCGAGCGGCGTGTGCGTGAACTTGTTCGAGAACTCGACGCAATCCTGAACTCTCGCGAGCAGGCGCCGCCTTCGCCGACCGCCAGAGTCTCGCCGCGCACCGCCGATCTATGAGGCAGACGCAACGCTCGACCCACGTCGTCGGGTACGGCTCAAGGGCACCGACCTCGGGCTCGTCCCTCGGCCTCTACGGCTGCTCGGCGAGGCCCATGGGCCTCCCGCAGTCAGCCGGCGCCGAAGCGTGGGGCGGGTACGCCCGCTGGCCGTCCGTCTGCGCCCTCGGCCGCTGCGCCATCACCATCAGCGCCGCCCGCGACGAGGAGGGAGGCACTCACAAGCCCTTCCAGATCGCCGCCTCCCGCGTCCCCCGCCTTCATCGCGCCACCGCCGGCTTCACCGACCTCGTCGCCCCAGGCATCGAGGTCCTTCCCTTCACCCACGGCCCGCCGCTCCTCGACGCCGTCCGCCGCGCGGCCGACCCCGCCGCCCGCCGCGAGCTCGCGGACGCGATGCGTGTCCGCGCCCGACGCGACCACCGGTGGGACGATCGCTTTGGCACGATGCTCGCCCACGCTTTCCGGACGTTCAGTCGTCCGCTCCCGCCGCCGCGACCGAGCCCTCCGGCAACGGCTGGATCTCCCCGATCCCGAGCATCCGCAACGCCTGTTCCTTCCCCTTCGCCTCGACCATCACGTCGACATCGAGACCGCGCGTCGCCCCCAGAAGCTCCGCCCAGTCCTCGGCGGTGATCCCGTACGCGTGCGCCCCCTTCACCTTCGCGGGGTCCTGGGACGAGATGTGCAGCTTCTGCCGCCGCCCGCGCGTCCACGTCGGCGCCGCCGCCCGCACCGCCGCTTCGACCGTGTGCAATCCGGGGTTCAACCGATGATGCAACGTGTCCACGATCGCCGCCACGCCCAGCCGCGACGCCAACCCGATGACCTCCCCCGCCGTCCAGATCCGTTCGTCGTTCTCGAGGGCGAGATGCCGCAGCACCCCCGCCTCGCCGCGGAGCGCGTCCACGAACCGCTCCGCCGCTGCGGGCTTATCGCCGTACGCGCCTCCCGCGTGTACCACAACGACCCCGCCCGACGGGTCGAGCAGCTCCACCACGTCCGCGGCGTACCGCAGCTCCGCTACGCTCCGCCCCACCACCCCCGCGTCGGGCGATCCCGGACAGACGTACTGCCCGGGGTGGATCGACAGTCGCTGACCGCTCGCTCTGGCCACCGCCCCGAGTTCCTGCATCCTCTTCCCGTGTTCCGCCTGCCAGTGGTACGGAAACCCCTCGTGGGATGCGAACGGCACGACCTGGCTTCCCACCCGGAAGAGCCGGACCCCATGCGCTGCGTTCCACGCCAGGATCGCCTCCAGCGCGTCCAGGTTTGCCCCCACCACGCCCCGCACCTTCTTCGCGTCTCCCAGCGACGCCAGCCGCAAGGTCCGGTTCGTCCCCATCCCAAGCAGCAGGTTCATGCACGGATACCCGACCCGCGGCCACGCCCGCTCTACGCGCATGTCGGACCATCCGCTCGCATCGCCCCCATCGCCGAGAAGCCCACGTGAATCACGCCGTAACCCCCGCGCCCGCCGGCGCTGCCTCCGCCCACCACCGCGCCCCGTCTCGCCGCACCCGCCGGTACAGCGTGTCCCGTTCCACCGGCTCGAACCCCGCCTCGCGGATCGCCCGCTGCAGCGCCCACACGTTCACCTCCTGGTGCGTGCCAGCGCCGCCGACGTGCGTGATGTCGTACCACACGACCGTCCCGTCCAGGTCGTCCGCCCCGCTCTGGAGCATCAGCTGGGCCATGGGCAGCGTCTGCATGATCCAGAACGCCTTGACGTGCGGGAAGTTGTCCAGCATCAGCCGCGCGACCGCCGTCGTGCGGTAGTTCTCGAGCCCGCTCGGCCCCGGCAGGCGCTCCAGCTCGCACCCGTCGGGGAAGAAGGGAAGCGGGATGATGGCCTGGAAGTATCCCCCGCGCCCATTCATCGCGGGCGTCGGAGCCTCGACTCCCGGCCGCGTCAGCGTCACCACCGGGGCGTCGCCGTGCGAAGCGCCGGTATAGCCCAAGTGCCCGTTCGCCACGGCGTCCCCGGACCCCGCGGCCGGCGGACCCGCCACTCCCTCGTACCCTAGCCGCGTCAGCGCCGCATCCTGCGCCCGCCTCAGCATGTCCAGGTGCACCAGCCGGTCCGCCCGCGCCTCGATGTGGCCGTATAGGAGCGTCGCGTTGGTGTTCAACCCCAGCTCGTGCGCCACCCGGTGCACATCGAGCCACACGTCGCTCCTGATCTTCCCCTTGTACGCCTCGTCGTGCACGCGGTCGTCGAACACCTCGGCCCCGCCCCCCGGCAGCGACCCCAGCCCCGCTTCCTTCAGCCGCTCGAGCACCCAGCGGATACCCGAAGCCCGGTCCGCCTGCTTGTAGACCTTCGCGATTTTCGCCAGGTGCACGATCTCGACCGCCGTGAACGCCTTGACGTGCAGGTCGCTGCCCAGCGACGCCGCCTCATCCCGGATCGCCCGCACCATGTCCGTGTAGTAGTCGAAGGGAAGCGTGGGGTGCAGCCCCCCCACCGAGTGCATCTCCGTCGCGCCTCCCTCCACCGCCTTCCGCGCCTCGGTCCGGATGTACGCGAGGTCCCTCGTGTACGCCTTCGCGTCCGTCCCCTTGGCGTAGAAGTCGCAGAACTTGCACGACAGCGCGCACACGTTCGAGTAGTTCAGGTGCCGGTTGATGTTGTAGAACGCGCTCGTCCCGTGCAGCCGCCGCCGCACGAGGTCGGCCAGCTCCAGCACGCCCCATAGGTCCTCGGTCGCGTACAGCGTCGCGCCGTCGTCGAGAGTCAGCCGCACCCCGCGATCGACCTTGTCCCGGATCGGCTCCAGGCGCGCGTCGAACACACCCGCGCCGGGAGACCCGTCCGCGGCCCCATCACCGGCCACCGCCGCCCGCCCGCTCATCGGATGCCCCTCGCGAGAAGTTTCAGTGATGATTGAAAGATGCGAAATGATAGCCCCTACTCCCGCGCCCGCCACGCCGCGCCTCCCGCCGCGTCCCCCATCCGCTCCCGCACCTCCGCCATCACCCCCGCCGCCGTCTTGGTCCGCGGGTGCCCGCTCCCCAGCCGCTCCACCAACTCCGCGTACCCACGCTCCCCCAGCGCCGCGGCCTCCTCCAACTCCCCCGCATCCATCAGGCACGACGCCACGAATGTCCGCGACGCCGACGCCATCCAGTGCTGCGGCATGGTCGCCTCCACCCCCGCCAGCACCTCCCGCAGCAGCGGCAACGCCTCCTCGGCCCGCCCGGAGTCCTGCAGGACCTGCCCGAGCCCGTTCAGCGCCACCAGCGTGTCGACTTCCCGCGGCCCCAGGTCCCGCGACCTGATCGCAACGACTTCCCGATAGATCGGCTCGGCCTCCTCCAGCCGCCCCGCCGCGTGCAGCGCCGCCGCCAGGTTGGCACGGTACGTCAGCGTGCTGGGATGCTCCGCCCCCAACGCCGCCGTCGCCCCCGCCACGATCTCGCGCCCCACCGCCAACGCCTCCTCCGTCCGCTTCAGACGCTTGAGCGCCAGCAGGTGCACGTTCTTGGCCGTCAGCGTCCGGGCGTGGTTAAGCCCCAGCACCCGTACGCTCGCCTCCACCACCTCCCGCGCCGCCCGCTCCGCCTCCTCGTCCTTCCCGCTGTTGCCGGCCACCGACGCCACGATGCTCCGCGCCTGGATCGACGACGGATCGTCGGGCCCGAGCGCCGCGCCGGTGTCGGCCGCGAGCGACCGCGCGGCCTCCAAGGCCTCGTCGTACCGCCCCATGTCCTCCAGGATGTCCGCCAGGCTCGCCCGGGTGTCGAGCGTGGTGGGATCCATCGCCCCCACCGTCCGCATCTGCGCCTCCAGCACCCGGCGCGTCGTCTCCAGCGCGCCGTCGAAGTCCCCCCGGAGCTGCTGGATGAAGCCGAGCAGCGCCTGCGAGACCAGCGTGTCCGAGTGCATCGCCCCCAGCACCTTGGACCGCCCCTCATAGGCCCGGCGCGTGAGCGCCTCGGCCCGGTCCAGCTCCCGCAGCGCCACCATTAGCTGCCCCAACTTCGCCGCCGAGACCAACGTCTCCGCCCGGTCGGGCCCGAGCGCGCCCTCCCGCAGTTCGAGCGCCTTCTCCAGCTGCCCCGTCGACGCCGGGTACAACCCCAGCTGGTGATACGCCGTCCCCAACACATCGCGGATCGAAGCCTCCACCTCCGGCTCCGCCACGCCCTGCGCGTCCAACCCCGCCGCCGCGGCATCCAGCACCTCCCGCACCCTGATCTCCGCCCCCGCCGAGTTCGCCGGATCGATCGATTCGAACATCGCCGTCAGGAACGCGTTCCCCGCTCGGGCCTTCGCCGCCTCGGTCTCCGCCCGCTTCCGCTGCATGCTCTCCCGCGCATACAGCGTCGTCGTCGCCGCCAGCGCCGCGGCCACCACCAGCGCCAGCACCCCCGCGACCGCCACCCCGGCTCGATTCCGCCGCAGGAACTTCGCCCCCCGGTACGCCGCCGACGGCGGCCCCGCCGAGACCGGTTCATGCCGCAGGTGCCGCTCGATGTCCGCCGCGAGCCCGCTCGCCGAGTCGTACCGCCTCGACCGCTCCTTCTCGAGGCACTTCATCACGATCCAGTCGAGATCGCCCCGCACCAGCCGGCGCAACGTCCCCGCGTCCGTCCGCCGCTCCCGCGCCACATCCTCCGCCGACGGCGACCCTCCCCCACCGCCCACGCCCCCCACTTCAACAGACGCCTCCGCCCACCCCGCGGCCCGCCCCCCCGTCCGCGTCGGCAGAGACCCCAGCTTCGTGCTCGGCTTGGGCGGATCGACTTCGATGATCATCCGCCGGATCCCTTCGTCCCCCGCCCGCCGCAGGGCCGCCGGCTCGAAGGGGAGCGTCCCCGTCAGCAGCTGGTACAGCACCACCCCGAGGGCGTAGACGTCCGTCCGCGTGTCGATGTCCGCCCCGCCGCTCCCCGCCTGCTCGGGGCTCATGTACTCCGGCGTCCCGATCATCCGCCCCGCCTCGGTGTGCAGCGTCCGATCCGTGAGCGGCGATGCCGTCGCCTTGGCGATCCCGAAGTCGATCACCTTGGGCAGCGCCGCGCCGTCCACCTCCACGACCAGGATGTTGCTCGGCTTGAGGTCTCGGTGGATGATCCCCTTCTGGTGCGCGTGCTGCACCGCCGCGCACACCCGCGAGAACAGCGCCAGCCGCTCTCCCATCCGCAGCCGCCTCTCCTCGCAGTACCGCGTGAGCGGTAGCCCCGCGACGTGCTCCATCACGAAGTACGGCCGTCCACGCCCCGTCACCCCGGCGTCGTGCACCTTCGCCACGCCCGGGTGATCCATGAGCGCCAGCGCGTGCCGTTCGGCGTCGAACCGCGCCAGCACCTCCCGCGAGTCCATCCCCGCCTTGAGCACCTTGAGCGCCACTCGCCGCCGCACCGGCTCCCGCTGCTCGGCGAGAAAGACCATCCCGAACCCGCCCTCGCCGATCATTTCGAGCAGCTTGTACGGCCCAAGGACGTCCCCGACGGCCGGGTCCCCGAAAGCCCTCGCACCCTCTCCTTCCACCCGCGAAGCGTTCGCCCCGAACGCGCTCGTCGCCCCGTGGCCGCGTCCGCCCGATCCCGCCGGCGTCGTCACGGGTTCGTCCATAGGTCCTGCCCCCTCGCTGATGCTCTTTGACCGGGCAAGGTTAGGGATGCGGCGCGGCCCCATCCCCGCTTCCTCGCTCTGCGAGCTCGCGGAAGGGCCTCGGGCCCCCCTCCCCGGCCGCCCTGCCGAACTGGCAGACACCCCCCGCCGCCGCCCTCGATCGGCACGCCGCGGGGTGCCCGCTTTGGGTGTCCTCCCCGCCCGCTCCCCGCCGCCGCCCCTCCGCGACTGGCACCGAAGTTGCCATACCCCTTCCGTCCCCACAGCGCACACGCCGCCCCCCGTATGAGAGCGCTCTCAGACCCGGACAAGGCGGCGTGGGAAGGATTCCACCACATGGCCACCACCTCCAAGATCATCGGCATCGACCTCGGCACCACCAACTCCTGCGTCGCCATCATGGAAGGCGGCGTCCCCAAGGTCCTCATCAACTCCTCCGGCAACCGCATCACCCCCTCCGTCGTCGGCTTCACCGACAAGGGCGAGCGGCTCGTCGGCCAGCCCGCCAAGCACCAGCAGGTCACCAACCCCAAGAACACCATCTACTCCATCAAGCGCTTCATGGGCCGGCGCCACAGCGAGGTCGCCAGCGAGGAGAAGCTCGTCCCCTACGCCGTCGAGGGGGGCGCCGAGGAGTTCGTCAAGGTCAAGGTCCGCGGCGAGACCTTCACCCCCCAGCAGGTCTCCGCCTTCATCCTCCAGGACCTCAAGAAGACCGCCGAGGACTACCTCGGCGAGAAGGTCGACCGCGCCGTCATCACCGTCCCCGCCTACTTCAACGACGCCCAGCGCCAGGCCACCAAGGACGCCGGCGAGATCGCCGGCCTCAAGGTCGAGCGCATCATCAACGAGCCCACCGCCGCCGCCCTCGCCTACGGCCTCGACAAGCAGAAGAAGAACCAGAAGATCGCCGTCTTCGACCTCGGCGGCGGCACCTTCGACGTCTCCATCCTCGACGTCGGCGACGGCGTCTTCGAGGTCCTCTCCACCAACGGCGACACCCACCTCGGCGGCGACGACTGGGACCAGAAGCTCATCGACTTCATCGCCGAGGAGTTCCGCAAGAAGGAGGGCATCGACGTCCGCAAGGACGCCATGGCCCTCCAGCGTCTCAAGGAAGCCTCCGAAAAGGCCAAGATCGAGCTCTCCACCATGCAGGAGACCACGGTCAACCTCCCCTTCATCACCGCCGACGCCGGCGGCCCCAAGCACCTCCAGGTCTCCCTCACCCGCGCCAAGTTCGAGTCCATCTGCGACGACCTCTTCCGCCGCCTCGGGGGCCCCTGCCTCCAGGCCATCAAGGACGCCAAGATCGACGCCTCCAAGATCGACGAGGTCGTCCTCGTCGGCGGCTCCACCCGCATGCCCCGCGCCGCCCAGATCGCCAAGGAGATCTTCGGCCGCGAGCCCAACCGCTCCGTCAACCCCGACGAGGTCGTCGCCGTCGGCGCCGCCATCCAAGGCGGCGTCCTCATGGGCGACGTCAAG
>Ga0209490_10004555_pt1 | contig 12751 bp, 12 predicted proteins | sample MAT06_FD_187209 | JGI IMG/M metagenome (GOLD analysis project Ga0209490, IMG submission 187209) | Freshwater microbial communities from Lake Fryxell liftoff mats and glacier meltwater in Antarctica - MAT-06 (SPAdes) (version 2) | ecosystem: Environmental > Aquatic > Freshwater > Ice > Liftoff...
GCCGATCATCCGGTTACGACCCATCGCGTCCCCCGAATCGGGGGGCACGGGCCGGGAAATCTCGCTGCTGAAGCCAGTCCGCCCGAAGGCCTTGTTGGAGGCGTTGCACTGCACCTTCGCCGGCCCTGCCGCTCCCACGCCGGCCGTCGACTTGGCCGCTGAGCCCAATCCCTTAGCCGGTTTGCGGGTGTTGTTGGCCGAAGACAATGTCGTCAATCAGAAAGTCGCCCTAGCGATGCTCACCAAGCTGGGTTGCACGGTGGAATTGGCGGTGAACGGCCTCGCCGCGCTGCAGATCGCCGCCTGCGGAACCCTTGACCTGGTTCTGATGGATTGTCAGATGCCGGAGATGGATGGCTTCGAGACCACCCGCTCCATCCGCCGGGGTGAGGCCGGCCCCGCCCAAGTCCCGATTGTCGCGCTCACCGCCGGAATTCTGGATGGCGATCGTGACAAATGTACTGCGGCCGGAATGGATGATTTTCTGGCCAAGCCATTCACCTTCGCCTCCCTGCGCGCCGTACTCATTAAATGGCAATCCGAATTGTCATTGCGGAGTAACGTGTAAAGGGTAGTCTCTAGCGAGGCTTCCTTATGACACGTATACTTGCGCTGCTCCCACTTCTGCTGGCCAGTGGTTTGGCGGCCACGGTAGAGACCTATGATCGCTTCGTGCCTCTGGTGCACGACGGCGACGGCTGGTCCACCCAGATCACGCTCGTGAATCTCTCGCCGAAGCCCGCCACCATCCTGGTCACCTTCATGGATCCCGCCGGTTTTCTCGACACTTGGAAAGTTGTCCTCAAATCGAACTTTGGCAAAGTGATCGCCAACATGGTGGACCTGCCGCTTGCTCCGGGCGCCACGGCAGTGATTGAAACCAGCGGCGCGCCCACCAGGCTGACCCGCGGCTTCGTGGAGATCATCGAATACGGAGACCAGCCGGTGGGTGGCTTCGCGACGCTGACTAGAAAAGAGGGCGACCGCATCGTCCAGCGTTTGGAGATTCCGCTGTCGCCGGAACATGAGCGCCGTTCCGTCGTGCCGGTCGACCTTTCCGATCCCCAGGTGACCGCCGAGATGGTCTGGGTCTCCATCACCTCTACCGCCACGCTCGACCTGCTCTTCCGGAACTTGGCCGGCGAAACCGTGCTGCGCGACCAACTCACGTTCGACAACCGGGCCCAGATCTTCGTCGATCTTCGCCGCGAGTTTCCCCAACTGAGGGACTTCCGCGGCACGCTGCAATGGACCGTCACTTTCCCGAATGCCGACCGCTACGAGCCTCGCATCCTCGCCGCGGTGGGATTGCAATCGAGCGGCGGCGGCTGGACGATCCGCCCCGGTATGACCCTTCCCGCCGACCAAGCCAGCAGCAGCCCCTACTAGCGAGCCCAAAATTTCGCATAGGGCGGAGCGCCGGGTTGGGCGGCGGCGATGTTATCGGCTTCCTGACTATTGGCGGTATCCGGGCCATCCGGATATCGATAGCGGGCGACAAATTCGGGCTTCATTTCGAGCCCCCAGCCGGGTGCGCGGCCGAGCCGATAGTGGCCGTCGACGAGTTCGAGCGGATACTCAAAGACTCCGGTTTGCAGGAATTCGAGATACTCGAGGAGTCGCCCCTCGCTGCCGAACCAGGCTTGGTCGAAGACGGACATGGGCCCCACTAACTGGCCTAAGCCAATGCCGCCGCTATGTGGACATACGGGCACGCTGAATTTCGCGGCCATGGCGACGATGGCGAATAACTCATTCACGCCGCCGACGCGGGCGCCGTCGATTTGGCAATGGGTGAGTCCGCCGCCGGCGAGTAACTGCTTGAAGGTGATCGCGTCGGGGGCCTGTTCGCCGCCCGCGACGCCGATGCCCGAGGGCGCCAGGGCTTGGCGCAGCTTGATGTGACCGACGATGTCGTTATAGGCGATCGCTTCTTCGATGAATAAGATCTTAAACTCGGCTAACTCCTGCATGTAAGTGGCGGCGTGTTTCCAGTCACCGAGGTTTTGGTTGGAGTCGGTGAGTAAGAGAGCGTCGGGGCCGGTGGCGTTGCGGATAGTGTTCAGCATGCGTCGGTCTTCGTCGAGGGCGCGTTGACGGTCATATTGTTGCCCGCGTCCGACTTTGGCTTTGAAGGCGCGGGTGCCTTTGGCGTAGAGGTCCCGGCAGAGGTCGTGCACTTCGGTGAGGGGACGGCCGCTCCAGCCGGCGGTGCTGTAGACCTTCGGGCCGCGATGTTGCAGTCGCTCGAGGTTGGCCGCTTTCTGGGGCTCGTGGCGTTGTAACATCTCGAGTAACTCGTCTTCGGTGAGGACGTCGCGCAGATGGTGAAAGTCAATGCATTCGACGATCTTTTCTGGAGGCAGGCTGGTGAGTAACTGCCACATGGGCACGCCGAGGGACTTGGCCCACAGGTCCCATAGAGCATTGACGATGCCGCCCACGGCCATGCGGTAAGTGCCCAGGGCGAGCCAGCGTAGTTGGTGATGCTCGGCGAGGGACTGCGCGAATAAGCCGGGTTCGGCGATGAATTCTTCGAGCGAACGGCCGACCACCAAGCGGCGCAAAGCTTCTACGGCGGCTACTTGGATCTGCGTGCCGTCGCCGATGGTGAAGATGAGTGCGCGGCCTTCGAGCCCCGAGCTAGTGCGGAGGATGGGGATGGCGCAGGAGTAATTGGGGGCTAAGTGGCGCGGATCCGACCCGGCCATGCCGAGGCGGACGGTAGGATAACGGATATCGAGGACATCGAGCGAGACAATCTGGTGCTGCATGGATTTACTCCATGATAAAGCTACTTGAGGAAGCCTAAATCCGAGACCTTGAAGTTGCCGATATTCGGGAAGACGATGTTGGCGATCGCCGCGAGGTTCTGGCTCTTCCAAAGCGCCTCCACTTCGGTGAGTTTCGGGTGCAGGGCAAAGCCGGCTTTCCCGCTGGTGACCGGTAAAGGCGAAGCCGATGGCAAGGCGAGGTTCTTGCGGTTGGCGGGATTGTGCGGCCACATGGGTTCGCCGGGTTTTACGGGGTAGGTCCAACCGGTGAAGCTGCGAGCAAAGCCCTCAACGTAGTCCTGGTTGTAAGTGGGCACGGGATTGCCTTTGCTGTCTTTCAGTACCGTGCCGTCCGGTCGTAACTGCACTAAGCCCAAGGAAAACGACTGCAAATGTCGCCCCTGCCCGATGCGCCGGTCAATGCGAATAATTTCAGCTCGATGGCTCCCGTGCAGGCGCAGTTCTTCGCGAACGCCAACCAAGGCACCGACCAGTTGCGCCAACGGGTGATGATCTTTATCCCCGACAGCACCCAGATCTGGCCGAGGGCGAACAGTCCTGAGCGTGAATAACTTTACTCCATCAAAGACAATCAGATGAATAAACGTTAAGTGGAATTGTGGAAATTTAGCGCAGATGGGCGAGGCGAAGCTTTTGGGGTCGCGGCCACCTTCCCCAATGCAGAAGCTGCTGTCTGGCGGCTGCACTTCGGCACATCACTTGCTTTGCGAGTGAAGGTCTCAGGGTCGGTCGCGCTCATCGGTAAGTGCAACGCCTTGATCAGCGGTCAAACTATTTTCCTTTTCACATCTTCAAAGATAAGGACTTCGTTTAGCGGCGCGCACGAGGCCCGCTCGATCAGCTTGCAAGGATAGGTTTCCGACGGCGGCGGCTGCTTGGGGTTCCGGATACGCTCAAGCAGCATCGTCGTCAGCCGTTCGCCGAGTTGTTCGGCGAAGACCGAAATCGACGTCAGCGATGGCTCCAGGATGGCGAACTCGGCGCGATCGCCCAGGCCCACCAGACTCATTTCGCGCGGAATGGCTATCTTGCGTTTCGATAGCTCGCGCCACGCGCCGGCGGCGAGTTCGTCGTTGCCGGCGATGATCGCCGTGGGGGGGCGGCTCAAGCGCAGCAGTTGCTCCGTAGCGAGTTGGCCATAGTCCAGATCGCTCATCTGCCAGTTCTCGCCCACCGAGATCTCGTCGAACCCATGCTCCGCCATGGCGCGCGCGTAGCCTTCATAGCGCCGCTCAAACCAAGGCCAGGTGCGGTTGCCGAGGAAAGCGATACGGCGGTGGCCCATGCGGATCAGGTAGGCGGTGGCTTCGGCGATGGCGACGCGGTCGTCATAGAAGACGCAGCTGTGCTCGATGCTCTTGGCCGGCCCGGCGAAGGCATTGCCCAGCATCGCGTAGGGCAAGTGGCGCTTGTCGAGCACCTGCAGCAGATTGTCGTGGTGGACTCCGGCCAGCAGGACGCCATCGACGGCGCCAGCTTGTTCGAGCACGCGGGGCAGCGGCAATTCCGCCACGCGAGAGCGGCCGGAGTATTCGTAGCGGGCGAAGATGAGGTCGTAGCCTTGGCTGCGCAGGGCGCGCTCGCAGGAGACCAGCAGGTTCATGTGCATGGCCAGAATGTTCTGCCGGTTGCCGAGCAAGAAGAGAATGGTTTGCGAGCTTTGGCTCTTGAGCCGGCTCCAGTTTACGTTGCGCTGATAGTTGAGGTCGGCCGCGGCGCGCAGCACCCGGGCGCGGGTCTCGCTATCGGCGTAACCCGAGTCATTTAGCACGCGCGAGACCGTCGCTACGCTTACCTGGGCCCGTGCGGCCACATCGCGGATGGTGGGCACGTCAGGTCCAGAGCTCTTTCACCATGTGCTCGCCGGCGACGATGGTGGGCCGCTCGGCGCGGCCGTTGTGCAGATAGGTGAGTTGCAAATGGTCGAGCCCCAACAGCCACAGGATGGAGGCGTGGATGTCGTGGACGTGGGTGTGGCGCTCAATGGCGCGTAGGCCGATTTCGTCCGTGGTGCCGATGGTCTGTCCGCCGCGGACCCCGCCGCCGGCGAAGAACATCGTAAAGCCCCAGGGGTTGTGGTCGCGCCCCGTGCCCTTCTCATTGAACGGCGTGCGACCGAACTCGCCGCCCCAGATGACGAGCGTTTCGTCGAGCATGCCGCGCCGCGCCAAGTCTTCGAGCAAAGCCGCCACCGGTTTATCGGAAGCCTTGCACCATTTCTTGTGATTGCCTTCAAGATCGGAGTGCGCGTCCCAACCGCTGCCGGAGCCGCAATAAAGCTCCACAAAGCGGACGCCGCGCTCCACCAGTCGACGGGCGAGCAGGCAGTTGCGGCCAAAGACGGCGGTCTCTGGCTGGTCAAGCCCATACAGCGTCTTGGTCTCTTCGGTCTCCTGCGAAAGGTCCACCACTTCGGGGCCGGTCTTCTGCAGGGCGTAGGCCAACTCAAAGCTGCGAATGCGGGCTTCGAGCGTGGTGTCGTCTTCGCGGCCGATGGCGTATTCGCGATTCTGGGCTTCAAGATAGGCGAGCCGGGCGCGTTGCCGCTCATCGGTAGTGCCGGCGGGCAGCTTGGTGTTCAAGATCGGCGTGTCGCCTTGCCGGAAGAGCGTCCCCTGATAGACGGCAGGCAGGAAGCCGGAGCCCCAATTCTTGGCGTTACCGAACGGCTCCTTGTCGTCGATCATGCTGACGAAGGTGGGCAGGTTCTTGTTGGCTGTGCCTAAGCCATAGTTCACCCAGGCGCCGAGGCTCGGGCGGCCCGAAAGAATATCGCCGGTGTTCATCTGGCCCACGCCGCCCGCGTGGTTGATGCCGTCGCTTTGGCAGGAGCGCAAAATAGCGAGCTTGTCGGCGTGTTGCGCAATATGCGGATAAAGCTCGCTCACCCAGATGCCGCCCTGGCCGTGCTGCTTCCAGGTGCGTGGCGCGCCCATCAGGGTATTGCCACCGGTGCCCATGGCCGTGATCGGTTTGCCGAAGCTGGCCGGCATGGGTTGGCCGTTGAGTTTATTGAGTACCGGCTTAGGGTCAAACAGGTCAATGTGACTGGGCGCGCCTTCCATAAAGAGGAAGATGACGGCCTTGGCCTTGGGCGCGTGGTGCGGCTGGCGGGCGATGGCCGGGTCATGCACTGTGGCCGATCGGGCTTCTTCAGCGAGCATGGCCGTCATAGCCAAGGCACCAAGCCCGCTGCCGGCTCCACGGAGTAACTTGCGGCGACTGATTTCGTGGTTCATGGCGGTTAGTCGATATAGAGAAATTCGCTGGTGCTGAGCAGCGACAGGCACAGGTCATCGAGCGCTTCACCTGGCGAGCCCTTGGCCAGAAACTCGCGGCTGCGGGCCATTTCGGTGGGCGAAGGCGCACGGCCCAGGGCGAAGCGGAAGGCTCGATCCACCAGGCCTTCGGGGCTTTGGCCGGCGTCGTTTTTGACGCGCTTGGCCAAGGCGCGGGCAAAGTTGGCGGTGGCATCGCCATTCATGAGTTCAAGGGCTTGGTCGGGAGTGACGGTCTCCTGCCGGCGTCCGCAGCTCTCGATGGCGAGCGGCGTATCGAAGCTTTGCAACATCGGATAGCGCACCAAACGGCGGGCAAAGATGTAGACGCTCGCCCGATACTCATCGGCCGCGCCGGTGCTCTTGCGCCAATGCCGGCCTTCCTGAATCTCGGTGCCCTGGGGGACGGCGGGAAAGACACCGGGGCCGCCCATGGTGGGGTCGAGCAGGCCGGAGACGGCCAGCATGGAGTCGCGAATCGCCTCACTTTCGAGGCGCCGGCGCGGATAGCGCCACAGCAGTTTGTTGTCATTGTCGGCGGTGGCAGCGGCCTCGCGGTAGTCAGAGGCTTGAGCGTAGGTGGCGCTCAGCAGGATGCGGCGGTGCAGCCTCTTGATGCTCCAGCCGTCAGTGCCGGTGAACGTGGCGGTAAGCCAGTCGAGCAATTCACGATGGCTGGGACGCTCGCCCATTACGCCAAAGTCATTCGGTGAGCCGACGATGCCGCGCCCGAAGTGGCCTTGCCAGATGCGATTGACGATCACCCGGGTCGACAGCGGGTTGCGCGCGTCAGCCAGCAGGTTGGCCAGGGCCGTGCGTCGTCCACTCGAATTCAGCTGAGGCAGGGGAGTGATCTTGGCCGGTTCAGGATCGAGGATGCTGAGCAGGCCGGGCTGCACCTCGTCCATCGGCGACTCGAACGAACCGGCGCGTAGAATGTGCGTGGGCGGCGCTTCTATCGCTTGGTCGCGCATGATCTGTAAGGTGGGCAGCGGCTTCGGCTGCAAGTCCTTGAACTGGTCGAGCTCGGCGAGCAGAGCCTTGTACTTCACCTTGTCGGCGCCCTTTACGTATTTGGCCAGCAGCGTGCTATCCGGCACCTCCACCTGCGTGATGGCCTTGTGGTAGATTTGCCATTCCATCGGCGTGCGCTCGGCAGGCTTCTTGTAGATGACCGCTTGCACCTCGTCCGGGAAGCGTACTGTGTACTCGTGCCGATAAGCCGCACGCGGACCGGCCAGCAGGGCATCGATCCGGTGGAGCACCGGTTTGGCCGCCGCCTGATATTTGGCCATCTGCGCCTGATAGGCGGCTATCTCCGGTGCCGTGGCCGTGGTCGCTTCGTCGTCGATCTTCATGTTGGAGAAGAAGGATTGCAGGCGGTAATAGTCCTGGTGCAGCAGCGGATCGAACTTATGGTCATGGCAGCGGGCGCAGGCGAGCGTGACGCCGAGGAAGGCGAAGGCGGTGTTATCGGTGACGTCGTTCAGCAACTCCTGGCGGCGCATGCGGATATGGGCCTGGTTAAACTCGTCTTCAAAGAGTCGCAGAAAGCCCACGCCTGGCAAGGCTTTCGTATCGCCCGGATAGAGTTCGTCGGCGGCGATCTGCTCACGGATGAACCGGTCGAAAGGCTTATCCTCGTTGTAGCTCTGGATCACCCAATCGCGATAACGCCACATATTGGGCCGGGTTTCGTCTTGCTTGAAGCCATCGCTATCGGCATAGCGGACTACGTCGAGCCATTGCCGTCCCCAGCGCTCGCCGTAGCGCGGACTGGCCAAGAGCCGATCGACCAGCCGCTGGTCGGCGCCGCTCTGAGTGTCGGCGGCGTAGGCCTGGATCTCGGCGGGCGTGGGCGGCAGGCCGGTGAGGTCGAGCGTAACGCGGCGGAGGAAGACGGCCTTGGTGGCGGGCGGGGAGGGCGCGATGCCTTTGGCCTTCAGCTTGTCGTAGACGAAGCGGTCAATCTCGTTGCGGGCCCACTTTTGCCCGGCCGTGTCGAGTTCGGGTACGGGCGATAGAGTGACGGGCTGAATGGCCCACCAACGCTTCTGCTGCGGCTTAAAGGTGGGGGTGCCGGCGATCAAGGCGGCGGCGAGGATGAGAAGCAGACACGACTTGGTCATAAAGGGCGTGTGTAAATGTTTTCACACGCCTGCAGCCGTGTCAAGGGTCACCTGCCCGTCAACGCCACACCCCATCCAACCCCAGCAATTCGTGCGGACCGAACTTCGCCTTATAATTCATTGCCCCGCAGGACTCGATCCAATAGCCCAGATAGTAGAAAGGAATCTCCCGCCGTGCCGCATAATCCAGTTCCCAAAGCGCACCGTAGGTACCCAAACCGCGCGCACTCGCCTCCGGCGCGAAGTAGAAATAGACGCTGCTGAGCGACTCGGGCTCCATATCGCAAAGCCCCACGGCCAGCAACTCCCCGCTCGCGTCCCGATACGTGAACTCGAGCGTTTCGACGCAAGTCGCATAGAAAGCCTCGGCAAAGCTCTCCAGAGTGAGCGCGGGGCCCCGGTGCCAAATCGTGTTGTAGCGATTGTAGAGGTCGAGCTTCTCCGTGGTTACCTCGGGCGGGCCGACGGTGACTGCCAAATCGCCATTGCGACGCCAGCAGCGGCGCTGAGTCGCTGTCGGGAGGAATCCTTGCGTCGGTACCCGCAGCGGGACACAGGCCCGGCACTGCCGGCAAGTCGGCTGATAAAGTACATGGCCCGAGCGCCGGAAGCCCGCATCCATAAACCGGTGGTACGCCCCTGGCGGCAGCGCCTCCACGGCAAACGCCCGGTACCGCGACTGCTGCCGTGGCAAGTAAGGGCAGGCAAACTCAGGCTCCGCCGGCAGCTCCAAGCCATAAGGCACGGGCCAAGCCGGATAATGGCAAAGGTCAGGCAACGCTTCTGATTATCGCCGACTGCGCGGACCTTCGAGCGCCGGTCGACGGGAATGTTTCCTCAACCCACTACACTGGTAGACGATGAGGAAACCCGAACTCTGGCTCGTCCGCCATGGAGAAACCGAATGGAGCCGTACCGGCCAACATACCGGGGGCGCCGACATCGCGCTGACCGCGATCGGCGAGCAGCAGGCCTTAGCCGTAAAGGCGGCCTTGTCCGCGCAACCTTATGCAAAAGTGCTGGTGAGCCCGCTGCGGCGTGCCCGCCAAACCTGCGATTTGGCCGGCTTCGGCGACGTCGCCGTTACTACGCCCGATCTGGCCGAATGGAACTATGGCCGTTACGAAGGCCTCACCTCGGCCGACATCCAGCGCGATCGCCCGGGCTGGTCCATCTGGGGGCAAGGGCCAGAAGGTGGCGAGACGGTTGCCGAAGTCGGTGAGCGTGCGGCCCGCGTGATTGAGAGCCTAGCCGAAGTGGAGGGTGCCGTGCTCCTGTTCGCCCACGGCCACATTCTGCGTATCCTGACGGCCACCTGGCTCGGCTTGCCGCCCGACGCGGGTCGTTTATTTGCGCTTTCCACCGGTAGCATCAGCTTGCTGGGCTTTGAGCATGGTACCCGGGTCATCCGGGCCTGGAATCAGGTCCCGCGCTGAATGCGAAACCGGAATCCGAAACCGCATCTGAGACGTCCAAAGGGCAGTTGCTATAATCGAAGAGGAAATTTATGTTCGCTTACTTGCGGGAATCTTTGCGTATGTTCGGGCACCTCCAGTTGCTCCCAGTGCTCGAGAGCGGCGAGGAGACCCTGGTGGGGGGCCAAGCCGTGATGGAGGGCGTGATGATGCGCGCTCCGCACTCTTATTGCGTCGCGGTGCGTAAGAAAAACGGTGAGATCGTCACCGAAGAAGCGCCGGTCCATCGTATGTCGGAAAAGTATCCCATTTTCCGCCTCCCGGTTTTCCGTGGCGTCGGCACCCTGGTGCAAGCCTTAGGCCTCGGCGTGAAAGCTCTGCAGTTTTCGGCCAATGTCTCGCTCGAAGAAGAGGGCAAGCCCAAAGAAGAGCAGACCCAGATCTCCGGCTGGGCTATGACGCTCCAGATGGTTTTCTCTTTCGCCTTCTTTGCCTTCATGTATAAGTATGTGCCCTTGCAAATCACTTCCTTGTTGCAAGGCCAATACCCAATGCTCGAAAATCGCATTCTCTTTAACGGCGTCGATGGTGTCATCCGCATTGTGATTTTCCTTGGCTTCCTGTTCATCCTGTCGCGCTTTAAGGACATTAACCGCGTCTTCCAGTTCCACGGCGCCGAACACAAGGTGGTCTTCAATTTTGAAAGCCGCCAGCCGGTAACCGTCGAGAATGCTCAGAAATTTGTGACTTGGCACCCGCGCTGCGGCACCAGCTTCCTGCTGGTGGTAATGATCGTCTCGATGATCGTCTACATGTTTCTCCCCTTCGATGCCTTCTGGCAGAAGATGGTGTCGCGCATCGTGTTGATCCCGGTGATCGCCGGCTTAAGCTACGAGATCATTCGCTTTGCCGCTAAGAAGCGCGGCAGTTCGCTGGCTTTGCTGACGGCCCCCGGCTTGTGGCTGCAACGCATCACGACGCAGCCGCCCGATGATGCCGCGGTTGCGGTTGCCATCCACGCGCTCGATGGCGCCATGGCCCTCGAAACGAAGCAGGGCGGGGAATTGGTGATCGCCTAATCATGCAGTACGCCGCCAAACTCGACGAAATCGAAAAGAAGTACCATGACCTGGAGCAACGCATGGCCGACCCGGCCGTGATCAGCGACGCGGCCGAGTACCGCCGCGTCACCAAGCTTCGTTCGGATCTCGAAGAAATTGTCGTTAAGTACGCCGAATGGAAGGTGGCGCACAAGAACTTCCTGGAAGCCAAGCAGATGATCACTGACCCTGATCTCTCCGATATGGCCGCCGAGGAGATCTCGCGTCTTGAGCCTGAAATCGTTCGCTTCGAAGATGAGCTCAAGGTGCTGATGCTGCCCAAGGATCCGAATGACGACAAGGACATCGTCCTTGAAATTCGCGCCGGTGCCGGTGGCGACGAGGCCTCGCTCTTTGCCGCCGAACTCTTCCGCATGTACACCCGCTACGCTGAACTCCAAGGCTGGAAAGTAGAAGTCACCTCCACCAGCGAAAGCGGTGCCGGAGGCATGAAAGAAATCATGGCACTCATCTCTGGCAAGAAGGTATTCGCCAAGCTGAAGTACGAAGGCGGCGTCCACCGCGTGCAGCGGGTGCCGGCTACGGAAACCCAAGGCCGCGTCCACACCTCCACCATTACCATCGCCGTGATGCCCGAAATGGACGACGTCGAGGTCCACATCGAAGCTAAGGACATCCGCGTCGACACATTCTGCTCCTCAGGCCCCGGCGGCCAGAGTGTCAATACTACTTACTCAGCCGTGCGACTGACGCACCTGCCCACGGGCACCGTCGTCTCCTGCCAGGATGAAAAGTCGCAGATCAAGAACCGCGAAAAGGCCATGCGCGTGATGCGTTCGCGCCTCTACGAACTCGAGCTGGACAAGCAATTGGCGGCTACCGGCGCCGAACGCCGCACCATGGTGGGCACCGGCGACCGCAGCGAGAAGATCCGCACTTACAACTTCAAGGACAACCGCGTCACCGATCACCGCGTACCCGGCTTGACCTTGTATCAACTCGACCAGATCATGCAAGGCGCCGTGGCCCCCTTGATCGAGGCCGTCAACGGCCACTTCAACGCCGAGAAGCTCAAGCAGCAGCTAAACTAACCCGCGGTGACGCCGGCCATTCGCATTGAAGATGCCTTGGCGAGCGCGGTGCGTCTGCTTAGTGAGGCCGAAGTGTTGGCGCCGCGGCTCACCGCTGAAGTCCTGCTCTGCCATGCCCTGGGCAGGGAGCGCAGTTACCTCTTCGGGCACCCCGAAGCGCTGCTCAGCGAAGTAGTATGGATTCACTTTGGCCGGTACGTCCATCAGCGTTTGCAAGGGAAGCCGACGCAGTACATCACCCGCCGGCAGGAGTTCTACGGTCGGGACTTCGTGGTCGACCCGGCGGTCTTGATCCCGCGGCCCGAGACCGAGCATGTCGTCGAGCGCGTGCTGGCCTTGGCGCCCACCGGCCGTATCGCCGATGTCGGCTGTGGCTCCGGCGCGATCGGCGTCACGCTCGCGCTCGAACTAAATCGGCCCGTGCTGCTGATCGACGTCTCGCCCTCGGCCCTGGCCGTAGCCGCGGCCAATGCTGCGCGTCTGGGTTCGAACAGCCCGTGCCTCGTCGGCGACCTGACGACGCCCTTGGCCGATGGGTCGCTGGATTTGCTGGTCTCGAACCCGCCTTATATTCCGATACGCGACGGCCCCACGCTGCAGCGCGAAGTCCGCGACTATGAGCCGCACTTGGCGCTCTTCGGCGGCGAGTCCGGCAACGAGGTCTACGCTCGCCTTGTCGCTGACGCCGAACGCGTCCTGCGACCCGGTGGCTGGTTGGTTTTGGAACTGGGTTACGACCGCGAGGCCGACGTCCGCGGTTTGGTGAAGCATTGGGACGAAGTGCAAGTGGACCCGGACTTGGCCGGCATTCCGCGCGTGTTATCTGCCCGCTGGAACGCAAAAAAGCCCCCGGATCGAGGCGAACCGGGGGCTTAATCGACTACCTGAAAGAATACTAGATCTTGGACTCTTTGTATTCCACGTGCTTGCGGACGACCGGATCGTACTTCTTTTTGAGAATCTTATCCGTCTTAATCTTTGG
>Ga0209490_10004556_pt1 | contig 12750 bp, 12 predicted proteins | sample MAT06_FD_187209 | JGI IMG/M metagenome (GOLD analysis project Ga0209490, IMG submission 187209) | Freshwater microbial communities from Lake Fryxell liftoff mats and glacier meltwater in Antarctica - MAT-06 (SPAdes) (version 2) | ecosystem: Environmental > Aquatic > Freshwater > Ice > Liftoff...
GGACGGCATCGCCACGTTCACCATCGCCGGCACGGCCGAGGGGATCGAATCCGGTGCCCAAGCCCGCGTGAGCGTTGCCGCCACGGGGACGTTCGACGTGGCCGCCAAGCGGTTGGTCGGTTTGACGTGGGAGCAAACCGATTTCCGCAGCCAGGGTCCGGCCACTCCGGCTGCGGAGGTCAAAGCCACGGTCGTGCTCAAGAGAACGACATTGGCCGAAGAGCCGAAGGAACTCAACGCCGAGGCCCGGCTCAAAGTCCCCGCGGACGGCAAACCGACCGGAGTGATGGCCTCCCTGCGGTATGCGGACGTTGCGGGGCGATTTCAATTCGCTTACCCGCGAGACTGGCACGTCGTTGGCCGAACGAAGGATCACCTCGTTCTGCGGCTCGTCGAAAAGGGCGAATTCACCGCTCAGGCGACGCTCACGACCTGGAAGAAAGCGGACCCCGGTACGCATACGTCGCCCGAAGACTTCAAGAAAGTGCTCGCGATGCTCCCCGGCTGGGAACCCGAGGCGGGCGAAGAAGGTCCGGTCCCTTCGGACGGTGGCCGCTGGGCCTACCGAGTCGCAACCCGCGGCAAGCAAGATGGCGTACCCGTGGCCCAAACCTTCTTCCTCCTCGCCGGGCCGAACGGCGATCAGATCGCCGTTACCGTCCTCGCCGCGATCGAAAAGGCCGCGAAAATCGGCACCCGCGACCTCGAACTCGTCAACGCGATCGAGTTCCCGAAGAAGTGAACCGCACCGTCGCTCGGGCGGAGCCTACCGGCCCCCGTCGAACTTTGCTATCGTAACGAGACCGGATCGCGGCGCAACTGCGGCCCTGCCGGTCGGTGCGGGTGCGCAATGCGGATCGGTGTACTCAGCGACACTCACGACCGGATCGAGGCGATTGCCGAGGCCGTCCGACTACTCACCGACCAACAGGTCGAACTCATCCTGCACTGCGGCGACATCGAAACCCCCGAAACCATCGCCGCATTCCAGGTCGTTCCCACGCACTTCGTCTTCGGCAATTGGGATAAGGATAAGGTCAAGCTCACCGCCGCCATCAAGGCCATCGGCGGCACCGCTCACGATTCGTTCGGCGCTCTCGAAATCGGCGGCAAGCGGATCGCCTGGGTCCACAGCCACGAACGGCACCAGCTTTATCAACTCGAACACTGCGATTACTTCGACTACGTTTTCTACGGCCACACGCACGTCCGCGAACAGCACCGCACGGGCAAGACGCTCGTGGCGAACCCCGGCGCCCTCTTTCGCGCCAACCCGAAGACCTGCATCGTGTTGGACGTGGTCACCGGCGAAATCAAGCCGATCATCGTGCCGGTGAAGTCGGGCGACAGCATGCACGGCCGCCCCGGCCTCGGATCGCCCGGCGATAGCAGCCACAGCCAAGCTCCACTTCCGGCCCCGCCCCCGCGGGTCGATTAACATTCATTCGCTCCGCAATCCGTCGCCGCCCGGTGGCCGCGGGGGTCGGATTTCCTACAACACCTGTCTAAAATTCGACCACGCTCGGAGTTCTCGGGAATGTACGCGATCATCGAAGACGGTAGCCGGCAGTATCGGGCGGAAGAGGGCGGGCACATCACGATCGACTACCGCGACGTGAAGCCGGGGGACACACTCGAACTCTCGAAAGTGCTGCTCTACCACAACGGCGACGTGACCAAAATCGGGCAGCCGGTCGTCGAAGGGGCGAAAGTCCTCACGCAAGTCGTGGATATGCCGAAGGTGAAGTCGATGATCCAGAAGTTCCGCCGCCGGAAGAACTCCAAGCGGTTGAAGGGGCACACGCAGCCTTTCGTCCGCGTGAAGGTCACGTCGATCGTCGGATAATTTCCGAGCCTCGCACGTCGGTAAGCGATTCGCAATTCGGCCGCGGTTCAACTTCGGGTTGAATCCGCGGCCGAATTACTTTCCACTGAGCCGAACTTCGCAGTCCGCGGGCAAGGAGGCTCGGGCATGGTTCGGTACGCTATTTCGCTCGTTCTCGGTTCCACGCTTTTGAGCACCGTCGCCATCGGGCAGCCTCCACCGCAGCCGTTACCGCCGTCGATTACGGGTGTACCAGCACCCGTGGTGCCCGTGGCTGCCGTTTCGATTCAGACTCCCGCTGCCCGATTTCAAAACCCAAACGCATTCCCCCCCGAGACGGGGCAGGCCGTAGTTTCCGTCCAAGCTGGCGCGGAGTGGCTTTGGCGTATGAATCAGTCCAACGGCCGGTTCTTCCCCGGGTTGAATCCCGCTTTGCGGTTGCCGCTCGAATCGGACAGCGATCTTCGCCAAGCCTACGCGGCCCTGGCTCTCGCGGAAGCGGCGAAGTTCACCGGGGACGAGCGTTACGCCGCACGGGCCACGCAGTCGGTCCTCGCTTTGCTCGCGCTGACTCGGGTCGAGGGGGATGCCCGAGTTCCCGCGCTGGCGGCGGACGCGGAGAACTCGGTCGCGTTCGCGGCATTGCTTTGCATGGCAATCTGCGAGTTGCCGAGCCCCGAGGCGAAGTTGCTGGGCGAAGCGGAAGCCCTGAGCGTTTACTTGCGAAAGCCCCCGCTTGGCGAAACTGAGGCGGATGCGACGAAAGTCGGGCTTTCACTGCGGGCGCTGGTGGCCACGTATCGCTTCAAGCCGGACGCGGCGAAGAAAGAAGCAATTCAAAAGTGCATGACTGCGGGCTCGAACTCGTTCAAGGTTCATCGAAGCCCGGCCGTGGCCGCGGCGATGATTCCGGGAATTGCGGACTCTTACGCAGTCGTCGCGAAAGACCCCGCGGTCGCGGCGATGGCGTTCGAGATGGCGGATGCTCTTTGCGCCGACCAATACACGCGGGCCGATGCGCGGACGATGGCCTGGGTCGGCGGGTTCAAACTCGGCACCGCGGAGCCGGGGTCGGATTCGATCGCGGCGGCGGGAGCATTGTGTGCCGCGGCGAAGTTGACCCGGCAAGTTCCGGACCTCACGCGGTTCGTCCGCTACCGCAAGGCCGCGGTCGAGGCTCTCGCCTTCTCGCGGTCCTTGCAGTTTTCGGACGAGAACGCAGAGCACTTCGAAAAGAGCTTCCGAGCCCGCTTCCTCGTCGGCGGAACGCACCTCGGGCCGTCGGACGGCACGGTGCGGATCGATGCGACGGGGATGCTCGTCTCGGCTCAGTTGGCGTTCCTGCACAGCGGCGCCGAGGCGCGAACCGAATGAGCCGTAGTCCGGCGCGGCGGCTGGTTCGTATAATCGACTTAATACCGTCGGGCCAGCTTCGCAGGTACGCACCGGATGAGCAGTGAACGACCGTCGCCGCGGCCGAAGTGCCGGTCCCTGATGGGGGTCCGAGTCGTCGGCAGCGGCAAGTACATCCCGGACGCCGTCGTCACCAACGACCACCTCCACGCCCGCCTCGGCTTCGATTCGGAGTGGATCGTCAAGCGGACCGGCATTTTGGAACGCCGCCATGCTCTCCCGCATCAAGCCACGTCGGACCTCTGCGTCGAAGCGGCGAACGATTGCTTCGCCAAGACCGGGTTGACCGCGAAAGACTGCGATCTCCTCGTCCTCGGCACGTTCACCCCGGATATGTCGTTCCCCTCGACGGCGTGTTTGGTGCAAGACCGCATCGGCCTCGTCGGCCCGGCCATCGAAGTGGAAGCGGCCTGTGCGGGGTTCATGTACGCGCTCATCACCGCGGCCGCTTACGTGGTCAGCGGTGCGAGCGACCGGGCCTTGGTCATCGGCGGCGATACCAATAGCCGAGTGCTGAATCCGGACGACATCAAAACGTACCCGCTCTTCGGCGACGGGGCCGGGGCCGTGATCATCGAACGCGGCAATCCGGATCAGGGGATCATTTCGTACAGCATGGGGGCGGACGGAGCCGGTGGCCCGCTGCTTTGCCGACCCGTATGCGGTAGCCGAACGCCGCCGACGGCCGAGGCGATCGCCGAGGGCAAGCACTTCATGGCGATGGACGGCCGGGCCGTCTTCCGCTGGGCCGTTGACATCTTGTGCGACACCATTCAGGATGTGCTCACGGCTGCGAAGATGAACGCGAGCGATGTGGACTTGTACATCGCCCATCAGGCTAACATCCGCATCATCAATGCCGGGATCGACGTGCTGAAAATCCCGCGGTCGAAAGTGTATAACAACCTGGAAAAGTACGGCAACACGTCCGCGGGATCGATCCCGATTGCGTTGGACGAGGCCATCGCGGACGGCCGATTGAAGACCGGACAACTCGCCGTGCTGAGCGGGTTCGGAGCGGGGCTGGCGTGGGGCACGGCGCTGATGCGGTGGTGAGTTCCTTTCCTCGGACCGGAGTCCGGAAATGACCGACGACTTCGAGTTGGAACCCGATTCGGACGACCCCCGCGAGTGGCCGAGCCTGTGGGCCGTGCCGGTCGAGGATCCCGAAGTCGCGGTGCCGCCAACCCCGGAACCGCCGAGCGATGATCCGCCGCCGCTGTACCACACGTTCCGCGGTTCGGACACGCCGCCGTCGATCGGGTTCACCCCGCGGTTGAGCCGGGACAACGAAGACCTGTAAAAAGTGGGGACGGGCCTCTGACCTGTCCAATCTTTTCGATAGGCCAGAGGCCCGTCGCCACGATGGTTTATCGGGCGACGAGAGTTCGCAATTCGGCTAAGTTAGTTTCAGTTTTTGCTCGGCGATCCTTCCGGATTGCCGATCCTCGCACGACGCGGGGCAAACCGGGCCGACGGGCGGCCCGCGAACGGCCAGGCCGTGGTTTGCAGTCCGAGGAGTGCATCCTATGCCCCACTCCGATGCGAGCGCCGACGCGTTCATGGCCCGGATTCTCGCGAATCCGGCCGACCCCCTTCCCAAACTCGTCTTTGCCGACTGGCTCGAAGAATCCGGCACATCCTCGAACATCGCGTGGGCCCGCTACCTGCGATTGGCCGACGAACTCGCGAACACGCCGCCCGACGACATTCGCCGGCACAAGTTGAAAGAATCGCTCAGCCGCTTCGCGGGGAGTATTCGCGCCCGGCTGACCTTCCGGGCCGAGACGCTCGTGGCGAATCCGGAGGCGATGTTGCGATTGCTACCGTCGAAGAACCTCGTGGTGAACGTCGAAACGGTCGTGATTCAACGGTCGGTTCTCGAGTTGCTTCCGGAGTCGGTCGCGCGCGAAAGCCAAGTGATTCCGTTCGCCGAATTGCCGGGCCGCACGTACCTCTTGGGGGCCGTCGATCCCTTGAGTCCGCAACTCGCGGAGCGGATCGGTTTCATCTTGAATTGCGATCCCCTGTTCGTGGGCGTTGCGGAAGTGGGAATGATCGCCTGTCTCGGCCGCAATTACGGGGAACTCGAAACGGAATCGGTGGATAGCGTCTCGTACCGCTGGTTGCCGGAAGACGGTTGGCTGACCGGCGGCTCACGAGTTAACAGCCCCATGCTTGAATTCGGCGATCTGCTGGTGCTCGAGGCGTTCGAGTACGCGGCGACCGCGTTGGAATTCGAGAGCGAGGCAACGCGGTTTACAGCTTGGCACTGGTACGGCGCGCTCCGCCGAGAACGCGAGTATCGACCCTCGACCGAGGCGATTTCTCAACTTGTGCCACTGTTGCAATCCTACCTCCGCAATCCTGCGACCGGCGTGGACGGAACGACCACAGGCGAACTCATCTTCTCGTACTGGGGCCGGCCGCGAACGCTCGCCGTTCGAATCACCGACCGGCCGAACGGCGTCCACGTCATGATCGCACTCCCCCCCGAACCGCCCACGCCGCCGATCGCCGTGCTGAACCCCGCGGCGTGAACGCGTATCATTCCGATGTGGGGCAGGCCTCCCGGCCTGCCTTGTCACTGGCAGGCCGGGAGGCCTGCCCCACATCGGGAAATGCATGTACGAACTCTTCGAACACACCGCCGACCTCGGCCTCCAGGCCGAGGCTGCCACATTAAACGAACTCTTCGCCGACGCGGGCCTCGGGCTTTCTTCGATGATCGTCGAAGACGTAACCGCGGTTCGGCCCCTCGTCGAACAGTCCTTCGACATCGCTGGAACGGACCGCGAATACCTCTTTTTTGACTGGCTCCGCGAACTGCTCTACCGCTTCGATACGGAACAACTGGTTTTCGTGAAGTTCGAGGTTCTCATCGATGAATCCGGGCTGAAAGCCGTCGCGTGGGGCGAACCCCTCGAACCCGAACGCCACGGGCGGAGTCATGAAGTGAAGGCGATCACGTACCACGAACTCAAAGTCGAACGGACCGCGGACGGCTGGTTGGCGGAAGTCATCGTGGATATTTAGGAGCATTCGTCATGGCCAAAGGCGCTTACACCGGTCCGCTCGAACAGGTCGATTCGTGCTGCTACCGGATTCCGAAGTCGCACCGCAAAGACATGCGGGTGGACGGGCTCATCTTCGCGAATGCGAAGTTGATCGAAGCGATCCGCAACGACCAGGCTCCGGAACAAGTCGCGAACGTGGCCACGCTCCCCGGTATTCAGGGCGCGAGCCTCGCGATGCCGGACATCCACTGGGGCTACGGCTTCTGCATCGGCGGCGTTTGCGCGACCGACCCCGCGGAAGGCGGAGTGATCTCCCCCGGCGGGGTCGGCTACGACATCAACTGTGGCGTTCGCCTCGTGAAGACGAACCTGTTCCTCGACGACGTGAAGAAGCATCTGCGAGACCTTATCAAGGAACTCTTTTACACCATTCCTGCGGGGGTCGGACGGAGCGGGAAGTACAAGTTCGACGCCGTGGAAACCCGTCGGCTGATGGGGCAGGGGGTGAAGTTCGCCATCGACCGCGACCTCGGTTCGCCGGACGATTTGGACCGCATCGAAGCGAACGGTCGGATCGACGGCGGCGACCCGGACGAGGTCTCGGACCACGCCGTGAAGCGGGGCGCGGAGCAGTGCGGCACGTTGGGCAGCGGCAACCACTTTCTGGAAGTCCAGGTCGTCGATGCCGTGATCGATGCGGACGTGGCCAAGGTCTTCGGGCTGGAGTTGAATCAGATCTGCGTGATGATCCACTCCGGCAGCCGGGGACTCGGCTACCAGGTCTGCGACGACGCGCTCGCGGCCTTCCGCAACGCGCCGGCCAAGTACGGCATCGAGTTGCCGGACCGGCAGTTGGCTTGCGCACCGGCCGATTCGCCGGAGGGCCGCAAGTACATCGCCGCGATGCGGGCCGCGGCGAACTTCGGGTTCTGCAACCGGCAACTGCTCATGCAGCAGACCCGCGAGGTCTTCGCCGCCCACTTCGGCCGGACTTGGCAGGACCTGGGCATGGACCTGCTCTACGACGTGGCGCACAACATCGCCAAGTTCGAAGAGCACGTCGTGGACGGGAAGAAAAAGAAAGTCTGGGTCCACCGCAAGGGCGCGACTCGGGCGTTCCCCGCGGGGCATCCGGAAGTGCCGGCCGCGTTCCGGGCTGTGGGCCAGCCGGTGATTATCCCGGGCGACATGGGCCGGGCGAGCTGGGTGCTCGTCGGCGCGCCGGGGAGCATGGAAAAGACCTTCGGCACGACCTGCCACGGGGCGGGGCGAGCGATGAGCCGGACCGCGTCGGTGAAGGACGCGGCGGGGCGCAAGATCGACAAAGAACTCGAAGCCCGCGGTGTCATCGCGATGTCATCCAGTCGTATGGGCCTCGCGGAGGAGCAGCCGAAGGCGTACAAGAACGTGGACGAAGTGGTGGACGTGGTCCACGAGGCCGGACTGTCGCGGAAAGTCGCCCGGATGCGGCCCATCGGGGTGATCAAAGGGTAAATCGAAGCGAAACGCAGGTTCGTTTCGCGAAAGGCCCCCGGTCGGGGGCCTTTTCCGTTGACCCTCGGAAAGCTCCGTCCGCATAATGACCGAAGTTCCCCCTGCCGCAGGATGGCGGGATTGACACCGAGGCCGGGTAGGCGACCCGACCCACGACGCACGGATGTGTCGAAAAATCGCCGTTGATATAAATCCGTCCCCCGTCCGTCCTCGCACGACCGCGCCGAACTGGGAGACCCAGAGCGGACGACGGCAGCGCCCTTTTCGCGCCGCCCGAATCGCACTGCCCGGAACTGGAGATGAAATATGACGATGATCGAGGATCGCACGGGCCGCCGGAAGGAGTGGCCTTTATGGATGTGGATAACCCCGTCGTGGTCGGCGGGTTGGTATTGGCCGGGGCGGTGCTGTTCGTCGGCATCGGGCTCGGCGTTCTGATTTTGATGCTCTCGCGCCGTAAGAACGCTCAACCCTCAGCCGCCGAAATCGCCGGATCGCCGGCGGTGAAGGCCGCGGAAACCCGGGCGACGGAAGTGCTCGAACAGGCCCGCCTCGATTCCGAGCGACTGTTGAAGGACTCGGAACTCCGCGCTAAAGACGAGGCGTTCCGCCGCAAAGAGGAAATTACCCGCGAACTCGAAACGACCCGTGTCGAACTCCGCGAGAACGAACGGAGGTTGGAAAAGCGCGAAGACGCCATCGCCGAGAAGGTGAAGGACGTCGCCAAGAAAGAACGCCAGACCGAGCACGTGCAGAAGAAGAATGCGGAGCGCAAGGAGATCCTCGAAAAGAAAACGAAAGACCTGGAAGCGCTGATCGAAGAGGAGACGAAGAAACTCCACGATATCACGGGCCTGTCCCGAAGCCAGGCGGAAGCGATGCTGCTGGACCGCCTGGAGCGGGAACTCGCCACGGAAACGGCCGCGCGGATTCAGAAGCACCACGAGCGGATCAAGGAAGAGGCCGAGACGAAGGCCCGCGAGGTGATCTCGACGGCGATCCAGCGGTACGCCTCGGAGCACACGACGGACACGACCGTTTCGACGGTGGACATCCCGGACGACAACATGAAGGGGCGGATCATCGGCCGCGAAGGCCGCAACATCCGCACGTTCGAGAAGTGTACCGGGGTGGACGTGATCGTGGACGACACGCCGGGCGTGGTGGTCGTCTCCGCGTTCGACAACGTCCGCCGCGAGACGGCCCGGATGGCCCTCGCCAAGCTCATCGCCGACGGCCGCATTCACCCGACGCGGATCGAAGAGGTCGTGCTCGAAACCCAGCAGGAGATGGAACAGCACATCCTCGAATTGGGCAAAGCCGCCGTGCTCGATGCGGACATTCCGATGCCGCACGACAAGATTCTGAGTCTGCTCGGCCGGTTGAAGTTCCGCACCAGCTACAGCCAAAACGTGCTCCAGCACAGCCTGGAAGTTGCGCACCTCTGCGGCATGATGGCGTCCGAACTCGGCATGAACGCGCAACTGGCCCGGCGGTGCGGGTTGATGCACGACATCGGTAAAGCGGCCGATCACGAGATGGAAGGCGGTCACCCCAAGGTCGGGGCCGAATTGGCCAAGCGGTACGGCGAGACCAGCAAGGAAGTCCTCCACGCCATCGCGGGGCACCACGACGACATCACCGTGGACAACCTGTACACGGTCCTCGTCGCCGCGTCGGATGCGATCAGCGCGAGCCGTCCGGGAGCGAGGCGCGAGACGCTGGAAAGGTACGTCAAGCGCATGGCGGACCTGGAAGCGGTCGCGTGCGGGTTCCCCGAGGTCGATGCCGCGTTCGCGATCCAGGCGGGCCGCGAACTCCGCGTCATCGCCAACGCAAGCAAGACGACCGACGCGGACGCTTTGCGGGTCTGCCGCGAGATCGCGAGGGCGATCGAGCAGCAACTCGACTACCCCGGCGAGATCAAGGTGACGGTGATCCGCGAGACGCGGGCGCTGGAGATTGCGAAGTAGGGGGTTAGCCGCGAGGCGGGAGCCGAGCGCGGGTGCGAATCCGCGCTCGGCTCCCGCCTCGCGGCTAACCGGAGATTCTCGATGCGATTCCTCTTCCTCGGCGACATCGTCGGCGCGCCGGGTGTCGGGCTCGTGCGGAGTGCATTGCCCCAAATCCGCTCAGAGCAAGGCCTCGATTTCGCCGTCGCGAATGCGGAGAACGCCTCGAACGGCACGGGGCTGTCACCGCGGGATTACCGGCACCTCAAGGCCGCGGGCGTGGATGCGTTCACGCTCGGAGACCACGTCTACAAGAAGTTCGAGATCGCGGACGTCCTCGCCGACCCGGCCGAACCCATCGGCAAGCCGGCGAACTTTCCGGCAGCGGCACCCGGCAAAGATGTGGTGCGATTTACGGTAAACGGCGTCGCGGTCGCGGTGATTTCCCTGCTCGGGCGGACCTTCATGCGGCCGGTCGATTGCCCGTTCGCGGCCGCGGACCGAGTGCTGGCTTCGCTCGGCGATTCGGCCAAAATCATCGTCGTCGATATCCACGCGGAAGCGACCGGGGACAAAGCCCTGATGGCCCACCACCTCGACGGCCGAGCGACGGCCGTGCTCGGAACGCACACCCACGTTCCCACGGCGGACGAACGAATCCTGCCGAAGGGCACCGCGTTCATCTCGGACGTGGGCATGTGCGGGCCGCACGATGGGATCTTGGGCCGGCGGGCGGACCGCGTGCTGAAAACCGCAATCGAATTCGTGCCGACGACGTTCGACGTTTCGCAAGGCGACGTGCGGCTGAATGGCGCGATTGTGGAAGTGGATGAGCAAACGGGCCGGGCGACGGAAATCCGGCGATTTACCTATGTGGCGACGGGCTTCTAGCCGATCGTTCGGAGGTGGACAGGCCAGAGGCCCGTCCCCACGATTATTTCTCGAAGAGCGCCGCCACGAACGCATCCGGGTCGAACGCTTCCAGATCGTCCATGCCCTCGCCGACGCCGATGTATTTCACGGGCAAGCCGACCTTGTTCTTGATCGCGAACACCGACCCGCCCTTCGCGGAGCCGTCGAGTTTCGTGAGCACGATCCCCGTGCAGTGAACCGTCTTCTTGAACTGCTCGGCCTGCGTGACCGCGTTCTGGCCCGTGGTCGCATCGAGCACGAGGAAAACGTCGTGCGGAGCGCCGGGGATCTGCTTGGCGACGACGCGGTGGATCTTTTCGAGTTCGCGCATCAGGTGCGTTTGCGTGTGCAACCGGCCCGCGGTATCGACGATGAGCACGTCGTACTGGCGGGCCTTGGCTCGCTCGCAGGCGTCGTGCGCCACGGCCGCGGGGTCCGAACCCTGCTGCTGCTTGACAATGTCCACGCCGATGCGCTCGCTCCAGACGGTGAGTTGCTCCACCGCCGCGGCCCGGAATGTATCGCAAGCGGCGACGAGCACTTTCTTCCCGTCGAGCTTCAAGCGATTTGCGAGCTTGGCGATGGTCGTAGTCTTTCCCGAACCGTTGACGCCCGCGATCATCACGACCGTCGGCCCGGTCTCCTGCCAGCGAATCCCCCCGGCGGGGTCGAGGAGCATGTCGCGGAGTTGAGCTTGGACGAACGCCTTCACGTCGTCCCCGACTTCGCGGTCGAGAAAGCCCTGCTTCACGCGATCGACGATGAGCGTGGTCGCTTGCATCCCCACGTCGGCGAGGAGGAGTTGCTCTTCGAGCTTGGCCAAAAACGCCTTGTCCACGCGGTGGTTGCCGGTGAACAGGTCGAAGACGCCCGCGAAGACGTTGCGGGTCTTCGAGAGGCCCTGCTTGAGCTTGGAGAGAAACCGGCCGAGGACCATCGGGCGCCGCCTGGGGGTGATGGGTGGGGTCCAAGACATTCTAGCAGTTCGGGCTCAACCGCAATCTCTCGGGGTTTGGGTCTTGCTCCCCTCTGTCCGTTGGGGATGTAAAAAACGGACGCATCGTTGACACTCATTCGGGGACATGGCGGACGCATATCGTCAGTCTTCCGACGCTTCGGCCTGCCGAGCGCATCCGCTGCGACGACGGTCCGCACTGGGGCGCGTCCGAATCCGCGGACGCCGAACGCGGGGTTTGGGCGAAGAGAATGCCGGGGTGTCAACTGCCCACCATTTCCTCGAAGGCCTGTGAGCTATGTCCCCGGTCCAAACATCCCCAGCGGAGAGAGGGGAACCAAACCGAACTGAACCACCGCCGATGAGCCGTATAGTGAGAGCATGTCTACTCCTGCACCTCCGTCGCGGAAAGTTCGCGCCCGCTGGATCGTCGCACTGCTCGCCGTCGCGCTGCTCGTGCCGATCACGCTGGGGTTCGTCGTTTTCCCCCTGCTCGCGGAGCAGCCCTTCGACAACGCGGACGAATTGACGCCCGAATCGGTCGAATCCGTGCGAGTCTTCCTTTTGAATCGCAAGGAACTCGATGGCGGCGAGGATGTGGGGCCGTACTTCGCCGCGGCGGACGATGTGGCCGCGGTACTCGCCTCGCTCAAGTCGGTGCCGGAGGTGGATCAATTCCCGGATGCCCGCGGGCCGTGGTTGGGAGAACTGCGAGTGCGGTTGAAGAACGGCCGGAAGGGAACGATCAAGCTCTACTGGGTGCGAAAGCCCGGCGAGGAGGCCCGGCTGCGATTCCAGATCGGCACGCACAAGTTCGAAGGCGGGTCGTCGGAGGCGTTCATCAAAATCGCGGCGGAGGCAGCACCGCGGGGCCGGACAGTGAAACGGTAAACATCTGAGCCCGAGTGCCAACGAGGTACGTCTCGAAGACCTCGTTGGCACTCGGGCTCAGAGGATCCGGTTCACCCATTCGGCGGCAACAACTGCGGGTTGCCGAACAGGCACTTCCAGGGCCGCAAGTCCCACCGCACGAACACGCCCGAGTCGTGGAACGGGTCCGCTTTCAGGATCGCCTCGGCGGCTTCCTTCGTTTCGGCTTCGTACACGATCAGTGCGCCGTAGTCGTCCGTGAACGGACCCGAGCAGACCAGTTGCCCGCCCTCGAGCAATTTGGTGAGGTAG
>Ga0209490_10004563_pt1 | contig 12742 bp, 10 predicted proteins | sample MAT06_FD_187209 | JGI IMG/M metagenome (GOLD analysis project Ga0209490, IMG submission 187209) | Freshwater microbial communities from Lake Fryxell liftoff mats and glacier meltwater in Antarctica - MAT-06 (SPAdes) (version 2) | ecosystem: Environmental > Aquatic > Freshwater > Ice > Liftoff...
ATTTATCTCACCGGGCTGAAGTGTCCAGTATTCCTGTAATTCGGGGATTTCCCAATCTCGCTTCATTGAGTCTCACTTTTTGAGGGCCGGATATGACAACAAGTTCCTAGAATTCCAAGAGTAGGAACTTATTGGTCAAAAAAAAGAATACTCTATACCGCGAAACGCCCAAAGCTCGTTTCCAGAAACCGTTGCTTTCCGTTACCATTTTAAAACTAGGAACTTTAGTGATTACGGCTAAAACAGTACATCTACGCTACTGTCAACGCTTGAATCAATGAGCCCGTGGCTCCTAAAGGCACGTTGCGGACTTTGCACCTGATGACAGCTACGCTATCCCAGAGCCTTGATCGCCTAGCCATGTTTGAACTGTCTGAGCAAGAGGTCTTTACCTTTGCAGCCACCCAGAAGGTCACTACATGAGGCATAGGCGGCACGATGATGACGCCAGAGCCGACCATGAATCAGCGGTCGAAATTGAAGGAATTGAGATTTTTGGCTCAGAGAGCCTTTCTGATGACCTAGTAACAGGTCATTACCAGCCTGTTAATGACCCCCCTTCAGGTCTTACAATCAAGGAAGCGTGCCAGTTTTACAAAGTCTCTGAATCTACCATCAGAGGACGCCTGAAGCGGGGCGAGATCTTGGCTACCAAGGCTAAAACCCCAACTGGTGAGCAATGGCGGATTTTTCCAGAGGGGTCATTAACAGGTCATTACCAGCCCGTTAATAGCCTGGTAACAACCCCCTCACCTAGTTATCAAGATAATGAGCTGATTGCCCTTCTTGACCGTAAGACAGAGCGTCTTGAGGCTGCCATGCTTGAGATTGGATCGCTCAAAGCGCAGCTGCAAGCCAATTTTGAAAAGACCAAGCTACTAGAGGATCGGTCTAAAATGACATGGTGGCGACGTTTTTGGCAAGCGCTAAAGAGCTGACCAGAAAAACTGCAGCCAGCGTGTTAGGCTTCTCTGTCTCGCCAAACTAGCTCTACCTGGTCGTCGTAGACGGTAGCAACGACTAGATCATTTTCTACCACACACTCTATTTCTAACTGAAACTCACTTTCAGCCAGTTCGACTACTGTGCCGTTAATGTCCTTGGGTAGCTGGATTTCGTTGCCTTCAAAATCTTTGGCGGTGATGTCTGTTATTACTTTCACCACGTCACCAATCTGAAATACTATTTCTACTTCTGTCACGAAATCCTTACCTTTAACACTTCTTCACTGACTCAATGCTTATAATTCCTTCTGTGCCACTGTCAAACAGTATGCAGGCACAGACGCCGATAGTCTCATAATCAGCCAGTCCTACGACTTTTCCAGTTCCCTGTCTCTCGTGAGTAATTTTATCACCTACGGCTAGAAGTGAGCCATCAAGCCGCTTGTATGGACTTTTCACTATTTTTGGTTCGATTAATTGAGCTTCTGCTTGTGAATTTTCAGGCATTTATTTTCTCTATTTTCTCCAAACCCATCAAGAAGCTGATGAACACTGTATTTTCAGCAACCAGTCACCGCCCGTTAAAACAGTGAGTGTCTGATACCATCTGTTATGTTTCATTCGATGATTATTTAAAATGAGTATTGGCGCGGGTTTCGAGAGGTTAGTGATTTTACTTACCCCTTTTGGGGTACTCGATCTGCTCCGATCTCGCCTGTTTCAATCAAATGGATTCTCTTCTGCTAGGCACTCTGCATATAACGCTTTGTCTTTTTCGCTCAGCTCAAGACGCTGAAACCCAGGCCAGTTAGGTATTTCTGGAAGCGCCCGCTGCCAGAGATTATTGAAAGTGGTTGGATTAAATAAGTCTGGCAACTCAAAACCGTGGTAAATAAAGGCACGAGCAACCGAGAGACTACCAAGTAGACTAATGGCATCTGGTGTGATGTGCCATGGTACCTCATCTTCCCAAAACAGATAGGAGCCTAGTGCATTATACCTGGGCTCAAGAGATGGGTCATAGACCGAACTATCGATTATTTTTCTGTCTCGTTCTGCGAACAATTGGTGGGTCTGATTCATTACCTTACCTGCTGGTTTCGATTACTATGTTTAGTTTTTCAAGATACTGATCCCATTCATACCGAAAGCTTTTTGGTTGTATTCCAAGTTGTTTCAGTGATTTAGAAGCTAATTTTGCAACCAAAGTATCCTCTGGCAAAGCTCCTGCTTTGAAGGCTTCAAGTGTTTTCCGATTTGTTATGTTCTCCAGAATAAAGTGTTCTGTTGGTATTGCAGCGTGTGCTTTGAGACACTCTGCAAGCAAATGACCACCAGCACCCTTAGGCATCGAGCCCCTGTTTATATACTGGAGGACTACAGTGCCTTCGTTCTGCACGGAGGCCTGAAACCAGGCCATGCTATCACCTGGAATAGTTGCCTTGATAGAAAATTCATCGGTCCCAAGCTTGAGTTTAGGCATCTCAAACCGCTTAAGAGCAACACCTGCCAACTCCCCATCTGTCATATTCTCAAGCTTTTTAAGCCCACCAAAAGCTTCTATTTCTCGTTCGTTTAAAACCTTGTTCTGACCAGGAGCCAAGAACATTGGTTTGCGCTCTGGGATGTACTCCCCGGAGCGACCGACCATCTTAGCTACAGAATCCAGAAGTTTGTCATCTCCTGAAACCTTTACTGCAAGCCCTTCGGGTGTAACTGCCATGTGTTCGATCAACTTTCCTGCCATTCTCTCGTAAGCTTCGCGCCCAGAGGCTCCAAACTGGCTGCCTTGGCTGCCTAGCTCTTGCAAAGCTCCGACTACATCCATACTTTTAGCTAGCTTTTGCACACCAACACCGGTGGCATAGGCGCCCATGTTTTCCGTTGCCAGCTTGCTGACCAAGCGGGTTTTCTCTTCTGGGCTCATTGCCTCCCAGGCTGCGTTCATTCTCTGTCCGAGTCCAGCTATATCTCTGAAAACCTTGGTATCATCACCGTTGTAAGAAGCTGCGCCTATACTGCCAAGGTAGTTGTCTGCAACATCCCAGAGCTTTACGCCACTCACTAGGAGCTTACCAAACGCTTGTCCTGCCATTACCTGGGCATGTGGATCATTTTGGGCTATTTCTTTGCTGAACTGCCCAACCTGACAAAGCGACTTACCTAGACTTTCAGCTCCCTTAGCCATATCCACGACGCCATCACCAAACCCGGCAACTGCTCCGATTGCTATTCTCACTTGCTGATGGTTCAGTTCCTGACCAAAAGCAGCTAGACCGGCTCTGATCACCTGTGCTTGCTTGTCCCAACTTAAAGCCCCCAGGCGCTCCATCAAGCTTGTTTGATGGAGCGCTGGGTGCGTCTTACCCTGGTTCTCTGTACTGTCGAACAGTTGAAACTTTGGCGTAGCTTTGCTCTTGTTCAGATCATGGTACAGATCGGTAGCTGATTGATCTTGTCCCAACATGTGTGCCTGTTGGGCTGTTCGCCAATCTGCTTGTTGTACTTCGTTCTTGATCACACCACCATGCAAAACTTTCTCGGGTGCTGTTTGCCCGTCTCTTAACTTAGCTACTTCGTTTGTCTCGTCTGCTTTGTCAGTCATTTGGGCAGCTCCGGGCATGTAGACTTTCATATACCCTTTTTCGCTGCCTGTCATGTCATCGAATAGCTGGAAGTCTCCCAAGATGCCCGTAGTGTCTATCTTTGCTGCTTGTGCTGCTGTTAGCGATCGCATGTCATTTTGGTTCCAAGCTCCTGCGGCTATGTTAGCGTAGCTGCCAACCTCCAATCTATCAGCGCAGCGGTTACTTGTTCTTTCTTCAACTTCGTGACTTGGCATATAGAACCTGGTAAGTGGGCTGGCTGTGTATTACAGGCGAGATCTAAACCTCAGCTCATTACTAGGCTATGCTTACCGATTGGCAAAGTTATGGCATTTCGACAGGCAGGTTAGTACGCCCGTCGTGGTTTGCCCTTTTCTCTGCCTCTGTCTATACTTGCGGTCGGTAGTTGTTTAGGCAGATGGCTCCGCTAATGTAGTTGATATTGCTATAGCCTATAGACTGGACTGTTTACGATTTGTAGTGGTACGCCTTCATCCTGCCTTACTGTCGTAAGGGCGGCTGGCGCCGTTGCTCTTTTGCGTCTCGTTTCCCACTCGCCGCGCCAGGTTCTTCCGCCCTACGGGAGTCGCGATCTGTAATTGTGAATGTCAGCGCCGCCAGGTGCGGGTTCTAAGCGGTCCTCGAAAACCGCGCTATTCTCAGCACGTAGGCAACGTGCGCACAATTCGCGGCTGCGAGGGGTGGGCAGGGGGGAGCCTCAGACGGAGCGAAGCGCAGGCGGGTTCTTGTTCTACGAGGTATTAACCCTTTCCTTTTTTCTCGTCACGATCAGACAGTTTTGCCAATAATTTATCGTTTTGACTGCTTAGTGAATCGGTACGCCCTTTCAGTTCTGCTGCTTCTTTAATGGCTGTGTCCCTTTCTTTCGCTGCACTCTCTAGCTTTACTTCCAGTTTAGTTACTGCTGATCGCGCTTCTTCCGCTACTACGATTACTCGCTCCTGATTCTTGCTAGCCTCTTCTTTAGCTGCATCACGGGCTGCTTCTAGCCTGGCGATCTCCACTTTGAGCTTGTTCATCTCATCGGCGTGCTGCTTCACCTGCGCAGCCTGTTCTTCGCTATGCCTCAACTGCTGCTGCTCTTGGACGCCCTGGACGCTCTCCAAACTTCTCTCTAACTTTTGCGCCTGGCTCTTCAACTGCTCGTTAACTGCTGTCAGGGCGCTCTTTTCACTCATCGCTGTATTTAACTTGCTTTCGGTTGCATCTAGCTTTCTTGTGAGTTCGTCTAGCTTCTCTGCTTGTTCGTTATTCGTGTTCTCTAATTCTTCAATTGCTGATAGTGTCTCGGCTGCTCGCATCTCGGCTTCCTGGATCGATTGCGCTGCTTTCTCACGTTCACCAGCAAGCTCTTTAGACGCCTGTGCCATAGCCGATTTCCATACCGCATCAAAAGCGTTGACCATTGACACTGGCATGTCGGTTCTTGCGCTAGTGCTGCTTTCCGCTGGGCGCTCATCCTTCCAGACAGTCAGGTATTTCACGATCGAACTGAAGCTACCACCGCCTAAATAAGCATGAAGTGTTCGCACTGCCACGTCTTCCCCTTGCGCTGCCAGCTCGTCCGCTGCCTTGAAAATCTCATCCCGTGTGAAAAATGCCTTACGCCCCATGGTTTCGCCCTCCCGGCTGTTTTACTCCACCATTATAGCAGATAACATACCGTAACACTACTTTATTTTACGTTATGTTATGTTACGTTATTTTTTAAATAAAAAGGGCGGAAAGCGCCAGCTAGCGCCCTTCTGCCCTGTTACTAATAGCTTGAGCTATCAGCGGCGGAATTGCAAGGGCTTCTGTGGGCTTTTAAGGCTCCTTTTGAGGTTCTCGCGACCAATCACCCGCCGAACCCGTTAAAGCCTTGTTCAAAAAATGCCAGCGCGGCGGAAAATTGCAATTTACGCCTGTTTACCGGCGAGCTTGTTTTGAAACCTCAAACTAAGTTCTTGGCAAGACCCCGGATGTTTCGGCTGGTGATTTGCTCCGATCTCAGATTTCAGCAAAATCAAAAAACCTTTTCCAGCGAGCACCAAATACGGTGGCGGCTTCAAAACCTGCCGGCGGCGAAACCGTTCTGAGCCCATAAAAAATTTCACCGAGGAATACCGGAGCGACCGAAGGGAGTGAGGATATGCCGCAGGTGTTCCTTTTTGGTTCGAACATGCAAACGAAGTTTGCGCCAAAACTTGACCCCGTAGCTAAACTCGAAGGGAACGACGGCGGGAAGAATTTAGAGATTTCTGCCGTTTGTCGTTCCGCCGTCGCCCGAAGATGTTTAAGCGAAGGGAGTCAAGTTTCAAAAAGAAGACCTCGGTTGACGAAGTCAAGCGTACCGTTTCTGTTGCTCTAAGTTGCTCTAATACTGCTCTAGGCAGCCCGAAAACCTTGCTATGACTTGAATAGACCCCTGTCAAGCGGGGTTCCTCCTACGTTATTTGGGGGGTTCCTCCTACGTTATTTGGGGGGTTCCTCCTACGTTATTCGGGGGTTCCTCCTACGTCACCCAAAAATCAGTTTACGACTTTCAGTATATACAGATGGTCTAATTGACACGAAATGCTGCGCCTGTCATTCTCACAAGGTTTACAGGAGAATGACAGGCTGATGAAACTTGTTGGGCAGATTACTGAAGAAGTTACTACTACAGAAGGCTTTGACGACTTATACAATTACGTCAAAGCAGAGCTGAATTTTCTTCGACTTCCGTATTTTGCGACCTGTAAATCAGCCCAAAATCGGTATCTTGAACTAATCGAAACTGTAGAACGAGATGGAAAAAAACGAAAAATAGAATGGCGAGTAATTCCAGATCCTAGACTAGGACTGCCTGGACTGTTAGAGCGAAATGTAATGCTCTATATTCTCAAGAAAGCAGACATGTTTAGAACTAGCCCAAATGCACCAATTCCAGACGGTTTTGATATTGGAAGTATTTACTCTATTTGCGAAGAGCTGGACTTAAATAAGAGTGGCGAGAATTTTCGACGAATCAAAGTTGCTATCGAAAAGCTTGGTTCAACAAACTGTGTTAGTAAAGGTGCTTTCTATAACAAGGCAACCCGTGGATATGTTGAGTCAGGTGAGGTCTTTACCTTTCTATGTCGTTGGGGCTTCAAAGGCGAACAATATAATGGAGAGACATTAGAGAGTAACTATGTCTCTCTCCACCCGTATGTACGCCAAAACCTTGATGCCTTCTACGTCAAGAGCATTGATTGGACTTTATTGAAGTCCTTCGAAGGTGAAATATCCGCACTCTTGTATCCGCATTTGTCGTGTGTGTTCCATGGCATGAGACGAGACCAGCAGTACATCGAACTTAGTTACGCCTGGCTTGCTCAACGCCTTGGTATTAAGGTTTGGGATGAACTGAAAGAAGCAAAGAAACAACTAAAACCAGCCCATAATGAGCTTGTCGCTAAATGCTATCTCGCTAAGTCCGAATGGTTTGAGGATCGCATACGCTACTATCCTGGGCTCAGAGCTAGTTCTGAAATATTGACTCAAAAGAAGCGTAAGCGTGCGGCTACTGTTAAACCTCCAACAGCTAGGCAATTAGTCATTCCTTCACTTGAACCCCTGACTCAAGAAGTGGATGCCAGACAAAGCGAACTTGCAAGACAAGCCGCTAGAGTCAATCTTGGTAAACCTATTTCGCTTGATGGCACTGGGATAGCGAAGCTGTCACCAGGGGCAATACGATGCCGCAAAGCCTTATCAGGTAAGTGTTTCAAAATCGGACAATTTTCGCGCTGCTTTGCGAATGCAGTAGAACTCAGTCATACTGGGAACTTCTTGATCGCTTGATCGTATTCTTCCTGTGCTACAGCCAAACTCATACGAGAGTAGATCTCCAAAGACTGTCTGGATGCGTGTCCTGAGTATGGTTGAATCATCGCATCATCCAAACCCTGCTTCTTTAGCCAGGTGAATAGGAAGTGGCGCAGTTTGTGTGGTGAGACGGTCTTTGTTAGACCCGCTGTTGTGGCGTACCGCTGAAGGATCTTGCGTATTCCACGGTCGGTATAAAGCTTCTTCCATGATGATTCGAACAGGTGTGTGGCACCACTCACTTTCATATCATTGACGTGCATTGCCAGTATTTCTTTGAATGATTCGGGGAATGGAACCATCCTGTCTTTGCCGCCTTTCCCTGACTCAATGCGGATTTGGAAGCGTTTGAAATCTACGTCAGTGAGTTTGATATTCACAAGCTCACTTACCCGAGCACCGGTGTACAAGAGTGTTTTTACAATGAGCAAGTCCTGAGTATTTTTGCCAGTCCAGACAATTTCATAGTATTGCTTCATTTCATCTTCGGTCGGAATATCAGGCAGTGACTTGGTTTTTGTCACTACCTCCACATTCAGCTCGGCCCGAAGGTGTTTAAAAACAGCTTTTAGATAGTGGTAATCTGGGCGCTCATTGCGCAGTAACTTTGCCAACTCTTTGGCTTTTTTTTGCGGGTTTGTTCTTGTCATCTCTGGCTACCTATGCCGCTTTTGCTTTGAGCTTAATTCGTTTTTTCATATTGCAATCGAAGTGCCCATATGTAACATGTGAGTGCCCGAGCGGATTTAGACCGCGCCAGTCTGCTGCCGTCATGCGATCGGACCAGTCTGGTTCGCTGAGCACTTCTTGGAGCATTAACGTGTTTACGTAGATGAGAGAGACTTGCAACAAGTGCAGACAGAGCATTGACAGCTCCTGGTCTTCGATATTGTTTGAAGGAATTTTTCCATTTTGTCCGAAGTGAATAAATCCATTGACGCTGTTCCAATTTTCAACAACGTTGAGCCCTTCATGAATTTCTCGGCGTAGAGCTTCTGAACCAAGGTACTGGCAAAGGAAAATGGTTTTGAGAACACGACCAAGTTCAACAAATGCTTTGTAGGTAGGATGACTAAGGTTATCGTTGGTGAATCGTCTCAAGATAGCCTCAGCGTCAGCTGTCCTGGTCTTAATTGCAACCGCGCATTTGACCATCTCGTCATATTGCTCCTTGATCAGCTGCCAGTTAATAGCCGTGGTCATAATTGGTTGCAAGTTCGGATAGTCACCAGCTTTACGGCTCCCTGGGCTACTGAGCTTTTCTCTGCGAATGCCTTTTAACCGGGGCAGAAGTTGAAAGCCTAAAAGAAATGAGAAAGCAAAGCCCACTTCACTTTGTCCATGAGAATCCACATATGCCTTGTCCACAGACATAGCGGTGCAATGGCGTAGTACACCTTCAATCATGGCCTCTACTTCAGATGAGGAGCACCGCTTGAGCTGTGAGTATATGCACGTTGAGTTCTTCTCTACATGCCAGTAAATCATCACGCCGCGGCCGCCGTATCTAGAATGCCATTCGGTCATTAGATTTTGATCCCACGAGCCGAACTTCTTGGAGTCGGCCGCACAAGAAGTAGTGCCCTCGCCCCAAATATGAACCTGCCGCACCTTAAAGATCTCGTTCACTACTCGGCGGATCGCATTACGAACAGCATCACGAGTCACAAAACGCCGCATGATGTACTTGAGGTCAGCGTATTTCTGATCGGCGCGTGCCCTCTTAAGACCAGCATTGGTGCCAATTGCATGAAGAGCTACAACCAATCTCTTTCGTATGATTTCGCGATCCAAAACCTCTCTTGTCGCCACGCTGCTAAATTCATCGGTGAAACCAATGCGAAGTTCGGCTTCTTTGAAAATGTCCAGGATGGTTGTCTGCGGCCACCTTTGCTCTAGTTCATCTCCAAGCTTTTCCAGATTGACTGGTGGCAGCTGAGGCTTCAATGGTGTCAATTTGATTCTGCCAGTAGATGTTATTTTCACCTTGTCATTTGTTTTGATTGATCCATTCAGCTCAGTTAAGGCTTCTACCATTTTGGCTTGGAGCCCGTCGATCCAGTCATCTGGATTAATTGGAATATCTAAGTCTGCGTAATACTGAGCACGTTTGTTCTCAAAATCAGCTGGCAAATCGTCATCTGGATCTCTGAATTTTTTTGCGCCTGGCACAAAAGATTCTTTAGTTTTAGTGCGCTTATCAAGCTTCCGGAGCATGAGTACCCTGTACTTACCTTCGTCTACGGATTTCTTGCCAGCATCATCGACGTTGTAGACAAGTTCTTTATCTTCTTTGTCGATAACTCCCTCAATTGGCAGCTTTGCCAGGTCTTTGTCGTCAAGCTTATCTTTGGTTGAAAGAATCTTTATAGCTTTCATCAGAGGTTTTAGTGCTGGCGCTTTAGACTTGAAATCCAGAACCCGTAATATTCTTGGAAATATTCGTTGGTAGTGGTGCTTATAAGAAGCCGTCGCTTTGGCTAATACCTGCTGGGTGAAATATGACCCAGACGACTTGAATTCAGCAATCAAATCTTTGAGTGTCTGCTCGCCGACAACTGGAAAAATGACATCGCGTACAGTGCCATCAGGATTATCTAATGCGGCATTGGCAATCCTGAATAGTAGTTCCGGCTTTCCTCGAACCCGCTTAATATCAGCAACGTACTCTTTCACAGTCCTGTTTTCACAGCGTTTATCTACTCCATGTGTTATTTGAAACAACATCTGAACTAGAGTGTCTGTAACTTCTTCCGCTCTCAATTGGCAGTAGATAGCCAATTGAGAATATTTTTTAAAGTCTGGGTGGCGCCGTATTTCTCTTAGCGGTTCAGTGGCTACTCTCTGCTTGTAGAGCGTAAGCATATTCGGAGATAGACCAGCTAAGAGGTTCTTCGGCAATCTAATGTCTCTCAAGCATTCTAATTTATCCATCTCACGTATGAGATTTTTGACGTTTGCTTTGCCCGGTTCCTCTCTGAGATCGCTCATGTTCAGGACCTCACGGTCCAGTGGCTCGTCTTCCTTGCTGAGCAGTAACGCTTCAAGCCGAGGTATTGTAGCCTTTGGAATCTTGTCCATAATCTTCTGTAGAACTAGCTGGTCATGCGAGGTTATAGCAGACTTCACCAATCGATCAATTCTTGCTCTCTCAGGTGGTTCTAATCGCAATTCCATGAAACGCTGATATACAGCGACTGTTATCTGCTCTTCTGTCATGCCCTGTGGCAGAATGTTATTGCGCAACCATTTGGTGACCTTCTTAGAATCATCAACGGTACATTCTCTAAAGCCTGTATAGTCCCGGATTTGCGCTCTTTGGTTTTTAACTGTTTTGTTCTCGGTGCTATAGTCGAAGAACTTTAAAAATACTGAGACAGGAATATCAATCTGCTCGGCGACGAATGCGGCGCACTTTTTTGGAATTTCAATTTTGCTGTCTGGGAATCGCCCCTCAATTTGGAAGAATTTCAACAAAAGTGCGAACCCAAGCCGGTTTTCGTCATTTCGGCTTGTAAGCAAATTTAGCTCACCTGGCTGAAGTGTCCAGTATTCCTGCAATTCGGGGATTTCCCAATCTCGCTTCATTGAGTCTCACTTTTTGAAGGCCGCATATGACAGTAAGTTCCTAGAATGTACAGAGTAGGAACTTGCTAGGCAAAAAAAGAATACCCTAAACCTCGAAACGCTCAAGGTTCGTTTACAGAAACCGTTGCTTTCCGTTACCATTTTAAAAGTCGGAACTTTAGCGATAATGGCTAGAACAGTACGTCATCGCCATCGCCGAGCCCGCAATTGGTTAGCCTGTCACGCTTAGAGGCACGTTTAGCAAGTTGCCCCTGGTGACAGCTTCGCTATCCCGGTGCCTACTACAACGGGGGATATTGACTCCCTGAACGGAGAGAATATCGGTGGGATAAATACCGACTAAAAAAGCCCAAGTCAACTTAAAACTATTAGGTCGGATGGCTTATGCCATCCGACCTTTTTTTGTTATGTCAGTAAAAAGCTTTTATTCATTTTCGTCTTCGTCGTCAGAAACTTCAAAATAGACATCAATCCAAAAATCACAGGGAAGCAGCGATAGCTTTCTGAGTGTCGGTAAACTAACATGAGATTCAACATTCTCATATTCCGTAAGAGCATACCCAGATATCGCAAGTTTGTTACCTTGGTCTTTTATCGACTGTAGAACTTCGATCTTAGGCGTCAACAGGTCAATAAGCAAAAGAAGATGATGTTCAAGATGAAGAGAGGAATCATGCTTTGTAGAGAAGACCCATAATCCATATTCGATTTCTGTCTCTAAAATTTGAATCCAATCGCCCTTCTTTTGTGTGGATGTTGGTGTCAACTTCAGAAGTTCTGTTATTTTTGTTGGCTCAATATTCGTTCCGTTAATTCTCAAAGAAGCATAAACCTGTTTTGGTTTATGAGCCGTTCGTAAGTCAGTCAAATATTCACCAGCCTCGCATTGTCGATATAAGCACTGTTAGACTACCTTATCTTCCTTTTTGTTATCAATAGACGTACTAAAGTATTTTTCCTGCACAGAGTTGGCCATTTAAAGAAGCAAGAGAGCAGGCACAGTGAAAGTAATCGCTGCACTTGTCCTCACCGGCCTGCTCTCTTCTTCAATTTCAATACACATGGGCGTGTCACACTCGGATTGCCGCGAGCTGTTGATTGCTCACTCCGACCTTTGACATGATACCACTCGTGGTGTTCCTGGCAAGCTGAATGCATCAATGGCGGCAAAAGCTAGACCGATAAATTTCTTTCCTGCACTTCCTTGCTTTTGCTATTTTCTTACTTCTTTTGCCCGATCTGGTGTGGTCCATTTAGCAAGCAGTTGCTCATATTGATTTTGCAACGTTTCAGTTTTTCCTTTTAATTCTGCTGCGTCTTTAATAGCCTCATCTCTATCTAATTTTTGTTTTTCTAATTCGCTGTGCAGGCGCTCTAACTCAGCTATTTGGCTTTCTTGTTGTCGTCGCAATTCTACAGCTGTTGCTTTTTGTGCGGCGCTATCTGATTCCAACTTCGCAATTTCCATCTGCTGATCGGCAACCTGCGTTTTGAAGGCTTCGATGTCTAGTGCATCTTGATCGCTTTCTTTCTCTAGCTTTTCAATGGCTTCAAGGGCACCATGAAATTGTTTAAGCGCGGCTTGCACTTCTTCCGCAGCTTTTTCTTTTACTGCCTGTACTTCCCTGGCTGCTTCCTGTGCAGCTTCCCGCCACGCAACGTCGAAAGCTCTTTTTACTGACTCCGGCATTTCGTTATTTGTGGTGCTAATTTTTGCCGGCCTGGAAACTTTCCAGTTTTCTAGATGCTTAT
>Ga0209490_10004564_pt1 | contig 12741 bp, 9 predicted proteins | sample MAT06_FD_187209 | JGI IMG/M metagenome (GOLD analysis project Ga0209490, IMG submission 187209) | Freshwater microbial communities from Lake Fryxell liftoff mats and glacier meltwater in Antarctica - MAT-06 (SPAdes) (version 2) | ecosystem: Environmental > Aquatic > Freshwater > Ice > Liftoff...
GTATGCGCGCAGCAGTGGTTCCTTGGTCTTCATCAGCTCGGTGGTGGGCGAACAAGGCAATATTGGCCAGGCCAACTATGCGGCCTCCAAAGCGGCAGTGATTGGGTTGGCCAAAACGCTAGGGCTGGAAGGGGCACGCTATGGTGTACGCGCCAATGTCGTTGCGCCGGGCTTTACTTCGACCGATATGGTCAAAGCGGTGCCCGACAAAGTCAAAGAGCGCATTCTCAGCAAAATTCCGCTCCGGCGCTTTGCCGAGCCAGCAGAAATTGGCTGGGCAGTCGCTTTTCTCATGTCACCGGTGATGGCCAGCTATATTACCGGCGAAGTGATGAGCGTCAATGGTGGGCAGTACACCTAATAGATAATCAATAATCAATTGCTAATTTCTAATTGACAATTGATTATTAGAAACCGTGCGAAGGAGCAAGCAGGATGAGTGAGTCGTATATTGTATCGGCAGTGCGCACGCCTATGGGCAAATTTGGTGGTAGCCTCAAAGATATCTCCCCCGTTGCGCTAGGTGCCCATGTAATGAAAGCGGCCCTGGAACGGGCGAGTGTCTCCGGTAAAGAACTGGATCTATTTATCTTTGGCAATATCCTCAAACATGGACATGGGCAACTGTTGCCGCGCCACGCCGCCATCAAGGCAGGTATCCCCGTCGAGGTCGATGGCTATGCCGTGGATATGCTCTGCTCCTCGGGTATGCTGAGCGCCATGAATGCTGATATGGCGATTCGTGCCGGTGATGCCGATCTGGTGTTGGCCGGCGGGATCGAGTCGATGTCGCAAGCTGGCTTTTACCTGAGTCATAAGGCGCGCTGGGGCTATAAATTGCTCACGGCGGCCAATGCCGAACCCGTCACCGATATTCTGATGGCCGACGGCTTAACCGACCCGATGACAGGCGAGTTGATGGGTGAGGAGACCGAGCGCCTGGTCGCCACGCATGGTGTCACACGGGCCGAACTGGACGAAGTGGCCTATCTGTCGAATCTGCGCGCCGCGGCCGCCACCGCGACGGGCAAATTTAGCCAGGAAATTGTGCCAATTGAAATTACCGAACGGCGCAAAACCACCCTTTTCGCGCAGGATGAAGGCATCCGTGCCGAGACAACCATGGAATCGCTGGCGGGGTTACGTCCCGCATTTGGCAAAGCAGGGCACTTGACAGCCGGTAATTCCAGCCAAATTTCCGACGGGGCCGCCGCCTTGGTAATCGCTAGCAAAAAAGCCGTAGAGCAATACGAGCTCAAGCCAATTGCGCGCATCTTGGGCAGTGCCTGGGCGGCAGTCGAACCGTGGCGTTTTGTCGAGGCACCCATTCCGGCGATTACCAAGCTGCTCAAAAAGCTGGATCAGACGATTGACGACTTTGATCTCTTTGAAAATAACGAGGCGTTTTCCCTCAACAATGTCTTGCTGCGCCGCGCCCTAGAGATCCCCTATGAAAAAATCAACGTCTATGGCGGGGCGATTGCCCTGGGCCACCCGATTGGGGCTTCGGGCGCGCGCATTATTGTGACGCTGCTCAATGCGTTGCAGCAAGAGGGCAAGACGCGCGGGCTGGCCTCGCTTTGCCATGGCACGGGTGGCGGTACAGTCGTCGCTGTCGAATTGATGTAACCGGATAGTAGTCCAACAAAAAAGCGCCGACCTGTGCAGGTCGGCGCTTTTTTGTTGACTTAAACCTATAACAGCTTCAAGACGACGTTTGCTTTATTCCACAATTCTTCCAACGCATAGTATTCGCGTTTTTCTTCGGTGAACAGGTGAATAATCACATCACCATAATCGAGCAGCGCCCAGCCACCGCTATTTTGCTCCACACCTTCCATGCCTAACGGGCGGATGTTTTGCTCCATGCGCAGCCCTTCAAGGATACCATCCTCGATCGCTTTTGCCTGCCGTTCGTTGTCGATCGTTGCGATCACAAAATAGGCGGCAATCGAGGTTTGATCACTGACATCCAGCAGTACAATATTCGAAGCTTGCTTTTCTTCAATAATATCAATAATTTTATGGGCCAAGGCTTGACTATCCAGAAAGAACCTCCTCGTAAATAAAAACCCGTAAAAGTCATAAAATAGCCCCGCGTTTTCAGCAAGCGCTTCTATGACTTTTACATGGGTCGTCCAAAACTACAATTCAATTGCTGCGTGCAACAAGACTACTGGTTTAGCCGCTTACTTTTTAGCAATTACCCTATACAGTATAGGTATAGCGCTTTCTAAAAAGTACAGGGTTATGGCACTACGGTTTCGTTGCTCGTTGGAAAGTCAGATAATAACTGGTGTGAATGCCATAGGTACGTTGTTCGATACTACCCAGGCCAGCGCCACTCAGGCGGTCACTGGGCATTCCTTCCACATTCACACTATAGGCATAGCCGGCGGCATACATCTGAAAATTGTAGGCATAATCCGGTGGGGCTTTGTCTTCCGTCAAGCCGCTGAGTGCGCCTTCACCCCAAGTTACCATCACCGGCTGGCCGACAACCCGGTTGCCACCCTCGTCTAGGGTTTCTACATAAATATGATGCTTACCACCCGACTGAATTTCATCGGCCCAGCGCGCATCGATCAAACGCCAGTATTGTTGTCCAGAACTGACACTGGCTTCCTGAATTGTGACACCGAGTTGATCCAGACGTGAATCCCAAGCACGTCCCCGTTCGGCGGGGGCAGACGCGGCCTGGATCGCTTCTTCTGCTTGGGGTGGGGCGTCGACTGCTGCGGGTGCGCTTATAGCTTCGGCTGGAACATCGAGCGCAACCTGGGCTTCTCCAACATATAGTTTCAGCAGGGGTACCGGGGTGGCCGTCCCTTCAGCCGAGACGAGCAGGGCTTTTGCCGAGGCGATCTCGACGCCGCCCCCAGGCGATGTGGGCGTGGGCGAAGGGGTATAGGTCGCCGTGGGAGCCGCCATACTATCGGCTTTGACCAAGGCTGCGGCTAAATCGCCATTCTGAGCAATTTCATAGCTGCCCATAGTAGCCACAGCCACCAAAGCGCGTGAAGAGGCCGCCAATGCCGTACCGTTAGCAATGCTCGTGCCACTCAGTAAATTCAACAACATCCACGGCGCAGCCACGCCGAGTAACCAGAGCAGCAATAAGACAAATAAGGCGAGACGTACCTTGCCAAATGTGTTGAGATTGGCAAACCATTCAACAAATCCACTACCAGGCGCGCGCGCCGGTACACCAGGTTGTTGACCTGTCGTAGGGCCCGCTAAACGGCGTTGCACCGTTTGAATCCTGGGTGCCAGCGCTTGCGGGGCGGCAGGTGCATAATTCGTTTGAACCGGGTTGGGAGCCATGCTCGTTTGGTTCATGCGCCGGCTAAACATGCGCGAAATCGTCAGGGCCAGACTGGGATGGCGCGTAACAAGCGCATCAAAATCGTCCTTTTCCAACATCCACACATCAATATCCGTTTCGGCAATCACGGTGGAGGCGTGCGGATCACCGGATAAAACGGAACGCTCGCCAAAAGTTTCGCCTTCGCCCAGAATCCAGCCATTGCCATCTAGCGACTGCACATACACCTGTCCCCGATCTAGAAAATAGAGGGCGTCGGCTGGCGTATTGGCTTGATAAACTTGCTCACCCGAGCGATAACGCATGGGGCGGAGATGCCGTGTCACCTGGCGCAGATCGGCAGGACTGAGATCCGTTAAGATGGCGAAATCGCGAAAACGCTCCAGATCACCCTGTTGCTCTTCGGGTTCGGCCATATGTGTTGCCAAACCTTGACTGAGTGCCTTGGCAATTGCCGGATGTTGAACAGTTAACTCATCCAAATCGGCTTTATATAAAATCCACAGATTGGTATTACGCGTGGCAGTTGCATCTTCTGTGCGAATCAGACCGGCAATCAGGCTCATCTCACCAAAAAAGCCACCACCCGCAACGCGCGATTTTTCTTCGACGACGCCACTGGCATTTTCTTCGGTCAGCTCAATTTCGCCATTCTCGACCATGTAAATCGCGTCGCCAGCTTCGCCAATGCGATAAACACGCTCGCCCGCGGGCACATGTTGTAGGACCATGCGTTGGGCCATGGCCTGCAAGCTTTGCGGCGGCACTTCGGCAAAGAGCGGCATCTGCGCCAGACGCAACACAGCTTGAGCCTGATCGGCCTTGCCCAGGCGTGAACGTACATTGCGACCCAGGCTACGGCGCAACCCAGGATGGCTGCTATTGACCGTTTGGAAATTTTCGGTGGATAAGACCCACACCAAGCTATCTTCGATGGCCAGGGCAGTTTCGTTATAGGGTTTATTGGTTAATAGCGCCATTGCGCCAATGATTGCGCCCGATTGTAATCGTTGCACATCTTGCCCTGGTGTCATTGGATCAGGGCGTATTTCAAAAGCGCCATGTTCCACAATAAATAAGCCATGGGGCATTTCCCCGCCGCGATGCAGCGGAGCCTGTGTACGTACAATGCGTGGCTGCAAATTACGCGCAATAGCGTGCAGCGTATGCCGTGGTAGATTGCTCAGTTCATTAATCTTGGACAGGCGTTCGACCAAATAATCGTCCATCTGGACTAGTAAACTGCCAAAGTTGCGACTAATTTTGATGCCGATCTCTGGATTGCGCACAAAGACGGCGCGCAATTTGTGATCCGACAATTTCCAAGCAGAAAGCTCAGAAGCAACAACTGCATCGACCTCTTGGGTAGCGCCACGGAATAAGGCATCATCGGCCAGAATACTCCCTGGGCCCATTACTGCCAACGCGCGGCCGCTATTCGCAAGTAAGCGCACAAATCCTTGCTCCATCACAAAGAGTGAATCGATTTGCTCGCCACTCTTAAAGAGTTGCGCGCCTTTGGGATAGTGGCTATCAACAAAGTTGTCGGCCAAAATTTCAAGCTCTTCATCGGCCAAGCCATCGAACATTGGTATAGCCTTGAGCAGAATACTTTTCACTTCGCCTCCCTGTCGTTGCACGACTGGAAATGCTCACGTCTAGCTTTGTTTGAAACAGGCAGGAAACAGTTGATTTCAAACAAATGGTAGCATAACCTAATCAATAATTGACTACTCTCTACTGCTTATCTGGACGAATGGTTACCTTCAAGCGCGGGCGCTTTGGTGAAAGCACCCACGTACCCTTGGACAGATAAGCGCATTAATAGTTGCGCTGGAAAATCGCTTCCCAACTATGATGACCTTGACAACCATACGAGCTATAAAAGACCTGACAGTCTGCTTCACTACTGCAATAACCAGTAGCAATCAGCGTGGCTGTGTCTATATCACGCGAGCGAGTGGTAAACCCTTCCGCATTGTCGCTGGTAGCTTCACGGCCATCATTATTTTTGAGGACGACAAAGCCTTCGCCACTGCCATGTAGGTCAAATTCAATGGTACCATCACCTTTGCCCTGATCACCAGTAACTAACTCGATTCCCGTGTAGATGCCCCTGAGGCGTATGCCATTGAGGCGGGCACCGCCGGCATCCAGCACGCTGATCCGCAACAGATGTTTCCCAATACAGCCGTCATTTTCATCTTTATTCCAAAGCCGCCGGCTCACCATCGTAAAATGTGGTGCGCCATTCGGATCCGCAGCCGGTGCTTGTGGGGTTGCCACAGCGTCGGCAGGTGGGGCAGCTTCTGTCGGCGCGGCAGGGTCAGTAACTGGCGCTACCGGTTGGGCAGTGGGTAAAGGTTCTGGCGTTGGAGCTGGTGTAAAGGTGGGGGGCGGCGTGGGAATATTGAGCGCCAGCGCCACGACATTCGTATCACCAGCCGTTTCGACAAGCGTGCTATAGACCCAGCCCGGCTGGCCATTGGCTAGGGTAATTTCCCACCAATCGCTCGCTGGGTTCTTCCCCGTAATCATAGCCATTTCGCTCTGCGCCAAGGCAGCGATCACCGCATATTCGGTTCCCGGACCAGCGCGCACATTGATATCGCTGGCTGCTTTAACCTGTGGGGCAGAAGGTGGCGCAGGGGTCAGCGTTGGGGTAACGATCACCGCAACGGGCAATGTGGGTGTAGCGGTCAACACGCTGGCCGACGAGACTGGGGGTGCGTTTTCGGCAACCTTTTCATTGGCAGGGTCGGCACTGGTCAACGCACCAACCGAAGTGGTCTGTGACACAGAAACCGCGATTTCTGGGGTCGGTTCGGGCGTTGGTTGCGTATTGTTTATCACTTCTGGGGCAAGCGCGACTGCGGCCTCCACCAGATTGTGTTGTAGGGCATAGCGCTGAATGGCATTCGACTGTAGGCCCAGATCGGTGGAAAGCGCAACAAGCGCACTGGTCAGGGCCTCATCGGGATTACTCGTAACGGCGCTCTCGGTTACCATCATCAGCCATTGATTCAGATTTGCCACATCGAGCGTTTCTAATTCACTGGTTGCTTGGCCGAGATTGCGGTGAGTTTGATAATCGAGCGCGATCTGTTGGGTGGTTGCGGTTAGATCTTCTTGATTATTACGCGCACTCTCTGGGCCACAACCGGCAAGGGTAAACATGGCCAACAATACACCAAAGACCAAAGACCAAGGTACGGTAAAGCCTTTGGATTGTAATGAATGGTTGTGGGGAGATGATAAAGAGGTGGTAGACGAGTCAGTAGGGTCGCAATTAGACATTCTTGATAGTTGGAACATTGGCAGCATAATCAGAAAGCATCATCACACAATATTGGTATAGATTCACGAAACCGGTCTTCATTTGGCGGTAATTGCCGATTGTACGCAACCTTGTTGCATGCAACGTAGCGGCGTAATTTATTGCCAACTGAAGTATACTACACCAATTATGGCAGATTCGCCAGACGCATAACACATGGTATCTCAACTCTTACCCAACGATTCATCAAAGCATGAACCTGTGTTAGGGTCTTCTCTGCAAAATTCAAGCTGCGAAACGAACGCCACCACCTGCTTTACTGATTAAGACACGTCTTTCTTGCTCTATAACACTACTACTTATAGATAAAACCCTTAAAAGTCATAGATACGCTCTCGTGTATTACCAAGCTTATTTGTATGACTTTTAAATGGTTTGTCCATTAGCACACGATAGTATCAAACCCATAAATGTCTATACGAATAGTGTCAACTATATCGGATAAACATCTTGGGCCAAGAAACAAATCGATGACAACAAGAACTTGTTGTCATCGATTACAGATTCAGCTACCCTTCTGTTATTCCCCTCAACCGTTCAAAGTCATCAGGGAAAAATAGTGCCGAAGGTGGGAGTCGAACCCACACGGGGGTTACCCACACGATTTTGAGTCGTGCGCGTCTGCCAGTTCCGCCACTCCGGCATTGCAAATCTGTATAGGTTGCAAGTATACTAAGAGTAGACAAAAACGTCAAATGGACTGTGCCTTTAAATTATGTGTGATTGGGGCTGGCCGAGCGCCCCCCAGCAAAATCTGCACATAGCTTGTGACACGGTAGGAAAAGTCAAGTATTGTTTGGACTAAAACAATCGTGAGCATGCAAACTATTTCATCTCCGCTTTCTGAAGAACAGGCGATCATAGCACGCGCCACGGAAGGTGAAACCCAAGCATTTAATCTGCTTGTCGAAAAATATCAGGCAATGGCTTACAGTGTCGCATATCGTATGTTGCGCGAGCAAGATGCGGCAGCCGATGTAGTACAAGATAGTTTCATCAAAGCATTTCGCGCGCTGGCCGGTTTTCAAGGCGGCAACTTTCGCAGTTGGCTTATGCGCATTGTCGCCAATACCTGCTACGATGTTCTACGCGTCCAGCAGCGTCGGGCCACCGATAGCCTGGACGATCTGCCCGTCGATCACGACCATATTACGGCGTTGGTCGATCACGCAGAAAGCCCAGAATCGTATGCAGAACGAATGGAACTCAACCAATTCCTCGAAATTGGTATTCAAGCGTTACCCCCAGAACAACGCTTGGTACTTGTCCTGTGTGATATCCACGGCTACACGTATGAAGAAATTGCCGAAATCGCCGATCTACCAATGGGCACTGTAAAATCGCGCATTAGCCGCGCACGGCTGCGCCTGCGCGACTATTTGCTCAACAAACCGGAACTATTACCCGCTGCATTCCGTCCATAAGACAGACACAAGAACGTATACTCTGTGTGAGTAGTACGACAAGGTTAAATTTCATCACCGGCTGCGCTGAATGAATTCAGCGCCTGGGATAGAAAACGTGTTTAAACACGTTTCCCGTCGCAGGTGTTGAATGAATTCAACACGCATTTAACGTTAGTTGTAGTAGGCTGTAAGCGAAATTGTGAGGAAATAAACCTACAACCGCAGCCCAAAGCCTGCACGTAGTATAAATGTATAAATCGAGCAAAGTTTTCTTGGAATTTGAGTGAAGATCGATAGAAATGTCATGACTTTATCGCGTCATCCGCAACTTAGCGAAGAACTCTTATCAGCCTATATCGACAACGAAGTCACTGATGAAGAACGCACGCTTATCGAAGCCGCCATTGCAACAGACCCAGTCGTTGCCTGGCAAGTAGAGTCGCTACGCCAGACAATTCAGATGTTGCACGTGCTGCCGCCGCTAGTCTTGCCGCGCTCTTTTGCCATTGAGGCCATTGTCGCCGAGCCTCAGCCCCTGGAAGCCGTTGTCGGCCTCCAACGCAAGGCTATAACACCCCCCAAACCCACCGCTAGCCGCAAAGAAGATCCTTGGTGGCAATCACTGGCGCAATTTTGGCAAGGTGGCAATCTCTACCTGCGCAATGCGACAGCTGTAGCCTTTACGCTTTTGATTGTCCTATTCGCGAGCGACCAGCTTGGCACACCCTATTCACAAGCGGTACCCCAGCGCGCAGTCGCCACAGCGCCAGTCGCCATTAGTTCGCCGGCAGTCGTGACCAATGCCAACGCTACAGAGTCGCCTGCTACAGAGTCACCTGCTACGGAGGCGCTTGTCGCTGCCACGTCAGGCGCGCTGAGCGAGCCGACAGCGCAAGAGAATGCAGCGGTTGCAAATGAAAGCGCCGCCATGGCGGACACACAAGCCTCCCCCGTAGCGAGTGCAACCCTGTTGCCCGTACCGCCGGCAGCCAGCGCCAAACGGTTTCAGCAAGAGGATACGCTAGATATCACTGGCGGCAGCGGTGCAGACGGCTCGATAGGCCAAGGGCCACCTGCGCAGGATAGTGGTGGTTCGTTGGCGATGAATCCCGCCGCAGATAGTTCCCGCACGGGTATGATGCAAAGCCAAGCGATTAGCCCGCTGCCCTCAGAGCAGCCTATTGCGACACCAGCCAACAGCGCCGCGGCCGCCGCCAACCAGTCAACGAACGAGGTACTAGCAACGGCCACGACCGAACCAGTAGCCGTTAGTGCCGTCGAAGCCAGCATGACCGAGTTTGCGCCCATCACAGAGACGGTGACAGAAACCGTGATGGCGACGCCATTGGTCGAACAACCCACCGCTACGCAGCGTGTACCGGCAGCAGCAACAGCGCCTGTGGCAGAAGATGTGGATCGTTGGCTGGCCTGGGCACAAATCATGACCGTTTTGTTCACGGTAGTTTTGGGAAGTCTTTGGTGGCGCAGCAAGGGATAGTGCATGCCTGAATTACCCGAAGTGGAAACCTATGTGCGGGACCTTACCCCTATCCTGCACAAACGAATTGTGCAAGGCCTTACTGTTTTATGGCCGCGCATTATCGCCGCGCCCACAGTCGATCAATTTATGCAAGGAATGATCGGCCAACAGTTCACCGATTTTGGACGCAGAGGCAAATATATGTTGCTGGGGCTGGCAAGCGGCAACACGCTGATAATCCACCTGCGCATGACCGGGCATGTGACAGTTTATGCCCAGCCAGTCATGCCGACCAAGCATACCCACGTTGTATTCGATCTAGCTGATGGTGGGCAGATTCATTATCAAGATTCACGGAAATTTGGTCGTTTGTGGTTCGTCGCAACGCCAACCACAGTCTTGGCGAAGCTTGGCGAGGAGCCGTTGGCCACCGCCTTTGAACCTGCCTACTTGGTCGATAAACTGGCCAGACGTAACGCCAGCATCAAAGCCTTGTTGTTGGATCAATCGGTTGTGGCGGGCGTGGGGAATATTTATGCCGATGAAAGTCTTTTCCTGGCTGGCATTCACCCGACTCGGGCAGGCAGTAGTTTGGCCAGTGAGGAAGTTGCAAAATTGCACGCCGCGATTCAACGTGTCCTCGCCACTGCCATAGAACATCACGGCAGCAGCCTGGGTGACAGTGGCATCCAAAATTATGCCCGCCCCAACGGCGAGCTAGGCGAATTCCAAGGTCGTCATCAGGTCTTTCAACGCACGGGCGAGCCATGTCTGCACTGTGGACAAGCCATTCAGCGCATTGTCTTGGCGCAACGCAGTACGCACTTTTGTCCGGCGTGCCAACAATAGCACACGCCACGCGTTAGACGGGTGAATTGCGATCCACCAGCGGAAGCTGGCGCGTAGCAGCCAGTTGACGGCGCAACGCAGCTTCGTGTTCGATAGCCGCAGTTTTGCCTTCGGCGATTGCGCGATCCAAGCGTGATTGGTAACGCTGATCAAACGGTGTCTCGCGGGCTGGCTCAAAGAGATAGGTTGTCACCGCAGCAGCCGCCACACCAATGGCTGTGCCGATAATAAAGCTGAGTACACGTCCCATCATTACTCCTTCGCATTGATCTACAATTCGTTGTCCGACAGTTGAGCCCAAAAGAATCAACCAGGCTGTTACAACCTGGTTGATTCTCTATCGTTTACAGTAGCCGTCATCCTATGCCCTGATCGGTAACAAAGCTTACTGAGCCACACCGTCCAAGACTTCTTGCAGGATAGTGGTAAAGCGTTCGGCGGGTAATGCACCAGGAATAATGCTGCCCTGGCCCTCGTACAACACAATAAAAGTTGGGGTGCCACGCGCATAGGGGAGACCAGCGTCCTCATCCTCTTGTACACGTTGTGCGGCGCTTTCACCAGCGAGACAAGTCGTAAATTCATCGACATTGAGCGCAAGTTGTTGCGCCAGATCGCTGAAAACCGGCGTTGGATCACTGATTGACCAACTTTCTGTGCTGGCGAACAAGAGTGCGTGCATCTCCCAGAATTTGCCCTGATCAGCCGCACATTCTGCCGCAGCACCTGCCGCGGGTGCCTGCGGGTGAATCGACAGTGGAAAATGTTTGAAGACCCACAAAACCTGATTGGTATCGACAAACTGCTCATCCAAGATCGGCTGGGTTTCTGTCGTATGCTTGCGACAGAAAGAGCATTGAAAGTCAGAGAACTCAATCACAACGACTTTGGCATTGGGGTCACCGTGATAATAATCGCCACCCATCGTCATGCCAGGGCGATCTGGATCGGGCAATAAGCCATCGGCAGTTGCCCAAAACGGAATTTCTTCGTCGCCTTGCTGGGCCGGCTCTTCGCTCTGGGGGGTACCACCGGCAATCAACGTATCGAGCATCGCCGCAAATTGCTCATAGGGCTGGGCACCGACCAGCGAAAAGGTTTCGTCAGTCGCCTCGCGCACAAATTCAAAGCTGGGTGTACCGCTAAAGCCTTTTGCGCGGGCCTCGCTTACCCCTTGGGCTACAATGGCTTCCTTCTCACCGCTGGCGAGACAGGCCGTATAGGGCTCCAATGCCGCACCACTTTCTGTCGCTAGGTCAGCAAAGTAGGGCAGCGGATCGGGTAATTGTTCCCACTCGGACTGGGTTTGGAAAAGACGCGCATGCATGGTCCAGTACAACGCAGCACCCTGATCCGCCATGCACAGCGAAGCGACATGGGCCGCCGGGGCATTGGGATGCAGATCGACTAGTGGAAAGTCGCGAAAGACCACGCGTACCTGGCCATTGCGCACATAGCTTTCATCCAACGCTGGCTCGGTCTGGATAAAATAGCGATTACAGAACGGACACTGAAAATCACTATATTCATAGATGGTGATCGGCGCATCTGGCGAACCGCGATATGCGTATCCGTCGGCAGTAAATCCTACGGAAATGCCCTTGTATGTTTCCGTACTCGTCGTCGCAGTGGTAGGGGTCGTGGTTGTCGCGCTTTGCGTATCGGTGATACTCACTGTGGGGATGGTGCCAGCGGGTAGGTCGGCGGTGGTGGTTAGCGGCTCGCTGAGAGCCGTAGTTGCTTCTGCTTCAGGCATACCAGCATCCGGCGCTGGTGTTAAGGGCAAGGCGCAAGCAGCAAGCAGCGTCACCAACAAGAGGCCACCAACCAGCCAAAACCGGGAGAAGTGCCGGGACTTACCCGAAAAGAGAGTTTTCATTATATCAACCTTTATAGAATATGTAGGCAACAAGAAAAGTACACAGTAGCGTGCGAAACTGTGTACTCATTCTGGTATTCCCGCACCCTAGCGAACATTCATCCCAGCCACGATTTTCTTACTTGTGCAATTCGACTTGTACAGGCAGACTATAATCTCGGTCATCTCCAAATAAGTAGTTACCAGTAGGTAGTTTACCAGAGAAGCGAGATAACCTACGTTGAAACAACAGCCGCAAGGGTGGGTAATGGAAGGTACACAAAGCTCATCATATCATAACCCTGATCGCAGGCAAAAGAATAACATGAACTTAATTGGAAATGATAGAACAACTATGTCTTCTATCATTTAGCGAATTTCGCGCACCATATCTGTCGATTGAACAATTTGGCGAATTGTTTCAATGCTGATGCGATCCACAACACTATGTTCAATCAGGTAGCGCCGTAGACGTTGCAAGGACCA
>Ga0209490_10004569_pt1 | contig 12733 bp, 18 predicted proteins | sample MAT06_FD_187209 | JGI IMG/M metagenome (GOLD analysis project Ga0209490, IMG submission 187209) | Freshwater microbial communities from Lake Fryxell liftoff mats and glacier meltwater in Antarctica - MAT-06 (SPAdes) (version 2) | ecosystem: Environmental > Aquatic > Freshwater > Ice > Liftoff...
ATTTGTTCTAGGAACTTCTTAGGGATGTCTTCTTCTTTGCTCAAATCACCTATGAGGGCTGGCTTGGTGGAACCTCTTCGAGTGAGTGCGTAGAGGGCACGGAGCGCGTATTGAGTTCGTTTGGAGAGAGTCCGCATGGCGTGTTCTATTTTAGCGACACGATGGGTTTGGACGCGATTCCGGAGGCGCTGTTTGGCGATTCTCATTTCCGGATCTGGCCGGGAAGATTGTGAGCGATGGGGATGCGCAGTTTCGGGGCAAGGTCGTGTTGATCAATATCACTGGGAGCTGGCGCCCGAATTGCCATGATGAGGCTTCTTTCCTTGAGGCACTTTACAAGAAGTAAAAGAAGGATGGTCTGGAGATCGTAGCACTCGACTTTGAAGAAGCAGAGCAATTGGCCGACCCGGTTCGATTGAAGGCCTTTATCCAGAAGCACGGGATTGAATACACAGTCTTGCTGGCTGGTGAGACTGGCGAGGCGAAAGAGAAACTATCGCAGACCCAGAACTGGAATGCCTGGCCGACTACGTTCTTTGTAGGCCGGGATGAGTTGGTGAAAGGAGCTCATGCGGGCTTCCCGAGCAATGCTTTCGGGTCTCTTGTTTGAGGCAGTGAAGAAAGAATTTTCGGCTACAGTCGAAAAATTGCTATCAGAGCGTCAGGTCTCTTCCCGCTAAAGGGCGCTTTGTGGTAATCTGAGAATTCTGGCAGTTTGCGGGGACGTAGCTCAGTTGGTTAGAGCGCCGGCCTGTCACGCCGGAGGTCACGGGTTCGAGCCCCGCCGTCCCCGCCATTTCTCTTCTCTTCCCCCCTTAAAGTTGGTTTTAATGTTCCCTACACAAGCTCCAAAACTACAAATTTCGCAGAGTGAAGATTACAAGGAAAGCTATTCTAATTCGGTTCAGGTGCGCGTGAACCTTTGGGACTTCTTTTTGATGTTCGGGACTATTTCTCAGACGGTGCCCGATACCGTGAACATCACGAACTTTCAGGGTGTTTATCTGAGCCCCCAACAGGCGAAGGCTTTGGCCAATCTGTTGAACCAAAACATTGCCCAGTATGAGGGTACGTTTGGTGAGATTCGTCTCGAGCCAGCCAATGGCGCTGGCCCTGTTCAGTAGGATTCAAGTTTGCTGCAGAGGCGGGCAGTATCGGTTGCGATTCTGTTTGGCGTCTTTGCGTTCATCCTCTTTAGTACCCACTACAAACTGATTTCCCTGCCCTTCTTCTGGGATGAAGCGGGGCAGTTTATTTCTCAGGCGCATGATTTGTATCAGGGCGGAGCGCTGATTCCGAAATCGGCGATGCCGAATTCTCATCCTCCCGGGTTGCCGCTGCTGCTAGCGGGGCTTTGGAAGGTGTTTGGGTATTCCATTCCACTCACGCGGAGCCTGATGTTGTTGTTTGGAGCTGCCTTCTTGACGATGTCGTTCTTGCTGGCCGTGGAGTTGCTAAAGGGAGCGCGTGGGGTGCCGGCGTTTGCCGTGGCGGCCTTGATGCTGGCCAATCCACTTGTCTATACGCAGTCGATGATGGCGCAACTGGATTTGCCCTCGGCCTTGTTCACTACGATCTTGCTGCTCGCCTATTTGATGAAGCTAGAGTTGGTGGCGGTGGTGGCGGCTATGTTGAGTGTCGCGTTTAAGGAGACTTCGATCGCGATCCCGATTGTGTTGGGCGTATTTGCGTGGCGCGATGGGCGGCGGCAGTTTGCGGCGCAGTTGGTGTTGGGGCCGGTGCTGGTGGTCGCCAATTGGGTGGCTTATGTTTGGTTCTCTACCGGACGAGTCTTTGGAGATGCAGCTTACACCGAATACAACATCTTCTATCCGCTGCATCCGGTGCGGCTTGGCTATGCGCTGTTGCGGCGGGTGAGTTATCTGGCGGTTGAGAACTTGCACATCGTGCCGCTTGGGGTTTTGATCTGGCGGTGGAAGCAGGTTGGGTTTGATGCCCGTTGGAGGCCGGTGGCGGCGGCTTGTGTGGCCCATGTTTTGCTTGTGTCGGTGACTGGCGGGGCGGTGCTGGAGCGGTACCTGTTGCCGGTGTTGCCGGTGCTTTATGCTGCGTTTGCGGCTGGGATGTCGACGCTTGCAGGCAGGTGGCGGCATGGGGTATTGGCGCTGAGTTGCGCCGGGTTGCTGGCGATGTTGTTTGTGAATCCGCCTTGGCCTTATGCGCTCGAGAATAATCTGGCGATGGTGGATTTGGTGGAGGCGCAGCGGAATGCGGCGGGCTTTGTGGAATCGAGCTTGAGCCGGAGCAGGATTACCACTACCTGGCCGCTGACTGATGCGTTGAGGAAGCCCTATCTCGGGTACGTGGATGAGCCGATTGCGGCGGTGCGAGCGGTGGAGGATTTGTCTATTGAGCGGTTGAAGGCGCTTGAGTGGGAGCGCGGGGATGTGCTGGTTTTGTATGCGCGCGCCTGGGATCCGGACTATGGACTGGCTCGTTGGCCCTGGGTGCGTGGGCTCTTGCGGCGCTTCTTTCGTTTTCCCGACGAGGCCGGGCTGCGCGATGTTGCGGACTTGTCTATGTTGAAGCCGCTTGTCGGCTTTGAGCAGCGGGGTTTCTGGGTTGAGATTTTGATTGTGCCCTAGTGACAAATGTCATGAGCGATTGGTGATCGTCGTCACTGGTGGATGAATTCGGATACTCGCAGAATTGGGTTATGAAGACTCATGCTGCGGTGGCGAGGCTCGAATCGGCCACCAAGACTTATGGCACTGTAGTCGCGCTGGGCGGAGTTTCCTTTGAGCTTTGGCGCGGAGAAGTGTTGTCCCTGCTGGGCCCCAATGGGGCTGGCAAAACCACGGCGATCCGATTGTTATTGGGCTTGACAGAGCCGAGTTCGGGCTCGGCCAAGTTGTTTGGACTGGCACCGAGGAGCCGGGCGGCGCGAGTGCGAACAGGTGTGATGCTGCAGGCTGGAGGGGTGCCTGCCACTTTGCGCGTGGCCGAACACGTCGAATTGTTTTCAAGCTATTACGAGAACCCAATGCCGGTTGCGGATACGCTGGCAGCGGCTGGCTTGACGGGGCTTGAGATGCGGCACTTTGGGGAGTTGTCTGGAGGGCAGAAGCAGCGGGTGCTGTTTGCACTAGCGATCTGCGGGCGGCCTGACTTGCTCTTTCTTGATGAACCCACGGTTGGACTGGATCCAGAATCGCGCAGGGCGATCTGGAAGCAGGTGAGGTTGCTCAAAGCGGGCGGGACATCGGTGCTGCTTACCACCCATTACCTCGAAGAAGCCGAGGCGCTGTCTGACCGGGTGCTGGTGATTGACGGGGGCAGTGTGTTGACAGAAGGTACGCCCGCACATATCAAGGAGCAAGCGCAGAGCGCAACACTCGAAGACGCTTTTATCAAATTGACCCAACGTGAGGAGAGCTTTTAATGAGCAACATGAAATTGTATTGGAATGAGACACGGTTTGAGTTTCTGAAGATGCTGCGAATGCCGGTGTATTCGGTGAGCACGGTGGCCTACCCGCTCGCCTTCTACATTATGTTTGGACTGGTGCTGCCTACCAGCAGGATCAAGGGTGCGGGGATGGAGCAGTACCTGCTTGGGACCTATGGTGCATTTGCTGTGATTAGTGCGACGGTGCTGTCACTCGGTGCAGGCATCGCAGTGGAGCGGGGGCTGGGCTGGCTGGCGGTGAAGCAAGCAAGCCCGATGCCGCCTTCGGCCTATCTGGTGGCGAAGACTCTGGTGGCGCTGCTGTTTAGCTTGATAGTGCTGGTAATTCTGTTTGGCGTGGGCTGGTTCTTTGGCGGTGTTGAGATGCCGTTGATGAACTGGTTGAGTGCTGGTGGGCTATTGCTGTTGGGCAGCTTGCCGTTTACTTTGCTGGGAATTGCGATCGGGATGTTGGCGGGACCGAATTCAGCCGGAGGGATCGTGAACCTGATTCACTTACCGCTGGCTTTCTTCTCCGGGTTGTGGCTTCCGATCGTGATGATGCCCGAGAAGCTGCAATTATTTGCGCATTATCTGCCTTATTACCATCTGGGCCAAATTGGATTGATGGGTGTTGGAGCACATGCTCAGGGCACGCTGTCTGGACACTTTGGAGCCCTGACTGCATTTGCTGTTTTGTTTACCGGGATCATATTGTGGGCGCAGAGGCGGAATTCAGAGAGAATGTACGGGTAGAAGATGAGACTGCTGCCTGCTGATTCCGATTCCGGCTGGACACCTTATGCGTGGCTGATCTATGCGGTGCCCTTTGCCCTTTGGCCAGCGGGACGAAGTTCAACGTCTCAAGACTGGACGCTGAACTGCGCTGGCCTTGTTTTGTTTCTTGTTCTTTACTTCTGGGTGCACTGGTTGAAAGGCTTGCGCATACTGGTTCCAGTAGTAGGGTTGGCGTTGCTGGGTATCGTTTACCTACCCTGGAATCCCTACGCGATCGCGTTCATTATTTATGCAGGAGCGTTCTCTGGGTATACGGCGCGGACGAATGCGGTGGTTGTAAGTTGCTCGGCTCTGATAGGGGTTATGGGCCTGGAGGCCTGGTTCTTCAAGCTGAATCCGATGACGCTGCTAAGCGGGTTTGTGTTTACTCCGCTGCTTGGTTTCCTGCTCTTGCACTATGCCCGCAGGCATGAAGTGAATCTCAAGCTGAGGCAAGCGCAGGAAGAAGTGCAGGAAATGGCGCGAGTGGCAGAACGGGAGAGAATCTCCCGTGATTTGCATGATCTGCTGGGGCATACACTTTCGGTGATTGTGCTGAAGTCGGAGCTCGCATCGCGGCTGGCGGCGATTGATCCGGCCCGGGCGGCGAAGGAAATTGGTGAGGTAGAGACGATTGCGCGACAGGCGCTGACGGAAGTAAGGACTGCGGTGGAAGGCTATCGATCTACTGGGCTTCGTGGGGAGTTTCAACGGGCTAGGGCGTTGCTCGAGAATGCCGGCTTGCGGGTGGATGCGAGTTGTAGTTTCGAGCGGCTACCGGCCATTGAAGAGGGTGTCTTGTCGCTCGCGTTGCGGGAGGGTGTGACCAATATTTTGCGGCACTCGGGAGCAACTGCCTGTGTGTTGCGTGGTGAGAGAACCGAGCATGGGGCAGCGATTCAGATTGCCGATAATGGCTCAGGCTATCAGGGCAAAGAGGGGGCAGGCTTGCGCGGTATGAGAGAACGGATTGAGATACTGGGTGGGAGGCTTGTAGTGAAGATGGACGCAGGTACACAGCTTGAAATCCAATTGCCGCTGACAGGAAGTGCGGTTTGAAGATCCGGGTGGCAATCGGTGAGGACCAGGCGATGATCCGCGGGGCGCTGGCAGCCTTGCTTGAGATTGAAGGGGACATGGAAGTAGTGGGCCAGGCAGCCAACGGGATTGAGGCACTGGATCTGGCAGAGAAGACGCGGCCCGAGGTTTTCTTGCTTGATATCGAGATGCCGGGGATGACGGGGCTTGAGGTGGCGGCCGAGATCCAGCGGCGGAAGTTGCCTGTGAAGGTGGCGATTCTGACCACGTTTGCGCGGGCTGGGTATTTGCGTAGGGCGCTCGATGCGGGGGTAACTGGTTATCTGTTGAAGGACGCACCAGCGACCAAGCTTGCGAAGGCGATCCGGCTGATTCATGCGGGTGGGAGGTCAATTGATCCGGATTTGGCGGCTGAGGCTTGGACCGAAGCCGACCCGTTGACAGACCGGGAGCGGCAGGTGTTGCGGCTGGCAGCAGAGGGACAATCGAGCTCGGAGATATCGACCGAGCTGCATTTGAGCGAGGGTACGGTACGGAATTATTTATCGGAGGCGATTGGCAAATTGGGCGCGGCTAACCGTACGGAGGCCGCGCGCGTTGCGAGACAGCGTGGGTGGCTTTAGAAGGAGCCGGCTTCGGTGAGGCCGACGATGGCCCAGGCGGTGGCACCGGCGGAGATCCACTGATCGTGACCGTAGGGGAAACCGCTTTCGAAGTAGGGCTGGAATTTGGGGGCCCGGCTCTTCTGGTACCAGGTGCCGTCTTCTCGTTGTGTGGCTCGCAGCCATTTGGCGGCATTGGCGATAGGCTTGGCGTCTGCTTTCCAGGCAGCGCCTTCGCGGAGGGCGAAAATGGCGAAGCCGGTGGAGTAGGGGTCGCCGGAGAGGTGGCGGTTGCCAGCCCAACTGCCATCTGAGAGTTGGGAAGCGGTGAGGGCTTTGGCGGCTTTGTTGATGGATGCAGTGGAGGCGTTGCCCCACTTGAGGCCGAGGAGTTTCATCGCGAGTTCGTCGTTGTTGCCGGCCGTTTGGGATTCGATCCACTGGGTGGCTTGACGGAGGCGCGGCGCGCCAGCAACTCGCATGGTGGCGTCGCTATAGGCAGGGAGCAAACAGACAGCGAGAGCTGTGCGGTGGATGTCTGATTCTTCAATGGGACTGCGGCTGATGCCGCGCATGCCCCAGAAGCCTGCGGGGCTTTGCTTGGCCCAGATGTAGCGGGCAAGGATTTCGAGTTCAGGTGAGGACGGGAGATTAAGGCTTTTGGCTTCGAGGAGGGCGTAGAGGGCTGAATCGATGTCGCCTGGAAGCGGGACGAGTTGTTGGAGGGCAGTGCTGAAGGCTCCGAGCATGCCTTTAGTGCGCTGTCCACGGGCTTCGATCAGACTGGAGTTGGCGACGAGGCCTGACTTGCTTGCGTGTGCAGCGGCGACGGAAAGGAGGGTGGAGTGATGGCAGCCACCGCAGTCGCTTTGCCGGAAGAATTCTTCGTTGGAGGTTTCGAGTTTGGCGAGGGCGGTTTGGGCTCCGGGGCCTTTGACGCTAAGTGTCTTTAGGAGTTGGGGTGGTTGGGCTTTGTCGCCGAGGAGAGCAAGGACGTTGGGTTATTGAACTTTCTGGCCCAAGCGAGGGCGTCTTCTCCGTTTGCATCTTTCGCCTTGGGGTCTGCACCTTTGGAAAGGAGGAGTTTGATGTTGGCAGCGTTTTGTTCTTCGCTGGATGCGGCATAGAGGAGGGCCGTCATGCCGCGAACGTCTTCGGCGTTGACGTCGGCACCAGCATTGAGGAGGGTCTCTACGATGGCGGGATCGCGGTGGGCGGAGGCGAGCATGAGAGGGCTGATGCCTTTGAGTTGGATGTCACCGAACTTGACCTTGCCGGCGAAGGTGTTCTGCTGGTTGACGTTGGCACCGAGGCGGAGGAGGTCTTTGATGAGACCAATGGGACAACTGGTGACAGACTGAGTGGCTCCGAAGCCAGCGCCATCGATCGCTTTCACGTCGGCACCGGCGGCGATGAGGAGCCTTGCGTTTTCTTCGGCGCAGGCATTGCCGAGGGCGCTGAGGAGGGGCGTGCCGCCTTGTGCGGAGCGTTCGTTCGGTTGAGCACCGGCGGCGAGGAGGAGCTTAACGCTTTCAGAGGCTCGCGGAGAACCGGCAGCTACGGCGAGTGCGTGCTGTCCCATTTGAGTTTTGGCTTTGACATCAGCGCCTTTGGCGAGGAGTGCTTTGACCTTGGATGGTTCGGTGGCGGCGGCGATAAGAGGAGTAATACCGAAGGCGTTGGCTTCGTTTGGACTGGCACCGGCGGCGAGAAGGAGGTCTATGGCATCAGCGCTGCCGAGGGTGGCAGCCCAGATGAGGGGCGTGTTCTTGCGACCGTCCTTTACGTTGTTGAGGGCACCGTCCTGGGATTCGCGCTTAAGCCAGGTGAGGTCGTTGTCGCGGATTCGCTTTGAGACTTCGGCGGGATCGGCAGCGGATACTGTTGCGGCGATGAGACAGGCTAGCAGGAATTTAAGCATGTTTTTGTTTTGCAGAACGTCAATAGTGTGATGAAAAGTACGCGTAAAAGCAAGGGGCAAGAGGATCCGGCGACAGTTTGACTTGGTCTCTGCCGCCGGACACACTTTGGGCTCTGGTTTTTTTTCGATCTGGCAGGTTGTCAAAGAGCTGGCCCGGCGTTGTTTTGGACTGTCCCGGGCGGGTTGGGTTTGGGTTCGTTGTTTAGGTTTTCTGTTCTGGCTGTGGTTTTACGTTTGGATCTGGTGGGAGATTTAAATTGTGCTTGGCGTTTAGTTTTTCGACGAAGTCGCGGACGATGCGTTTGGCCAGGTCGACGCCGGCTTGTGGGTCCGTTTCTGCGAGTTTTTTGACCTGGGGTAGGTTTTCTATCGAGATGTCTCCCTTGTTGGTTTGGACGTCGTAGTAGATTTCGTTGGGTGGCCGGCCGGGGAGTTTCTCGGCGTCGGCGATGGCTTCGATTTCTACGTTTTCTCCGTTGCCGATGTAGGTCTCGCGTTCGGTAATCTCGGCACGCAGGACTTTGATGGTGCGTTGGATTTTTGTGGGGAGGCGATCGAGCTCTCGCATGATTGCGGGCAGGAAGTTTGCTGGTTTTGAGATGATGTCTTCGACTCGGAAGCGCATGGCTTCGCCATAGAGGAATTCCATTTGCAGGAAGCGGAGTTGCATGTGGATGAGTTGGTGGACTAGCAGCACATCGGTGGGTGTGACAGGGTTGAATTGTTTGATCAGATTGGTTGAGACGGCGAGGGCCTGGTCGTGGTGGGCGATGAAGTTGTCGAAGTTCCTCAGGGAGTAGAGGCCGTGCTTGAGGGAGTTGGAGGCGGCTTTGAGCTTGCCGGCGGGCGTACGGGGGCCGGTGGATTTGGTTGCGTTTCTGCGGTTGGCGTCGAGGGCCGCTTCGGTCATGGTTTTCTTGCGTGGGGTCTCCACGGTCGATGGGTCGTTGGTAATGTTCTGTTGTTCATTGTTCATTGGATTTCTCCTGAGCAGAAATTAGCAGGTGGGGTTGCGGCTCAATGTTTGGGGGCTGGCTGGTTTTGAATGGAATGATTGGGTTAGGGGCAAAACAAATCTGAAAATACCTGTGAACCGCTCCAGGCTTAATGTTGGATTGGGTAAGTGGAAAGGTATTGGCGGAGGGTGTGGTTGGTACCGATGCGCTTGCGCTCGAGTTGGAGGAATTCGTTGTTTTTGGGGACTTCGTGCCAGCTTACTCGTCAGCAACGTTGGGGTTGGCAGTCGCTGAAAGTATTTGTGGCGCTGGCCCGGACGACGCAGGTGCGGGCGTCGATCCATTCGAAGTTGACCCGTCCCTTTGCGTTTTTCGGGAAATTTGGACTAGGACCGAAGGCCAGACAGACACCTCACATGGCGATGCAAGCGGGCCTTAAATTTATTATTATCAATCGCTTATCCACAAACAAGCATGGCTGCTATGAAGCACTTGATTTTAGACGGCTGACCGCCCTCCTGGCAAAACAGTCAAAAAAGCCAATAAAACGCACAGTGACGGGTCAGGCTGAAGTGCACCCCGTCTTTTTGCTCACTTGAGAGGACTCGGCCTGCGGCATCGAATGCGTAGTTGGTGGGCGAGACGAGCGGCGCCGGTGGCTGGGGTGTAGTTGCCGATTCATGCGACCACGCGGCGAGTACTGGGGTGGGTGGTTTCGCTGATGCGGTCGCTCGCCCAGCTTGAAGTTGACCCGTCACTTTGGGTTTTTCGAGAAATTTAGGCCGAAATGGGGTGGCAGTTTGAAATTGCCGCTGGCCAGGAAAATCTGGATAAAAGCCTTATTATTCACGATTTGGCCTCAACAGTGCAGAGGCGGATTGGAGGCGCTCACTTGGAATGGCCGTGGGTTAATTGGCAGAAAAGCTCCAAAAATGCCAATAAAATGCACAGTGACGGGTCAGGCTGTAGTGCACCCTGGTACCAAATCCTTTGCATTGGGCTTTGCGGCAAGGGGCGAAAGTTGAGGGATTTAGTGTGATTGCCTTATTATGAGGTCGATTGACCGGGCTTGTTTCGAGACTGTCGACTTAGCCGAACCAGAAAAGCTGACTTTTCTGTTTCCTGGGTTTAGGCTAAGAGAAGCAGGAGGAAAAGAATGGAAGTACAATTGAGCGCTGATCAATCCGCGAGGCTATCACGATTAGCGCAAACGGAAGGCCGTGCTGCGGAAGCACTTGTTCAAGAGGCAATAGAAAAACTTTTGGACTATGACGAGTGGTTTCTGCGTGAAGTTGATCACGGTATTGCTGAGGCAGATCGTGGTGAGTTTGTCGAACACGATGATGTTCGCAAGATGATCGAAACCCGCTATCCGGCACGATGAATCTGCGTTGGACCAAAAGAGCGGCTGCGGATCTGACACAAATCTGTGAGTTTAAAGAAAGTCGCTTTGGGTTGGCGCAAGCAAGCCACTTAGCAATTGCTATTTACGCCGCCGATGAATCGCTGAAGGAAATGCCGCTGATGGGGCGAGCTGGCCGCAAATTGGGAAGCCGGGAACTTAGTATTGCAGGGTTTCCATTCCTCATAATCTACCGTGCGCGAAAGGAATGCGTTGAGTTGATTCGTATCCTATATGGTGCGCAACAATGGCCCTAGGCTGAAGGTTGTAGGCTGTGCGGCTGAGCAGTGGAAAGAGGAGCCTGGTGGTTGGCAGGGCCGAGAGAGCGCAGCGTAGGGTAGAGCGAATGATGAACGGGATTGAAATATCGGGAGACCTGTCCCAGGCTTAATTTCGCCAAATTTGCGGTTATCGGCCTTTGCCAAGTTTGGCTGGAAAGTGCTTTTGCATTCAACAGATAGGGTTGTTTGGGTGGGGAGATTCATTCGATGTGCGCGATGCATATCTTAGGGAGAAAACTCACTGAAGGCCTGATTTTATTGGTGATTTTGCAAGGTACATGCCAGGACGTCCCACAAATCGCAATTTTGAAAATGATAAAGCCACAGGTCGAGACAATCCATTGTGAGAAGGTGTGGTTAGAAATCAATTCGCGGCGGGTGCTGGCCCGGTATTGGGCATGAGACTGCGCAGTTTGCGGCTTGAAGTTGACCCGTCCCTTTGCGTTTTTCGGAAAATTTGAGTCGCAAAAGGGAGAAGGTTTGAAATCGTGGCGAGCTAAGTAAATCCGGGTAAGTGCTTTTTTATGAGCGGGTTAGCCGTAGATATGCGGCGCTGGGCTGAAGAAAGCGCTATGGATGGTTGGCGGTTGGTTTGAGAAAAACTGGCAAAAATGCCAATGAAATGCATAGTGACGGGTCAGGCTGCTGCCTATTCCAAGGGGAAACCCGGGCTCGTCGGGAAGCCGATGGCGACGCCGGCGTTGAATCCTTCGGCTTCGCAGCAGTGGATGTAGCCGGCGGTGGTGCCGGCGCTCAGACCGGAGAAGGTGACATTGACGGTTAAAGTGCGAGAGATATCGTTGTAGTCGATAACCGCGAAACCTGTGGCGGTGCTAACGTTAGCCGGGACTTGCTGGGCACCAGACAATGAGCCAGTGTAAGTGAAAATAGCGGCGCTGGCCGAGGATACGGCAAGCGTGGAAAATAGGGCAAGCATACGGGGAAAAGAATGGAACGGCATTGCTCCTGCACAACACATTCAGCCTCTGGATGGATGTGTTATGCAGGAGCGTAAGGGGAAGAGGGTGAATCCGGGACTTTGCGATACCCCGGATACCGGCCGGATACCGGGGGGTGCCCCGATTTCCCCCGGATTCTCATTGCGTGAATCGGTCGAAACCACGTCAGACATCGAAAGTTCAGTGTAGTATTCGTAGGGGAGCGTCGCCGTTTCGTGAGCGCTATTCCGCGAATACTTCTTGCAACGTCCTCAGAGTGGCGGTGAGGGTTTTTGCGGTGACTGCTCCCAGTTTCTTCGCCAGCCGGGACTTGTCCACCGCGCGAAGCTGATCAAGGAGAATCAACCCTTTGCGGCCACCATGATGGACACCGATCCGAAACTGCGCCGCGCGCCCCGCCGTCGTCATGGGGGCGACGAGTACGGTGCGCAGGTGGTCGTGCATTTCGGCGGGGGATACCACGACACAGGGACGTGTCTTCCTGATTTCGCTCCCGAGGGTGGGATCAAGATTTACCAACCAAATCTCGCCGCGCGTCACCAGACTAAGTCCAGATCGTCCGCATTCCCAAATTCTCCCATCACGAGCTTGTCTTCGCCAGCTTCCGCGATCTGTTTGGCAGACTCGGCCCAACCTGTTCGAAGAGCGCCCGTGGGCCTCCGAAGCACCAGCGCGCCGTCCTCAATGGTCATTTCCACGCCCGACTTGGCGTCCAGGCCCAGTTGTGCAAGTACCGGTTTCGGGATGACGACTCCCTGGGAGTTTCCGATCTGTCGAATATTCAGGTGCATGGCAAGCATAGTAATAACAATGTTATTCCGAAGGTCCTGTTCTGTCAAATCGAAGAAATTCGAGTCTCAAAGCAAAACGGTTCCAACAGGCGCGGTCGGTTGAAAGTCGTGAGAATCCTGAGCGTCTTCGGCGGTCACGATTCTTTCACAGAGTCAAAGTAGCTGTAGAGAGCGGGGACGACGAGCAGAGTGAGGGCGGTGGAAGTGATGAGGCCGCCGATGACGACGATGGCCAGGGGGCGCTGGACCCCAGAGCCCGGGCCGGTGGCGAACAGAAATGGCACCAGGCCAAGGGCGGCGACGCTGGCTGTCATCATGACGGGACGGAAGCGCATAGCGGCACCTTTACGAATGGCTTGCGCACGGGGTATACCTGAATCGCGAAGGCCGCGGATGTAGGAGACGAGCACAACACCGTTCAGGACGGCAATTCCCCAAAGGGCGATAAATCCGACGGAGGCTGGAACAGAGAGGTATTCGCCGGTCAGGAAGAGGGCTGCGACGCCGCCGACGGAGGCGAAGGGGAGGACGAGGATGATGAGCGAAGACAGACGCAGCGAGCGGAAGAGCAGGAAGAGCAGGAAGAGCAGGAAGAAAA
>Ga0209490_10004571_pt1 | contig 12729 bp, 13 predicted proteins | sample MAT06_FD_187209 | JGI IMG/M metagenome (GOLD analysis project Ga0209490, IMG submission 187209) | Freshwater microbial communities from Lake Fryxell liftoff mats and glacier meltwater in Antarctica - MAT-06 (SPAdes) (version 2) | ecosystem: Environmental > Aquatic > Freshwater > Ice > Liftoff...
AAGACGGCGGCAAAGTCATCCAGCAGACGCGGCTCTATGACGCTGATCGCGACGAGACGCGCGCGATGCGGTCAAAGGAAGATGCGATGGACTATCGCTATTTTCCGGATCCGGATTTGTTGCCGCTGGCGATTTCGGATAACGACATCGCCAAAGTTGAGGCCGTCATGCCGGAGCTGCCCACGGCGATGGCCGCGCGCATGGTCGCCGACCTCGGCTTGTCGGATTACGATGCGCGCTTGCTGACGCAGTCACGTGCAACCGCTACCTACTTCTTTGGTCTCATTGAAAAGTGTCCGGGCCAAACAAAGCTGGCGGCGAACTGGATTACAGGCGAACTTGCCTCGCAGCTGAATCGCGACAGCTTGGAGATTGACGTGTCGCCGGTAGGATTCATTCAGCTGGGCAACCTACTCAATCGCGTGGCGGACGGCACGCTGTCATCGAAAATGGCGAAGGAAGTTTTCGGCTACATGTGGGCCGGTGAGCTTGGCGGCGATGCCGACGCCATCATCGCGGCGCGCGGCCTCAAGCAAGTCTGCGATGCCGGCGCCATCGAGAAAATTGTCGATGCGGTGTTGGCGAGAAACGAAAAATCCGTCGCCGAATTCAAGTCCGGCAAGGAAAAGGCGCTGCAAGCGCTGGTGGGTCAGGTGATGAAGGCCTCTGCCGGCAAGGCCAACCCGGGGCAAGTCAACGACATCCTTCGTAACAAGCTGGCTGGCTAACCGTTTATCAGCGGCGCGGCGCGTTGCGCTGCAACGGCGCGTCGATTACGACGTTGCCCTTCTCGTCAAGAACGGTACCGGGACGCATGCCGCCCTTGAGCCGGCGAAAGCGTTCTTTTTCCGATTCATAGCGAGCAACGACATCCTTCTTGTCGTTTTCCAGCCTTGCAATCTCCAGCACAAGGCCCGAACGATCTGACTTGGCGCGATCGAAGTCGGCCTGTAGCTGCGGCGGCACCTCACGCCCGGCTGACTTTGCGTCTTTGCTGTTGCCTCTGCCGTCTTTACTGTCTTTTGCGTCTTTGGCTTCCCGAACCTTGGCGGTTTTACTCTTGCCGGCGACGTAGAACTCCATCAGGTTGTTCACCTTTTCCAGCCGCGCATCGACGTCGGTGGCACGCGCTTCCAAGAACTTGCGGCGCAGGTCGAGCTGCGCAACGTCCTTGTCTCGAATCACGTCGATTTCGCGCTCGGTACCATAGGTGCCAAGCAACGCAAGGTCTTTCTGACGCTGGTCGGCAACCTTGCGATCGTTGTCGCGCTGTTTGGCGTCGGCCTCGTCACGGACTTTTTGTTGTTCCGGCGTAAGCGGGGCGTCGAGCTTGCGAATGGTGCGACCCTGCTTGCTCAGCTCGGTCACATCTTTTTTCGCGCAGGCGACCGGCATGGTTTCGCCATAGTGCGTAGCGCCCTTGTCGTCGACACAGCGAAACAGGGTTGACTGGGCGTAAGTCGCGCCGGAGGCGGCCAGCAGTAATGCGAACAGAATTCGGGAATCAGTCATGGGTCGGGAGAGTGCTTGGCAGAACAGACGTCGCCGTCGTTGATTTAAGCTCCGTACTGGCTACGGTAGAAGGCGATTCTCGCCAGTTTATCGCCTTCGCCGGATTTTGCCGACAAGAATGCAACGATATCGGTGAGGCTGGCCACAGAAATAACGGGAATGCCGTGTTGTTGGCTGACTTCCTGCGCCGCCGAAAGTTCGCCAAGGCCCTTTTCTTGGCGGTCCAGCGAAATCACGACTGCGGCCGGGGTGGCACCCGCCGATCGAATCATGGCGACGGATTCTCGGACTGAGGTGCCCGCCGAGATCACGTCGTCAACGATCAACACCCTCCCCGCTAGCGGCGCGCCAACAAGCAAGCCGCCCTCCCCATGGTCCTTCGCTTCCTTGCGATTGAACGCGAACGGCACATTGCGCCCCAGCTCCGCCAGCTTGATGGCCATGCCCGCCGCCAGCGTAATGCCTTTGTAGGCGGGGCCGAAAATCATGTCGAACGGCACCTCTGACGCCAGTGCCGCACGGGCGTAGAAGCTAGATAGCGCCGCCATTGAGGCACCGTCATTGAACAGCCCGGAATTAAAGAAGTAGGGCGAGAGACGCCCCGCCTTGGTCTTGAATTCGCCAAACCGCAAGGCATCCCGCTGGATGGCAAATTCAACAAACTCGGTGTGGAAATCGGTCGGTGACATGGGCGGCAAGGCGTAAGAAGGAAGGCGAAAACCATCGTAGCGGGTGACGAGGGGCGCGCCCGATCGCGCATAATCCCGTTTTGCCAATTTTACGGGTCTCTGGGATGCGCGTCATTTCTGTCAACGTCAACGGTATCCGCTCGGCGACATCGAAGGGCATCGTTGCTTGGTTGAAACGCCAAAAACCAGATGTCGTTTGTCTGCAAGAGATCAAGGCGCTCGAAAGCGACATCCCTGAGGAAGTGCTGCGCTGGAAGAATATGCATGCCTTTTACCATCCGGCTGAGAAGAAGGGCTACGCCGGGGTGGCGATTTTCTCCAAGCGCGGGCCCGACAAGGTCATCATTGGCACCGGCATCCAATGGATCGATGCGGAAGGCCGTTATCTGGAAGTCCAGTTTGGCAATTTGTCGGTGATCTCGCTCTACCTGCCGTCCGGTTCGGCGTCAGAGGCGGCGCAAGCCAAGAAGTTTCGCTTTCTCGCCGTCCTCATGCCGTACCTGAAGAAACTAAAGCAGTCGGGGCGCGAAGTCATCATCGGCGGCGACTGGAACATCGCCCACAAGGAAATCGACCTCAAGAACTGGCGCGGCAACAAGAAAAACTCCGGTTTTCTGCCTGAAGAGCGCGAATGGCTGACGACATTGTTCGACAAGGTTGGCTACGTCGATACCTTTCGCACGCTAAATGACAAACCCGATCAGTACACTTGGTGGTCGAATCGTGGCAATGCGCGCGAAAACAACGTCGGCTGGCGTATCGACTATCACATCTGTACGCCGGGTATTGCTGCAAAGGCGAAGAAGGCGAGCGTGTACAAAGACACATGGTTCAGCGATCACGCGCCCCTTAGCGTGGATTACCAGTACGATTTGTAGGGAAGCTCTGATTAAATTCAGTTCGAAGCCAGACTAGGCGCCGCAGTTGCCAAACGCAAAAAATGTTGACGCAGCCTATGTCTGATATGTAGGAAGATATTTTTTGTTGAGCAACAACCTCATTTAGCAAAACTGAAGCGACGAAATGGACTTAATCAGAGCTTCCCGATCTGACAGAGGTGGCACCCGGAACCACCAGCCGCTACTCAACCAACGAGCATCAACACTTTGATTCGAATCTCCAATCTCACCCTTGCGCGCGGCACCAAGCGGCTTTTTGATAGCGCGAATTTGACGCTGTTCTCCGGCCACAAGGTCGGCTTGGTCGGCGCCAATGGCATCGGCAAGTCGACTTTGTTCGCCCTGATGCGCGGCGAAATGCACCAAGACGCGGGCGAGCTTGAAATGCCGCCGTCGTGGGTCATTGCGCACGTGGCGCAGCACACGCCGCAAAGCGCGTTGTCTGCGCTCGAATATGCGCTCGACGGCGACCACGAATTGCGTGTCATCGAAGCCGAACTCGCCAACGCCGAAGCGGCCGAATGGCACGACGAAAGTGAGCACGAAAAGCTCGCCGCCGAGTTGTCGAACCTACACACACGCTATGAGGAAATCGGCGGTTACGCGGCGCGTTCACGTGCGGCGGCGCTGTTGTCCGGCCTCGGCTTTAACGAGGATCAGCAGGAGCTCGCCGTCAGCACCTTCTCCGGCGGCTGGCGCATGCGCCTCAATCTCGCGCAGGCGCTGATGTGTCGCTCCGATCTGCTGTTGCTCGACGAGCCGACCAACCACCTCGATCTCGATGCCGTGATGTGGCTCGAAGACTGGCTGGCGCAGTATCGCGGCATGCTGTTTTTGATCACGCACGATCGCGACTTTCTCGATGCGGTCGTCAACCGGATCGTGCACGTCGAAAACCAGAAGCTCAACGAATACGCCGGCAATTACTCGACCTTCGAGCGCACCCGCGCCATGCAGCTCGCCAACCAGCAGGCGCAGCACGTCAAGCAGCAGCGCCAGGTTGCGCATTTGCACAGTTTCATCGATCGCTTTAAGGCCAAAGCGACCAAGGCCAAACAGGCGCAAAGCCGCATCAAGACGCTTGAGCGCATGGAAATCATCGCCGCCGCGCACGTCGATTCACCGTTCGAATTCGCGTTTCGCAAGCCGGCGGCCGCGCCGCGCCAGTTGTTGCACTTGAAAGAGGCAACGCTTGGATACCCGGGTGAAAACGGCGGCCGTGACGTGCTGCCACACGTTGAGTGGCGCTTGTTCTACGGCGACAAGATTGGTTTGCTTGGGCCGAATGGCGCGGGCAAATCGACGTTGGTCAAAACGCTGGCCGGCACGCTCGCGCAAAAGAAGGGTGGTCGCTACGAAGGCCAAGGCCTCAAAATCGGCTACTTCGCGCAGCACCAAATCGAGCAGTTGCGCACCGACGAGTCGCCGCTGATGCACTTCAAGCGCCAGGATCCGACCACGCGCGAACAAGAATTCCGCAACTTCCTTGGCGGGTTTGATTTTCGCGGCTCGCGTTGCGATGAACCGGTAGGGCCGTTTTCCGGCGGCGAGAAGGCGCGCCTCGCGCTGGCGCTGATCGTCTGGCAAAAGCCGAACCTGCTGCTGCTCGACGAACCGACCAATCACCTCGATATCGACATGCGCGAAGCGCTCGCCGAGGCGCTGCAGGAGTTCGAAGGCACGCTGGTAGTGGTGGCCCACGACCGGCACTTGCTGAAGGCAACCGCTGATCAGCTGTGGCTGGTAGCCGATGGCGAAGTGAAGGAATTCGACGGCGATCTCGACGACTACAAGCTGTGGGCGAAGAATTACGCGACCGCCAAAGCCAAAGGCTTCAAAGAGTATCGTGATACCAAACCCAATGAAGCAAGCGCACCTCCAGCCAAAAAAGCCCCAATCGCCGCGCCAGTGCTAGTGTCTGCCCCGGAATCTACGGGGGATCGAAAGGAGCAAAAGCGCGCTGGTGCTGATGTCCGGCAGCGTCTTGCCGCGGCACGCAAGCCGCACGAGAAAAAACTCGCCGAACTTGATAGCAAACTAAAGGCGCTGACCACCGAGCGCACCAATATCGAAACGTGGCTGTCGGACGAATCGGCCTACGCGGAGGACAAGAAAACGCAATTGCAGGAAATGCTCAAGCGTCAGGTCGAGCTGGTCGCCGCGATTGGGGATTGTGAATGGCAGTGGTTCCAGGCGTCGGAAAAACTAGAGGCCGTGGTGGCCCAATGATTGAGCGCGCGCTGAAGTGGCTGCTAATGGCGGTCGTGTCGACGTTGCTGGTGGCGTGCGGCAGCACGCCAAAGAAACCCACCCCGTCCGTCGCCTCACCGACCCCGGGTACGGCTAGACCCGGCGCCTACTATCTTGACGATGGTCCGGGCACCAACGTGCCTGACAACCTCGACAGCATTGCCGATGCGGTCCCGCGCGCGGAGAAATTTCATAGCGGTGCCAACAAACCCTATACCGTGTTCGGTCGCAGCTATGCGCCCACACTCAACAACGACCCGTTTCGGCAGACCGGCATTGCCTCGTGGTACGGGCGAAAGTTCCACGGCAACATGACCTCGATTGGGGAGATCTACAATATGTACGCCATGACCGCTGCGCACCCGACGCTGCCATTGCCGTCCTACGTGCGTGTCACCAATCCGGCCAATGCGAAGTCTGTCGTTGTTCGCCTGAATGATCGTGGGCCGTTTCACTCCGGCCGCGTCATTGATCTCTCATATGCCGCCGCCCACCGACTCGACATCGCGCGCAGGGGGAGCGGCCAGGTGATCGTCGAACGCGTGTTCGCTGGTAGCCGTCCCAGCGACGGCCCCCAACCAATCGTCACAGCGCCGACCAGAGTCACCACACCAACACCGTCAATCATCAACACGCCACCGCCGCCGGTGGTGACCACGTCGCCGATCGCGGTTGAAGGTTCACAACTATTTCTGCAACTTGGCGCGTTTGGCTCTCAGGACAACGCCAATATCTTTCGCGACCGCATGGTGCGTGAGCTCGATTGGAACCGCGAGCCGTTACTGGTGGTCTTTAAGGACGGCCTATGGCGCGTGCGCCTTGGCCCCTACACCTCGCGCGTTGAGGCCGACGCGATTCAGGCGCGCGTCAAGCAATCGCACGATTTTTCACCCGTTATCTCAAAACCATAAGTACACAATGAACTTTCGCAATCTGTTATCCACTCTGCTTGTCTCCGGTTTCTCCACTTGGTTTTTAGTCCCCGCCGCTGCCCAGCTGCCGACGGTGCAAGCAGATGTGCCGCCACCGATCATGTCGGCGCGGGCCTATGTGCTGTTTGACGCCAGCAGCGGGCAAGTCCTCGCCAGCCTCGCCGCCAGCGACCGGTTTGAGCCGGCGTCTCTCACTAAGCTGATGACCGCCTATCTGGTGTTCGATGCGCTGAAGACAAAGAAGCTCACGCTCAACCAGACGGTCACCGTCTCGGAGCGCGCGTGGAAAGCCCAAGGCTCGCGCACGTTCATTGATCCCAAGCAAACGCCGTCAGTCGAAATGCTGATTCGCGGCATGATCGTACAAAGCGGCAACGATGCATCCATCGCACTGGCCGAAGCGGTGGCGGGCTCGGAGGAGGTGTTCGCCCAGCTGATGAACAGACAAGCGCAAAAACTCGGCATGAAGAGTAGCAACTTTCTCAACGCAACCGGGCTGCCAAACGCGCAGCATTACTCCACGGCGGAGGATTTACTCATTCTCGCCGCCGCCGTGATTCGCGATTTCCCCGCCGAGTTTGCCTACTACAAGGAGCGCGAATTTACGCACAACAAAATCACCCAGCCGAATCGCAACCGCCTGCTGATTCTTGATCCGACCGTCGATGGCCTGAAGACCGGCCACACCGATGCGGCCGGTTATTGCCTGATTGCCACCGCCAAGCGCGTCGGTGCCGGCACCAATGGCGGCGAACGTCGTTTGATCTCGGTGGTGCTGGGCACCAACTCGGATGTGACGCGCACGCAGGAGAGCCAAAAACTCCTGAACTATGGCTATCAGATGTTCGACTCGCAGCGCCTATACAAGAAGGGCGACGCGATCGCCACGCCGGAAATCTTCAAGGGTACACAGAACACCATCAAACTCGGTTTTGATCGAGACATCTGGCTCACGTTGCCAAAGGATAAATTCACCGGCATCAACGCGACGCTGACCACTTCGCAACCGCTGCTGGCACCCCTACAAGCTGGCCAGAAAGCAGGGATAATGAAAATCACTCGTGATGGCAAGCCGATCACGGAGATCCCGGTGGTGGCGCTTGAGGACGTCAAGGTTGCCGGATTTCTCGGTCGCGGATGGGATGCCATTCGCTTGATCTTCAAGTAACTCCCGCAACAAGAGCCAACGGATATGACACAAGCCGCGCAACAACTTTGCCTGCCAACGGTTTACCTCAACGGCGAGTACATGCCGCTTGAGAGCGCCCGAATTTCCCCGCTGGATCGCGGCTTCATTTTTGGCGACGGTGTCTACGAAGTCATTCCGTACTATGACGGCCGCGGCCTGCGCGCCAACGAACACCTGATTCGATTGCAGCGCTCGATGGAGGAGCTGTACCTGACTAATCCGTATTCATTGGAAAAGTGGGAATCTGCTATCAACGGCCTGATCGCCAAAAACGGTGGCGGCAATCTGGCGATCTACATTCAGGTGACGCGTGGTGTTGCCAAGCGCGATTTCCCGCCGCCGCCAGGGCTCACGCCGACGGTGTTCATGATGGCCAACCCGCTACCGACTCCGAAGCCCGAGATTTACGTGAACGGGATATCGGCGGTGTCGCTGGACGACAATCGCTGGCTTAAGTGCCATATCAAATCGACTGCGTTACTCGGTGCCGTGTTGCTGAAGCACGAATCGAATTTGTTGGGAGGCGATGAAGGCATCATGTTCCGCGATGGCTATCTGACCGAGTCGTCGGCGTCGAACATTGCGGCGGTGAAAAACGGCATCATTCTATGCCCGCCGATGGACAATCTGATTCTGGGCGGTATCACCTACGTGTTGATGATTGAGTTGGCGAAGAAGGCCGGGCTGCCACTAGAGGTGCGTCGTGTGTCGCGCAAGGAAGTGCTCACCGCCGATGAGATATGGATCATGTCGTCCACCAAAGAAGTCGTGCCAATCGTGTCGCTTGACGGCCGGCCGGTCGGGCACGGTATTGAAGCGGGCAAACCGGGCCCCATATTCAAAACGATGTACCAGCTCTTTCAAGATTACAAACGTGAGCTCGCATCTCTACCCCCGCAAGCTACTGAGTAATGACACGACCCAAACACATTGGCGCTGAAGGCTCGGAGACCAAAGACACGTTGCTGGTGTTTCCAACGGCGTTTCCGATCAAGGCGATGGGACGCATGAAGGCCACGGATACAGACGCGGCTAACCAGAGCTTCGCGCAGACCGTATTGGCGATCGTGCAAAAGCACGCGCCAGACTACGATGCCGCCACACTGGAAATGCGCCCGTCAAAAAACGGCAATTTCATTTCCGTGACAGCGACCATCACTGCAACGTCGAAACTGCAGCTGGATAGTATCTATCGAGAGTTAACGGCGCATCCTGCGGTGCTGATGGCTCTGTAGTGCGCATCGCCCCGGAATTGAAAATGGCGCCCCTCATCAAGCATCTCGGTCGCGTCGATTATCTGAAAACGTTTGCAGCGATGCGCGCCCACAACCGCGCCAGCACGGCCGATACGCCGGACGAAATCTGGGTTCTCGAACACCCGCCCGTATTTACGCAGGGCCTTGCTGGCAAGCCAGAGCATGTGCTCGACGCTGGCGATATTCCAGTGGTCAAGATTGATCGCGGCGGCCAGGTAACGTATCACGGCCCCGGGCAGCTGGTCGTCTATCTACTGCTCAACATGCGCGGCCGCAGCTACGGCGTCAAAGCACTTGTGAACCGGATCGAGCAATCGGTGATTGATTTACTTGCAGAATATGGTGTTGAGGCGGTGCGCCAGACGGGAATGCCGGGGGTTTATGTCATGTCGCATCTGGATACAACGGCCCCCTCTCCCTCTATCCCTCCCCCTCGAGGGGGGAGGGAGGCGATTCTGCTGGGAGCCTCTATCCCTCCGCAACATGCAGGGAAGGAGGCGATTCTGCTGGGTGCCTCTATTCCTCCGCAACATGCAGGGAAGGAGGCGATTCTGCTGGAAGCCCCGCTCCCTCCGCCACGAGTGGGGAGGGACGAGATTCTGCTGAAAGCCTCTCTCCCCTCGCGGGAGAGAGGTTGGAGAGAGGGGCCAGCGAAAATCGCCGCCATTGGATTAAGAGTAGCCAACCAGGCGACCTATCACGGCCTTTCGCTGAACGTAAACATGGATCTAGAACCGTTCACTCGTATCAACCCATGTGGCTACCAAGGCCTCGCGGTCACGCAACTCGCTGATATGGGCGTGCGCGATAATATCGCTTTGGTCGGCGACAAACTCGTCGAAAAACTGAAAGTAAATTTGTATGGCTGAAGCAGGTGTCAAGGAAAAATCTGGGCTGAAAACCGCGCGTATTCCCATCAAGGTGGTCGTGCAGAACGCTGCCGAGCGGCTAAAGAAACCCGACTGGATTCGCGTCAAGGCGGGCTCGTCGTCGTCGCGCTTTTACGAAATCAAGGAAATCCTGCGCGAGGCCAAGCTACACAGCGTTTGCGAAGAGGCGTCATGCCCGAATATCGGCGAGTGCTTTGGTAAAGGCACCGCCACCTTTATGATCATGGGCGACCTTTGCACGCGCCGCTGCCCGTTCTGCGATGTGGGCCACGGCCGACCGTTGCCGTTGGACGCTGATGAGCCGCGCCATCTGGCCGAAACCATCGCCAAGCTCAAACTCAAATACGTCGTGATTACCAGCGTCGATCGCGATGATTTGCGGGATGGCGGGGCCGGACACTTCGTCGAATGTATACGCCAAACGCGTGCGTTGTCGCCTTCAACACAGATCGAAATCCTCACGCCTGACTTTCGCGGGCGGCTTGATCGCTCGCTCGGCATTTTGCGCGAAGCGCCACCCGACGTGATGAATCACAATCTGGAAACGGTGGCGCGCCTCTACAAACAGGCGCGTCCGGGTTCTGACTATGCGCACTCGTTGAAACTGCTCAAGGACTTCAAGGCCGAGCACCCGAACGTGCCGACCAAGAGCGGCTTGATGGTGGGGCTCGGCGAAACCAATGAGGAAATTCTCGAGGTGATGCGCGATCTTCGCGCCCACGACGTCGACATGCTGACCATCGGCCAGTACCTGCAGCCGTCCGGCCATCACTTACCGGTGCTGCGCTACGTGGTGCCGGATGATTTCAAGATGTTCGAGACCGAAGCATACAAGATGGGCTTTGTGCACGCCGCATGTGGGCCGATGGTGAGGTCCTCGTATCATGCCGACCAAATGGCGCATGAGGCGGGCTACTAGTCGTCAGCGGTTGTCCCAATGAAAAAGCCCAGCATTGCCGGGCTTTTTTGTGTGTAGTGCAAGATGCTTAACGCTTGACGTCGATATCAGGAATCACCGCACGAACACCCGGGACGCGCTGCACCAGCTTGGCGACCTTGACCAAGTCTTGGCCAGTTTCAACGCTGCCCTTTAAGGTGATCTCGCCGCTAGACGCGGTAGCGGTAACGCCCTTGACACCGGCCATGTTCATTTCATAGCGCACAGCGTCGAGCAACTGTCCGTCGGCGGTCAGTACACGGCCTTCCGGCACCACGGCGACTGGGGTAACTTTCATGTTGGCGCAGGCAGCCAGCGTCAACAGCGAAGCGGCGGCAGCTGCCGCAATAAATAAGCGATTTTTCATGCGAGTCCAGTTCCTGTTGTTCAGCGCCGCAGGGTTGTTGTTCGGCGCGGATGTCCCTGTCGGGCTCAAGTATCGGGAACTCTTGTGACAACGGCGTGACAAAAATATGTCAGCTAAACTGCCAACGCGGTAGCTGGCAAACTCTAGCATTGACGGGTGCTTCCCGGCCGAATGCCTTGAAAACGCCCGCCCTTGCTAGTGTTTCAATTTATTTCGCGCGCAGATTCTTGTTGAAGAACTCAATCGTGCGACCCCACGCCAATTTCGCCGCCGCCTCGTCATAACGCGGCGTGGTGTCGTTGTTAAAGCCGTGTTGGGTGTTGGCATAGATGAACGCTTCGTACTTGGCGCCGGCCGCTTTCAATGCCGTCTCGTAGGCGGGCCAGGCGGCGTTGATACGCTCGTCGGTGCTGGCGTGGTGAATCAGTAACGGGGCTTTGATCTTCGGCACGTCTTCGGTCTTCGCCGCGCCGCCGTAGAAGGGAGACGAGGCCGCCAGCTTCGGTAACTGCGTGGCCAAATAATTGGCGATGCTGCCGCCGTAGCAAAAGCCAACTACGCCGATCTTGCCGGAGACTTCAGTCATCGCCTTCATGAAGCCGAAGGCGGCGACGAAATCGGCGCGCGCCTTGGTTTGATCGAGCTTACCGAATAGCTCACGCGCCCTATCTTCGTCGCCGGGATAGCCGCCGACCGGCGTCAGGGCATCGGGCGCGAAGGCGATGAAGTTTTCTAACGCGGCGCGACGTGCGATATCTTCGATGTGCGGATTCAGCCCGCGATTCTCGTGCACCACCATCACGGCCGGCAGCTTGCCGGTGAATTTTGCCGGCATCACCAGATAGCCGCGCATCTTGCCACTGCCGTCGGGCGAGGCGTACTCAACGTACTTGGCGACGATGCGCGCATCGTCTTTCTTGATTTGCTGCGCCGACACAAAGTTCGGGCTCAGCATTTCGAGCAGCATGGTCGCCGACACGCCGCCCACCGCGTACTTGGTCGCACCCGAGAGGAAGCCGCGGCGATCGATCACGCCGTGCACATATTGGTCAAACAGCTTCATGACCTCTGGGTCGAAGTCGGCGGCGGTCTTGCGGGCAATGGTGTCGGGTTGCATGGTCATCCTTTGGCGATGTGGTGGCGGATCGATGACGAGTTTCCGGCAATGCGCCGTCATGAACAAGTCACGAATTGTCCTATGCGCTTATCTAGGCTTGCGGGCACGCGCGCTCAAAGCCCAAAAGTTGCCTGCTTTTAAGGCGCTTATCAGAGCCTTGGGCGACCGCAATCGGCGCAATTATCGAGTGTCCCGAATCCAAGATGAGTTTGTCCGCACAGACCTTCACAGGAGAGAAACATGTCCCGCTATAGCCGCCAAAAATCCCCCGCCGCCGCCCGACAGCTCACCTCGCGTTTAGCCTGCATTGACGGCAGCGCCGGGATATTGGCGCAGTTACAGACGGCATTCGAGACTGCGCGCGATCAATTTGACGCTGAGGCGCTCAACATCGCCGAGTGGCAGCAGGCCGAAGACGCACTCGACCACGCCTATCATGCGTGCGTGGCACGAGCCAAAGGGGCGGACATTGAGTCGCTGTGCCTTGAGGCGCAACGTCGCGTTGAGATGGCGGTGCAAATGTCGATGGTGTCGTCTTACTACGACGGTCGCGTCGATGCGGCTTACAACTAGCGCGTCCGCCTGCATTCGCACCAACCATCCGCGGGCAAGCTAAAGTCCGCGGCAGTTTTTCATGGTGAACTCCGCTGATGTGATTTCGTGTACTGACGCAACGTCAAGCACACTCACA
>Ga0209490_10004572_pt1 | contig 12719 bp, 8 predicted proteins | sample MAT06_FD_187209 | JGI IMG/M metagenome (GOLD analysis project Ga0209490, IMG submission 187209) | Freshwater microbial communities from Lake Fryxell liftoff mats and glacier meltwater in Antarctica - MAT-06 (SPAdes) (version 2) | ecosystem: Environmental > Aquatic > Freshwater > Ice > Liftoff...
CCCTCATCGATCCCGAGAATACGAAAAGCCAAGCCGTAGCGATGCGGAATGGGATGCGGTTCGAGAAAAGAGCGCTACATCGGGAGGAGGAAGTGATGGTGTACCGGGTGGGACTCAGTTCACATCAAACCGCATCTTCGTGACAGGGAGTAGGTCTATCAAGGCGTTTCTCATGCGCAACGCAATTGTGCACTACGTTGCATTCGATTGGCATGACTTAGGCCAGCTGTCCAGCGAATGACGAAGAAGTCGTCAGTGAAACGTTGGACAGTATATCATCACAAATGGTCACGCAGAACAACAGTGTGGTCGCTCGCGTAAAAGAGGAGGGCGCTATTGCTTACCACCTCGTCCCTTCAGTACAAATTTCGCTTGCGGGTCTCGTGCACTCCCCGGTTTGTGAATGTGATCCAATATCTGAAGGTCCACTAGTTTATCCAACCGCTTACGAGCCGCAGGCCAACTCAAGCCGGTCATTCGTTGTACATCACTAACACTGATCTCCGAGTTCTCAGCCACGTAGTTCACAATCCGCTTTTGATGCTCGTCAAGTACGCTCGCGATCGCAGCTCCGATAAGTTCGGTCACATCCGCATCTATCCAAACTTTGCGTTGTTCAACATTGTTCTTCAGCATTACTTGAACACGAGCGCTGCCGATCTCCTTCTGTTCGAAAACCGGATCTGGCAGGTTGGAGGCTCTCATCGCTTCCAGCATGCGCCGCGTTCCCTCACTGGCGCATTTGACATACTCCATGTAGTACAACGCATCCATTAGCTTGGGATTCCGAGGTCGATGGTTACCATAGATATTCTCCGGACTTACAAATGGAGGAAATCCCCCCGGACTCTCGATCACCAATCGATTATCGAACATCTTCACTGCGACCGGAGTGTTCACCTGGCCGTTACCATATGAACGATGCACCATGGCATTCACCAATGCCTCGTACCAAGCATCCTTCGGATACTCGGAAATAATCGAGAATTTCTGCTGGCTGTTTAACCGTGCAAAATTCCTTAGCTGACCGTCCAAGGTCTTTTCAACCTGCATAAGCAACTCGGGGATATTACCCTCGAAGATCTCATCTCGAATAGCGTTGAACTTGACTCCGGTACCCTCCTCCTTACCATCAAATCTCAAGAACCGGATGCGACAACCTGGAATGATCCGGTCCGGTTGCTTCGCAAAAAGAAGAGCGCAAGCGAAATTAGGTTTGAGGGCACCCTTCACCATGCGGCCGAGGCATCTAAGTACAAGCACCTCTTCGGTCGTCTTGGCCAACAGTTCCTTACGCCCTTTACGTATGCTCGTTAGAAATCGCTGAATGGCTTGGCTGTCGAAGTCGTCCGGGTAGCTGAGATCACACGCCTCCTGTTCAAACTGGATCTGTCCCTTATCAATAGCCAAGTCCCGTTCTTCCTCCGGCTGGAGTTTGTGCTTCGTGTCCGCAATTCGCACAAACGCCTTCCCTTCTGTGGTCTTAATAACTCTCGTCTCATGATAATCGACCTGAAACAAGATCAGGAAATCTGCTTTCGCTTGTTCACTGACGAAGGAAATCCGCTTGGACCGATGGGTGGCTTCTGGGCAGTAGATCTTTCCCGCAGATTCGCGCGCATTCAACTCCTTCTCAGAAAGTCCCGCACATCCAGACCACGTTCCATCATCTTCGACACCCAATGCGATCAAACCGCCCTCCGGGGTATTGGCCCACATTGAAAAGTAGTCGCCAAGGTCATTCGGAGAATATTTCGCGCGCTTGCGTTCATAGCGCTTATCCTCGAACAGGCCTCTTAAGAGTTTCACATCGGCATTGGCATATATATCCTCGGGCGTGAGCACCTGAGGGGATACGTCAAAATCCATGTGCAACTGCTTCGACATGTTTCCTAGTAAGACTGACAGCGAATATCGAAGTTCCTCTTTCTACCTCTGAATGGACCTTACAACCCCAACAACACCTCCCCCGGTTCCCTATTCCCGAAAACCATCTTGCTGGGATCCTCGATCATCTGTTTCACGGCCATGAGGAAACTCACGCTCTCCTTACCGTCGATGATGCGGTGGTCATAGCTGAGGGCCACGTACATGATGGGGCGGATGACCACCTGGCCATGCAGCGCAACCGGGCGCTCAACGATGTTGTGCATGCCGAGGATGGCGCTCTGCGGCGGGTTGAGGATGGGTGTGCTGAGCATGCTGCCGAACACACCACCGTTGGTGATGGTGAAGGTGCCACCGCTCATTTCATCCATGGAGAGTTTGCCATCGCGGGCCTTTACCGCGAGTTCTTTGATCTTCGCTTCGATCTCGGCCAACGACATCTTCTCCGCGTTGCGGATCACCGGCACCATCAGACCTTTCGGCGAGCTCACCGCGATGCCCACGTCGGCGTAGTCGTGCATCACCATTTCCTCGCCATCGATCTGCGCGTTCACTGCGGGGAACAGACGAAGTGATTCGGTAACAGCCTTGGTGAAGAAGCTCATGAAGCCGAGGTTCACACCCTTCTGCTCCTTGAATTTGTCCTTGTACTTGTCGCGCAATGCCATCACGGCGCTCATATCCACCTCGTTGAAGGTGGTGAGCATGGCGGTCTGGTTCTTCACTGCTACCAAGCGCTTGGCAACGGTAAGCCGCAGCGAACTCATCTTCACACGCTTCTGATCGCGCTTGCCTCCCCAGCCGTTCATCGCGATAGCACCGGCATCCACGCCACCAGCAACATAGGCTGCCACATCGCTCTTGGTGATGCGTCCATTGGGACCACTACCCTTCACCTTATCAGCGCTCACGCCTTTCTCGTCGAGCATTGCTTTGGCTACAGGAGTTGCATGCGCGGCAGAGGCGGGGACTGGCGCAGGGGCAGGGGCAGGAACAGAGGCAGAGGCAACGCTTGCGGCGGGCTTCGCTGCCTCCTGCGCCTGCTCCTGACCCTTCTTCACTTCCTGCTCCTCCTTGGCAACCGGCGCAACACTCGTATCCAGCTTGGCCACCACATCGCCCACTTTTACCGTGGCATCCGCAGCAGCCAGCAATTTGATCTGTCCACTCGCCTCGGCGCTGAGTTCCAACGTGGCTTTGTCGCTGTCGATCTCGGCGATCACCTGATCCTTGTTCACGACATCGCCATCTTTCACGAGCCATTGTGCAATGCGCACTTCGCTGATGCTTTCTCCGGGAGAGGGAACCTTTACGTCGATGTTGGCCATTAGTGAAGTGTGAGGTGTGATTGCGAAGGTGTGAGGGAGGGGAAGCTTCAAGACACAAGATCCAAGATCCAAAGATCAAGGTTGGTGCGTTCGAGGATCGAAACTTGTGTCTTGCGTCTTGTATCTTGGATCTTACTTGGATCGCTCACGCCTTAACCTTTGCTGTCGTCGTTGACTTGCTGAAGGCGTTCTCGATGATCGCGATCTGTTGGTTCGCGCTGCGTTTGCTGCTACCGGTTGCTGGCGCGCCGCTCGCGGGCCGGGCGATCACTTCGAACTTCACATCCGTAAAGTGCATCGCCATATAGCTCCATGCGCCCATGTTCAGGGGCTCTTCCTGCACCCACAGGTAGCGCTCGGCCTTCGCGTACTTGTTGATCACGGCACGCATCTGCTCGGCGGGCAATGGATGCAGTTGTTCGAGGCGGACCAGAGCGGTATCCGAGACGCCGTTCTTCTCACGATGCTCAGCCAGGTCGTAGTGGATCTTGCCTTGTGTGAAGATCACGGTCTTCACCTTCGTGGCATCGGCAATAACATCGTCGATCAGTTCCTGGAAGCCACCAGTGGCCAGGTCGTTCAATTTGCTCACACAACGCGGGTGGCGCAGCAAACTCTTCGGTGTGAAGACCACGAGCGGCTTGCGGAAATTCCACGTGAGCTGACGGCGAAGCGCATGGAAGAAGTTGGCAGGTGTTGTGCAATTGATCACGACCATGTTGCCATCAGCGCAGCTTTGGAGGAAGCGCTCCATGCGCCCGCTGCTATGCTCGGCACCCTGTCCTTCATAGCCGTGGGGAAGCAGCAACACGATACCGTTCTGCGTGTTCCATTTCTCTTCCGCGCAACACAGGTATTGGTCCAGGACGATCTGCGCGCCGTTCACGAAATCGCCGAACTGCGCTTCCCAGATCGTGAGGACCTGCGGGTTGGTAAGCGCATAGCCGTATTCGAAAGCGAGCACCGCATACTCGCTTAGCAGCGAGTTGTAGATCTGCATCAACGCTTGCCCCTCCTGAATGTGCTTCAGGTGGATGAACTCCTCCTCGCTATCCTCCATGCGCACCACGGCGTGCCGGTGGCTGAAGGTGCCGCGTTCCACATCCTGCCCGGTGAAGCGGACAGGATGCCCTTCAACCAGCAACGAACCATACGCGAGCAGTTCGGCCATACCCCAATCGAGGGTTTCATCGGCCATCATCTTCTTGCGATCGTTCAGGATCTTCTCCAATTTGCTGAAGAACTTCTTGCCTTCGGGGATGACCGTGAGTTTATCGCCGATCATCTTCAGCGTCTCCTTCTGCACCCCGGTAACCGGCGACTGTAGGAAGTCCTTCTGTTCTGCGCGCTTGAACCCTTTCCAGCGCTCTTCCATGAAGTTGGTGATCTTGCCGACGCGCACCTGCTTTGCCTCGCTAAGGCGATCGTCGAGCATGGCACTGAACGAGCGCTCCATTTCCTGCGCCATTTCGCGTGCGCCTTCCACACCGCTATCGATCAGCTTCTGCGTGTAGATCTCGCGCGGATCGGCGTGTGCTGCGATCGCTTTGTACAACAAGGGTTGCGTGAACTTGGGTTCATCCCCCTCATTGTGGCCATGCTTGCGATAGCAGAGTATATCCACCCAGATATCCATGCCATACTTCTGGCGATAATCCATGGCCAGCTTCGTGGTATAGGCCACGGCTTCGGCATCATCACCATTCACGTGGAACACTGGGCATTGGGTCACCTTGGCCACATCGGTGCAATACGTGCTGGTGCGGGCATCGACATAGTTGGTGGTGAAGCCTACTTGATTGTTGACCACGATATGGATGGTTCCGCCCACCTCGCATGCCTTTAGGCCGGCCATTTGCACCACTTCGTAGACGACACCTTGACCAGCAACGGCTGCGTCACCATGGATGATGATGGGTGCGGTAATACCCTTGGCGAAGTTGTCGTCGTGCTCGATGATAGCGCGGCTGATACCTTGCATGATCGGACCGACCGTTTCCAAATGACTGGGGTTCGGTGCCAGGGTGAGGCGCACTTCCTTGCCGGTGTTGGTCGTTACCAAGCTGCTGTAGCCCATGTGGTACTTCACATCACCCTCCAGGATCGCATCGTCGTAATCCTTGCTATCGAATTCGCTGAAGATGGCATCGTAGCTCTTGCGCATGGTGTTGGCCAGCACATTCAAGCGGCCGCGGTGGGCCATGCCGATCACGTACTCGGTTATCCCCAGCTCTGCCCCGTGTTCGATCACGGTATCCAGCGCAGGGATCAGAGCTTCTGCACCTTCGATGCTGAAGCGCTTCGCGCCAATGAACTTCTTTCCCAGGAATTTCTCGAAGACCACAGCTTCGTTGAGTTTCTCCAGGATCTCCTTCTTCGCATCCAAGGAGAACGTAGGCGTATTGCGCACGCTTTCCATGCGGTCTTGCAGCCACTTCACCTTCTCCGGGTTGCGGATGTACTTGAATTCCACCCCGATGCTTTGGCAATAGGTCTGTTCCAGCAGCGCAAGGATATCGCGCAGCTTGCTTGGGCCTGTTCCCACTTCTTTCCCTGCGGTGAATACTGTATCCAGATCCGCACTGCTGAGTTGGAAGTGCTCCAGATCGAGCGAAGGAGAATACTTCCGTCGATCACGGACGGGGTTGGTCTTGGTGAAGAGGTGTCCACGCTGGCGATACGCATTGATCAGCTCCAAGACGCGAAATTCCTTTTGGAATCGTTCGTGACCATCGCCGCTGGCGCTAACGGCTGCGGGTGCTTCCCCATCACGCAGGGCCGATGCGAACTCGAATCCTTCGAAAAAACGGGCCCAGCCGGTTTCCACACTGGCCGGATCCTTGAGATACTGCTGGTGAAGGTCGTCCAGCCAAGCGCTGTCGACGTTACTTAGGTAGGAATACTTGTCCATTGAGGGGTTCCGGCGAGTAGTGGGCAAAGGTAGTCTTCAGGTGTGCGCACCCGCTGAACGCAGCGCGGTTGTCCACAGTTCCAAGCTCAATGCCAAGGGCTTATACCAATTCGCTCTGCAAAGGCACCTAAAGATGCGCCGCCATTTTTTATCAAGGCGATGCAAAATAGTTGTTGCATAGCCTGCCTCCTGCGTCCGCCGGATGGCGGACTTCGGCGACGGAGCGAGTTACGGAGAAACTGATCTGGAGAAGCCCCGATGAAAAAGCGTCATTGCCCCGACCCTTCGGGGAGCAAGTAGATCGGGTGGATCTATAGCGCGAATTGGGTATTAGAACTTCCCCGCGTAACGCAACCGGGTAAGCACCTTTTGTAAAGCCCGCAAAACCACCTCCCCCGCCAAGGCGTGCAAGCCCCCTTGGGCAATGGTGCGACGCAGGTGTGGCTCCGGGATATCCACACGGTACATCGCCACCTTCAAGGCATGCGCGCTTTGGGCCTGCAAGGTCTGTAGTGCGGGTAGCACAGTTCTTCGCAATTCTTCGAATGCCTTTTCGCCAACCACCGGCAGGGGCAAACGCTCGTCGGAGAGGGAAAGATCCTTGCGCAACTGCAGCACCGTGGCCGCTAGCACTTCGGCCCGATCCAGGTAACGCTCCACCCCGTGGGCTCCGTGGGTTGACAGTTCGCTGTTCACGGTGTTAGCAAGTCCCGCAAAGATGGTCCATAGCTGGCACTATTTTCGCCCCTCGCTTCGGCGCTGTATGGAACTACCACTCTCCTGTTGTGGAACCTTCAACCACCTCGCCAACCAACGAACCCTTATCCATGACCTTTTTCCAGCGTTCCTTTTCGATCAGCGTTCTGGCATTTGCCTTGGCAGTGCCTGCCAGCGCCCAGTATGGCACCTTTGATGCAACGGCCGCCAAAGCCGCCAAAGCCACCAAGACCTTGGTCGTGTTGGATGCGGGCGACTCTCCATACAACCGGGCCTTGATGGACGCGATCAAAGCGGATTGGAAATTGACCAGCGCTTTCGAATTCGTGAGCACTGCTGAACTGGCCGCACAACCCATGGCTCCGGATCGCACCTACCTGCTGAAGACCTCCAAGACGGATCCGGTGAAATTCACAGGCACCTTCCTGACCTTGGTGCAAGGCTGGAAGCCCAAGAAAGGCGAGGTCCTGGAGCAAACGAACAATGCCTTCACGTCCATACCTGCCGAACGTGAAGTAGCCTTTATTCAGATCGACCCAGTAGCACTGAACGAGAAAGGTGCCAGCGCCATGGTGGCCATCTATGTTAAGCACCTCCAGAATTACGTGGCGGTGGTGGAAGGCGGCAAGGTGACGGACAAGGCCACTGCGGATCGCATCTACGCCGGACGCAATCGGATGATCCGCGATACGGAACTTTGGATGGCACAGGAGCATTTGGACAAGAGTATTCCCGATGCGGCCAGCCTGAAAGAGAACTATACCTCGCCTTGCCAGGTGATGGCCTTGACCCAATTGGCGAGCGCAGTGGAGAAAAAAGACAAAGCCCTGACCATTAGTGACGTTGTGATGACCGGGGAGAACAAGAACAAGCATTGCTTCAAACGGATCTTCAATGCGGGCACAGGCGAACTGATGTACTTGCGTGATGATGCCGCGATCTTCGGCAAGAAGGAAGGCTTCTTGGACGAGGACCTGAAGACGATCATACGCGCCAGGTAGTAACCCGTTCATTTACTACCACTGCTCAACATGGCTTGGTCCACCTTGAGGCCTTGCGGGCGTTTCCGTAGAATTGATGGTTAAGACCAGCTTATCTATTGCGGGCGATCTTCATACGCGAGCGCTTGCGCGGATGTCATGCGTTCGTCCCATTTGTCATTGACCTATCTGGTTCGGGCGCTGCACCATTTCAGAGTACGGATCCAGCCAGAGATGCGCCGCTAATTTCCCCGCCAGCGGGATGGAACATTCGCAGCACGATCTGAGGGGGTCTCTATTCAACCGTCGCTACGAGACGACCTCCTCGGAGAAGTAATGTGGACGCTTCGGCTTCACTCAGTGCAAGCAAAAAACAAAGCAGAACCTGTCCTGCTTTGCGTGATAGGGTAGGATCTGTACTGCGAATGGGTAATACTTCCTCACCGGCGGATCTTCATCGGCCATGATACAGTCCCTCGATGTATTTAGTTTGCTCAGAGCGCTACCTTCACGCCACTAATACACTATGCCATGATCCAACGTTACGCGCTCCTCTTTGCCTCGATCTGCATGGTTAGCACCGCGCGAGCCGACCACTTCGCTGGCGGATCGATCACCACACGCTGCGTGGGTGGGAACTTCCACGAGATCACGTTGCAATTATTCCGGAACTGCGGCGGTCCCGAACTTCTGCCGCAAACACTTGGCTTCACCAATGACTGCGGAGTGATCTTCGAAGTGAGCGGTTTGTTGCCGGAAAGTGTGGTGGATGTATCGCCCCTGTGCGCAACGGACCTGCCCAACAGCACCTGCAACGGCGGCAATTTGATCGGTTATGACCTGACCACATATCGCACAACAGTATTCCTGAGCCCGTGTGCGAATTGGAACGTCAACTGGAACACCTGCTGCCGCAATAGCTCGATCAATGTGAACTCCACGCCCGGCCTGTGGATAGAGACCACACTGTCCAATACGGAAGGCACTTGCCGTACCTCACCGGAATTCGTGAACAACACGATCCCCTTGGTGTGCTTGGGTCAACCGGTAAGCTACGACGGCAGCGCAGTAGGTGCAGCTACGAGCACACTGGAATACCGTTTGATCGATGCTCGATTCGGAGCTCCTGGACCATTGCCTGTTATCTACTCCCCAGGATACACCGGTACGGAACCGTTCACGGGCATGGAGATCGATAGCCTTACTGGCCTGGTCACGTTCATACCCACGCTTACCGGTGCTATCGTAACGGTGATCGAGGTGACGGAGATAGGTAGCGATGGCATCGTCATCGGCACGGTGATGCGTGATCTCCTTTTCATTGTATCGGCGTGCGACAATGTGGTACCTTCTGTGGATAGCGGTACGTTCACGACGGCGACCGGCGGAGCAACGATCACTGATGAACGTGCTCTACTGGTTTGCGGCGAAGCCGCTTTCTGTGCTTCCCTTGCTTTCGCAGACGCGGACGTGTCCCAAACCCTGACCCTTTCCAGTAATGTGGACGAGAACCTCTTGGGCGCAACCATCGAGGTTACCGGCACCAACCCGATCGATGCTGAGCTTTGTTGGAACACCACGGGCGTGCTTCCAGGCATTTATCAATTCACCGTTACGGTGAGCGATGATGCGTGCCCCGTTGTTGGACTTCAGCAATTCGCCTACACCGTGACCGTGGCGGCCGGTGGTGATGCGGGCGAAGATGCTACCGCCTCGTTCTGCTCGAATTCCGCTTCGTTCGCGTTGGTCGATTCGTTGTTGGGAACTCCATCCTTGTCTGGCACTTGGACCACCGAAGAAGGGCTGCCCTTTTCTGGGATCTTCACCCCAGGCGATACCGAACCAGGCATCTTCAACTACAGCACAGGTGATCCTTCAGCCTGCGCGGATACGGCCACTGTGGTCGTCACCTTGTTGGCACCCACTGATCCCTTGTGCATCCTGCTTGGCGTGTCGCCCATAGCTGGCAAAGGCTTCTCACTGTACCGTGATCTTGCGGTGCCGGGTCGCTGGCTTGTTCAAGTACCCACCAGCAGCACCTACGACCTGGTTGTGCTGGCCTCTGATGGTCGCTTGGTGGAAACACGCCGGATCGGCTTGACCGCCGAAGCTGCCTACGCTCTTGATCTGGGAGCACTCAGGGCTGGTGCCTATGTAGTACGGGTATTCAACACCCGCACCGGAGGCTCGTGGTCAGGGCGATCGATCGTCGAGTAGCACGGCCGGATCGTTAACGGGATGTCGAGGACCGAACCTTTCCCGTCCGCTCCGGTTTCCTTCGTGTACGGTCTTCCAAGAGGCCGTGTACCCATCCTATGGCGACCATACTGATCACTGGCGGTTCTGGACTTATTGGCACTGCGCTAACCCAAGCGCTGATCGCAAGTGGCCACACGGTGCGGCACATCGGGCGTTCTGCTCGGCGTAGCGAAGATGTGAAGGGTTTTGTTTGGGACCTGGATCGGGGCACCATGGATGCAGCAGCGCTGCACGGCGTTGATCACATCGTCCACCTCGCCGGTGCCGGTATCGCTGATGAACGCTGGACCAGCGCACGGGTGCAGGAACTGATCCATAGCCGTACCGCATCGGCCAGGCTGCTCTTGACATGCGCGCGAACCAATGGCATCCGCGTAAAGAGTTTCGTGAGCGCAGCGGGGATCAACTACTATGGCGCAGCGACCACCGAGCACGTGTATACCGAGGACGATATGCCCGGAACTGATACCATCGCACGCATCAGCAAGGAGTGGGAAGCTGCCGTGGATGAGTGGACGCCCCATACGCGGGTGGTCAAGCTGCGCACACCGATCGTGCTTTCCCCAACCGGGGGTGCATTGGCAAAACTGGTCGCTCCTGTTCGCTGGGGGCTTGGCACCGCCTTGGGAAGTGGGGAACAGTGGATGCCCTGGGTACACTTGGACGACTTGGTGCGGATCTATGAACTGGCCTTGACCGATGATCGCTTTGTTGGAGTATACAATGTGAATTCCGGAGGAGACAAGACCAACGCTGAGTTCATGCGCATAACGGCACAGATTCTTAGCAAGCCGTTCTTCTTGCCCAACGTCCCTGGCTTCCTGCTGAAGGCAGCACTCGGCGAATTATCCACTATCCTTTTGGAAGGCAGCCGTGCATCCCATGCGAAGTTGTTGGGGACCGGTTTCAAATTCGAGTATCAGACACTGGAACCTGCGTTGAGCGACCTGCTACAGTAATTGGCCGTATGTGGGGACAAGTAATATCTTGGAACCTACAAGTGATCCAAATGCCTTACCGACTGGTCTTAACATGGATGTTCCTAATTGCCATTTCTTTCCCTGTTAGTGCACAGGCGTTATGGGATCTGAAAGATCCTGGAAAGCAATTCAACGTCAAGTGTGGGGCATGCAAAGCAGTGTTGCGAGCAAAGCCAAGGGAAGTCCAGTTCGCCGTCTACGCCGACAAGGACAACGTGGTCTGGTTCCTCATCACCGATGGTCGTTTCCTTGATGAATTGCTACACAAAGAAGGCGATGGCATCGCCGTGGATGTGATCCTGCGTAGTGAATACACCTGTGGTGGCGTAGCACCTAGGACAACAGGCTATCCGAAAGGGACGCTGTTGGAACCGGTCTACAAAGCGGAGCTGGAACGAACGAAGGTCACGCTGAAAAATGGGCATGTGAAAATGAAAGCCGGTACACTGAGCTCCGCCATGGCCGCCGAAGACCACGAGTTGACCTTATTGATCATACAGGACCACAACATCTGCCACACCAACTATTTCTACAACCTGCAGGTCTATCGTTGGGATCTCCTGAACATGGGGCTCTACATGGACACCTTAACGTACGCCACCCGATCGGACACCGCCAACGCGGAACAAGGAAAAGGATCAGTACGCCGAAAGACCATGCACTTCACTATCCCCTTCGAAAAGAACAAGGCCGTTTACTCACCCGCCGACCTGCAACCGCTCTATGACTCGTTGCGCCTTACCGACTTCACGATCAAGCGTATCGACATCAACGCTTACAGCAGTGTTGAAGGGCCGGAGCAGCGCAACATCGAATTACAGGAAAGCAGGGCACAGAGTATTGTCAAGGCATTACAAAGCTTCCAGACACGTAACATCGTTACCTCGGTAAAAGCCAGCGAGAACTGGGTGGAGTTCCTGAGCGATATCAGCCGATCACCCTATCCGCAATTTGCCGCATTGGCGAAAGTAGAGATCAAACGCAGGTTGGCCGAGGAACCTTATTCGGAAGACCTGGAACCCATTCTGTCCAAACATCGAAAAGCCGTTATCATATTGGAACTCCACCGCAAGGACGGTAACGAGGCAATGACGGACGACCAACTTCAGAAGGCCTTCAAGAAAGCGCTTACGGACAAGAACATGGCCTACGCACAGCAATTGCAGAACACGGCATTCACCCGCATTCTGGACAAGGATGTTCCGTCGACTTTCCTTGCAGGTATGGAATTACCCCTCCAACGCGAATACGCTGACCTTTTGAACAGCAGGGAAGCCTTCAACTACCTGGAGGGCAAAACGGCAGCGTCCCAGACATACCTCGCGCTGCTAGATCTGGACCGTTCGCAACCCAACAACGGGCACATCAACTACAACCTTTGCGTTCTGCAGTTCCAGCTTCTCATCATGGGCGACAAGACCGTGGACCCGTTGGAACTGAAGCGGCGGATCGGGAAGTTGCGCGGGATGGGTATCGCGGGTCCGTTGGAAATGCGCATGTTGATCAATCACAACATCATCATGGCCGAGGCGGACATGCTGAAAGGTGACTACTCGAAAAAGGATGAACGTCTTGCGTTCATCCGCAGCAACTACGAGGCCGTTCCCATGCGGAACAAGGACCACTTGAGCTTGGCCCAGTACTTTGCCAGCTATGC
>Ga0209490_10004573_pt1 | contig 12716 bp, 7 predicted proteins | sample MAT06_FD_187209 | JGI IMG/M metagenome (GOLD analysis project Ga0209490, IMG submission 187209) | Freshwater microbial communities from Lake Fryxell liftoff mats and glacier meltwater in Antarctica - MAT-06 (SPAdes) (version 2) | ecosystem: Environmental > Aquatic > Freshwater > Ice > Liftoff...
GCCAAATTCTCGATAGCCGCTTGCATCGAACTTGGGTTGGCATTGTAAGCATCCAAAATAATAGTATTCGTTCCCTTCCTCACAATTTGTGAGCGCATATTACCGGGCACATATTCCGAAATAGCTTGGTTGGCATCTGTTTCTGCAACGCCAAAGTATTTGCCAATGCAAAGAGCTGCTGCCATATTTTCAAAATTGTAGCCTCCCGTAATTTGGGTAGAGATAACCGCTCCATTTTCAGCTTTGATTTTTACAAACGGATCAGCTTCCACCAATTCGCACCTATAGTAATCTCCCTTGGCAGGATAGAATACTGGACTTTTAAATCGCTTGGCCATGTTTGCCAAAATAGGATTCTGTGAATTGATAAACACTATACCTTCCGCAGTGATTAAATGCTGGTACAATTCTGACTTGCCGCGGATAATATTTTCAAACCCACCAAATGTGCCAATGTGTGCCTTGCCTATATTTGTAATGAACCCATGTGTCGGGGTGGCGATGGAACTAAGCAAGGCAATTTCTCCTAGATGATTAGCGCCCATTTCAATAATTGCCACTTCAATTGTTTTGTCTATTTCCAAGATTGTAAGCGGCACACCAATGTGGTTATTCAGATTGCCTTTGGTAGCCAACGTTCTAAATTTTTTGCTCAACACGGCATTCAAGAACTCTTTGCTGGTAGTTTTTCCGTTCGATCCTGTAAGGCCAATAATTGGTATCGAAAGTTGCCTTCGGTGGTACTTTGCCAATTCTTGCAAAGCCACCAACGTATCTTTTACTAAGAGCGTTTTTTCACTTTTGTCATATGCAGGTTCGTCAATCACGGCATAACTTGCTCCCTTTGCCAGCGCTTCCTCCGCGAAAGCGTTGGCGTTAAAGCTCGGACCCTTCAACGCAAAAAAGATAGAGCCTGCCTCAATCTTTCGAGTATCGGTGGAAACGTTCGGACTTTTTAGGAAGAGTTGATAAAGGGATTCTATGCTGACCATCGTTTTTAATGCCTAAAGCTAAAAAATTCAAATTACCTTGTGGCGAAGATAACACCTACCGCTGAATGATCGTTTTATAATCATGCTTAAACAAATTCTTGTCTCCGCTCTTTTTCTACTTTTGGCCACTTTTGCGGAGGCACAGTTTACTTATTCAATCGATCAATCCATTCCCGTAGAGGTAAATGGCAAAAGTCTTTCAATGCCGTGGGCGGGGGGCGTCAATGCTGCGCAAATCAACACCATGGATTTAAACGGAGATAGCAAGGAAGACTTAGTCATCTTTGACCGAACGGCCAACAAAATACTCACGTACTTGAATCAGGGCAACCAATATCAGTATGCGCCCGATTACGAATCGCTTTTTCCACCTGAGTTAAATCAATGGGTACTACTACGGGATTTCAATTGCGATGGGAAGAAAGACATATTTACAAGTGACCCTTTCGGAATTGTCGTTTTTGTGAACACCACAAAACCGGGTCAGCGACTTTCGTGGCGGCCATTCAACCCCGGCTTTCCACTTTTAACAAAGGGTTTTAGCAGCAACGTAAACTTAAAAGTAAATCAAAGCGATGTCCCCGCCATTGATGATGTTGATGGCGATGGCGATCTCGATATCTTAAACGTTCGCTTTGTAGGAGTAGGAACCGTAGAGTGGCACAAGAATTTAAGCGTTGAACAAACAGGCCGCTGCGACTCGCTGCAATTGCAACGCATCACGCAAACTTGGGGAGAATTTGAAGAATGCACGTGCGGAAAAATCGCAGTGCAAGGCGGCAGAACGTGCGCCCAACTTTTAAGCGGAGGCCGTACCGAACACACGGGTGGGAAAGCCCTGTTGTCACTTGACTTTAATAACGATGGCGTGCGCGACCTCTTTTTCTCAGAAGAATCATGTAGCAATTTATACTTGCTCAACAATCAGGGTACAGCCGGCAATGCATTGATATCTGGCTTTACAACTTTCCCTTCCAGTAATCCGTTGACTCTGCCCTTTTACCCGACACCGTACTTAGAAGATGTTGACTTTGACGGGTTAAAAGATTTGGTCATCTCACCTAATCTTGGAGCCAGAGTTTCATTGATCAACGACTTTCAAAAATCTTTGTTGTTTTTTAAAAATACCGGCACACAACAACTCCCGCAATTCAACTTAGTAAAAAATAATTTTTTGCAAGATCAGATGATTGATGTTGGCGATTTCTCTGTCCCCGCCTTTTTTGATTTCGATGGTGATGGTGATCAGGATTTGTTTGTTGCCAACTATGTGAATGCTGCAACTGTCAGTACGATTTTTCAATATGAAAATATCGGCACCAGCCAAGCAGCGGCCTTTAAGTTGATATCGGAAGATTTCTTTTCGTTTTCGGTGCTGAACGTTTACAACCTGAAAATTCAATTTGCTGATCTGAATGCCGATGGCAATTTAGATCTAGTTTTCAGCAGCACCAGCAAAACTAACGGGGCAACCACCCTCCGCTATCTTGCCAATTCTGCCGCTGATAAATTCCTAGTGACAGACGCGACTGTGAAGCTAGCCAACTTTGCCATGAGCCTACCCGAAAATTGGCTAGTGGTGGATGTCGACCAAGACGGGTTGAACGATGTGTTGCTAGGCAATGACATTGGGGGAATTGAATTTTGGAAAAACCAAGGTAGCGGTGGCACGAATAGGTACACGTTAGTAACCGACAGCTATATTGGAATTGGCAGCAACACCGACAGACAAAATTTGGCGTTGGCCATTGTCGACCTTGATGCTGATGGCCGGGGTGATTTGATTACAGGCGATCAGCGCGGAAGGCTTGCCATCTACGGTGATTTTAGATCGCAAAATTCTGGCCTCGTAGGTGCCTCGGCTATTTTGTTCAACGACCTTACCAAGAATTACGAACAGTCTAATTTTGGAGGCCGCATTTGGCCTTCCTTTGCAAATCTGTTCAATACTAATAAGCCTGCCATTGTTTTGGGCAACACCTTGGGAGGAGTGATGATCTTAAAAAATGACGAAGGAAAAGCGTTGCCCGAAGAGCCAGAAATTTCAATTTTCCCTAATCCCTACAACTTCAACAGCAACGCCTCTCTAAAAATAAAAACCGACCGAAATGTGTTGGCTCAATTTTATAATGTGTTGGGGCAGCCACTTTCCGGAAGCTATTTTATACCTGCCAACCAAGAATATCCGATTAATGTAAGTCCACTCCCAGCCGGACTGTATATTGCGCGGTTTTCGTGGCGTGGCAAAACATACTCACGAAGATTTATCATTCAGTGACACTTACTTTTTTTTGTTGCTCAAAATTTTAGCACGGTTGTCAGGCTGAGTTTATCGAAGCCTATTTAGAACTTAAATAAGCATTTTTCGACAGGCTCAAAATGACAGTGTTTACCTTTTTGCGAATCATCACTTACTTTAAAATTTAACATTCAAAATTTAAATGACGCCTGCTTTTATTTTCGACATGGATGGTGTGATCATCCACAGCAACCCATTTCACAAAATTGCCTTGCACCAATTTTGTGAAAAATATGGTTATCATTTAACGGAAGATCAACTACGAAACCGGATTTATGGCCGCACCAACAAGCAGTGGATCACCAATCTTTTTGAAAGAGAGTTGGGCACTGAAGAACTCCATCAATTTGCAGAAGAGAAAGAAGGCTTATTTCGAGAGCTATACAAAAATGATATTGTGGCCTTGCCGGGATTGGAAGACTTTCTCAAAAAAATGGACGCACAAAAAATCGAGCGGGCAATTGGCACCTCTGCCCCCCGCAGCAATGTAGATTTTGTAATGGCCAAAACCCATTTGGAAAAATACTTCCCGACAATTCTTGACGACTCATTTGTAACCCATGGCAAGCCACATCCGGAAATTTACTTAAAGTGTGCGGCAGCACTCGGCTTTGCTCCGGAGAATTGCATTGTGTTTGAAGATTCTCTATCAGGCGTGGCAGCAGGCAAAGCCGCTGGGGCGAAAGTGGTGGGTGTGGCGACTACGCATACGCATGAGGAATTGAGCGACACAGACCTTGTGATCAGTGATTTTAGGAATCTAGATCCGATTCAAATTGCTAAACAATTATTTGAAAAGTAAACCCTTCATATAATCAATCGCGATCATGCAAAGTCAACCTTGACGACCGCGTTAGCTCTAAACATTCAAGGCTTGTAGACAAATTATCCGTGCCAGTACGGATGGTGCTCAATAGTTCAATTATCTATCTTGCGCAGATAGCAATTCGAAACGGCATGAAGAAAATCATTCTCATTACTTTCATTCTTCTTTTTAGACTTCCAGCAGCAAGTCAGCAAACCACAGGAGATCAATACTTTCAAGATGGTAAAGATTGGCTCGATAAGGGAAGTAACGAAAAAGCAATAGCGTCTTTTTTGGAATCAAGAAGGGCCTACCTAAAAGAACAAAATTTTAACCGCTACTTTGTCGCTACGCAAGCACTATCGACTATGTATGACGAGCTGGCAGAAGGGGTTCAATCAGAAAAGATTATCCTAGAAGCAATCGGCACAATACCAAAACAAAACACCGATCAACGCGAACTTCATGCAAAGCTGCAAGACAATTTAGCTTATACTTATCTAAATGTTTTAAACCAAGCCGAGAAAGCAATTGAGGCATACACACAATCTATAAATTTCTATGCCAGTATTGGAAAAGCCAATTCAAAGGAGACTGCTTTTGAACTAACAAATCGTTCACTTGTTCTTCAACAACTTTCTCACTATCCGCAAGCAGTAGATGATCTTCTTAGAGCAATCGCAATTAACGAGAAAGATACTGATGTGCAGCCTCAAGATATTGCTGAAAGTTATTATACACTCGGAATGAGCTACACCGAGCTAGAAGAGTTTGAAAAAGCGCTGAACAGTTTAAAACGTGGGCTTACGTTGATTGGAACATTAGAGAAAAGTGAAACCCTTGGTAGGTTTTATAATGCTATTGGCAATGCGTATAAAACTCAACATAAATATCAATTGGCAATTGAAAATTATGTCCTGTCAAAAGACATCTACGAATCTGTGTTTGGAAAAGATGCTGAAAACTATTGCCAGCCGCTGATCAATATTGGTGATGCCAATAAAAGCATGGGCGACTGGAAAACTGCTTTGCTTAATTATCAGGATGTACTTACCATCTATCAAAAAACTCCACCAAAAGATCTTGGGAGTGTTGTCTATTTATTTTTAGAGATTGCCAAAACCATGAATGGTCTTGGGCTAACAGAAAAATCAAATGAAGTGGTTGGCCTTGCGCTAACCTTTGCAGGAAACGCAATTGGAAAAAATAGTGTTGAAGAAGCTGAGATCTATAAGCACATGGCTGTGGTGGCCTATAACGATGGCGAGTGCGACAAAAGCTTAACCTTCAATTTTAAGGCCATCTCTATCCTAGAGAGTAGTAATTATCCTAAGAATGGATACTATGCCGAACTATATGATGCCATTGGCCAAGCCTATGACGCACTAGACGAAACTCCATTGGCACTAAAATACAAACAACAAGCAAAGGTAATTTATGAAACCGTTTATGGTTCTATCAACTCTGCTGTTGCAATGGAGATGGGCAGTATGGGGCTCAGCTATGAAATTGCCAATCAATCAGACGAAGCACTTGAATTACTAAATCAATCAGCAACTATTCTTTTACAGTCACCGGAGTCGAATAAAAAAGAATTGGGAATTACGTACGCGGATATAGGAAGGAATTTTCTGATCAAGAAAGAACCAAAAAAAGCAATTGAATGCCTTGAAAAGGCTCGCGTTATATTTGATGCTGATAACAAAAGCTTTAATAAAGCCAAAGTTTATAATGAACTCGGAGCGGCCTATTCATTAGTGAACAACCTAGCTAAAGCAGCTGAGTGTTTTCAAAAAGCAATCATAGCGAACACATTCAATTTTGAAAACATGTCACTCCAATCAAATCCTGATAAGCAGAACTACGTTAATTATTATGAATTGGCAACATCCTTTATTTCAAAGGCAGATTTATACAGATTGAAAGATGATAAAGCAAGCCTACTAAAAGGAATACAACAGCTCGATGCGGCTGACATTCTCATCAAAAAAACAGCAAACCAATTCAGCAGTCCAGCAGATCGTTTAAAACTTTCTAAACTAAACTCATTTTTTACGGAAGCAGGCATGCAACTGGCAGATAAACTTTATCAGCTAACCAAGGATCCCACCTTTATTGAAAAAGCATTCTATTTTTCGGAACGAAGTAAAGCCAACGAATTATTCAATGACATACAACTCAGTAAAGCAAAATCGTTATCGAAAATACCGACCGCCATTCTGGCGCGAAAAAAAGAAGTAGAAGTAAAAATGAATAGCTTAAACCAACAACTAGCATCTGCCTACTCAGAACAAAATCAGTCTCTAATAACCAAACTGAAAACAGAAGAGTTTGAGTTGAGAAAAGAACAGCTCACCATTCAAACAAAAATGGACGAGCTATCACCTAAGCTAAGTTCGATCAACAACAAAAGAGCTTTACCAACATGGCATGACATCAAAACCAGGTTGGATCCTAACACTGTTGTGGTGTCTTATTCGATTACTGACTCTGCGAAATACGTTTTAGTGGGCAACTCCAATGGCTTGATCTTAAAGAGAATCAGCAATAATGTCAACATCGAAAAACTTATAAAAGGCTACGTCAATCAACTTAAATTCAACGAATTATCCTATAAACAAATTGCAGCGACATTAACCGATGTTTTGTGGATGCCGGTGGAAGACGCGATTAAGGAATTGGGCGTAAAGAAAATCGATAAAATTGTGGTAATCCCGGAAGGGTCATTGAACTACCTTCCTTTTGAATCCTTGGGAAAGGATCAATTCCTTATTGAAAAATATAACATGCACTATTCTTATTCTGCTGCGCTGCTTTTGAATGTAATTAAAGATGTGCCAAACAAAAAGTATTCTTTTATTGCGATGGCACCGGTGTTTGAGGATAAAGAAACCAATTTTGTGAATAAGAGTTGCGAGCGGTTTGTTAAATATTCGAAGAAGGTTGACACAACAAGTCGCGCATTTAGTCTTAACGGAGATTATATTACTCCCTTGCCCGGCACACGCACCGAGGTGGAGAAAATAAATCAGATACATATCGAAAAAGGCTTGTTGAGTAAATTCTTTGTCGAAGAAGGTGCAAGCGAAGAATTGATTAAGAAAGGTGAGTTAGAGAAATTTGATTTTATCCATCTTGCTACACATGGCTTTGTGAATAGTCAATATCCAGAACTGTCAGGATTATTGCTAACACAAAATGCCAAATCGGTTGAAGATGGCGTTTTATACACTGGCGAAATATTAGGTCTTAATTTCAACGCTCAATTGGTAACACTTTCAGCTTGCGAAACTGCCTTGGGAAAAAAAGTAGAAGGTGAAGGTGTAAGGGGACTTGCCACTGCATTTCTTTTTGCTGGAGCAAAGAATGTGATCGCTTCGTTATGGAAAGTATCGGATGCCAGCACGTCTGAGTTGATGATTGAATTCTATACCGAACTACTTTCAGGCAAGGATAAAGCAACAGCGTTAAGATTGGCAAAACTGAAGCTGATAAAATCTGATGGGTTTAACACTCCCTACTATTGGGCACCGTTTGTTCAAGTGGGGGCAAATTAAAAAATACCAGTGTAAATATTAGTTTACGCTGGTATTCTAATTTAAAATTCTAAAATTACGAATTCAGTTCTTCTATTTGCCTTGCGACCATCTTCTGTATCGTTGGTGGCTATTGGGTTCGATTCGCCATAGCCTTTGGCTTGAATGCGCTCGCCCGCAATGCCTGCCTTCACTAAATACTCCCGTACAGATTTAGATCGGTCGTGAGAGAGTTTCATGTTATACGCATCATCACCAACATTGTCAGTGTGGCCGCCCACTTCAATGGTCATGCTCGGGTTTGTCTTTAATAAATCTACTGCCTTCTCAAGCTCCACATTGCTTTGTGGCGACAGTGTGGCTTTTCCTGTTTCAAAAAAGATATTGTTGATTACAATCTTCGCACCCTTCTCGATAGGCTTCAGTTGAATGTCTTTCTTAATGGTTTGAAACTTTGCCGTAACAGGTACATCAAACAATTCAGAGTGGAAAAAGAACCCTTCTTTATTGGCTGATACACTATATGTTTTGCCTGCTGGCAACACCACCAAGTATTTGCCTGTGGCGCTGTTACTTTTATTGATGGCAATCAACTCACCCGTGTTTACATCTTCCACCATTACATAAGCACCCACCAAAACTTTTGTCTTTGCATTGGTAACTATACCCTCAACAACAACAGTAGGCGCTGGGCGCATCTCTTCGGGTATTTCAACTTCATATAAATCTAATTGGTCTCCATCACGATCCGATGCGAAATACCCAATCTCACCGGATCCCCCTATTGTAAAATAGGTGTCCTTGCCAATCGTATTTAAAGGCTTCCCAAGATTTACTGGTGCAGTCCACTTACCATTTTCAAGCACGGTTTTAAATAAGTCATGGCCTCCGTAACCCGGATGTCCTTCCGAAGAGAAGTATAATGTTTTTCCGTCTTGACTTAAAAAAGGAGATATGTCACTAAAGGGCGTGTTTATTGCTGGCCCAAGGTTCATGGGCGGCCCCCATTCGCCAAAACTATTTCGTTCTATCCCATATAAATCTTCAGACCCGTAACCACCAGGACGTTTGGAACTGAAAATAATTTTGTTGCCATCATACGAGATAGTGGGTTGCGAATCCCATTCAGTACTGTTTACAACATTGCCTAGATTAACTGGTTTTGTCCACTCATTTCCTTCTAATACTGAGATGTAAAGATCACAACTGCCAACGCCTCCGCCTCTGCCACAGGCAGTGTAAACCATTAGTTGACCATCCGCAGAAAAACAGGCAGCGCCCTCATTACTTGCCGAGTTAATAGGCTCTGGCAATAGTTGAGGTGAATTCCACTCATTAGCTGTTTTCTGTATGTAGTAAATGTCTTCATCGCCTTCTTTGGCTGTTTCGCTATCTTCTTTTATCCCACCTTTTCTAACAGATGTAAAATAAAGTTTAGACCCCGTTGGATCTAAAGCTGGCATGTAGTCAGAATGGCTGCTATTGATTTTTGAGGAAAGCTTCGATGGTTTACTAATGGCCGTCTTTATCTTCTCTAATTCAGCTTGGTGTTTATTATAATTAATTTTGTATTGTGCTTGGTGAATTAACAAAGTGCGTGAGGCATCGTGAGGGAATTTCTTTAAAAAAGCTTCGTAGTAGACAATAGCGTTGTCATACTGCTTTAGCTCATCATAGGCGATACCCAATTCATAATAAAACCAAGCCCAGTAGCTGGGATTGATTCTTTCTAAATTTTTCAATTGCTCTATTGCCTTTTGCGGTTGCGATGTATGGCGATAACAAAGCCCTAAATAGTATATGGCATCTTGATTGGTGCTCTCAGCCCCTACCGCTTTTTCAAAATAAGGTATGGCCTCGGTATAATTACTTTTATCATAAAGGCTTTTCCCTTGTTCAAAGTTAATAGCGGATTGGTCGCCCACAACAACATTCTTCTTCTTTTGGGCATAAAGAAATGAACTACAGAGAAACGCGAAAATAAAAATTGCAGATAACTTCATATTGATAATTTTTAGGTATTAAAAAGCCCTCTGGAAAGCGATCGTCCAAAGGGCTATTATTTTTATGATTCAATTTGAGCTACTTTATTATTTAGTGCTCAGCTTCGTCATTTTCGATTTTCTAATCATGCTGCCCGACTCAAAGACATACAGTGCCATGCCATCGTCAGCAAGAAAGGCTTCTGCCCCTTTCCGGGCATCAAATCTTTTATATTTCATTGTAGTTAAATCGTAAACCGCATAGTCGCTGTTCTTGGTATAAAGTGCGAGTGATCTGTCGCCATAGATAATTTGATTGTTATGAGACAGCGGAGTAGAGCGTTTAAATTTGCTTGATGCGGTAAGAGAACCATCGTCTTTCTTGCGTGAGCTCACTCCCTTCTCTCCGATAATAATTACCTGATCGTGGTAATCAATAATTAAATCAGCCTCACCAATATTATCTTCCTTCAATGGCTTTTCATAATTTTCTTTACCTGTATTGAGGTCCATTGAATAGAGTGCTTTGCCCGAGCATACCATTATATTATTGCCTGAAGGAAATATATTAGTAAGCCCTTTTTTCATCTTTTCAGATTCCCAAAGTTGCTCGCCAGTAATTGCGTTAAAACATTGCACGTTGTAGGGCTTCACATTTTCAAACTCAACCACCTCCACCCGTTCAGTTGCAGCGGTTCCCGTTATTGTCGAAGTTCCTTTCACTATCATCCAGTATTGCAACTCAACCTGACCGCCTACTTGCAAAACTACTTTATCGCCTACAACATAAAGGCCCGGTATGGCACGTGCATCTTTTATTTCGGCAGAAGTCCATATTAATTTTCCGGTTTTAAGGGCATATTTTTTTAAGAATTGATTTCTTCTATTGACAAGATCAAGCACATAAATATAATCGCCCACAACTACAGGCTGTGCTACCACGCCATAGGCACCAAACCCTTTTGCACCTGCTGGCTTTTTGTTCTTCACTACCTCAGAAGGAGATTCATCATACACGGCAGACCACTGCGGCTTGCCCGTGGCTAAATCAAACACCTGAATACCATTCATGTATAAAAACACTTTGTCGTCTTCAATAGTAAGCGTAACCAATCGTTCCCGAGTTATTACTTTTTTCTCTACGAGACCCCGGTAAGTCTGATCCCAAATAATATCTCCCGTTTTCGAATTGATTCTCACTAATTGATTTTTCATCCCCGAAAATATAGAACCGATCACCGAAGACTTCATATTGATCATCACTATAGAGCCATCTTTCATCACATTATAGGTCGCTACGATACCCTTGAATTTATCTGTCTGCCAAAGCTCTTCCCCTGATTTTACCTTAATCATAGTGAGGTGATCTTTGGATGTTATAGCAAAAGCATCTAATTCACTAATATAAATAACGTTCTCCTTGTCATCTACATTTTGATATTTACTGCTTACCCACAAGAGTTCGCCTTTTAGCGCATCAATGCAAGCAATCTTATCTTTTCCGATTTTGCGGTCAAAAACAAAAATTACGTTGGCGTCCCACATCGGAATGATGTCATCTACTTTACCTAGCTCGTCTGAGATTTCCTTGAATTTCTTATTCCATAGAATTTCACCTGTTTGGTTTTTTATCACCGTAATTTCTTTGCCGTTGGACACATAGGAGTAACCATCATCGTTGCCATTGGCTGTATAGCTAAACGGGTGATCTATTTCCTTTTTGTAGATCTCCGACATGTCATCTTGCGCGCATGTCGCATAAAAACCCGATGCGCACAGCATCATCATAGCAAACTTTTTCATAGGATTTGGATTGTGTTTAAAAGGTAAGTGTGTATCGCTGTTTCACGCGTTGTTTTTTGGGAATACTAACATTATCAAATTGCAGTTCACCAAGTTTGTCTTGCAGCATATTCTTTTTGGTTACGGGTATCTCGGGGCCGGAAACCATACGAACAGTAACTACTCTGCCCTTTCTTTCCACAGTAAGATCAACTATAAAATCGCCAACGATTTCGTTCTTCTTGCAAAACGCTACTAATTCCATCAGTTGCTTAGACGCCATGGTCGCAAGCTGTGCTTTAATCTTATCTGTAACTGCTTGCTTGGCCGGCTCTGACAATGCATTCGGATCTTTAACTATCATTTTTGATGATTCTTCACTCCGCTGCGGTTTAACTTCGCGAGGTGGCTCACTGTCTCTTCCAGAACCGGTTTTATCCTGCGCCTGACAGATTCCCATTTGCATGGAGATGAAAAATATTATTGAGATGACTCTTTTGAAATTTTTCTTGTTCACGACTCTCATCCTACAATATTCTGGTTATTGTGTTGTGCCTACAATACCATGGAGAGGGTAATTTGATATCCGTACTGGTACGGAGATAACTACATGATGTTATGCTCTAGCGCGAACTTTACCAAGCCTACCAAGGAGGCAGTATTGGTTTTTCGAAATATATTTTTTCGGTGTGTCTCAACTGTTCTTTCACTGATAAATAACTTTTCAGCTATTTGCTTGTTAGAAAATTCCTTTACAATCAATTTCACGATTTCTTGTTCCCGATCTGTGAGGAGCACATGCTTACTTTCGTTGGCAAGCCCCGTCATTAGTTGCTTTGTGATCTCAGGGCTGATGTAGGGCATGCCTTGCATAATCTGCCGAAGGGCAGCTTTAAGTTCACCTTGCTGAATGTTTTTCAATAAATATCCATCGACTCCTTCTTTCATTACCTGCTTTACCAAATGCCCCTCATCGTGCATACTTAATATCACGCGTTTGATATTTGGGTATAACTCTTTCACTTTCGTGGAAAGCTCGAGGCCCGTCATCCCCGGAAGGGTATAGTCTGTTAGTAAGATATCGGGTTGTTGAAGCTTTAATTTTTCCAACGCCTCTGCTGGGGAACTAACTGCCGCTATGATTTCAAACTCCGAATCATTATCGAACAGTGCCTTCAGTCCGTCTAGTAAAATGCGGTGGTCGTCTACTAATAGTATTTTTATAAGCATGGTAACCATTCGTAAAATTTATTCGCGTCTCATCCTACGTGAAAACTAATAATTTAATTTGTGCTTCCATTATTTTTCTATCCTTCTAGT
>Ga0209490_10004578_pt1 | contig 12705 bp, 11 predicted proteins | sample MAT06_FD_187209 | JGI IMG/M metagenome (GOLD analysis project Ga0209490, IMG submission 187209) | Freshwater microbial communities from Lake Fryxell liftoff mats and glacier meltwater in Antarctica - MAT-06 (SPAdes) (version 2) | ecosystem: Environmental > Aquatic > Freshwater > Ice > Liftoff...
GCTCCCGGATGAAACCAGAGCAGGCCTGCTGCTCTACGCAGGATTTGGCAAAGACAGCCATTCTGTTTCACAGGACCTTTCAACCCCTGAAGGCAGCTATTGGCACGCCATTTACCACCGGATGGAACCAGATGACTGGAATTCCAAATATTGGTTTCGCCAAGTCGGTCGCCACTCAATTGAAGACCAATTGAAGAAAGCGTCTATCGAAGCTGGTTGGAATCCTGGAAAAAACTGGGACCATACCCGATTCGTCGAATTCATCAGTGCAGCCAGAACCGGGTCAAACCCGGCCAACAGTGCACTGGCAATAAAGATTCAACACATTGAATGGCAATTGCTCTTCGATCATTGTGCAAAGGACATTAAGCAATGAAGCGTTTCGGACTGCTGCTGGTCGTTGTTCTGGCAGTCATCATCGGGTTTTTTGCCTGGAGATTCAGCAAGGAAACTCCTCAGGTCCCGGTATTCAAGGTGACTCGCGCATCCTTCGAGGATCAAGTCACCACGAACGGACGAGTAGAGCCAAGCGAATGGGCAAGCGCACGAGCCGAAAAAGAAGGGCTGGTGGTTGGCGTCCCGGTCTTGAAGGGTCAGCGGGTTGCCAAAGGCACGCCCATTGCAATCCTTGACACGAAGGAAGCAGAAGCTGAGCTTTCTTCGGCGACGGCGCGCATCGAAGAAGCCAAGGCCAACATTGAATTGCTTGAATCGGGTGGGCGCAAGCGCGAAATTGTCGATATCGATCAGGGAATCAAGCAACGCCAGGCGGAAAAGCTTCAAGTAGAAAAAGAGCTGGAAATTGCAGAGCGGTTGGCTGCGCGCAACGCCGGTACAAAAGAAGATACACGAATACTGAAGGACAAGATTGAGCTCCTCCAGCTTCAGATGGCTTCGCTTCATGCTCGCCGTCCTACGCTCGTTGCCAACTCAGACCTGGTCTCTGCCAAGGCTCGCCTGCGTGAGGCAACGGCCTCGGCAGATCTGGCGCGACGACGAATCCAGATGGGAATCATTCGATCGCCAATCGAAGGTGTCGTCTATCAGCTCGACGTCAAACAAGGCTCGTTCGTGAGCCCAGGAACCTTGGTGGCCAATGTCGGTCGTATCGACACACTGAAAGTCTTGGTTTTCGTAGACGAACCTGAACTGGGCCGGATCAAAAAAGGGATGCCGCTCAGCATTACCTGGGATGCGCTCGAGGGCAAAAAGTGGAAAGGCGAAATCGACAAGATCCCTACTCAGATCGTCCCCCTCGGTACTCGCCAGGTGGGCGAGGTGGAATGCCGCATTGAAAATCGCGACGGAGACCTGCTGCCCGGAACAAACGTAAATGCCTTCATTCAGACCCGCAAACAGGAATCTGTCCTACTGCTCCCGAAAGAAGCGATCCGCAATCGCGAAGGGGCAAGCGGCGTATACGTCATCGAGAACAACGTACTGGTCTGGCGCAAGGTAGAACTCGGCTCTGGCAATGTCACCAGCACGATCGTTCTTTCCGGAATCAAAGAAGGCGACCAGGTAGCTCTCGGTCCTGAAGCGAACCTCAAGGCCGGAGCTACCGTCGAGATCGCCAAACCCTGAACAAACGCCTTATTTCAAGTCAAAGAGCAGCAGGTGCGCTTCACTACTTGCTTGAATCTTGATCTCGGCCTCATCTTCGACCATTGCGCCGTCACCGGCGCTCATCGTCTGGCCATTGAATACGACCGATCCGTTGGCCAGTTGCACATAAACTCCACGGCCCTTTTCAACGGAATAGGTGGTTTCATCGCCTGTTCCAAGATCCGCCACAAGAAACCGCGCGTCGGCATTCATCTGCAACGAACCTTCATCGCCATCTTCGGACGAAATTAACTGGAACTTCCCCTTACGCCCTTCGGCGGCAAATGTCTTCTGCTCATAGCCCGGCTGGATTCCTCGCTTCTCCGGCATGATCCAGATCTGGAATAGATGAACGGGTTGATCGGGAGAGGGGTTGTATTCGCTGTGATATAAACCGCTCCCGGCGCTCATCGCCTGCAATTCTCCAGGTTCGATCGTCCTGCGATTTCCCATCGTGTCCGCATGCTCAAGCTTGCCGGCACGCACCCAGGTCAAGATCTCCATGTCGCGATGGGGGTGCATCCCGAACCCTTTGCCACCAGCTACCCAGTCTTCATTGATCACGCGCAATCCGCGAAAGTGAACGTGGTTGGGATCGTAATAGTCAGCAAAGCTAAAACTGTGACGCGTATCGAGCCAACCATGGTTGGCCTTGCCGCGGTCTTCCGATTTTCTGATCTGAATCATTTTTCGTCTGATCTCCTTTACTTGATTAGTTAGATGTCGTTGCAACAGAAACGACGCAAGTGGCTGAGTTGCGAAACTGTTTTTGATGGGAATACGTCGTTAAACACATGAGGCACCATAGATTTGCGGCCGTGATCGCCGCCTTCAGCCTCCTCGCGGCCACCGGGTTGGCTCAACGGGGATCGAATACTTACATTGTGGTCTTGAAAGACCCTCCGCTCGCCGAAGCGATGCAAAGCCGAAAGGACCTGCTTCGAAACGAAGCCAATTCTCAACGCTCAGCCCTGGTAGCAAAGCAGACTGCTTTAAGTGCCCAGATGGCCTCATCTGGAATTCAGATTATCGATTCTACTCAAGTCCTCCTCAACGCCTTATACATTCAGGCCAGCGCAGAGCAGATCGAGCAAATCAAAGGTATGCCCGAGGTAGACAGGGTGCAGCGAATGCTCCCACTCAAGCGGCACATCAACAAGGCTCTAGATGTTGTTAACGTGCGTTCGGCCTGGAATCAGGTAGGCGGGATTTCGGGTGCTGGTGCAGGAGTCAAAATCGCGATTCTCGACACAGGCATTGACCAGAATCATCCCGCTTTCAAGGATTTCTCCTCCTCAACTCCAGCCGGATATCCAAAATGCAAAGCCGACAACGGGGATTGTGCCTTTACCAATAACAAGGTAATCGCGGCACGAAGCTACGTGGACCTCCTCAATTTCGCCTTCGGCACTGATGCTGTAAATACGCGGCCAGACGACAACACTCCACGTGATCGTATCGGCCACGGCACGGCCACGGCAATGGTCGCCGCCGGCCAAGAACACGATTCCCCCGTTGGACGCATCTCAGGTGTAGCACCGCGAGCCTTCCTCGGCAACTACAAAATCTTCGGCAGCCGCGGAGTGAACGATAAAACTTACCCGAGCGTTGTCGTAAAGGCGCTCGAAGATGCCATCGCCGATGGCATGGACATTGCCAGTCTCAATCTTGGCGCTCCAGCTGGCTACGGCCCCCTCGACAATGTCTGCGGCACTCAGAAGAACCAGCCCTGCGACGCTTTCGCAAATGCAGTTCAGAACGCAATTCGCCTCGGCCTGATCGTCTCAATCTCGGCTGGTAACAGTGGGGACATCGGCGCGAACGCCCCGTCCCTCAACACAATCGAGAGCCCTGGGACGGCCCCCGGCGCAATCACGGTTGGCGCAATCACGAACTCTCACATCTGGTATAACACCCTCACAGTTCTGGGCAATGGGGTCCCGAGCGAGTTGCAATCGGTGAACATGCGTTTTGGAGACGGCCCGCAATTGTCGTCCGCTATCGAAGCTCAGGTTACTGACGTAAGTTCCGTCACCAGCAGCCGCCTCGGCTGTGATCCGTTACCCGACAACTCAATGGCCGGCCGAATCGCCCTGGTGGAACGTGGTACTTGCCTGCTTGCTCAAAAAGTAAACAACGCACAACGCGCTGGTGCCATAGCAGTTGTCATTACTGGTCTTGAGGGCGCCGGAGTATTTCAACTCACTGGCTTGGACAACACCTCAATCCCGGCAGCTTTGATCGGCTTCAACGCGGGAAACTCGCTACGTTCATTTCTTTCCAATCAACAAAGAACCCTTCGCCTCAACCCCGCATTCCGCGAAGTGGGAGCCGCAGCCGACGAGATCGCCGTATTCTCTTCGCAAGGGCCAGGCATCGGGAATTACTCAGTGAAGCCCGACATGGTTGCTGTTGGAACAGACCTTTACATGGCCACCCAACGGACGGATCCAAACGGCGAAATGTACAACCCCAATGGCTATGTTGTCGCTGAGGGAACCAGCTTCTCTGCTCCGATGGTGGCTGGAGCCGCTGCACTCGTCAAACAGAAATCGCCTGGTCTGCGCCCGGCACAGGTGAAGAGTGCACTTGCCAACACAGGCAACACCAATCTTGTGGATTACGATAACAACGGACGTCAGGTCCAGGCGGCTGTCACTGCAATGGGGGGCGGAAAACTCGACGCCAATCGCGCACTGCAATCCAACGTCGCTGTAGAACCCAGCTCGATCGGTTTTGGAATTATCAGCCCTGGCAGCTTTCCTCCGTCGCAGGGCCTCGCCATTTCAAACCTGGCCAGTTCTGGCTCGCTCAATTTAAGCATAAGAGTCGAACAAAGGAATCCAGCGTCCGGCATAACAATTGCTGCAACGCCAGCCACATTCGCTCTCCTGGCCGGCCGTGAAACTCAAGTCTCTGTACGAATGTCGGGAACTCGTCCGGCAAACGGTAAATACGATGGCTTCATAGTGATTTCCGGTGGTGCCACAGACGTCAGAGTTCCATACACCTTCTACGTTGGTCCCGGTGCAGCGTTTAATATGTATGCTCTGGGCGGCGCGTTCTACGATGCCATCCCGGGCTACGAACAGCCGATCCTGATGAAGGTCGTAGATCAATTTGGGATACCAGTTCAGAACGTGGCCGTCAGGGGCCGTACAACAAGCGGCAATGCCCAGGTCACTTTTGCCAATGAGCGAACCGATGAGTATGGCATTGCCGAAGGAACCATCAAGGCCGGATCAAATATCGGAGAGCAAGTCGTTCGTTTTGAAGCAGGTACGATATTTGCCGATTTTGTCGGCCGAGTGATCGCTCGTCCCGCAGTCTCAACAAATGGGATACGAGACGCCGCAAGTGGTGAAGCTTCCGAGGGGTTCGCAGCCGGCCAGTACATCACCATTTACGGTGCCGCCCTCAGCCCAACCCTCAAAGTCTTTAGCGGAAATGAACTGCCACTTTCCCTTGCGCGTGTCAGCGTCAGCTTCGACAACCCGTCGCAGCGCGTCAGTGCTGCCGGCCGGCTCCAATTCGTAAGCGAAGGCCAGATCAACGTGCAGATCCCCTGGGAGTGCGCGGGTCTCGCCACCGTCGAGATGAAAGTTTCGATCGGTGAGTTTTCAAGCGCTGTTCAGACCTTGCGTCTGCGCGCCTCAAATCCGGCTCCCTTTGAATATTTCGAGGCTGGATCAAACCGTCGCTATATCGCTGCTCTGGACGGAGCTTTTGCGCTCATTTCTGGCACCAACCCCGCCCGTCGCGGACAAGTCGCCCAGTTATTCGTCAACGGGCTTGGCCCGGTGGACCTCACTCCAGGCAATGGGCAAATCAGCTCATCAAATCCTCTGGCACGAACCACAACCAATCCGCTAGTGACAATCGGCGGCCGACCTGCCCAGCTCCTCTTTAGCGGTTTGGCCCCCGGCATCGTCGGCCTTTACCAGGTCAATGTAGTGATTCCAACCGATGCCCCAACCGGTCAGGAAGTCGAATTGATAATCCAGAAGGATGGCGTAATTTCCAGAAGCTCTCGCATTGCCGTCCAATAGACGGTTTAGAATGGGGGGAGTAGAAATCTGGTGACATGATCGACATAAAGAAAAAACTGGTGGATGAGGTCGCTTCGCTTGAGCACGAACTGCGCAGCGAACTTCCGAAGGAAATCTTGCGCGCCCGCGAGCTCGGCGACCTGAGCGAAAACGCGGAATATCATGCGGCGAAAGAACGTCAGGGCTATGTCCACGCTCGAATCGGGCATTTGAAAATGCGTCTTCAAACCATGTCCATGGCCGACATGACCAAAATTCCTTTCGACCGGATTGGACTTGGTTCAGAAGTGGTTGTCTTCGATACCAGGAAAGAAGAAGAAATCACCTATAAACTCGTCACCAGCGAGGAAGCAGACGCCCCAAACGGAATGATTTCAACCAGTTCCCCAATCGGCAAGGGTTTGCTGAACAAACAAGTCGGCGATGAAGTGCAGATTGTGATTCCCGGCGGCACGAAGAATTTTGAAATTTTGAAGATGAAGACCATTCACGATCTCGCGAATTTAGGGTAATCTGAGCCAAACGGCATTCTCAATAGTGGAACAGAAAACTACATGGACCGGCGCAGTTGGACGAGTCTGCAATCTATTGCTCGTCAAGATCGTCAATGGACTGGCGCTTTCGAAAATCCATCCCAATTTTCTTACCTTCATTGGCTTGGTAATTAACATTGGCGCCGCCTTTCTGCTGGCCAGAGGTGCATTCTGGCAAGCGGGTTTGGTAATCATTGGTGCCGGCCTTTTCGATATGGTCGACGGACGCGTGGCGCGCCAGACCGGCCAGGTTACCCGCTTTGGAGGCTTCTTTGACAGCGTCATTGATCGATACTCCGATCTCGCTTTACTGATTGGTTTGCTCGTTTATTACGGCAACATCAATCGTCCTCCCTACGTTGTTTTGACGGCGATCGTGATGATGGCCAGCGTTATGACCAGCTACGCACGAGCCCGGGCTGAGAATACGATTCCGCAGTGCAAGGTTGGTTTTCTCGAACGGCCTGAACGAGTAGTGTTACTCATCATCGGAGCTCTCTTTGACCGCATGGCACCAGTGCTTTGGATCGCAGCGATTCTCGGAAATCTTACGGTGATTCACCGGATGATCTTCACGTTCCATGAGGCCAAGCGCCTGGAAGAAGCTCAGACTCGCGTTCCAGCGGGTTCCTCCAGCATAGCCGTCGGTCGCTAGGCTCCTTCTACAATCACAACAGCCGAGACATGAGTCTTGGTGTGACTAAACGAAACATGCACGCTACTGACTCCACGATCTAAGGCAATTCGGGCTGCGACTCCATGCAAAATCATTCGCGGTGCTCCGCCTGATTGCGCGATCAATTCAAAATCACGCCAACTCAAGCCCTCCTCCCAGGCCGCCTGCAAAGCCTTAAACGCTGCCTCTTTGGCCGCGAACCGGGCCGCAAACCGCTCGTTTGAATTCGCCTTGCCAGAGCAGAACGCAATCTCGTTGTCTGTAAATATTCGATTGAGGAATCGGGGACCGAACTTCTCGATCGATTCGCCGATCCGCACAACTTCTTCGAGATCAATACCAATGCCAAGAATCATATGTTTCGTGCCAGTGGCGCGAGGGGGAATCGCCCACGCACCTCCTCTAGTCTCATTCCAAAATCCAGAAGCAACTCCTCATGCCAGGGCTTTGCGATCGCTTGAACCGAGAGCGGCATCCCATTGCCATCGAAACCAACGGGGAAAGCCAGAGCAGGCAAACCCAGAAGATTGGCAACGGTAAGCGGGGCCATCGATTCTACGCCAGGAAACTCGCCACATACCCATGCACCAAATCCAGGATTTGGCATCAAGAGGATCGGATAGTCATCCATCGCCACCAGGAACCGCGCACGCAATGAATCCCGGGCAGCAAGCATCTCCAGTAGATCGCCCGCACTCGGCGGTTCACGATCCAGGAACTCCGCAGTATGTGGAGTAGGAAAACCAATCGGGTGCGCATTGAGGCGAAGAAAGAAGAATCTCCAAACATCATACAGTCGCTGCCAGGCTTGCCCAGGGAAGAATCCAGTTTCTCCCTCAATAAACGAGAGAGCCAAATTCACATCTGGATGTTCAACGTAGCCCACCTTGACCTTTGGCAAGATGGTTTGCCTATGAAACGGGACAGAAAATGGATCGCTGTCAGCATGCCCCGAGACGGCCTCGAAAAGAATCGCTACATCCTCAACTGTCCTCGCCATCGGTCCTATCACGCCCAGCAAGCCTCCCGGATGCCCCACCGACGGGAAATGCCCTGTCGCCGGCACACGGCCAGGGGTCGGCTTGAGGCCACAGATCCCGGTTAACCCGGCAGGCAATCGAATGCTGCCACCACCGTCAGATCCAATTCCACCGGCTGACATTCCAGAAGCGATCGCCGCACTCTCGCCCCCGCTTGATCCACCCGGCGTGCGTTCCAAATCCCATGGATTGCGAGTCACCCCGTAGACATCGTTGAAAGTCTCCCAGTTCATTAACACTTCGGGGGTATTCGTTTTGCCTAGCACCAGGGCACCCGCTTCCAGGAGACGATCAACGCAGAGTGCGTTCTTCCCGGCTCGATGAGAAAGTCTCGCGAGGTGTCCGCAAACTGTGGGCTTCCCCGCTATGTCGAGCGAATCCTTGATCGAAATTGGGATTCCTGCCAGCGCTCCAACCGCACCGGCTTGAGACAGCGGCGAATCAAAAACTTGTGTGTATGCATTGAGTTGTTTGCCCAGCCGGAGCATCTGCCTCTTATGCGATTGGAGCAATTCTTCGCGACTCAACGCCTTTCGGTCGAGCCCGTCTCGCATCTCTCGAATCGTCCAAAGGCATGGTTCCATCAAACTTACAGGTTAGACTGAGGTCTGGCATGGCCACACTGACTTTTTCCGAAGCGCGCCAGGAAGTACTCCGCCGTGTCCTCGTTCCTACAGAAATCCCCACCGAGTCGTTATGGCTCACAGATGCGGTAGGCCGCGTTTGTGCAGCCGATATTCGCAGTGATCGCGATATGCCACCGCTGGCTCGCAGTTTGCGAGATGGCTTCGCAGTTCATTCCTCCGGTCTGGCATCTCAGCTCAAGATCAGCGGCGAAATCCGGGCCGGTCAAATGCCTTCTGAAGCGCTGGCACCGGGCTCAGCTATCTCGATCATGACGGGCGCTGTGATGCCGGATGGGGCTGACCAAGTGATCATGAAAGAGCACGTTCTCAACACAGGCACTCACATCACTACAGATCGCTCGCCTAACCCTGGTGAATGGATCAGCCCAGCAGGCAGCATGGCTCGCCAAGGTGACATTGTCATCCCCAGGGGCCGACGAATGGATTCATCTGCCATCGCGATGCTGGCCACCGTCGGGCAAAGCCAGGTACTGGTAACTCGTCAGCCCATCGTAAGGATACTCGCGACCGGAGATGAGGTCGTCGATATCGCACGAACCCCCAATCCAACCCAGGTTCGCAATTCAAATTCCTGGGCCCTCGCCGCTGACGTCCGAAGACTTGGGGGCCGTCCGGAAATCCTCCCCATCTCACCCGATGAAGAACAAATCACCCGCGACCTGATTGCCTATGGCCTCGAAGCAGACCTGCTCTTGATCAGCGGTGGAGTCTCTGCGGGAGAATACGATTTTGTAGAAACCTCGCTTGCCAATCTTGGGGCCGAATTTTACTTCGACCGTGTGCTCATTCAGCCCGGCCAGCCAACGGTTTTTGGTAAAGCAAAGGGCACCTATTTCTTCGGCCTCCCCGGAAACCCCTTGTCTACAATGGTCACGTTCCGAATCTTTGCCGAAGCAGCCATGAGCCGTCTCTCTGGTATCGCCGATCCAGCGCTGCATTTCCACTCCACGGCAATTCAGGCCAGCTATTCTCACAAGCCCGGCCTCACTCGATTTCTGCCAGGTTTGCTTTCAGATTTCGGGCAGAAGGTCGAGATTCTTTCCTGGCAAGGTTCAGGTGACATCCCCACACTGGTTCGTGCCAACTGTTTCGTCGTCGTAGACTCTCAGAAAGAGTCCTGGCAAGCGGGAGATCCCATTCAGGTATTGGTGCAATGAGCAAACTAAGCCACTATGATTCTGCAGGCACTGCCCGCATGGTCGACATCTCAGAAAAGACCGCTACAACCAGGACGGCTAGTGCGCATGCTTTCGTTCACATGTCGGCTGAGGTTCTTGCGGCCCTGCCAAACAATCCTAAGGGAGATCCCCTCGAAGTAGCGAGAATCGCCGCAATTCTCGCGGCCAAGCGTACCCCGGAACTGATTCCCCTCTGTCACCAGATCCCACTTTCAAAAGTCGATATTGAATTTGGAATCGAAAGTGCCGGTATTCGCGTCAGAACCCATGTAAGCTGTACTGCGGGTACTGGCGCGGAAATGGAAGCATTGACTGCAGCCGCCATAGCCGCACTCACAATTTACGACATGACAAAAGCCCTCGATAAGGGCATAGTGATTACCGATCTACACCTGTTGTCCAAGAGTGGCGGCAAGAGTGGAGATTACCAAAGAGAAAAGAATGATTAAGAAACTCCTTTTGTCCGCAATAATTCTTTCACTGGCAAGTGCCCAGGAAGTCGACACCGTGCTCCGCGTCACAACGCGAACGGTAGTTGCCCCAACCACAGTCAAGGATCGCGACGGAAATGCCGTTGAAGGTCTCGACGTCAAAGACTTCATTCTTCGCGACAACGGCAAATTTCAAGACCTGAAGCTCGATCAAGCCTACGTGCCCGTCTCGCTCGTGCTTGTAGTACAGCGCAGCGCATCCACCGAAAAAGTTTTGCCTACCGTGATGAAGATCGGATCGATGATCGAGCCCCTGATCATCGGTGAGCGCGGCGAAGCTGCCATCGTCACCTTCGACCACCGCATAGAAACCATACAGGACTTCACCAACGATACAGACAAATTCAAGCAGGCCCTGGCAAAGATGCGCCCCGGCTCGCAAACCCGCGCTATGTCCGATGCTGTCCTTCAGGCCGCTCGCATGCTAAAGAAGCGCACCCCCGACCACCGCAGGGTTATAGTGCTTGTCAGTGAAACTCAAGAGAGCGGCAGCGTCGCCAGAGTAAAAGATGCCCTTCTCGAAGTGGAGCTCAACAACATCATCGTTTATTCGATCAACATGTCGCGAATCATGAACAAACTCATGGCTTCGCCAGAGTATCCACGCCCAAACCCAATTCCACCGAGCGCCCGGCCGATGCCAGCTGGCATGGCCAATACGCCAACAACTCAAGCACAGATGAGTGCCCTCGGCGGAACTATGGGCAACGTGATGCCTATCTTCAAGGAGATGTTTACCGCTACCAAGGCCATCTTCATCAGCAATCCCCAAGAGGTCTACACAAAGTACACGGGCGGAAGCGAATTTTCATTCCTAAACCTGAATGGCTTCGAGTCTGCGGTTCAGAAGTTGAGTGACGAGCTCCAACACCAGTACATCCTAAGCTACAGCCCAAGTAAAGCGGTGCAACTCGACGGTGGCTGGCACACGATAGAAGTTGAAGTTCGGCGCTCAGGTGCCGATGTCAAATCGCGCAGCGGCTACTGGCTCGCAGCAACTCCCAACTGACGCCAACTCGCTACCATAGTGAGCATGCGCTCTCTGTTCTTGCTCTGTTGTCTAGCCTCACCCGGCTGGTCGCAGGATTCAGTGGTGGATTTTTCGATCCTCCACTTCAACGATTTCCATGCGCGCCTCTCGCCCTCTGACAAAGGTGTAGGAGGGGCAGCCTACCTTGCCGCAGCAATCCAACAGGAGCGCAAGAACTGTCCAAGATGTATTCTCCTCAATGCAGGAGACAACGTTCAGGGCTCGCCCGTCAGCACAATCTTTCGCGGGCTGCCTGTCTTTGAAGTTCTCCGCCCACTCAACACCGACGCCTTCGTACTTGGCAATCATGAATTCGACTACGGCTACGAGCGCATCAACGACTTCCTCGCCGCAGCAGGCCACCCTATACTCGCAGCAAATTTCCTCAATAAGGATGGCCGCCTTTTTACCGAAACCGGCAGTGTCATCCTCAATCGCGACGGACTCCGTATCGGCGTTGTCGGCGTCTTGATGGAAGATCTCTCCCCCAACCTCACAACACCTCGCCTCTTTGGCCCCAATCGCATGCTCCCCGCCCTCGACACTCTCCGCGCTGAGGCGGTCAAACTCAAGGACAAAACCGACATTCTGATCGCTTTGGTTCACCTCACAAAGGGACCATGCGACGAAATTGTTTCCAGCATTCCCGAATACGCAATCACGATCTCAGGTCACGACCATGTAGGGAAAGAGAACATGTTTCGAGCTGAAGACAGAGTTGGGGTGCGGCTTCGAAGCTATGGTTCAGAACTCGGTCGACTCAACATCCGCTACGATAAGGCCACTAGAAAGGTTCTCAGCGCCGACTGGAAGCGAATTCCGATCAACACCACCGCCTACCAACCCGACCCGGTGGTGGCACAACTGGTGGAAAAGTGGGAGAGCAAGGTCCGCGCCGTAGTTGACTCACCCATCGGCCAAAGCACCGCTGCCAAAGATCGTCCGCAAACGAAGCTGTGGATCGAGCGAGTCATGCGCGAAAAGACAGGCGCCCAATTTGTCTACATGAATTCGGGCGGCATCCGCGACTCGCTGCCTGGCGGCCAAATTCTGGCTCGCAGTGTATGGAACATTATGCCGTTCGACAATCTGCTCGTTGTCGGCAGCATCCCTGGCCGGCTCCTCCCGAATTTTATTCGTGGCAACACGCCTGTCGAACCAGACACGCTTTATACCGTAGCAAGTATTGATTTTCTGGTCGAGGGTTGGCGCAATTCAAAGGAAGAATCGGTTCGCCAATTCGGGCGTGCAATGTCGCTCGACGGGCCCTATCTTCGAGACGCTTTGATCGACTGGATCAAGGCACGGCCGTCGGTGGACTAATCCCCTGCTCCCCTTTTCACATCGTTACCCCTGGCATTCCAAGCCGAATAGGCTTGCCGAAGCCGTAAAGGCTCACAGGAGCAGCGGGCGAGCACTTATCGACCTATCCCTATCCAACCCGACTCAAGCTGCT
>Ga0209490_10004584_pt1 | contig 12696 bp, 13 predicted proteins | sample MAT06_FD_187209 | JGI IMG/M metagenome (GOLD analysis project Ga0209490, IMG submission 187209) | Freshwater microbial communities from Lake Fryxell liftoff mats and glacier meltwater in Antarctica - MAT-06 (SPAdes) (version 2) | ecosystem: Environmental > Aquatic > Freshwater > Ice > Liftoff...
GCTATTCAAAGGATTGAGAAGACTCTGCCAATCAATCCTCAAAGCATTTCCATGAACTATAGTGGCGCTTTTCTTCAAAGGCAGTCGCTTATAGTATTCACCAAACTCGGCTGAAAGGCGCATATTCATTTGGTGATCCATTAGCCACATTGCCACGGTGGCAATCTGTGAAGCGAATTCCTCATACTCGATGCCATAGAAAGCGTCTACATCCACTTTACTTAGTGAACTCACGTCTGTAACAAACTGGCCCTTGAAAAGTATTTTAAGAATATCCAGTTCAAGTGAGCGAAGCTCTCTATAAGTAATGATTAAGAAGTTCCCGCTGCCGCAAGCAGGATCAAGGAATTTTAATTTTGAAACCTTCTCATGAAACTTTTCTAGCTTACTCTTATTGGTTTTGATGCTTTCAAATTCTTGCCTTAGCTCATCTAAAAATAGTCCTTGAATGAGTTTTAGAATATTCTTCTCACTTGTGTAATGTGCTCCCAAATTTCTTCGTTCTTTGGGGTTCATTACACTCTGAAACATTGAACCAAAGATTGCCGGGGAAATAACACTCCAATCAAAGTAACAGCACGTCAATAACTTCTTGCGCATATCACTATTGAATGATGCAAGATTAAGAGGTTCGGAAAACAAAGAACCGTTTACATAAGGAAACGCTGCTACCTGTTCATCTAAATTCTTCTGGCGGTTATCTTCTGCTCTGTTAAGCGTCTGAAATAATTGCCCTAAGTGAATTCCTAAGTCACTTCCATCTTCTTTAGTTCGTAATTCTATGTACTCGGTGAATTGCTGCTTATCAAAAATGGTAGTGTCTTCTGCAAAAAGACAGAACAATAACCTTACTAACATAACCTCCAACTCATGTCCTTCGTAGCCATTAGATAACAAAGCATCGTGGAGATCACCCATCAATTCGGCTGCCTTTATGTTTACGGGTTCCTGATCTTTATAGACTCTTTGTTGATAGCCACTAATGAATCCGAACAGATTTATGTTTTTGTAGAGATCTTTGAGCTTAAATTCTGATTCTGTTGAGTTCTCTAAGTCATAGAGTTTTATATCCTGAAAATTGGAAACGACAATATATCTTGGAAGTTCTTGATCCTTAAGTCCGGGGAAGTACTCCTTAGCTTGTTTGTAAGCGGTATCTAAGTCTTTGCCTTCACTTTTATGTTCTACCAATACGATGCCTTTCCAAAGTAAGTCGATAAAGCCTTGGTGACCATCGGCCTTCTTTACTGGTTTCTCAAACGTTGCCACACGTTTACGAGACACTCCAAAAACATTGAAAAAATTATTCCAAAAAGTCTGCGCTTCTGCACGCTCATCTGAAACGTTCTCCCATTCTTTTGAAAACTCAGTTGCGCGTTTGCGGATTTCGTTCAGGCTTAGCGGCATTGCTTAGTTGATTCAGCTATTTAAAGAAGGTAATTTAAGTAAAATATTTGATGGTAGTTTCTTCTTTAACATCATCATTGCACATTTGATTTTTGGGGTAACGATAACCTCCGTACTGGCATGCGTGAGGGATTGAAGTGGAAATCCCGCGCCTGCCTGTGCGGTTGGTAGGCGCCTCGCGCGGATTGCAGCGCAAAGCCCGGCCTCTGCGCCTCGCAGGGGCACGCCCCCCTGAATGACAAAATCGGACAGGCCCAAATAACTTTTAATTGGCAATCCACAACCCATTTTCACCCCCTCCAACTTCCGGTTTCACCGAGTTTTTCCTTCCGTTAGCCTAATGATGCTATCAACAAAGGCATTTGGCGCGTTACTTTTGATAAACAATAACACAATTATCAATTATGGAAAAGCGAAACTTAAAACAATACGGAAGTAGCTTCTGGATTGGGTTGATCGTACTAACAGCGGGTACATTATTGTTGCTCGATCGACTTGACTTTGACCTCGTGCCATACTGGCTCGTCTCTTGGAAGACGTTGTTGATTGTCATAGGCATAGCGGTGGGTATCCGCAAAAATTTTCAGGGCATTGGCTGGATTGTGTTGATCATTGTCGGTTCGTTTTTCTTGATTGAAGATATACCAGGGATTGATTTTGAAGTGCGCAGATATGTTTTTCCAGTGATTGTGATTTCAATTGGTGTGCTTATTTTATTTAGATCAGTTCTTTCCAAATCGGCCAGTGAAGCAAGAAATAGCTGGACGGATAGCGAAAAAAAAAGTGAATTAGGAGACGCTGCTCATGGCGAAGAGCGAATTGACATCACCTCCATTTTTGGTGGCGTGCATCGGAGGGTTTTTTCTAAGAATTTTAGGGGCGGGCAAATGACCTCCATCTTTGGCGGCTCCGATCTCGATTTGTCGCAATCCGATATTGAAGGCACAGTAGTGGTAGATGTTGTTTCCGTTTTTGGTGGCGCAAAATTAATTGTCCCCGCCAACTGGGAAGTGAAGTCAAACATCACGGCCATAATGGGTGGAGTTGAAGACAAGCGCAAAGATCCTTCGGCTTATTCACCTAATAAGAAACTGGTGCTGACGGGTGTGTGTATCTTCGGTGGTGTGGAAATAAAAAGTTTTTAAAGTAGCGTATTGCCAACTAGTCACTAACAACTACAACGAACATGAAATGGTATTTGGCTAAGTTTGTCTATCAAGTTGTGAGCGGTGACGGAAACCACGCTCCACAATTTGACGAACAACTCCGGTTGATAAGGGCTGACGAGTTTGATTGGGCCAAAGAGAAAGCAAGCATTTTGGGCCGGCTGGGTGAATGCTCTTTTGTGAACGATCGGAAAGAAACCGTAACTTGGAAGTTCATTAACGTAGTTGATATCTGCCCCATTCACTCAATGCAAGATGGTGACGAAATTTATTCTTCCACGGCTGAGCCCAAAGATGTGCGCGCCTATTTGAAAGTCGTTCATGCGAAGGCAAGTCTATTAATTGGCTCCTGCTGATATGGACTCCCGGCTTTCGCGTAGAATAAAAAGGGCTTCGCCCATTGTGGGTTCGGTAGTAATCTGGGGCTGCTTTCAAACCTGGTTATTAAATCAATGGTTTGGCGTTGAGTTAAATTTATCGGCATACGATGCGCTAATATCAGTCAACTGGATTGTGCTTTCGTGCGCGTTACTTGAATTGATCATTTCAAGGTACACACCCAAAACAAGTAAGTATCAATTTGTATTTGGGTTGAGTTTGGTGGTGGCGTGGGGCTGTTATTGGCTTTCCTATCAGACATTAGAAATTTTGGATAAATTAAATGTTGATTATACTCTTTTTTTTCAACGATCTTATCCAATTCGCGTGGGCGCAAATTTTTTAATCGCGTGTGGTTGGAGTATGACGTTACTTTTCAGAAAACAAGTGAAAGAGTTGGAAGAGTCTGCGAGCCACCAAGTAGCCACCGAAGCGTTGGTGAAAGAAGCTGAACTCCAAAAATTGCAACTTCAGTTGCAGCCCCATTTTTTGTTCAACAGTTTAAACTCCATCAACGCGTTGATATTGGTGCAGCCTTCGAAAGCGCGCGAAATGGTGCAGCAGCTTTCAGATTTTTTGCGCGCTACATTAAGACGTGCCGATGAGCAGTGGATTACCTTGGCGCAAGAGGTCACCTACTTACAATTGTATTTGTCGATAGAGAAAGTGCGGTTTGGTCATCGCTTGGAAGTGCGCATGAATTTGGACGAGCAAATTCAGTTGTGGTTGATTCCACCTCTCTTGTTGCAGCCACTGGTAGAAAATGCCATCAAGTTTGGATTGTATGGCACAACCGACAAAGTCGTGATCGACCTACACACCCAACGCGAAGGAGATTCTTTGTCAATAGAAATATCAAATCCATTTGACGAAGACATGCAGCCAGTAGAGGGGAGTGGTTTTGGATTGAGTGGCTTGAGGCGAAGACTTTATTTACTGTACTCGCGCAACGATTTGCTGACGATCCGTATGGAAGAAAATAAATTTATTGTGCGACTTATTTTACCCGAAAAATACTGAGTGCTAAGAAGCTAATTTTGCAGCAAGCTGAGGGCACTTTTAGATAAAACATTTCTATTTACAAACGCGAAGTAGCATGACTAAGGTAATTTTAATAGATGATGAACCGCTGGCGCGGGAAGTCATCAAAGCCTATTTGAAATATTTTGATGATATCGAAGTGGTGCAAGAATGTGGCGATGGTTTTGAAGGAGTAAAGGCGATCCAACAGCATCAGCCGGATTTAATTTTTCTGGATATTCAGATGCCAAAGATCAACGGGTTTGAAATGCTGGAGTTGGTAGACGCAAAACCGTCCGTCATTTTTATTACCGCTTATGATTCTTATGCGATCAAGGCTTTCGAAGCAAATGCAGTTGACTATTTGTTGAAGCCAGTCTCCGAAGAGCGGTTCCGCGAAGCAGTGCTCAAGTGGAAGAGTAAGGTGTCACCCACCGCTCCGCAACGTATGGAAAGCGTACTTAATACTATGTCGGCTACGGCCGCACAGCAGAATCGGATAGTGGTAAAGACTGGTAGCAAAGTAAAGATCATTCCTGTTCATGATATTCAATACATTGAGGCAGATGATGACTTTGTGAAAATACATACCCCCGAGGGTGCGTTTTTGAAGAACAAGACGATGAATTTTTATGAACAGTCGTTAGACCCTGCACAGTTTGTGCGGGTGCATCGCTCATACATTATTCACATCAATCAGATTACGAAGATTGAACCTTATCAAAAAGAAACTCACTTGGCGATTTTGCGGGATGGAACAAAAATAGCGGTGAGTAAAACGGGTTATGTGAAGTTGAAGACGCTATTGGGAATTTAATTATGAATGGTGTGGAGCTAAAGTTGCAACTTCATGCACAATGTATGGACTTTGTGAATCAACGAATCAGTTTTGCTCGTCAAGCCATGGATGGCGCACAAGCATCGGCCAACATGGAGGAAAAAAGTAGCGCTGGCGATAAGTACGAAACCGGTCGAGCGATGGCGCAATTAGAACGTGACAAGGCTGCATCTCAAGTGGCGGAGGCAATGAAAATGAAAGCGGTACTGGACAAAATTAATCCAGCGATCACCCATTCTGAAGCCATGCTGGGCAGCTTGATCACTACCGAGAATAATAATTTTTATATTTCTATCAGCGCTGGCAAACTGGTTGTCGGTGAAGTGGTTTATTTGGCGATTTCAGCTCAATCACCCATCGGGCTTTTGCTGCTTAACAAGTGTGCGAGAGAAAGTTTTATTTTCAATCACCAAAAGCAGACCATCGTTTCGGTGTTCTAGATCAATTGTATATTTACGATTGGTAAATCTGAATTATGGATGTAAAAAGTTGGATAGGTGCATTCCGTTTGCGCACGTTGCCGCTGTCTCTTTCGTGTATTGGCATGGGTAGTTTCTTGGCAGCCGGTGTCCACCAATTTAATGGTTTGATTTTTACTTTTTGTTGCCTCACCACCATTTTTCTTCAAGTACTTTCCAACCTCGCGAATGATTATGGCGATTCTATCAACGGGGCTGATCATGCCGGTAGGAAAGGGCCGCAACGTGCCGTTCAATCGGGTGCGATTTCAGCCTCTCAGATGAGGAATGCTGTCATTTTGTTTTCTGGATTGAGTTTAGTCAGTGGTCTTTCACTTTTGTGGTTTTCGTTTGGTACAGATTGGAGTAGCATTTTTGCCTTCCTTGGGTTAGGAGTGTTGAGTATTTTAGCTGCAATTGGTTACACGGTAGGAAGAAGACCTTATGGATACATTGGCTTGGGGGATATATCTGTTTTTATTTTTTTTGGATTGGTGGGCGTAATGGGTTCGTATTATTTGTTTACGCACCAGATTTCATGGAAAGAAATCTTACCGGCAATGAGCTGCGGGTTTTTTTCTATTGCAGTATTAAACATCAACAATATCAGGGACATAGAATCGGATAGGGCTGCGGGAAAATTTTCAATTCCGGTTCGGATCGGAAAGGAAAAGGCCTCGATCTATCATTGGGTTTTGTTAATTGGTGGATTAGCTAGTGCGTTGATTTACTCTTACATTAACTACCACTCTCTTTTTCAACTTTTGTTTTTGCTTTCGGCTCCGTTGTTTATTAAGAACGGGATTTCGGTTTCGTCAAAACCATCGGAGGAGCTAGATCCTTTCTTAAAACAAATGGCGCTGAGCACCCTGTTGTTTGTGTTGCTTTTTGGGGTAGGGATTTTAATCTCTTTGTAAGTATGGCCAATACGTATACACAACTCTATGTTCAATTTGTTTTTGCTGTAAAGAACAGAATGGGCTTAATTGATGGTGCGTGGGAAGAGGAATTTTATAAATACACAACGGGCATTGTTCAAAATCATAAACATAAACTGCTTGCCATTAATGGCATGCCAGATCATGTTCATGTTTTTGTAGGGCTGCATACTACCCAATCCATTGCAGATTTGATGCGTGTCGTTAAAGGCGAATCGTCAGAGTGGATTAACAACAAAGGATTTGTTAGAGGAAAGTTTGAATGGCAGGGGGGCTATGGCGCTTTTTCGTATAGCAGAACACAATTGGATACGGTGGTGAAATACATATTGAACCAGAAACAGCATCATAAAAAATTCTCGTTTCAAGAGGAGTATTTAAGATTGTTGGAAGAGTTTGAGATTGAATATGATAGGAGATATCTGTTTCATCCGATAGAGTGAGGTTAACTAGTTGGGGGAATTTAACAGAGTGTGCGACACCTTTGTAACGCTATTACAGGGATAAAGCCCATGAGCCTATCAGCTGAAATAACCCCAAGCTTAAGCACGGGATTATTGGGTAACCTTTCAAAAGGGCTTTAGCCCAAAATGCAAAACTGTCGTACACCCATTTAACATGCTGCCTCTACGAGGCAGTTCGACCTCGTTATATTGTTTGGTACAAACATACTGCCCCTAACGGGGCAAGCTCTCTACATGCCTACTCCGTACATTGGTGCAAGTATAGTTCTTCTATCGGGGCAGAAAGCGATGTGGTTAACCAGATGAATTAATCGATTAAACGTGTCTTTACCAGATGCCACAGTCCCGTGGGAACTTAATCTTTGTAGTTGTTGCATATTGCCCTAGAGGGCATGAGCAACAATATAGCCGAGTGGTTTCGAGTCCCGTAGGGACTTAATCTTTGTATCATTTATTCAATCGATGTCCCGCCCCGTAGGGGCGGAATGTTTATAATATTCTCAGGTGCTTCTTCGCTATCTCCAATTCCTCGGGCGTGTCCACGCACATCGTTTCTACATCAGTTTTCGCAACCGTAATGGTATACCCATTTTCCATCCATCGCAATTGCTCTAGTGATTCCGCTTTCTCCAAAGGCGATACGCCTAATTTAGTAATCGCCTTTAAAATATCCGTACGATAAGCATACATGCCCACATGCTTGTAAAAATCATAGGTCTTCAGCCAATCTTTCTCTTCTACTTTTTGTAGATATGGGATAATTGCTCTACTAAAATACAATGCTTCATTGCGCGTGTTGAACGTGACCTTTACTTCGCTATTACTGTGTAACTGTTCTACCGTGACAATTTTTTTAATTAATGTGGCCAACTGAATTTGCCCATCCAAATAAGAAGCCAATAAATCAATTTGACTCGGCTCAATAAAGGGCTCGTCTCCTTGAATATTGATTGCGTAATCAAAGGTTTGCTTTTCGAGTGTTAGCGCCTCGTAGCACCGATCTGTTCCACTGGGGTGATGCTCGGCTGTCATGCACGCATCACCACCAAAGCTTATTACATGATCGAATATCAATTTGTGTTCGGTAGCCACTACCACTTTAGAAAGAGCCACTGATTTTTTTGCCTGCTTGTAAACTCGCTCAATCATAGACTGCCCGCCTAGGTCGGCCAGCGGTTTGCCAGGGAAACGAGTGGACGCGTAACGAGCTGGGATGATGCCTATTATTTTCATTTGTTCACTTTTGTAGTGCCAGATTTTTTCAAAAAAATTATTGAAACTAAACTAAGAGCTAGAAAGACAATAGTTAAGAAAAAGTAAATCTCCGTTCTTGCGATATCATAAACGACCAGACCATCAAAGTATCTCCCTTGTTCGTTATAATCAATTGTCGCCCTGCTTGCAGCAAGTATCCCCGTGGCTATTGTAAGAAGAGAAAGTATGGAAATGATTACAATCCGAAACATCTATCAGTTATAAATGAGAGTTTAACTTTGAACTTGCAACGAATAACTATTAACTAACAACTTTCCTTACTCTCAACGTTACCCCTTCGGTTCCGATCACTTCAATGGCATCTCCTTTCTCCACGTATTCTCCTCTTGTAAACGCATCGTAAACTTGTTCGTCAATAAACACTTTTCCGCTGGGGCGCAATACCGTGTGCGCAGTGCCCGTCTTCCCTAACATCGTTGGATTAGAAGTATTCACCGAGAAGCCCTTAGAACTCTGTTGTGTGTCTGTCAGCGCCAATCGCTGAAAAGCTTTTGTTTCAGTAAGTTTTGCTCCACCGAAAAACAATAGCAAAATTCCTCCCGAAATTCCTCCCAACGCTGCGAACGTAGCTTTCATGATATCGCCTATGGGCACTAATTCAAAATTGAAAAAGTCGTTGTTCAGCATAATCAGTATCATGGACACTACTGTGAGTGTGATCCCTGCAATACCCGCCACACCAAATCCGGGTATGACAAAGATCTCAGCCATGAGCAGGAGAATGCCAACAAATAGCGCGATGATTTCCCAGTATTCAGCCAATCCATTCAGGTAGTAGGGAACAAGGTAGAGTACGAGTGCAGTGAGTGCGGCAAAAAGAGGAAATCCAACACCGGGTGTTTGAAGTTCAAAATAAATTCCTCCCAGAATGACCAAAATCAAAATCCCGCTGATGAACGGGTTGATCACAAAGGCAATTATTTTTTCAATGGCACCTAACTGAAATGTTTCCAAGTCGTAGTTTTCGATTTCGTTTCTTTTTAATATTTCGGGAATGGATTCAAGTTGTGCCTCGCAGAAACCGTACTTCAGCGCTTCCTTCGTGGTGAATGTAATGACCCTGCCTTCCTGCTTAATGCTATCGATCACGATACGTTCGTCTACCATTCCTTCGGCAATGCGTGGGTCGCGCCCATTTTTCTCGGCAGTCGATCGCATGATGCCGCGCATGTAAGCCTGGTATTTGTCAGGGGCTGCCTTGCCTCCCGCGCCTTCCACCACGGTAGCCGCTCCGATGGTTGCACCCGGAGACATGTAGATGCTGTCGCAGGCAATAGAAATTAACGCGCCTGCCGAGGCGGCATCGGAATTGATAAACACCCAAATTGGTTTTTTAAAATCCATAATCAGGTCTACAATCTCTTTCGCATCTGTCAAAACACCTCCATAGGTGTCCATATCAATAATTACATAGTCTGCTTTGATTTTCTCAGCGTTTTCCAGCGCCAACTTCACATAGCGCAACATGCGAGGGTCAATTTCATCTTTGATGTCCATCACCATCACCTTGGTTTTGGCGGGTTTTGCAGATTGCGCCCAACTACTTGACGCCACCGATAGAACAATGAAAGCGATAGAAAGGAATTTCTTCATTTTAGGACTTTAATTAGTTACAAAAGTAATAGACTTCGGTCAATTAACGTTTTTAGTTTTGATTGGTTGAGATGTGAATAATTGAAATGGAGTACTACAATTTTACATTTCTGTTTTGCGGCCTGCTGATGCCCGAGGCGGGCCATCAGCACCGGGCTGTCCGTTCCAAGCTCCCTCGGCTTTCCAGCGCGCTACCCGCTATCGGGAAATCCCGAGCCCAGCCGAGGGAGGCTTTCCACTTCCATCCCCTGGCCGGCTGGCGCAAGCTTAAACGTCACCGTATAAAAAAAGTGCAATTGCAAAATTGTCGTTCCCCCTAATTGAAACGATGATTTGAATACCGCCTTATAATTTGGTAACTTTTCGCATTGTTTTAGGTCTATGATAAAATTACTCTTTGTACTGCTCTCTTGGTCGCCATCAGATTCATTGCGATTGGAAACCATCAACGGAAAGCAGTTCATTATCCATCAAATTGAATCGAAGGAAACCCTGTACTCCATTTCCAGAAGGTATGGTGTTCAAGTGACTATTATTTTAGAAAACAACCCCACTTCCGAAGGAGGTATTTCAGTAGGTAAGATATTGAAAGTACCGTATTTGCCAAAGCAAAAAGGGAATGGATCGAAGCATGTTGTAGCAGCTAAGGAAACGCTCTTTTCCATTGCCCGCCAGTACGATGTTTCAGTAGATGACATTAAAAAGCTGAATAGTCTAACCGACAATAGTCTTTCATTGGGCCAAGAATTATTGATACCCAAAAAGGCCCCGCCTTCCTTGGCATCACTGCCTATGGAGATGAAGTCTATCAGTAGCACACATACCGTGGTGGCCAAAGAAACGATGTATTCGATCGCAAGGCAATATGGGATAACCGTTCAACAACTAAAAGAATGGAATAATCTTCAAGATGAATTGCCCATAGGAAAACTCTTGGTTGTAACGCAACCTAAGTACAATACTCAGTCAACAACAACTGTAAAGCCGCCCACCAATGTTGCCGAACTAAAAGTCCCCGAGACGTTAGTGGGTACAGACGAAGTGAAAGAACTTGGCATAGCTGAGTTAATGGAAGGCACCGATGGAAATAGAAGGTACCTAGCGCTTCATCGAACGGTTAAAGTAGGTACGATCTTAAAAATCCGAAATGAGACAACTAACCAAGAAGTATTTGTTCGCATCAGTGGTCAATTACCGTCCACGATAAGCAGTGATGTAATCATTCGAATTTCAAAATCAGCGTATAATAGATTGGGTGCAGTCGATCCGAAATTTCGCGCAGAAGTTACCTATTATAAGTAGAGTGAGAATCGTAATTTTCTTAGTGGTTGCAAGTTTTCCCTCTTTTGCTCAGAACTTAGTACCTAATCCTAGTTTTGAAGATTTTTTTGCTTGCCCTGGGTCGTACAATTATTCTACTACGGGCAAAGTAGCTCCAGGGTGGTTTTCTCCTACAACAGGTACTCCCGATTTATTCAATCAATGCAGCAAAGGAGAGGCGGCTGTACCAGCCAACTGGGCGGGCGTTTCGAAAGCATTAAGTGGGAAGGGATATGCTGGAATTTTTGTTTATGTAATTCCCAATAAAAATTACCGAGAATACTTACAGGCAGAGTTGGTTCAGCCGCTTGAAAAGGGGGGTGAGTACTATGTTGAATTTTACTTCAAGTTGTCATCCTTTTCAAAATATAGTATTGATCGAATCGGCTTTTTGCTTTCGGATTCGGCTTATCGAACTGCGGGTGACCGCCCTTTTCCGATTAGACCAACTTATGAATTGGTAATGTCGAAGCCCTATAATCGCACCACTGGGCTGTGGAATAAATGTGCTTTCACTCATATTTCTACCGGAGGAGAGAAGTTTTTAACAATTGGCAATTTTTCTACAGATGAAAAAACACGGAGCTTTAATTTGACCTTTTCAAAAGCGAAGGAGCCGATGCTCAGCAAAGCGGCCTACTTTTATATTGATGACGTGAAAATCATCAGGCTGGATGAACCCAAACCTCAAAAGCCTCCGGTGGTCGCTGGCTACAAAGAGATAGAAGTGAATAAAACGTACGTGCTCAAAAATATCTTCTTTAACTTTGACAGTTATGAATTGCTGGAAAACTCCTTTAGCGAATTGAACGAATGGCTGCAAGTGATCAAGTTTCGATCGAAGTGGAAAGTAGAACTTACCGGTCATACCGATGAACGTGGTACGGACGAATACAATCTAAAGCTTTCTAAGCAACGGGTAGAAAGCGTAGCGGCCTACCTGATCAAAATGGGTATTGACGGTAACCGAATCACCACAAAAGGCGAGGGGAAAAGTAAACCCTTATCGCTTGGAAAAGACGAGGCGGCCCATGCTATCAATAGACGGGTAGAGATCCGGTTTTCTGAAAAATGAAAACGGATGAACTCCAAACAGCGTCAACACATTCTTAGCTTAAAAGACTTTCTTGATTCCAAAGTAGACCAATTCAATCGACCGGGGTTTATTGAACTCGATCCCATTTCCATTCCACATCAATACAAAAAGAAACAAGATATTGAAATTGCGGGTTTGATCGCTGCCGTGTTGGCCTGGGGACAGCGTGTAACGGTTGTAAAAAAAAGTAATGAATTACTTTCTTTGATGGATAACTCGCCACACGAATTTTTGCTGCATCATAGAACAACAGGTTTAAAGCACTTCGAAAAATTCAAACATCGCACGTTCAATTCTACCGATGCACTTTACTTTGTGGCGGCATTACAGAATATTTATCGTCAATACGATTCCCTCGAAGACGCCTTTATTTCCCCGGAAAGGGATACACATGTCGGCAGCGCGCTGATTAACTTCCATAATTTGTTTTTCAGCCTCCCCGATTTTCCATCTCGCACAAAAAAACATATTTCCACCCCCGAAAGAAAATCTGCTTGCAAGCGCTTGAATATGTATCTGCGCTGGATGGTGCGGCATGACGATCGAAAAGTGGATTTTGGCATCTGGAAAAACATTCAACCATCGCAATTAATTTGTCCGCTTGATTTGCACGTAGAACGAGTGGCGCGAAAACTTAAACTCATCCAGCGAAAGCAAGTAGATTGGGAAACGGCTATAGAATTAACTGCCAACCTGCGGATACTCGATCCGGTTGACCCGGTCAAGTATGACTTTGCCCTTTT
>Ga0209490_10004588_pt1 | contig 12692 bp, 13 predicted proteins | sample MAT06_FD_187209 | JGI IMG/M metagenome (GOLD analysis project Ga0209490, IMG submission 187209) | Freshwater microbial communities from Lake Fryxell liftoff mats and glacier meltwater in Antarctica - MAT-06 (SPAdes) (version 2) | ecosystem: Environmental > Aquatic > Freshwater > Ice > Liftoff...
CAACGCGCCGCGCAGAGGCACCAGCGGTCACCGGGATTGAGCCCGGGAAACCCGTATTCCGGTCGCGGCGTGCTGAGGTCGTTGCCCTGAGCGGCGGAAAATTCGAGGAACTCCGCGGTCACGATCGCGCAAACGGTATGCACTCCTTGATCGCCACTCCCGGTGTGGCAGTAGCCATCTCGGAAGAATCCCGTGCGGGGTTCAAAACAACACGCTTGCAAGTCGCCGCCTAAAACATTTCTCGCCATGTGGGGAAGATGGCACAGACGCCGCACGGCGGCAACGCTCAATCGTGATTGTCGGTTCGCGATGTTGAGTAGCAACTGACGAATTCGGCGCGAAAGTCCTCGAACGTGCCCGCGACAATGTGGCGCCGCGCTTCGAAAGCGAGGCCGACATAGAAATGCAGGTTGTGCATTGAGATCAGGCGGAGGCCGAGAATCTCTTCGGCCTTCACCAAATGTCGGATGTAAGCCCGGGAAAATTCCCGGCAGGCCGGGCAAGTGCAGCCTTCTTCAATCGGACGTGAATCTTCGGCGTAGGGGGCGTTCTTGAGGTGCATCGTCCCTCGGCGCGAAAACGCCGTGCCGTTGCGGGCGAGGCGTGTTGGCAACACACAATCGAACATGTCGACACCGCGCGCGATCATTTCGATGAGTTGCGGTGGCGTGCCGAGTCCCATGGCATACCGGGCGTGATTTTCGGGCAAAAACGGGACGGCGCTTTCGACGGCCAACATCATTTCGGACTCCGGCTCGCCCACGCTTACGCCGCCGATCGCGTAGCCATCAAACCCAATCTCCACCAGCCCGCGCGCGCTTTTTTCGCGGAGGTCGGGATACCCCGAGCCTTGGGTGATGCCGAAGACGAGCGGACGCTCGGCGGGCGGCGTCAGTTCCCACCAATCGCGACACCGACGCGCCCAGCGCAGCGTGAGGTCGAGGCTCTTTGCTGCGTCTTCGTGCGAGCACGGGTGGGGCGGGCACTCGTCGAAGGCCATGACGATATCCGAGCCGAGGTCGCGCTGGATTTCCATCGACGTCTCGGGGCCGATGAAGGTCGGCGTTCCGTCGAGGTGGTTTTGAAACTGCACGCCCTCTTCGGTGACTTTGCGAATTTTGGCGAGCGAGAAAACCTGAAATCCCCCGCTGTCGGTGAGGATCGGGCGATCCCATGCCATGAATTTGTGCAGTCCACCGAGGCGTTGGATGAGTTTTTCTCCGGGGCGGACATGGAGGTGATAAGTGTTGCTGAGAATCACCTGTGCGTTGAGAGCGCGGAGTTCGTCGGGCGTCATCGCCTTGACGGTCGCCTGCGTGCCGACAGGCATAAAAACCGGCGTCTGGATCGGACCGCGGCGCGTTTGGAGGGTTCCGGCCCGCGCTTTGCCGATGGTGGCTTCAAGAGTAAATCGGCTCATTGTTGGGAGGAGACAAACTGCCAGATGTCGAGCCATTGCGCGTCGGAAAGACCGTCGAGCGTGCCGTTGTGTCCGGCACCGGGGACGAGCCAGAGTTTTTTGGGGCCGGTGAGACTGTTGAAGAGGCGCTGTCCGCCTTCGGGCGGTGTGGTGTCGTCTTTTTCGGCGATGATGACGGCAATCGGAGCGCGGAAGTCGCGCAAGGCGCGGATGGAGTCGAAGCGGTCGAGCACAAGAAATCGGACGGGGAGCCAAGGGTAGTGATGCGCAGCGGCACCGACGACGGAGTCAAACGGTGTGAGCAGAATGAGTCCTCGCACGCGTTCGGGAGCGTGCGAAGCCGCTTGGGCCGCGACGCCGGCGCCGAGCGATTCGCCAAACACAATGGCTGGCGAGGGGAGTGAGCGAAGGGCTTCGACCGCAGCGGCGGAGAGGGACTCTTCGGAAAGAGTTCCGGCGCGGGATCCGAACCCCGGATAGTCGAGAATGAAAAACGCGGCGCCGATGCCTGCCGCGCGGAGACGACGGACGATGTCGATGCGATCCACCGCGTGACCGGCGTTGCCGTGACAAATGAGGATCGGCGGAATCGAGGCGTCGCCTGCAGCGGTCCAGCCGATGGGTTGACCTTCGGCATTCAGCCAGCGAAAGAGTCCGACGGCGCGGGCTTCGCTCGCAAGGACGGCCTCAGAAACATGCGCGGGGAAATACAACATTTGCCGCTGCCGAAAAAACACAAACGCGCAAATGGTAGCGTAGGCCAGCACGAGCAGGCCGATGACCGGGAGCCAGCGTCCCATCAGAGACTCCAGACGGTTTCTCCCGCAACGATTGTGCGAACGGCGCGGCCTTTCCACGAATGGCCGTCGAAGGGCGTATTGTGCGAGAGCGAGAGGGACTGCGATTTTTCAAACGTCCACGAGAGTTCGGGATCGATCAATGTCACATCGGCTGGCGCGCCCGGCGCGAGCGTGCCGCGGTCGAGTCGGAGGAGCTTCGAGGGCTCGGTTGTGTAAAGTTCGATGAGGCGTTGCAGCGAAATGGCGTTGCGTTTGTGGACGAGGAGATCGCAAAAAATGGCGAACTCGGTTTCGAGTCCGGTAATCCCGAACGGTGCCTGGTCGAACTCGACTTCCTTTTCGTAAGCGGCGTGCGGCGCGTGATCGCTGCAGAGAATCGTCAACGTGCCGTCGGCAATGCCTTCGATGATGGCCTCGACATCCTCCGGCGCGCGGAGCGGGGGATTCATTTTGAAATTCGAGTCAAAGTGGGCCAGCGAGGCGTCGGTGAGGGCGATGTGATGGGGGCAGACTTCGCCGGAGATTTGCACGCCGCGAGCGCGAGCCTCGCGCAAGAGACGCACGCTGCCGCCCGAGCTGATGTGCTGGCAATGAACGGGGGACTGACACAATTCGGCGAGCTGGATATTACGGGCGACGATGACTTCCTCGCCGATGCGCGGCCAGCCCGGAAGTCCAAGGCGAAGGCTCCACTCGCCTTCGTGCATGACGCCTTCGCCGACGAGCGAAACGTCCTGACAGTGATCCATGACGGGGAGTCCGAACATGCCCGCGTATTCGACTGCGCGTCGCATGACTTCGTGATTCTGGATGCAGCGTCCGTCGTCGGTGATCGCTACGATGCCCGCGGCGAGGAGGGCGCCGAAGGGCGCGAGTTCTTCCCCTTGGAGCCCTTTGGTAATGGCCCCGGTGCAAAAAACATTCACGCAAGATTCTTTTTCCGCCTTCGCGCGAATCCACGCAATCGTGGCCGCGCTGTCCGCCGTCGGGCTGGTGTTTGGCATCGTCACGATGCTGGTGAATCCTCCCGCGGCTGCGGCGCGTGAGGCGCTGGCGATGGTTTCCTTGTGCGATTGCCCGGGTTCGCGGACGTGAACGTGGATGTCGATGAGGCCCGGCGCGACGACGAGGCCGGTTGCGTCGATTGTTTCCACATCGCCATCGGGAAGGCTGGCGCCGAATTTTCCGTCGGATACAAAAACGTCGCCGATGGCGTCGCGTTGGTTGGCAGGGTCGATGACTCGGCCGTTGATGATGCGGAGATTTTTCATGTCGGGAGTCCCGCGCCGCCCGCGCAGAGGTAGAGCACGGCCATGCGAACGGCGATGCCGTTGGAGACTTGCTCGAGAATCACGCTTTGTGCGCCGTCGGCGACATCGCTGTCGATTTCGACGCCGCGATTAATGGGACCGGGGTGCATGATGAGGCAGCCGGGTTTGAGGCGTGCGGCGCGGGCTTTGGTGAGGCCGAAAAGGGAAATGTATTCGCCGAGGCCCGGGAAGTATTCCTTCCGCTGGCGTTCGTGCTGGATGCGGAGGAGGTTGATGACGTCGGCGTCTTCGAGCACGTCGTCGAGGCGGTGGACGACGCGGGCGCCGAGCTTTTCAAATCCGCGCGGCACGAGAGTGGTTGGCCCCACGAGGGTGACGCGAGCGCCGAGTTTGATGAGTCCGAAGATGTTTGAGCGGGCGACGCGGCTAAAAAGAATATCGCCGACAATGACGACGTTCAGCCCCGCGATACGTCCGTGTTTTTCCCGCATCGTGAAGATGTCGAGAAGGCCTTGCGTGGGATGTTCGTGCGAGCCGTCGCCGGCGTTGATAATCGATGAATCGAGGCGATCTGCCAGAAAGTGAGGCGAGCCGGCGGAACTGTGGCGGAGGACGATAATGTCGGCGTGGAGGGCCTGGAGGTTACGGGCGGTGTCTTTGAGTGTCTCTCCTTTCTGGAGGCTGGAGGCCGTGGCAGATATGTTGACGACATCCGCACTGAGTCGCATGGCGGCGACCTCGAACGACGTGCGTGTGCGCGTGCTGGGCTCGACAAAAAAGTTGACGAGTGTTTTGCCGCGGAGGGCAGGAACTTTTTTCAAGCGGCGTTCGCCGACGCCTTTAAATGCCGTCGCTGTGTCGAGGAGAAACTGGATCTCCTCCGCGCAGAGTTCATCGAGGCCGGTGAGGTCTTTGCGCGTCCAGGGCTTCATGGCTTGATCACCCTCACCGAATCGGGCACGCCGTCGAGGTTTTCAAAACGCACGCGGATTTTTTCTAGAGCCGACGTCGGGAGATTTTTGCCGACGTAATCGGGACGGATGGGTAACTCGCGGTGGCCGCGATCAACAAGAACGGCGAGTTGGATGGAGGAGGGGCGGCCAAAGGAGGCCATGGCGTCCATCGCGGCGCGGCAAGAGCGGCCGGTGAAAAGCACGTCGTCCACAAGCACGACGGGGCGTCCATCGAGATCGACAGGAAGGTGGCTCGCCACGAGGGCTGTCATCGTGGGGCGGGTAGAGAGGTCATCGCGATGCATCGAGACGTCGACGACGCCAACGAATGGAGATGTGCCTTCGATCTGAGAAATAAAATCGCCGAGGCGTTTTGCGACTTCAATGCCGCGGGTGGGAATGCCTGCGAGGACTAGCCTCTTGAGGTCTTTGTGGTGCTCGACGATTTCGTGAGCCATGCGCCGAATGGCCTTTTGCACGGCCTCGGCATCCATCGCAATCGCTGTTGTATCGTCTGATTTTTGCAACGTATTGGCCTTTCTGCCCTCGCAGGAGCATTTTAAAGGCAGGTTATCGGTCTATGCGGTCATGGGGCGATCTGAACGGCTTGGCGACTTCGTGCGATCTGTGCGCCATGAGGAACGGTATCTCACGATCCAGTCCAACAATGCCCGCTCGAACCCGATGTCGGCGCCGGCTTTTTCACTCTCGATCCACTTGTGCCGGAGGATTTCCTCGCGTTCTGCCAAGAATTCCTTGTAGAGGACCGAATTTTTAACGAGGTCTGTGGCCTCGACTTTCTGGGAGCTCATTTCCATACATATGAAAGTTACGCGGCGATTTGTCAAACGGATTCGCCCGAAGTGCGAAGAGCTGAATGGCTGGGGCGGTTCGTTTGTGTGCGGGGAGGAAAAGTGGCATATGCCAGAGGATGTCCCTCCATGAGGTGATGAGGGCGCGTCTTTTCGGTAAACCCCCGGCTGCTTTATCGATGTCCTCGGGTTAATTCCCCGAAAAAAGGGCGGCGATGACGGAGGCTGTGTCTGAGAGGTCGGAAAAAAGAAAATCCGGGTGATGTTCGGCGAGGGAGTTTTTGGAAAATTGGCCGGTGGCGACGGCAACGGTTTTTGCGCCGATGGCGCGGCCACACTCGATGTCGCGGGGAGTGTCGCCAACGACAAAAATCCTCTCCGGGGGAAACTCCTCGCCGTGGTGTTCCTTGGCGCGTTGCCTTGCGAAATGCCCGAGTTGATTGCGATCGTGATGGTCGTCGGCGAAGGCACCGAATTCAAAAAAATTCCAGACGCCGTAATGGGCGAGTTTGATCTCGGCCCCGCGGCGCACGTTGCCGGTGAGGAGAGCGACAACAGCATCGGGTCGCTCGCGGAGAGCTTCGAGTAACGGCATAATGCCTGGCAACAGCGTGCCATCGTGTTTGCCGATCCGGTCGGCGAGTTGATCCAAGTAGCCGTCGAGCAGGCTGGCGACGTTCTCAGGCGATGCAGGCAGGCCGTTTTTCTCCAGAAGATTTTTGGTTATGGCGCCGTCCGTGGCACCGGCAAGGTGGATGCCTCGGAAATCCTCGTCGATTCCGAAACGCGACTGCATGGCCTCGATCAGCGCGCGCTCTCCGGCCCCTCCCGACGTGATCAATGTCCCGTCGATGTCGAAGAGGATGAGGCGGCGACTAGGCTGCATTTTCCTCGGGCTCTTCGCGCTCCTCGCGTTCAGGCTCGATGACTTCGCCGTATTTGGTGAATTTCCGATGCCGCTTCGTGGCGGGCAATGGGCTGAGGGTCATGCCGATGGCGCGTCCAACGAGCTTGGGATCCATGTCCACGTGGGCCATGCCTGAGAGATCGTCGCGAACACGGAGGACGACTTTCATGCCGAGATCCTGGTGGGCCATTTCACGTCCGCGAAACTGCAGGTGCACTTTGACCTTGTTGCCCTTGTCGAGAAAGTCCTCCGCATGCCGGACCTTCGTGATATAGTCGTGCTCGTCAATGTTCACGCGGAACTTGATCTCCTTGACCTTGCCCGCCGTGGTTTTCTTTTCCTTATCCTGCTTGGAAAGATCGTAGCGGAATTTTCCGAAATCCACGATCCGACACACGGGAGGCTGCGCGTTGGGAGCGATCTCGACAAGATCGAGGCCCATTCCACGAGCGCGTTTTATGCCCTCGTCGAGGCGCATCACGCCGAGTTGTTCATTTGTGGCAGCGACGATCACACGCACCTCACGGGCGCGGATTCGTTCATTAATACGAATATCCTTTAAGTTAATGGGGCCTCCATCTTGGGGTTACGGGCAGCAGCGGGAAAAATCTCAAAATGAGTTCAACCGAGAGAATTCAAAAGAGGGCACGGATAGCCCGGAAAGTCCGATCATGCGCGGCATGAATTAGATTTCGCTGAAAAAATTGTGCATTAAGTGTCCGTAAATTCTCGACCGACTTTTTGGAAGAAACCAAAAAACCGGTCTCAACGCAAGCGGGAATTTTTATCGGACTTGCCGCACGGTGCGGACGGGTGGAGACTTCGGCGACGTGAAATTCCGATCCCACCTTCACAAGGCGGCGCTCTTGTTGCTCGTCATTGCAGGAACGGTTGTGATTTGGGGAGACTGGAGGATTCGCCACGCGCCGCTTCCGGCGTCGCTTGAACTCGCGCCGCCGGCGACGAGGGTTTTGGAGGATTTGCGCGGGCGGCCATTTTCTTTGCCTGCGGGCGCGGACGCCCGCGACGCGCGGTTTGCACGTCTCAACGACCTCGGCCCGTGGTTGCCGTTGGCGACGGTGGCGATTGAGGATCGACGGTTTTTCGAGCATGACGGCGTCGATTTTTATTCCGTCGCCAGCGCCACGCTGCGCAATTTTACCAACGGACGCATCATCTCGGGCGCGTCGACGATCACTCAGCAAACCGTCAAACTCGGCACCGGGCGCACGCGGCGGACGTTCGATGCGAAGTGGCGCGAGGCTTTTGCAGCGTTGCGTCTCGATCGCGAGTGGACGAAGACTCGAATTCTCGAAAACTACCTCAATCGGCTCGACTACGGCAACCGGCGCATTGGGCCGGTTGCAGCGGCGTTTGCTTATTTCGGAAAAGCCCCCGCTGACCTCACGTTCGCCGAGGCGGTTTATCTTGCCGGAATTCCGCAGTCACCTTCGCGACTCAACCCTTGGCGCAATTCAGGACAAACGCTCGCTCGCTATGAGCGGAACGTTCGCCGCATGGCCAAACAAAACCTCCTCCCGCCCGGCATCGCCGCGGAGACACTCCTCGCTTCGCCGCCGCAGCCCGGGGCCTTTGAGCTTCCGTCCGACGCTCCACACTTTGCCCGCGAGGCGCTCTCACGCCTCCGCGCCGGGGACAACGCCCGCCGCACAACGCTCGACCTCGATCTCCAACAAGACCTCCAACGTCTCCTCTCCGAAGCGCGAAAATCCCTTGATCCCCTCGGTGCGTCCGCGTGCGGCTTGGTCGTTCTCGACAACGAAACCGGCGGCGTCCGCGCAATGGTTTCCTCGTCCCTTCCTCAACACCGCGACATCAACCTCGCCACCATGCCGCGAAGCGCGGGCTCGACGCTCAAACCGTTTCTCTACCTTGAGGCCATTGATCAACGCCTGCTCAGCGCCGCCGACTGGGTGCCGGATACCGAGGAGGCGATTCGCGGCACCTATGCGGACTACGATCCACAGAACTACAATCACCGCTTTCTCGGGCCCGTCCGCGTGCGCGAGGCCCTGGCCAACTCCCTCAACGTCCCTGCCGTCGTCACCCTCGCCCGCGTCGGTGCCCGCAACATGTTCGCAAGCCTCGGCGGGTGGGGATTCCGTTTTCCCAAAACCTTCGACGACTACGGCGCGGGTTTTATTCTGGGAAATGCCGAAGTCACTCTTCTTGATCTCGCCAGTGCCTACGCCTCGCTGGCCCGTCGCGGCGAGCAGTGGCGCGCGCCGCTTATCATCGGTGAGCCGGTGGAGCCCAGCACAAGCGCCTCGGCTGCCGCCTGCGATATCATTACGGACATTCTTTGCGACAACAACGCGCGCCGTGTCTCGTTCGGCGACTCCTCTCCACTCAATGTCGGCATCCGTGTCGCTGTGAAAACCGGCACCAGTTCGGGATTCCGGGACGGATGGTGCGTGGGCTTTACACAAAACCACACCGTGGCCGTATGGGCCGGCAACCCGGATGGCTCGCCAATGGATTCCGCTCTCGCCGTCCGATCCGCCGCCCCGATCTGGAACGCCGCTATCCGCCTCCTCCTCGCCCGCGGCGATCAGCCGCTCCCCGCACCCACGCCGAGCGAAACTCTCGTCGCCCTCGACGTTTCCCGCGCCACAGGTCTCGTCCCGCAACCGGGCGAACCCTCGCTCACCGAGTGGTTTCTTCCCGGCACGGTCCCGACGGTCTCCTCCGCGACCCGCTTCCAGCCAGCCCCGTCCCGCGCCCTCTTGCTACCCGCAGAATACGCAGCGTGGTGCGGGAGTCCGCAAAATCGCCTCGGTGCCGTCGCCGAAAACGACTCCTTCAAAATCCTCTTCCCCAAAAACGGCGCGGTCTTTGTGTTCAACCCCGACCTCCCCCCGGACCAGCAAGTCCTTATCTTCTCGAGCAGCGAGCCTGCCTGCGATTGGTTCGCCAACGGGCAAAAACTGGACTCCGCCCGCCTGGCACTCCGCCCCGGCACATGGACACTTACCGCCCGCTCCGGCTCCCGTGAACAATCGGCCACCTTCCGCGTCGAATAGCCGCCGCATTTAAAAATTTGGCACTCTTCGTGCTTTAACGTGTCCATGCAATGTCCATACATGACGCAAATGCCGCCGAAACGTGATTTTGCAAGTCATTGTCCGCGAGCGTTTAATGAATCGTGTGACGAAATTGTCACAATTCCCCCTTTGTGCGTCCCCTCACCTCCGGTCGATGGTGGATTCATGAAAGCGACCACGAACCGCCGCCGCGCCTTCAGCCTGCTCGAAATGCTCGTTGTGATTGGCATAATCGCCATCATGATGTCCCTCCTCGTCCCCGCCATTGGCGGATTCTCCAGCACCGCCGGCCGCCGCGGTGCCGTCAACATCGTCATGAACACCCTCGAACAAGCCCGCGTCGCCGCCCTCGAAAGCGGTCGTCCTGTTCATGTGGTCTTTTATCGCCGGGTCGGAACGGAGCCCGACGCCATAATGGTCGCAAGAGAGCCGGAGAACAATCCCGGCTCCGACCCGCTCGAACGTCTCACAAAGTGGATCAAGCTGCCCAAGGGAGTTCTTTTGCACAGCCCGCCTGCCGGAATCACGATTCTCAGCGCAAGCCTCCCAGCCGGATTCGCAACGCGAATTTCACCGTCTCCGCAGGTTGCCACGGGTGAAACATTGAATATCGTCACTTTCAACGAGACCGGTGGAGTTGATTTTCCCACGAGCGGACGCCAGTTGTTCCTCAGCGAAGGAGTTCGCGGCTCTGGCGGCGATACCGCGATTGCCTCTCGCAAAAGTGCGCAGGGTGCCGGCGGCGGGTTTGAAGTCATCTCTATTTCCCGCTACACCGGACGTGTTCAACTTGACATCACGACCACCACAAGCAGCTAGGGCAGATCGCAGAAGTTTTGGACAGCATTTGCAGAATTTACAGAATTCCGGAGAGAACTCAAACGTTGTAATCGAATGCTTTGCCCATCTAATTCTGTAAATTCTGTCAAAGGCTTCTGCGCCCTTCGCACCAGACCTTTGTCTTTCCCGTTAAACCTATTATTATCGCGCGGGTTTTCTTTGATAGAGATCGTCCTTGCTCTGGGCATTATCGCCTTTGCTCTCGTCGGCATCATGGGTCTTTTTCCCGTCGCCTTGAAGTCCGCGCAGGAGAGCCAGCGCGAAACACGGGCGACGCACATTGCACAACAGATTTTTTCCGACCTCCGCGTCCTCACCGGCACGAACCGCACGCTGCTCCGCGGCCCGTCATCGGATTCGAACGCCCTCGTTCCGAATTTTAGCCTCGCCGTAAACAACAATGCGGCCATCATCGCCTTCGACAACGCCGGTGCGGCTTTGACCGACTCCGTCACGACGTTCTCAAACAGCTATGCCGCCGCCGTCTTTCTTGCACAAGTGACCGTTGATACCAACACCGGCGTGCCGAATCTCTCCCGCGTACAGACGACTATAGAAACCCCAGCTGCCGCAGCCTCCACCAACCGCTCCCGCTACACGTTTGTCACGTTGATGAATTACTAAGGGACTTTTGACAGAATTTGCAGAATTAACAGAATGGAGATGACTTATGATCTGGCAGGCCAAATGATCGGAAAGGCGATGAAAGTCCATGGCGTCCTCGGAGCCGGATTTGTAGAGTCTGTCTACGAAAATGCGCTTTGCCTCGATCTTGCGGCTGCTGGCATCACCTTCTCGCGTCAAGCCCCCGTTCAGGTGCGCTACAGGGATACAATTGTCGGCGACTTCGTTGCGGATATCCTCATTGAGGGCAAGCTCATCATCGAGCTCAAAGCTGTTTCTGCGCTCCTTCCCATTCACGAGGTGCAACTCGTCAATTACCTCACCGCCACAGGTATTGACGGCGGGCTTCTCCTCAACTTCGGAGCCGAGAGCCTCCAGTTCAAAAAAAAGTTCCGAAGGCGCGCGTAGCCCCGATCCCATGGCTCCCAATTTTGTTAATTCTGTAAATTCTGTCAAAAAGTTCCAAGGCTTTACCATTCTTGAGCTTTTGGTCGCCATGACAGTCATGTCCCTTCTCCTCGTTCTCCTTCTTAACATGGTAGACAACGCCACGAAGCTTTGGCGCGAAAACGAAAACCGCGTGGATTCCTACCGTGAAGCCCGCGCCGCACTGGGCATCATGTCCCGCGATCTGGCGAACGGCTTATCTTCTTTGACAAACACCAATTACTTTCTCCTCGACTCGAGTGCCTTTCCCCTCGTTTCAGGGATCGGCGGCATAGTTACAAATACCAACTCGGGCTCAGCCCTCTTCTTCCTCACCGCGCTCCCTGCAAAAGCTCAGGAACGAAACTCCAACAAAAGCGACGTCTGCCAAGTCGGCTACTTCGCGGCCTTCAACAGCACGACCGGTTCCACAAACCAGAGCCTCAACCTCTATCGCTATTTTCGAAGTAGCGACCCCACGTTTCAACGCCTTACCAACGGCACAGGCCTCTTCAATACCCCAGCACCCTTTCCAAACTCCGACGACACCGAGCTCCTCGCCCGCAACATCACAGGCTTCACAACCCGCGCCTATACCCTCACCAACAACACCCTCATCAATTTTACCCAAACGACCGATACTCCCCAGCCCGATCTCATCGAAATCTCAATCCGCGCCATCAATCAGGATGCCGCCCGCAAGCTGCCAAACGATCTCAGCGCATGGACCAATTCAAATAGCCCAATCATCCGCCCCGTCGAACAAACTTTTACAACGCGCATCCGGCTGAACAAGCCATAGAAGTTTAGACAGAATGAACAGAATTTACAGAATGGAAGACACGGAAGACACGGAAGACACGGAAGAAGTTTTGACAGGATTTACAGGATGAACAGGATGTCCAGGACAGAAAAGCAGGAAGAAGCCTCTCGCGACGAGACGTGTGATTTGCCAACAAAAACCGCCGCCAGCATTCCGAATTCCGAATTCCGCCCTCCGCAATCACGAGCTTCCGCCCTCATAACCACCCTCCTCGTCCTCGTCGTGCTCTCCACCATCGTCGTGGCGTTTATGCAGAGTATGAGCATTGAGCGAAGTGTGGCGCGGAGTGGAAAAAACCAGTTGCAGCTTCAGCTCGCAATAGATGCCGGGAAGGCAGCGGCGATCAGCGTGATCACTTCAATGACTGCCAGCGACAACTTCATTGTCGTGCGAAATGGCGACTACACTTACATCGGAAGCACGACAAACGCCGACTTCAATTCCATCGCGTATATCCCCGCATTTTCATCCAGCACGAACGCGGCGCAGCTTTTATCGACGACAAACTTTACGACCAATGTGATGCCGAGCATTGCCGCTGCCGGAGTGTTTCCCACCAATCAGGCCAGAATTCGTCCTTTCAACGATCAATCGAGAACGGTTTTGCTTTCACTTGTTGAGGTGCTGAACGCAACTAGTAATTCGACAGCACCGAGATACGCCTACTGGATTGAGGATCTAGGTGGCAAAATCGACGGTGCCGTGGCTGGTAACTTGGCGAACTCTCTCAAACATAGTCGCCCGTCCGGAA